>Ga0209635_10000051_pt1 | contig 64072 bp, 66 predicted proteins | sample DeeMarSWOR230_32_FD_187463 | JGI IMG/M metagenome (GOLD analysis project Ga0209635, IMG submission 187463) | Marine sediment microbial communities from White Oak River estuary, North Carolina - WOR-2-30_32 (SPAdes) (version 2) | ecosystem: Environmental > Aquatic > Marine > Intertidal zone >...
AATGCAATACGAAAAGAAAGCAAAACAGCTGAAAAAAGCATACAAGACACCAAAAAAATCACCGAACTTGAATCAGAACTAAAAAAACTAAAAACAGAAAAAGAAACACTAAACCTAAAAACCCAAAAAATTGAAGAATTAGAGAAAAAACTTTCTGAAAATGACATTTACGCTAAAAACCTAGACCAAAGCTTAGATGAATTAAAAGAACAGATCAAAAAACTAAAAGAACAAAAAGAAAAAGCACTCAAACAAAAAAATGAAGCAATAGAAAAACAAGCCAAAACAGAAAACCAAATCAATCAAGAAATAGAAACAAGAACAAAACTCCAAAACGAACTCGTTGACCTCAAAGAGAAAATGGCAAATGCAATACGAAAAGAAAGCAAAACAGCTGAAAAAAGCATACAAGACACCAAAAAAATCACCGAACTTGAATCAGAACTAAAAAAACTAAAAACAGAAAAAGAAACACTAAACCTAAAAACCCAAAGATCAAATGATATTAAATCTCAATCTGGGGTTAATTGGATTAGAGATATAAATTTGACTGAAGTCAAAAATGTAAAAAAAGAAAATATAGAAATAATTAATGATGCTAATGTTCCAAAAAATCCATATTTAAGAATAATTGAGAAAGATAAGAAAGAAGGAACAGAATTAAAGTCTAGTAGTGGTTGCAGTTTTTATTTAGGTTATCTCTCTGAGCGGGATAAAGGAGAAACAATACCATCTTCTTGCATTGAATGTTCAAAATCCTTAGAGTGTATGCTTTCTAAAGTCCATAAATCGAACAAGAGTGTCAAAGAGATTAAAAAATGGTATCGTCTTAAATAATTCCAATATTTATAATTTAGTATCCTAAGCTCTATTTGATTTAGAGAAATAATTCATATTTTTATTTATCATTTTTGTCGCTTTTATTCGAATTATTTGTTAATATTAAAGCTAAATTTGATTGATGATCCATATTGGTGATTCATAAAGGTTAAGTCTCTTGAAACATGATTGAAATCCAAACATACGAATCCTAATATAAATAAAAGGAGGTAAACAGAAAAAATGAGCGAATATTTGATTTTGATGAGATTGAATCCAGGAAAAATAATGGATACTTTAGGAGACTTGAGAAAAATAAGCAATAAGCCTGTTAGCGGAGTGGATCTATGTTACACTATGAATATTTTTGGAGCTTGGGACGTAGGAGTATGGATTAATGCTGAGGATAGCACACAAGCACTTGAATTTGTTCAAAAGAAAGTAAAAGAAATATCTGGAGTGACTGAAGTATATACAGTACCAACTTTCCCACATGGAAATAAGGCACTAGAAACAGGTGAAGACGAAAAGAAGTCACAAAAAGCAGCAAAACCTGCACCTGTTGAAGTATAGAAGATGGATTCGACATTAAAAAAGCATCTATATGCTTTTTATTTTTCCATAATTTGCCTAGTTTGTTTATTGCATATACACAATTAGACTCATATCTAAATAAAAAAAAGAATTTGGAGTCTTATCTAGAAGGAAGTCATGTGAAAGGAAAAAAACCATGGTTGACTGAGTTCAATGTACGAAATAGAAGTCTTGCCGCAAAAAGTAGTTGAACCCAGGGTTGTGGTTTTAAAGACTCGCCTTGACTTCAATACGATAAGACTCCAAATAGATGAATTAAAGAGAAATTTCTATTCCAAACTTGGTTTTCTTAAACCCAACAATAAAGACGTTAAAATTGTTAATTCCGAAAAATATTATGAACCCTACATAATTGTTGGTGGAAAATATTCTTTAGACTATTGCAGGAAACACAATTTTGATTTAGAAATAAAACAGCCAACCCAAGAGATTTACATTGCTGGAAAAAAATTCAAAGTATTAAACTCAAAGACAGAAAACAGTTCCAAGCAAATTATCAAACTTGTAGGAGAAGATTATGCGCACCTCTCAAAAAAGAGTTTTTTTATATTAGACAGAATGAGAAGAGAGATATCTCCAAAAAAATTCTCTTTCGCTCCTTACGATATGCAATTATCTATGGACCCTAAAACCAATCTTAGTCTTAGAAAAATTCGAATAACAACAGACGAAGTAATAAACCTAGTACGTTCAAGGATAGCAAAAAGACCCACAGATCTCGCTGAAATTATTAAAGAGGTCTTTGAAGTAACAGAGAATTCTATTGTGTACCGACCTTTTTTTGAATTTACTCTCCATAATGTAAAATCAAACAAATTTGTAACTGTACGAATCGACGGGATAAGTGGAGATAGAGTCACTTATAGATTTGAAAATGAAAAAACAGAAATTTTTCTTGGTAATTCGAATATAGAGAATATTTCTAATTCAGAAGATATTAAAAAAATTGTGTTTTTTGATGCTTTTGATCAAAAAAAAATTAATGAGAAATCAAGGAATTCAGAATCAAAGTTTATGAAATCAGGTGAAGTTTCTGGAGATCAAAAAAAGAGGGCGTACAATTCTGATGAGATTACTGCTTTAAAATTTCCAGCTTTTGTAACAGGGGAAATTTTTCTCGTAGGAGAAAATCTTACTGCTGTAGTTGGCGATATGGAAATACCATCAGGAACCACTGTTACCGATACTCTAGTAATAAAGGGAATGCTAAAGATTGGAGATAAATGTCACCTATTAAGCAAAGTTAAGGTTTTGGGAGATGTTTGGGTCGGAACAAACACATTTATTGAGGGGGATGTTGTCTCTGGAAGCAATGTTATAATTGGATCTAATTCTGGAGTAGGCGGTTATGTAAAGGCTTCTGGCAAGGTTGAAATTGGCGAGAACGTAGTTATAGGAAAGAAGCTAAAAGAAAATTTGAATTTACCCCGCGATTCTTTTGATTTGCAATCTATAGCTAGCTTGGGAACTGAAGAAGTCTTGGTGTAATCTAATGGGTTTATCAATACTCAAAGAATGGTTCAAAAATTTAGGTCGACTTTCAATTACAGTTGGCACAAGTCTTATTGGACCATTAATTATTGTATGTATAACTTATGGACTTAGTCTTATTTTTCCAGGTTTTGTGATTGATACTACTTTTTTGACAATTTATTTTTTTATAGGTTGTACGCTTTACAATATTTTTCTGTTAGTTGTACTTGCTAGAGCGGATCCAATAAAAGGCGATGATATGGCACATTTTTTTAGTTTAATAATTCCAGCTCATAACGAAGAAGGCGTTTTAGGTGAAACATTAAAAAATATTTTTAATCTTGATTATCCATCTGAACTATTTGAAGTAATAGTGGTTAATGATGGTTCAGCTGATAATACACAAAAAGTAGCAGAGAGGTTTCAAAAACAGTACTCAAATTTGAAGATCCTTCAAATCCCTGCTCATAATGGAGGGCGTGGAAAAAGTGCAGCCCTGAATATAGGTTTTGCAGATTTTCTTCTTGCATGGAGAGGTCTAGAAATTAAACCTAGGAGCAGATGGATAATTGGAGTTTTTGACTCTGATGCTACTCCTAAATCAAATATTCTAAGGAAAGTATCATTCCAGTTTAATGATCCAACTGTTGGGGGAGTCCAAACCTTAGTTCGAATTAAGAATGCAAAAAAATCTTTTTTAGCAAAAATGCAAGATATTGAATTTTTAGCCTTTGCGAGAGTTATACAATATGCAAGATCTAGTTTTTCCGGAGCTGTAGCTCTAGGGGGTAATGGTCAATTTGTTAGAGTTTCGGCCTTAGATTCTGTGGCAATAAAACAGCAAAGAGAGTACTGGAATCATGAATCCTTAACAGAAGATTTGGATATGGGTGTCAGATTGTTGACAGAAAAATGGAAAAATATCTACATTCAATCTACGTCTGTTTATCAAGAGGGAACGGAAACCTTATCCACAATGTTTCGCCAGAGAGAAAGATGGGCTTGGGGTACACTTCAGAATCTTAAATGGTTTGTTATGAATCCTAAGTTTTGGAAAAAGAATTTTAGTTTAAGAAAAAAGATTGATATTTCTGTTTATTTGGTTCACATTTTATTGCCTTTTCTCGTTTTTCTTTGTTGGGCTCTTACAATAATGAGTTTGTTAGGAATAATTGTTGTAACTAACTATTTTCCTTTGGCTTTCACTGTCGCTAATGGATTTTCTTTTATTCCAATCTATGGATATGGTTTATGGAAAGAAAAAGCAGATTATCCTAGATGGCAAATTATTCCATTAATCTTTTGTGCTGCTTTTTACACATACCATTGGATACCTGTAGTAATGTCAGCGATTTTTAAAATGTTTACAACGAAACCTAAATGGGCTAAAACACCTCGATTTAACACATTATAATTTTTGAATGTTAGAAAATGTGGATTAGGGATCTTGATAGTTTATTCATAAGGCTGATATATTCTGGGACTGAATTTCAATAGAAGCAAAATGAAAATAAGACAAATAGTGCCAATTTTAGGATTAAAAGGCTTTTTAGCCATATTTTCATTGATATCTATCGCTTTCGCACTTGTTACCTACTCTGCTTCTGTAACAGTTAATCCTGTTCAACAATTCACCGTTGGTTCTTTATCTGATTCTTGGACCATTTACATTAATGAAATGGATCAGGTTAGATATCTTCCAGGAGCTAATTCAGCACCGATGTTAGACTCAGCTGACATTAACACCTATGCTTTTAAAGTTGCAACTGATGCGGATCAGAATTGTGCAGTAGAAATAAAGTTAACTTCTCCAGTAGATAATGAAAAATTCTCTAAATTTGATATTACTGTAGATTATTGGAATGGTGCAGCATGGGTATCTGCGATAATATATGATTCAGTTTCAGGATCAAACACAATTACTGAAATTGATGGATTATCACAAAGTGCTGCTGGATATATTCACCAAGATATTTCAACAACAATTTACTATCTCCTAAAAGTAACCTACTCTTATGATCTAGTGGATGATTTAACACAGATAACTACAACATTTCAGTATACACCTCTTCCATGATTAGGATATTATTCCTTTTTTGGAGGAAAAAAAGTGAAAAATGTAAAAATTCTTAAAATCCGCTTATTATTGGGAGCTATTACCCTAGCTGTAGGTTTATTAGCATCAAGTCTTGCATTGTTTGCTTGGAGAGCACCTGACGGTTTTCTATATTTTTTGGGCGCGTACTCACGTTATGTGTGTGCATTTGGAGGCTTTGCTTCAATTATTTTTGGATCAATGCTCATAAACGATTTTCTTGTTGCAAAAAAGAATGATTTTAAATGCAAAGCTTTTTGGTACCAAGAGGCGGCTTTTGAGGAAGGCAAAGTGTTTCTTGGACATTTTTTTTTGGATTCTGAAGAGGAGAAAGAAGTTGCTAAACAAAAAATATAAAATCTATTTTGCTTTTATTCTTTTTTTGATTTTTTTCCAAGTTGCTTTATTACCAATTTCTAATTCTGAGGTTTCTTATTTAGCAACCGTTTTTCTTAATCCTAATCCAAAGATAGAGGAATATATTTGGATTTTTAGTAGTGATGATTTTATTCATAAACTGAATAAATCTGATCTTATGGACCCTGAACTATTAGCTTGGGACACAGGAACAGGTTTTATTATGGGAGGTTGCGAATTAAGAATTGAGGACGGAAACGAATATATATACATTATTGACTCGGGACCAGGAATAAATTCTGACAAACTAATAAAATTCTATGCTAATAATGGTACTGAGTTATCAAGATGGGATATATCAGATTACTCAGAAAATGCTCAGGGTTTAGTTTGGAATGGATCAAGATGGTTTATTGCTGATAGTCGAGATGCTATGATCTATCAAGTTGATCCTAGTAATCCAACCATTGCTGAAAGATCATTTTCTTATAGTGGTCAGAAGTCTTGTGGAGGCTTGGCATGGGACGGCAGAAATCTATGGGCAGCTGATTATGGAAATGATAAATTGTATCAAATTGACATATATGGAAACATTTTGCTTAGTTGGAATTTTATCCCGTTAAATCCTTCAGGGGCAACATTTGATGATGTTTCTGGTAATCTCTGGATTGCAGACCGTTCGGGTTACCTGCATGAATACACCATGAATGGAACTTTGGTCAATAGTTGGCTCGCAACAAGAACCTTTCCTAAAGGTATCGCTTATTCCCACGATTTTCCATAATCTTGCGCTAAAACCATAATAAAAAAAGAAAAAATACAAATATTTTTGGATTATTTCCATTCTTTTAAAGAAATTTGAGTTTATCTTATAAAAACTTGCTATATTATTTAATTAAAGCGATTTCTCAAACTTCTAATATTTTCTAATACTTCTTCGGTAATTTCACTTTTCGTTAGATTCCTAATAAGAATGACATCATTGGGATTAAGGTTTAAGGTTAATCTGATTTGAAATTTTTTTGCATTTAAAAAACTTCTAATTGTTTCATCAAGCTTTCCATCATCAAAATCTAAATCAATCATTACATGGAGCGTTTTCTTCAAAGCATCTTTTATATCAGCAAAATTCTTAATATTTGCTTTCTCATTTTTTATCAAAATAACATTCTCCAAATTAGCCTACTTATTTAAAGTTCTTTGAGAGTCTATAATTATAGTTATTTCAAAAATTGACATATTATTTAAAAAAATATTTCAATAGTCAGGAAATTCTAAAATTTAAAATAATTTTTCATGATTATTTATTATGAATAAGATGTTATACATTGTTTTAAATTTGCAATTAATAATAAAAAAAAAGATCTTGATTAAATCAAACAATCTCAAACAAGTTTCAGAGTAAGAACCTAACAATCCAAATTTTTCAGTTCATATTTGATTATTTTCAAAGCAGATTCTAAGACTAATTTAATAAATGAAAAGACTAATCGGATTTGACTCCCAAAACAAATACAAACCATTTCAGCAGCGCATATTAGATCAAACCATTTGACAGGCAAATCCGACCAAGAGACAGGATTAAGGTTGTTCAAACCTTTTCCCAATAGAAATCTTGAACAAATTTACAATATAGTATTTATGACTTCAAAATCAACACTATTCAGAATCCAAATTAAAATACAATAAAGAAAATGTAAAAACCGCAAAGGATTGTTTAAGATTAATCCTTCCTGTTAGAGCATAAAAGAGCAAATTCAAAAATTCAAATTAACAAGTATGTTTGGAAAAAAATAGAGTTTAAACCCATATTTTTTCTTATTTCGTTGTGTTTAGAATTTCTCTTGCTAACCTAACTTTATCTGTAATGTTTTTCATAATAGTGTTTGTTGATTTAACCTTAATACCGAGATTCTCGATTTGATTTTTTTTCTTCTCATCTATGTTATCAATAATAAAGTTATCCAAGAAGTCACGGTATAGGAGCGCGACACCATAAGGGGAAACTTCAAAACCTAATCCTCGCATTAGTTTGTCAGCTGGTCCCTTTATTGTTGTACCTCCTACAATTGGAGTAACACCTATCACTTTTGCTTTAGTAGCTTTGAGGGCTTTTCTTATACCTGGAACTGAAAGTATTGGATTTATACTCACAATTGGGTTGCTTGGGCATAAGATGACGGTATGGGATTTTAGAATTGAATGAATAACACCTTTTGCAGGACGGCTTTTTTCGATCCCCTCAAATTTAACATCTAAGACTTTGTCCTGCGATTGCCTTTTAATTAAATATTCCTCAAAATGCATATTTCCCTTTTCAGTAAAAATAATGGTCTGAACTTTATCATCACTCATAGGAAGGATATTCACTTTGACGCCAAGACTCTTGCAAATTTTTTTTGTAATTTCAGATAAAGTATAACCATTTTTTAAGAGATAAGTTCTGTATATGTGAGTTGCTAGATCTTTATCACCTAAATTAAACCAAGTTTGTAATCCATATTTTCCAAGCATTTCCAAGCAATTAAAAATATCTTCTTTAATTCCCCATCCCTTTTTTGGATCAACAATTCCAGCCAAAGTATACATAACTATGTCTAGGTCTGGTGAAATGTGAAGACCATGAACTTCAATATCATCTCCTGTATTAACAACAATATTCAAATCTTCTTCTTTGATAATTTCTATCAATCCTTTTAGGAGTTTGGAGGCTCCAACACCTCCTGCAAGAGCTGTTATCATTGCTCGTTTTCCCATTTATTCTGATATATTATGGTTTCTAAAGATTTTCTTTTAGGAGCAATTGGTTTTTCAGCCGGATATCCTAAAGTTATCAAAGCTTGCGGGTATACATTCTTGGGAATTCCTAGAATATTTCTTACTGTTTTTGGGCAAAATAATGGAGCACAAAACCAGCAAGCACCCAAGTTTTCAACATGAGCCATTAACAGTATATTATGGATTGAATTTGCTACGCTCTGAATTCCCATAGTAAACTCAGCTTCTTTTCTTCTTTTATCAGAATATTTATCCATATCAACCATGGTTAGACAAACAAGAATAAGTACTGGAGGATCTGTGAATGTTCTGACAGAATCTTCAATAACTTTTTCAGGATCTTTAGTTGATAGATTGTTTCTTTTTAGATCTTTTTTCCAGATTTCTGCCATAGAATTAGCTAGATTTTTCTTTGTTTGTTCATCTCTAATTACTATAAATCGCCAAGGTTGTGAATTATGCGCAGAAGGCGCCCATATTGCTGCATTTAAAATTTTTTCAAGAATATCATAAGGAATCTTTTTTGTCAATAATCTACGTATAGATCTTCTATTTTTTATTGTTTGAAAAACAATTGATGACATTTACACTAAACCTATTTGGGGAAAACAAATTCAGCTAAATAACATTATCTCTTATCAATATTTTAGGTTTTAAAATCTTAACTATCATATTTTTAATATTTTTTGGATAGATTTAAATAAATAGGTGTTACTTTTTTTATAATTAGTGTTACTGAGGTTTAAAAGTGACGTACTTTACAACTAGGGAAATTACAGCAATAGCGATTTGTGCAACTTTATGGGGTGTGTTAAATACTCTTTTTTCACCTATTTTCTTTCGCATGTTTGGTCTTCCATTCTTATGTGATTTGATTGGTTTCTCAATTCTTATCTTTGCCACTTGGTGGATTAGAAAGTTTGGTTCAATTACATTGATTGGATTAATTGCCACAATGATTAATTTTGGTTTAGGTGGTGGAGTTCATTTTCTAGGTTTTACTATTGCAAGTATTTTTTTTGATTTAGTCACAAAAACTATTGGGTATAATTTTATTTTCAAAAAACTTAGTTATACAATTCCAATCATGATGGGAATATCAATTATTTCAGCTGCTTTAGCAGGAGCAATTATAGCAATGTTTTTTTTGGCCGGTCCAATTTTGGCTAATTGGGGAGGTGTTCTTGGCTGGTCTACTCTTCATGCGATTGGAGGTTTAATTGGCGGAATCATTGGAATTCTTTTACTTGGGGCATTGACCGCAAGAAAAGTTATGCTCAACCATCAAATCAACAGATTATAAAATATGAGTGGTAAATGAATTGTTAATTCGTCAGCAATTCTTTGATGATCTTGCATTCGATTGGGATAGTCGTTTTTTAAACAGCAAACTTGATGCTTTCTTGGAGAATTTTGTACCTTTTTTTGGTCTAAAGCAAGGACAGAGAGTTTTAGATGTTGGCACTGGTACCGGAATTTTAATTCCACATTTATTGCGAGAGGTTGGATCAAAGGGTGAGGTTATAGCAGTCGATTATTCATGGAATATGATCAAAGCTTGCAAGTCAAAAAATGAAAGTTTATTCAACATTGGTTTTTGTATAAGCAGTATAGAGCAGATTGCTTGTATTGATAATGTTTTTGATGCTGTGATTTGTTTTGGTGTTTTTCCTCATTTGGAAAATAGATTAAAGGGTTTATTCGAAATTAATCGTATCGTAAAGAAAGGGGGTCATCTGATAATATCTCATGCTCTTAGTAGTCAAGAACTCAGAATACATCATAAAAAAGCCTCTTCAATTGTAACTGAGGATTTTCTCCCTAATAGTACTGAAATGAGAAATATTTTGAAAAAAACAGGATTTTCAGAAATTACAATTTTAGATAAGCCTGGATGTTATTTTTGTTTAGCACATAAATACTAAATCTGATATATTTGGGCTTTTTTTGGATTTGGCTACCAGAACCGCTTTTTGAAAAAAGTGTTCTTAAGCATTTAAATTAAATAGTTCTAAAGATTATTTTTTTAGGAGGTTTGGTAACGGATGAACGCTATGAAGTATAATAAGGAAGCAACATCCGTTCTTTTAGTTGGATATAATGGAGCAAATAATACAGGATCTGAAGCAAGGCTTTTGCCTATTATTGAGGATGTTCGTTATGTATTTGGACAAAATTGTTTGATCACCATTCCTAGTTTAAATGAAAAGAATCTACGCAGATACATAATTGAGAGTCCAACATTAAAAATCAAGCCTATTACTTCGATTTTCTATTTTTCTCTTAGAAAATTAGTCAAGGAACACGATGTAATACTGCTTGTTGAGGGAAGTTGTTATATGGATACTTGGTCATCTGTCCTGCTAAAAGCTTTTTTATGGGCAACCCAATGGGCTTATGATTTTGGCAAACCTTGTATTGCTTATGCGGTTGATTCTGGTCATTTATCAGAGGCTAATGCAAGAAGTGTAAAAAAGCAAGCCAGTAAAACAGGTCTCATTATATTAAGGACGCAAGCAGCTTTTAATCGTTTAAAAAAGATTGGGGTTAAGGCTCCAATTGAGGTTACAGCTGATACTGCATTCTGTTTTGATTCAAAGCTTAAGAATAAGGGGTTGCTTTGGGATATTTGGCCTCAAGCCAAAGAAAATGGAGTTTTTGGTATGGCTTTATTGGATCCCTATTGTTGGCCTGTAAGAATGCGATTGCTCGGAAAGAAAGAGGATTGTTATCGATGGCCCTATTATTTTTCTAGATCTTCAAAAAGCAGTGCCCTAGCCAAAGAGTTTTCTAATATTTTTTCCAGCGAAGCAGATCGAATTATCGGAAAATACAAAAAAAATGTTGCAATTATTTGTATGGAATCTGTGGATCAAAGATTTGCAGAACAAACACTAAAGAATATCAAGAACAAGAAAGCAGTGAGAATTTTTTCTTCAAATGAGTTTAATGCTTCTGAGATGACATCTATACTTCGCAGTTTAAGTTTTTTGATCTCGATGCGTTATCACGCCTGTGTTCTGTCAATGAAAGCTGGTGTTCCTACAATAGGGGTTGCTCATGATTTGCGTATTATCGATCTTTTTGATGATATAGGGATAGGTGAAGAGTTATGTTTTAATTACAAAAATCTTGAAAAATCAATTCTTACCACAAGAGTTGATCATGTTATTGGACATAGAGATTCTTATAGTCAATTTATGCTTAAAAGCTATAGATCTCATCTTATTCGTGCAAATAGAAACAGAAAGTTACTTGAAGATTTTATAGCAAGAACTTGGAGGCAAACCGAAACAATTGGTTAACAAACAGATAGTATTGCTAACAGGTGCTTGCGGTTTTATTGGGTCCCAAATAGCTAGACGACTTCTTTTCAAATCTGATATAAACATTATTGCTTTGGTGCATGCTAAAGATGATATTGAAGCAAAAAGCAAACTTTCTAAAGCTTGGTGGGATTGGACCGAGCTTCATGATTCGATTTGTGTTATTACTAAACCCTTAGCGGGGGATATAAGAAAAAAGAATTTGGGCTTAAGCGAGCAGTGCTATAACGATTTAGTTGGAAAGGTTAATCTTATAATTCATTGCGCTGCAAAATGGCGATTTGATACGCCAAAAGAGGAATTATTTCAAACTAATGTTCAAGGAACTGCAAATCTATTAGATTTAGCTAAGGCTGCAAATGAAAATCATAGAATATTTAGGTTTTCTTATATTTCAACGGCTTATGTGTCAGGGAAGCTTCAAGGGAAAATATCTGAAGATACGCTTACAGATAAATATGGTTTTATTACAGATTATGAGCAATCCAAGTTTGAAGGAGAAAAACTTGTACAGTTAGCTAAAAATGATTTACCTATCTCTGTTTTTAGACCAACAATGGTTATTGGCGATTCAGATTCGGGAGAAATTAAGACGTTTAATACAATATATGCAATTTTGCGTCTTTACATGTTAAGAAGAGTCCGGTTTCTACCAATGAATTCTAGGACTAAGATCAATATTGTTCCTGTCAATTATGTTGCAGATAAAATAGTTGAATTATCATTTAATGACTTGGCAATTGGATTAACCTTTCATATAAATTCTAGATATGAGGATTTACCAACAGCTCATGAATTAACTGATTTAGTTAGGAAATGGGCTTATGAAAAATTAAAAATTAGATTACCAAATATTAGATTTTTTCCATTGCCAGATTGGATGCAAAGAAGTGTTTTTCGGGTGTGGGGAGGAATAACTGGTAATTCCAAGTATTCAAGGCTTATGGGGGTTTTTTCATACTATTTTAAGAGCAATCAAGTTTTTTTAAGAAATAACTTGGAGAAATTAACAAATAGTTATAAGTTTAATCTTGAAAAAGTTATTTCTCCAATTCTAGATTATGCTGTTTATTATGGTTTTTTGCACAGATCTGGGAGAACAGTACACGAGCAAATTCTATTTAGGTTAGAAGGCAAAAAAATGCCTGTTTGTTTGTTTGATGTAATTGAAGGAAAAATAGTACAGAAAAATAATGAAGAGATCAAATCTGAGATTTTTTCTATTTGTGCAGCATTATCTTTTATGGGCATCAGAAAAGGGGATAGAGTAGCTTTAGTTGGTCTTAACAGTGTCAGGTATTTGGCTTTGGATGTTGCTATTGGTTTAGTGGGTGCTATTAGTGTACCATTGTATTATACAAGTGCTCCGGTCGAAATTGAAAAAATAGTGAAAGCAAGTAAATCGAAGATTCTATTTATTGGAGCTCCACAAATTCTTAATCGAATCTCTGAGTTAAATTTGGAAATTCCCACAGTAAATTTTAGTGCTAAATCAAATGTAAAAAAAGAGAACCTTGTTTCATGGAAGGAATTCATTTCAGTAGACCAGAAAAAAGTTCAATATTTGTTGCCATCGATTGTTTTTTCAGATTTATGTACGATTAGATATACTTCAGGATCTACAGGAGAAAATAAGGGCGCATGTTTTTCTCATGCAAATATCGTTTGGCTTGCAGAGACTGTGAGTTCATTATTTTCTTGGAAGGCACGTACTAATGAGGTGAGATATCTTTCTTATCTTCCTTTAAATCATGTTGTTGAGGGAATTTTGGGTTTATATTCATCTTTTTATGAACCATCACCACTTAAATTGTATTTTCTTGAGAATTTCTATGATCTTCAAAAAACACTTGCAAAGGTGAAACCTGTGGTTTTTTTCTCTATTCCAAGGTTCTATGAGAAAGTTTGGGATTCCTTAAAGAGGACAAGAATCGGACAAAGTTATCTTTCTTCAAAAAATAAAATAAAAAGGAGGTTTTTGAGACATTTTGTGAAGAGGGGTTTATTGAGAAAAGCAGGTTTAGATTATTGTGCTCAGCTTATTGTGGGATCTGCTCCAAGTAATAGGAAGTTGCTTTTTTCTTTTAGAGATTTGGGAATAGAAGTTCACGATGCTTATGGTTTAACTGAGGCTCCCCTTGTAACGATAAATCGTTTAGGAAGGAACCATATTGGTTCTGTAGGTCAACCTTTGCCGAAAACAAAACTTAAGATAGCCGATGATGGAGAATTGCTTGTAAAAGGACCTCAGGTCATGCAAGGCTATCATAATGAAGAAAAAACAAATGGTTTTGTAAAAGGCTGGCTTGCTACAGGAGATCTGGGAAAAGTAGATAATAATGGGAATTTAGTTATCTATGGGCGAAAAAAAGAGGTGATAGCGACATCCTATGGGAAAATGATTTCCCCTTTTAAGATTGAGTCAATGCTCAAAGGTTTAGAGGTTGTTGATGAGGTTTTGCTGATTGGCGAAGAGAAACCTTTTGTGAGCGCCTTGATTTGGTCAGCTCAGTCTGAAAAAAATCTGGATAAAATAAAATTAATTGAGAAGGGAATCGTTGAAATCAATAATAATCTTTCTCGTGCTGAGAAGGTGCGAGTTTGGGTAGTTTTGAGAAATGATCTTAGTGTTGAAAAGGGAGATTTAACAGCGAATTTTAAACTTAAACGTTACAACATTTATTCTCGTTTTAGTAGAATTATAGATTCCCTTTATAGTTCTCAGGATATTTCTGATATTAGGATTTTATCTTTTGGCAGGAGTAAGATTGATTAGCCTTAAGTTGTGGTTCGCTAGTTTATGGATGCCAAAGAACAGGATTTTAAAGGAACTCAGAAGAGTTTATTTTGAAACAAATAATGCTTTGGATTCGTTGTTAAAGAAAAATGGTTTCGAAAATACGTTAGATTCAGTTGATTTTGATATGGATAATATTGGTATTGAAGAGTTGAGAAGAAAAATGGCAAATGAACATAATATTAAGGTTTTATCTCTCGTTTCCATTCTTGGCAGGAAAAAAGCAGTATTCCAAGCTCGAAAAGAATTGTTAAAAGTAGGAATTAGATTGGGAAAGATGGCCCGTTATGAGCTTGGAGTTGGAAATAGTATCTCAGATATGTTGAGAGCAGCTAAAATTATGTATCGGATCCTAGGTATTGATTTTGAAATAAAACCTATAACTAGTAATGAGGTTCTGATGTTTGTTAATCGCTGCAGCCTCTCTAAAGTTTATTATGATGTTACTTGTGAGGTTTTAAGCGCAGCGGATGAGGGAGTAGTTCGAGGTCTTAATTCAAATTTTGAAATGTCCTTTGTACAGCGCATAACCTCAGGAGCAGAAAAATGCAAAGCACAAATAAAGATCAGGAGAACAAGTGATTAGAATAATGTCCAAAAAAGTCATTATTGTAGGTTCCGGAGCCGGAGGGTGCGCAGTTGCAAGGGAGTTAGCATTGAAGGGTTTTAATATTACTGTTCTTGAGGCTGGTTCTAAATTTTCTTCTTTGAATCGTGCCTTTAGTTATGCTTATCCATTTTCAAGATTGGGACTTCTAGGTGGCGAAAAAACCATTTCCAAGGTCTTTCCCCATATGAAAACAACTAGAGCCTCTGATAAATTGGTTGTTGTTACCGGACAAACTATGGGCGGTTGTACAACAATATCCTGTGGAAACATTGTTAGAGCTGATCGAGGTTTGAAAGAGATTGGATTGGATCTGAAATCTGAATTTGGTGAGCTTGAAAAAATTATTGGCATAGCCCCAATTCCATTTGATAAGTGGCGATCTTTAACCTTAAAAATGTTTAAAACAGCAACACGTTTAGGTTTAGATCCAACACCTACGCAAAAAGCTGTTAATGTGCACAAGTGTACTGGCTGTGGTTTGTGTGAGTTAGGGTGTGCGGTTAATGCAAAATGGGATGCTAGAAAATTTTTGGATAAGCAAATTAGAAAAAGAGTCTCAGTTATCTGTAAAACTGCTGTAAAGAAGTTGATAATAGAAGGCGGGGTCGTTAAGGGTGTTGAGGCGAGAAAAGAAAGAGAAAGTTTAAGATTATATTCAGATATTGTTGTTTTAGCTGCTGGTGGTTTGGGAACAGCACAGATTCTAAAAGCATCAGGTGTCGATGCAAGTGATACATTATGGGTGGATATTGTGTCTACATTAGGAGGCATCTGCAAAGGAGCTAAACAACTGGATGAACCTCCCATGGTTTGGTATACAAAACATGAGGACTATATTTTGTCTCCTTATATTGATATTTTATCAGTTTGGTTTTATAAACCATGGAGAAAGGTGTCCGTAAATGATCGAGTGGGAATAATGTTAAAGCTTGCCGATTCTGCATCCGGTATGGTAACAAAGGAGGGGGACATCATAAAACAAGTAACAAATTATGAGTTAGAAAGAATTGATGAAGGATTGGAATTAGCTAGACAAGTGATGGAAAATTCTGGTGTGAATGGTCCTTTTGTTAGGGGATTATTAAATGGAGGACATTTAGGAGGAACTGTACCATTAAGAAAAAAGGATATAGATTCCATGAAACCTTCATATTTGCCTGATAATCTTTGGGTTGCAGATCTTTCATTAGCTCCAAGATCTCAGGGAATGCCAACAATGCTTCTTGCTTCTGCACTTGCATTGAGGGTTGCGCGAAAAATAATTGAAGCAAAAAATAACTGAATTTTAGGGATATTGTTTTTTTAGTTTGTGATTTTATAGATAGGATATCTGAAGTTTATCAATATATGTGATTGGAGAGGAGATAAGAATAAATCCTATAAGCGGAAAAGAATATTCAATTTTTAAGATTATTTTAGGAAATTTATTAATTATTGCTTGGATTGGATTAGGCAGTTTTGCTTGTTGGCTTATTCACCCTATTATTGGATGGGTTTTTTTATTTTCAACTTTATTTTTGGTTTATTTTGTGTTAAGAAAGCGTGGTTGCAAGACATGTTATTATTGTAAAACCTGCACAATTGGATTTGGAAAATTACCTGAACTTTTCTTCTTTGAGGATGGCACAGAGAATGTTGATGTAAAGGGTTTGAAAATGTTTCCCTATATTTTTGTTTTAATAAGTCTTATACCGATAGCTTTTCTTATTTTTTCAATCTTTAATCATTATACAACAATTAAGCTAGTGGTATTAGTGCTACTTTTCGGTTTTTCGATTTTTAGTGGCTTAGTAAGAAGAGAATTATTTATCAAGAAAAAAAATAGTTTTTAGAGGTTCTACAGATAAAAACGCTAATTAATTTGATAATAGGTTTTAGAAAAAGTGATTTTTCTAATAGATAAATATTGTATTACCTGCTAAAAGTTGGAAACATTAAGAAGTGGAAATTTTTAGTTAATAATATTTTAAAAATATCAGGAGTTGGATAAAAGATTGATAAAAATGATATTTTTTCAAAATTAACTTTTATGATTATTGATGACGAATTGGGGTTAGATCTATTAAGTAGAACGTTGTGAAATTGATCTTAAAAATTGCATGGTCATAGGGAGATAATTAGATTTGGAAATTAAAAAAACCCAAGCTAAAAAAGACGATTTTGCTTTTGATAAACGTCTTTATGTGGTTTTTTTAATAGTATTTACTGAAGTTTTGGGTTTTAGTATTGCTTGGCCTGTTGTTCCTGCTTTAGGAAAAGATCTTGGTTTAACTGAATTAGAGATAGGACTTATTCTTAGTGTATTTAGTTTTTGTCAACTATTTGCTAGTCCAATCACTGGCAAGCTAAGTGACAGGTTCGGAAGAAAACCTTTACTCATTTTAAGCCAAATCAGTACTTTTGCAGGTTTCTTAATGCTTGGATTTGCAACATCTGCTTATTTTTTACTAGCAGCAAGAATAATAGATGGATTGTTGGGATCCAACATGACCGTTAGTCAAGCCTATATAAGTGATATCACTTTACCTAAATATCGAACTAGGGTTTTTGGCTATTTTAGTGGTGTTTTTGGTGCGGCATTTATTTTTGGTCCTGTTATTGGGGGTATTTTAGCTGAGATCAGTTACTCTGTTCCAATGTTTTTTGCAGCGGGAATAGTTCTAATTTCGATTTTTCTCGTTATTTTTTTCCTACCTGAGACAGTTACTAAAAAGCCTAAGAGAGTTTCTATTAGTTTTAATGATGTTTTTCCTGTTCGTGAAACTAAAGAATTTGTAAAAATCTCCAAAGTGAGAAACATTTTGATTATGTTCTTTATTTACAATTTAGGATTTTTCTTGTTAATTTCGAACTTTACATTATTTATGCAAGCTCAATTTGGTATTGATGTTGGTTTAATTGGAGTTTATTTGGGTTGGTTTGGATTATTGAGGGTTATTATTCAAACTTTGTTAATTGTACGCTTATTGAAGGCTTTGGGTGAAGAGAGTATGTTGAAAACAGGAATAATTGCAATGATAATTTCGATGATTGGTCTTGCATTTTCTCCAGATTACATGTTTGTTTTTATTCCTTTGATTTTCTTAGCTTATGGTACGGGAGTTGTTAGACCTGTTATCACAAGCAGGTTGACAAATAGTGTAACAGAGAAAAAAACTGCGACGTTATTAGGTGTTAATAATTCATTAAATAGCATAGCTCAAATTATTACTCCAATTGTTGGAGGATTTATGATTCAATATTTGCCTTCTCAGATGCTACCTTTGGTCTCTGTTTTGTTCTTCTTGGTTATGTTTTTCCTTTCAAGAAATAAAAATAGTGAGTAAGCATCCATGGGATTAATGATTTTAGAAATTCGTTTTTGATCAAGTTTTTTAGATTAGTTTGAAGTATATCCGTCTATTGTTTTTACCTTTGTTCTCAGTTTTTATTAGAGTAATTTTTCCAATCTCTTTTAGATTTTTAACATGAGTGCCTCCATCAGCTTGTTTGTCTAATCCTTCGATCTCTACGATTCTTAGAGTTGGAAGATTTGGCGGATATGCAGCAGCCATTTTTATAATACCTGGGATTTTAAGTGCTTCATCTCTAGGGAGATTGTAAGATTTAACAGGAATATCAGTTCCAAATAAGTTATTGGCTTTTATGAGATATTCTTGCAGGAGGTTTTTATCAAATTTTTGGAGGTTAAAATCAAAACGAACTTTTTCTTCTGAAAGTTGATTTCCTGTAATTAAGGCTCCTGTACCTTTATTTAGGAGTGCAGCTAGTATATGAGCGGCTGTGTGACTTTGCATCAGTTTGTATCTTCTTTCCCAATTTAAGACACATAGAACATTATCATCTGGCATAAGTCCAGCATGATCAACTTCATGTGAGATCTCTGCATTGAACTTACCCACATAAACAACATTATAGATTTCTTTTTCTTTGATTATCTTACCTGTATCGTGTGGTTGACCTCCACCTTTTGGATAGAAGATTGTGTTATTTAGAATCACATATTTTCCCTCTTTGATTGAGATAACTTTTGCTGAGGATTGCTTTAGGTAGCTATCAATCAGAAACAGGGGTTTAGTCAATAAAAATCACCTTTCGAAGCCAAATTTTTCTGTGCAGTTATTCTATAATTGTTGAATAAGCTTTTGAGGATTGCTGCTTATCTTATTTTTTATTTTGAATCTATTATGATTGAAACAGGAAACATTTAATTGGAAAATTAAATTGCAGGTGAACTAATAGATCGAGAGTTAATCTTAGCTACAATACCTCTTCTACCCAAATATGAGATTAAGGAATTTTTAGGTATAATTCATGGTTCTACTCATGCTATTGAGGAAAGATTTGTTTCTTATCCAAATCAATGACAAGAGGCAAGGGGACAGCTTATGCAAACGAGATTGAAAAAGTTAGAAAAGAATCTATAGAAGATTGGAAAGGTGAGGATAGAAAATTTGGGGCTGATGGGATTTTATCAATTGATTTTGAAACTTCGGAGGTTTTAGAACGTTTCATTCTCGTTACAGCTTATTGTACAGCTATTAAATTAAAAAAATAGTTTTCTATTTTTACACTATTTTTTGTGTTTTTGATCATCAAAGATTTTGGTTTATTTATTAAGAGTTTAATAGAATATGTAAAAAAACCAAAAAAGGGGGGTTTTGTAGTTTTTAATTGCTTTCACTTAATGGATTTGCTTGTTTACACGCACAAATCCCATTGTGTGTATCATCTCATTGGGAGATAGGCAAAGTTTGATTTTGATGGGTAGCGTGGTCAAGCAAAGGTGAAAGCACCCTTTTTTCTATAAACTCAAAAAGCAGATCACAAGGTGAACAGCTTGAAGAATAATTAGATTCATCTAGATTTGATTAAATATTTTTAAGAAGTCTTTGTTTATTTTTTTAATAGTTGAGGTAAAGAATAAGATAATGATAAGAGAATTATCGTCTTCCCATTTCCAAAGCATTCTTGAGATTATCAATAAAGCTGCTTCAGTTTATAAGGGGGTCATTCCTGATGATAGGTACAAGAAACCTTACATGTCAGCTGAGGAACTCGAATTTGAGATTGAAGATGGGGTAAGATTTTTTGGCTGGATAGAACAGTCGAAAGTCGTTGGGGTGATGGGAATACAATTCGTTACAGATGTTACTTTGATACGACATGCCTATGTCTTTCCAAAGTACCAGAAAAAGGGAATTGGAACGATATTATTAAGACATTTACTAGGGTTAACAAAGACACAGGGTGTGCTAGTTGGTACTTGGATTGATGCAATCTGGGCTATTAGATTTTACGAGAAGCAGGGTTTTGAATTGGTTTCTCAAAATGAGAAAGATTTTCTACTCAGGAAATATTGGAAGATCCCCGATCGTCAAATTGAAACTTCAGTTGTATTAAGATTTAATAGTAAATCTTGATTTTTATTATGTTTTATGAAATAAAAAGAAAGAGTAATCATCACAACTTTACACTTATCTAAATAAGGTTTACAATTCTTTATTAGTCAAAGGTCTTCCTTCTTACTAAAGGTAGATAAATATTTGGGTTTATTATAGCAAAAATTTGCAGACTCAATAATAACATAATAATTATGAGAGTTCATAGAAAGATGTTCATAATCTTACTAAATCTAATCTTTTTCTTCCTTTTTTATTTTCTCGAAGATTTTAAAAATATCTATTTGTTACTTTACAACCGGAATTTCAAGTAGTTGTGCTAGGATCTCTATTCTTTGTTTTAGTTCCGGAATTTCAGTTTCAAGATCTGAGATTTTGGTTTTTTTATTTTCGATTTCTTTTTTGATCAGTTTTTTGAGTGACAATTCTGTTTCCAATAATTGATCTCTTTCTTCTTGGAGTTCTTTTTCTCGATTTGTAAGAGATTTTAATATTGAGAATACAGTTTCTTCATTTTTTTTGAGATTTTCTTTTGATTTTGGAGGTTTTTCTTGGGTTGTTTTGGTTTGTATTGTCATTTTTAAATCACTTGGTTGTTTTTTAAGTATTCTCACACGGTATTATCTCATATGTCAATATATAATATTTACTATTTTGGAGTAAACAAAAACCTGATTACTGGGACGTTAATGGCACAGTTTATAGTTCCATATTGGATCTGCTATACTAGTTAATTACTTTGTAAGCCCAAAATAACAAGTCACCATTAAATGCAATAAAATCTTAAATATCTATGCCTTCTTACTTCTGTTCTAACTATTTTTAATCAACTTAGTTTGTTTTGAATGTTATTGTGGCTTGAATGGTAATTTCTATTTGGAAGTTATTAACTGAGCCGACAAATGTGCCTTTGATTTTCTGGTTTTCAAAGTTTCCTGTACCTTGACCGATGAATTTTCCGTATATTGTTGCAACTTCTACTTTACCGTTTATTATACCTTCGAAGGCACCCGTTGGGTCCGTAAGTGTCCATTCTCCGTTATAGGTTCCATGATATGTGTTTAGATCCAACGTTCCGCTTAGAATAGTTTGTATTTCAAAGCCTGAGATTGGCGAGTCTCCAGTACTTACAATTCCTGTTGAGATTGCATCTTGCACGAATATTGTTCCAGTGTTGATGATTTCTTGATTTCCTAGATAGATGTTTCCAGCTCCTAGTTTTGCTATCTCTGTGAAGGTGATTGTTTCTATTTTTGGGTTTTTGGGTATTTTTGGAGGTTTGGGTTTTGGATCTTTAGTTTTTGGGAGAGCTATAGCTGATTCTACAAGAAGCAGCAAAAGAAGTGCTGTTATTAATAGGGTTTTTTTTGGCATTTAGGAAGCTCATTTTGTCTTAAATCGCAAGATATTATTAAAAACTATGGTTTTTGCATAAATATTATAATTATTCTGCAAGAATTTATTTTACAGACTATTTTTTTTATTGGTTTGTGGATAGGTTTTGGTTTTGAAAGAGAATAGTAGCAATGGCTATTTGCGCGAAAAGATAGAATATCGGCGCTACTAAACTTATTATGTTATTTGGAAAAGGTATTTTGATCATGTAGCTTAGAATGAAAATTGATTCTTTTAATAGCGGAATATCAACTATTATTTTTATTATTAGAAGTACTCCTGAAGAAATAGTCAGGATTTTGGCTATTTTTGTTTTATAGGTTTGTTCATCTATGTATGTTTTGGAGAATATTATTGACATAATTAATTGTAGGATTCCAAGGGATAGAAAACAAGCTAGAGTTAGATTGTTATAGATCAGAGAGTTTTGGATTTCTTCAAATACAGTATTTCCCTAGAAACTGGTATTTTTTAATTTTGAATTTAATCCAAAAATTGCTGAAATAAAAAAAACAGAGCTAACTATCAAGTAAAGTATAGGTATGATATTGGGGATTTTTGATTCCAGTTTTTTCGGTTGGTCAACATAGCCTTCTGCTGAGATCAGAAGATCTAGACCTGTCAATATTATAAAAAATATTTGTATTCTTGATACGTATCCCGTTATTATATAGAAAGATATAGCCTGTATACTAAAACCACCAAAACCTGAAAGAACAGACGCAAGAAGAGCAAATCCGCTCAGCAACAATCCTATTGATGCAACATACGTAGAAGTCTTTTTATTCAATACCAGATTTCCTTTTAGGTTATTATTGGTTTTTTTATTTTATTCTTTCTTGGATGATTGTTTTTAGGTTTTGGTTTATCCTGATTTAAAAGCTTTAAAGATTAGACTAAAGAATAAAAATAGGATTTGGTTTAGATTATTGAGTAGGGGTTTTCTGTTTTATTGATAAATTAATGGTTTGGAGGTATTAAGTTGAATAGTTTATTTGAAACTGAGCTGAAAAAAAAGATTATGAAGGTTTCTCATAGATGTGGAAACCAAGGTTGGTGTCCTGGAACTCTTGGGAATATTAGTTATTTTGATCCCAAATTTGACAGGGTTTATATCAAGAGGTCGGGAGCGGATTTGAACCATCTTGAGCTTGAGGATATTTTAACCTTAGATCTTAATGGAAATGTTCTGGAAGGTGTAGGATTGCCATCAAAGGAGGTAAAATTTCATCTTGGAATTTACAAAATAAGATCTGATATAAAGACTGTATTTCATATTCATCCTACTTATGCTACTGCTTATGCTGTAGCTGGAAAAAAATTGCCCATGGCTACAGAAGCGGCAAAATTAGTTCTTATGGATGTTCCCCTAGTTTCTTCTGCGCCGTCTGGTTCTAAAGAATTAGCAAGAAAGGTTACCAGTAGTTTTAAGGATGGGAGGATAAAAGCGGTACTTATAGCTGAACATGGTGTAGTTGTAATAGGTGAAAATCTAAAGAGTGCATATAATAATGTTTCTTTGGTTGAGGACACTGCAAAAGTAGCGCTTCTAAGTTCGCTGATAATAAAATCATGAAAATTTTCTCTATAAGTAATTCGTTTTTATTGTCTTCTTTGGATTGGGTCAAAAATTATTTCAATAATAACTGTACTGATACTTAAATATCTCAGAATCTAATTTATTATTATAGAATTTTTGGTGTGAATTAAATTGACTCAACCTATTTTTCGATGGAATGGAAAATATTTTGGATTCATTTGGAAAAATCGCTTATTTAACGAAAAAGGCGAATATATAGCCTGGGTTGATGGAGAAGAGGTATGGAATAAGGATGGAACCTATCTTGGCGATCTATTCGAACAGACTTATATTTTGAGGCCTACAAAGATTGAAAATAAACCATCATGTATTCCAAAAGAGCAGCCTTCAGAGCATCCGACAAAACCAGAACTTTGCCCTAGTCGAGAACCAAGAGAGAGTAGAAAAAACTATGTTGATGCATTAGATGAATTCCTATAAAGTTTCTTTTTAGCACGAGAAGTGGATTAGTAGAAATTACAAATATTTACAGGTTATTATTAGATAATTTTTAGTTTTTGGTTTATAAGGAATAATCACATTAAATCTGGGGATAATAAATTAAATTTGATATATTTTGATATCAATTATTAGATCTTGAAGAAGGATATTTTATAGAAGATCAGTATAGTTCTCTCTGGTAGTTTAATGGAATTTTTGAGGTTTGTATATAATAATGTGAAAGGTATCATTTAGATTCTAAAAAAAGAATTGATGTTGATTATTCAATAGTAAAGATTGAAAAAGGTGAAAATTAAAATTAAAGATATATGGCAGGTTGATTAAGGATTTTTTATTTATTAAATGCAGTTTCTTCTAGTGATAGTCGAGAAATAAAGCTGACTTTTTTTAATCCTGCCAATAATGAATGGAAAGAGATAACAGATAGGAATTATCGACCTTATTTTTTTACGCAACACCCAATCCCGAAAGATGATTTAAAAGCAATGCGAGTAGTTGATTTGGGTGTAGAAGTTGTTGAAAAAATTGATCTTTTCACTGGTAAACGCTTGAAATTGTCTAAGATTGAATTAAATGATTCTTTTGATGTTTTGGATTTATCAAAAAGGTTTAGCAAGTCATGGGAAAGTGATATTTCTGTAGTTTCTAGCTATATGTATGATAAGAATTTGGTTTTTGGATCTCAATATAATATAAAAGGCGACAAAATAACTCCTGTTTTGGATATTTCAGATATAGATTTAGAGAGTTTTGAGAAGAACTTTTTTGAGATTAAAAAGAATAATCCTGAAAAGTATGAGCTTTCAAAAAGGCTATTTATTCTTTGTTCCCAGAGTGTTCCTGAAATTAGTCTTAAAAGATTTGGTTTAGCAGAAAATATTGAGCTGAAAAAGCTTCATTCTATGTTTATGCAAGCAAGAATTGCTAACATGCCTGTTCCTAAGACTTTTCGTGGTCGACGGGTAAGTGTTTGGATAAAGTCAATTCTTCATAGTTACTTGAGGAGCAAAAACATTTTAATTCCTACCTCAGAGGAGCTTAGAAGGGGAGAAGAAACACATTCTATTAAGGGAGCTCTTACTTTTGCTCCTGAATCGGGTGTTCACTTTAATGTAGTTGTTGTTGATTTTGATAGTATGTATCCTAGTCTTATTGATTCTTACAATCTTTCTCATGAAACCATTGATTGTGGTGATAAACAATGTGAAGGCAATAAGGTACCTAGACTTACCCAGCATTGTGTTTGCACAAAGAGAAGAGGAGTGTACTCGATTCTAATTGGATCTCTAAAGGATCTGAGAGTCTACTGGTTTAAACCTCGATCCAAAAATAAAGGCTTGTCTGAGAATGAGCGTGTGCTAGCAGAGGTTACTTCCAAATTTCTAAAGTTGATTTTAGTTTCGAGCTATGGGGTTGTCATAAGGATTGAGGGCATTTCTCGTTCTTCTTTGGGTGAGGCTATCACTGCCTATGGCCGTTATAGTTTGAGAAGAGCCTATGAAATAGCTAAAGAAAAGGGGTTGCATCCAATTTATGGGGATACGGACTCTCTGTTCTTGGAAAATCCTTCTAATAGCGAAGTTGATTGGTTAGTTAAGACTATAAAACATAAATTAAAATTGGATATGTCTATTGAAGCAAGATATAACTTGTGCGTTCTCCCCAAAGCTGCAAAAGCTTATTTTGGAATAAAAAAGGATGGAAGTGCAGATATTAAAGGTTTAACTGCGATTAAATCTAATTCTCCAGTCTATGTTCACAAAACTTTTCATTCTTGTATTGATGAGTTAAAGAATGTAGAAGATAAAGCAGAGTTTGATGCTGCAAAAAGCAGAATAAGAAAAGTTGTTAGCAAAGCTATAAGTGATCTTCAACAAGGAAAGATTTCACTTGAGGATTTGGAGTATAAGGTTGCGATCCATGAAGATCCGAAAAAGAAAATAAAGGGAGTAGCTCTTCATCAGCCATATCAATGTGCTATTCAACTTTTAAACTTAGGAAGAACTGTAAAAAGATGGGATATTATGCATTTTATTAAAGTCAAACCGTTTAATTATAATTCTAAAAGATTTACAGTTAAACCTACAGAGCTTCTGAAAAGTATTCATGAGATTAATATAGAAGATTATGTGAGAAATCTCACAACTGCGTTAAATCAGACTTTTAAGCCTATGGATATTTCGTTTTCAGATCAAGAACAAGGGAAGAGAACGTTATTGGATTTTTCTAAGAATTGAAATTTGTCACTTTTCAAGTTTATTGTTTGTGTTGAATTCTTGGAGGAGAACAGACTTTTATGCAAGTAAAATATCCTATTAAAAACTTGAATTGAATCTGGACGGGTAAAATAAAGAAAAGTAAAATGGTGTTTTTGTTATTTTTATTGTTTAGATATAGAAAAATATTCGTTTAAGGTAAATTTTTTGATTTCTTGGTTGCGATCTGAAGTATTGGGTAAAGTTATGTTTGTTCAACGATTTGTTTGATTTCGTTGCACCAGTTAATTATTAGATTTTCTACTTCTTTTTTGTCTTCAATTGTGTTGCTTATTGCCAATTCTTTTACTATGGAATTGAATCCTGTGGTTTTTCTCATGTTCTCAAAGCTTTTCTCTGGTTTGTCTCCTCCTAAGGTTATGAAAAAGGCTGCTTTTTTTTGTGAGAGATCATTTTGGGATAAGAATGTTCGGATTGCAGGTGTTATTTTTCCTGCCCATATAGGTGATCCAACAACAACAAAATCATAGTCTTCAATTGATTTGGCAACTTCTATTTTTGTTAGTTTTTCTCTGACAGAGGCTGCTCCTCCTTTTAAGTAAATTAGTTTTCCTTTTTTATGTTTCTTATCTTTTACTTCGCATAGATCTGCGTTTAGTTGTTCTGCGATTTTTTTGGCTGCAAATTCAGTTGCTCCAGTTAGAGAAAAGTAAACAACAATTTTATTCAATATTATCACTAAGTTACTCGTATTTTTTTTGGTTAATAATCTTTATTCTTGTCAAGTTTTGTATTTTTTATGGGGGTATTTTTTTAATTTTTTATTTTGAATTATATTTTTGATTAAATTTTATTATTTAATTAATTATCTAGATAATATCAAATTATATTATATTTCATCCAGTATTTTTTGAATTATTGTAAGTCATATTATTTTGTTACATTTCTCAAGATTTTAGGCTTTTTCATTCAATAAGGCTTTTTCAAATAAAATCTAATCTGTATAAAAAAGGCAGAGATAGTATCAGATTCAAGGTTTTTATATTATTTCTACACAGATAAGTATTGGTAATCTTTATGTCAACAGGAAAAGAGGAAAAAAAGAAAAAATACTATTATTATCAGTCAAAAGAGAAAAAAGCTAAAGAAGTCAAAAAAGATTAATCTTTTAAAAAGCTTGGTTTGCTTCTTGGATCTTCTATAGGGTTAAAGTCTGCTAATTCATCAATTCTTAATGGATATACTATACGCGAAACCATTCCGTGAAGGCTAAAGGGAAGTCTGATCAATCTTGCTCCACCTGAAGTAACCCATTCATCAATAGGAAAACCTTTTCCCAAAACGGTATCCGCTAAGTCTTTTCTTTTTTCATAACTCCAGCTAAAACTATCATTATCAAAAATGTGAATATGAAATCCTCTACCAGAATAAACAAGCCCTAAATGTGAGAAAGTTTTAGAAAGTTCATCATAGAGTTTGATAGCACTATTCTTGACCATGTTTAAAGCAGTCTCACAAAAACCCAGACCCTGACCTCTTTTCATTTTTTCATTTAAAGAGCCGTGAAGAGGACAGATTAGATTTTCAGGATCTAAATCAAAAGCTATCTCCATACCTACGATCTCCCCATCTTCATAGAGATTTCTGTCATAATACAAGGACTCAGGCAAAAAATCAAGCAGAAAATCAGAAATCTCATTAAAATTTTTGTATTCGTCAAACAAAATGGTTGTAGAAATATCATCCTTATACTTGGGTGGAAAAATGCGGGTATGGCGCCCAATAACAGCAGCAAAAATAACTTTACCCATCCGACCTGAACTCTTAAACCATTTTTTAATTTGATCAAAATCAAATTCTAAACGATAGAAAGTATCTCTTTCACCCAAACTAGAATATCTCATGCCCTTTGGGAGAAAATACCTTGCCATAAAATCCAACCTCATAAAATGAAAAACAACAACAAACAATTAAAGATTAAAACAAAAAACAAAATCACAATTATTTCTAAGAAAATTGGATGTTATTTAGTAAAGATAAAAAAAAAGGAGATATAGTTTTTCTATTGATAGCAGTTTACTGTCTTGCTAGTATCCTGTGGTACTTTTGCTCTTCAGGTTCTAAGTGACTTACATTATCTTCCTCAAGATCAACTCTCACCCAGTGAATCACACCTTGGAAAAGAAGATCTTCAGGCATATCATCAGTAACAGGAGTACCCAAATCGCCACCTACATCAAAGGTCTCATCAGCAGCAAAGACAAAAGGTACAGTCTTATCAATTCGTCCTTCTCCCACCTTCTTATCATTAATGTATAATGTTCCCATACCCCCAGCTCCAGGCTTATCACCATCAAAAGCAAAATGATAGCGAACATTAACCTTGCCAGAAGTCAGCTTCTCAGAAGCAGTCACATAATAATACTCCTGATCCATCCAGTTATGGACATACTTGACAATACCGTCCTTAACATAAAGACTCCAACCTGCAAAGCGACCACCCTGAGCTACAATTACACCATCAGTCTTACCCTCTGAGGTTTCAAGCTCTGCTGTGACAGTATGAGAACGATTCTTCACATTAAGCACAGTATTTTCCATCAAATGAGTCATTCCAGGATAGAAAGTCATAGTTTTGCGATCACCTGCTAGATCTGGACGTCCAGCAATTGCAGCATTGAAACGCTCATATGTCCTATCATCAAGCGGAAAAACATCATATTTGGAGGCCTCAATTAAAAACAGTTCCTGAAGCTCACGAAGCTTATCAGGCATTTCCTTGGACAAATCATTAGCTTGACTCCAATCCTTGGTAGTATCATAGAGCTCCCATTGATCCAAATCAAATGCTGGTCTTTGCATGAACAGCCATGGTGTGCTGTGGTGTGTACATGCAGTCCAACCTTCATGGTAAATACCTCGGTTGCCAAACATCTCAAAGTACTGAGTTACATGGCGATCCTTAGCATTTGCATCGTCAAAAGTGTAGACCATACTAACGCCCTCCAAAGGTTTTTGAGCGATTCCATTAACCATGTAAGGTTCGGGTAAACCTGCTGCTTCTAGGATTGTGGGAACAATATCTATTACGTGGTGGAATTGTTGGCGAATCTCTCCTTTAGATTTAATACCCTTAGGCCAGCTCAATGCCATACTATTACGAGTACCGCCAAAATGTGAAGCTACTTGTTTTGTCCACTGGTAAGGACAGTTCATAGCATGAGCCCAACCGACTGGATAGTGATTATAAGCCCTTGTACCGCCAGCTGTATCTATTCGATCAACTACACTTTCAATTTTTGGAAAGATACCGTTAAGATTCATTAATTCGTTTAGTGTTCCATCCAATCCACCCTCGGCGCTTGCACCATTATCTCCAGCAATATAAATGAAAAGAGTATCATCGAAAACACCGATCTCCTCAAGCACTTTAATTAATCTCATTACCTGAGCGTCAGTATGTTCAGCAAATCCAGCATAAACCTCCATCAAACGAGCATAAACCTTCTTTTGAGTTTCATTTAGTTCATCCCAGGCAACCACTCCTTCAGGGCGATTAGTTAGAACAGTGTCAGGAGGTACAACGCCCTTAGCTTTCATATTAGCTATGGTTTCTTCTCGTACAGCATCCCAGCCCTTATCAAATTTGCCCTTGTACTTTTCAATCCACTCTTTAGGAACGTGATGTGGTGCATGTGTAGCACCAAAAGACAAGTACAGGAAAAAGGGTTTATCTGGAGTCATTGTGTGTAGACCACGAATCCAAGCAATTGCTTTATTGGTTATGTCTTCTGAAAAGTGGTAGCCTTCTTCTGCGGTGCCCCAGGGTTCGATCGGTGAAGTGCCTAAGAATAGGCTGGGTGCCCATTGGTTGGTCTCACCGCCTACAATGCCAAAGAATTTTTCAAAGCCATCACCTGTAGGCCAGCGATCAAACGGTCCTGACATGCTAACTTCCCATGTTGGTGTTTGATGCATTTTTCCTGCGGCTCCAGTATTGTAGCCATTAAGGCGTAAGATTTCCGCAATGGTTGAAACGGAGTTGGGTCTTACACTGCAGTTGCCTGGTGCTCCTGTGGCTACTTCAGCGACTGAACCCATGCCAGCTGAATGGTGATTGCGTCCGGTTAGTAATGCTTGTCGTGTGGGTGAACAAAGAGCAGTCGTGTGGAATCGGTTGTAGAGCAGTCCATCATCAGCGATATTTTGCATAGCAGGCATGTTGCAGGGTCCACCTGTTACACTTGGAGCACCAAAACCCATATCATCAATTAATACAATGACTACGTTTGGTGCACTTTTAGGTGGTCGAAGAGGCTTTATTGCAGGAAACTCGGCTTTACGAGCGTCAAGCGCCATTTTTCCTTTGTTTGGTAAATCGGGAATTGGCAGAATTTCTCTTCCAGTAATTTCTGGTTTTTGTACCATTTTCTATTTTTTCATCCCTAAAATTTTTGTTTTTATATTATAAATTCCAATTCAGAATAATAAAGTATTTTGGAGAAGATAAAAATAACCTGAAGCAAATACCTTATATATCAAAATAGAATAGGTCCAAGCCAATTTTAATATAAAACAAGAATTAGAGTTGTCTTGTCGTTATAATAGCTCATAAATATGCTTGATCTACGTGAATTGTTTATATCTTTTTGTTAACTTATACAAGATTATGGTATAATAACATGTTATCAAAAATCCCAATAAACCTAGATAGTGTTAAAAAAGAGGACAAAGATAAAGAAATTTTGAGAGCTGCAATAATAGCTGAACTTGATGCTATTAATCTCTATGAACAAATGGCAGCCATAGCAGAAGATCATATTATAAAAACTGTTCTTTTGGATATAGCAAGAGAAGAAAAAACCCATGTTGGCGAGTTTCAAGCATTGCTTCTAAAAAAAGATAACCAACAACTAGTAGAGCTAGCTAAGGGTGAGGAAGAAATCAAAGAACTAAGAAAATAATAATAAAACAAACTAAAACCCACCTTTTTTATTAATATCAAAAACCAAAAAATCAAAAAAATCATTCATTTTAAAAGTATTAGACATTATTTCTAATTTTAAAAAATAATTCTCTTTTTTTATTTTTTGTAATAGCTAAAATATTCATCTTTCTTAAAGAATATGTCATTCTTCTAGCAACCCTCACTGAAATTCCCAATTTTCTAGCTAATATCCTATTAGTAAACGGATTCTCTAAATCAGTTGGCAAAAATTTTAGAAAATCTTTTCTGCTATTAAATAGCACTTGGTTAAAAACCTCTAAGAGTTTTCGATCTTTGATGCTTATTCCTTTTCTTCTCCAGCTTCCCTTTCCATCATTACACCTTATCTCCTCTTCCTCAATGAATAAGACCTCAAAAGAAAAATTTCCCTGATTAAACAAATCTGCAACATAAACTAATTCATTAAAAATATCAAACAAATGACCCTTTTTTGGAGATCTTCTTTTTCGTATAATCTCTCCTTGAGAGGACTTACATAAAATCCACTTTAGCTTGGCAATAGGATAAACCAAACGCACCTTACGAGAAACAAGTAGGTTAACTAGCTTCTTTTTTATAGCTGAAAAATTTCTTGTTTGAATCTCAATTAAAATGTTACCTCTCATTATATCAACTATGTAATCATCAACTTTAACCTCAACTTCGTCTCCAAGAATTGAATACCAATTCTTTATTTGAGAGTGCAGGGAATATTCTGTTATACGGAACACAGCTCCAAGGATTCTTTTTTCAAATCTAAAGCTTAGCGCTATATTCAAAAATAGGAAAATACCCATAATAATTTTGGCTACAAAATGAAACAAATTCTTTTATGGATAACTTGCATTTTGATTCTGCTAAGTACACAAGTCAGTTTAGTTTTTTCAGCAGAAATTCTTGTAGGAGTAAAGACTGGAGATTGGATGGAGTACGAAGTCACTAGCTCAGGTAATGTGCCCCAAGAGCACAACCTTACTGGAGCAAAAATTGAAGTTATTGGGATTGAAGGGAAAAAAATCCACATTAATATAACATCCATTTACACAAATTCAAGTCAAGGGATAATCCAAGCAAGCCTAAATCTTCAAACAGGAGAAATCCTAGATTCATTTATTATTCCCGCAAATCTAACCACTGGAAATTCATTTCCCGAAATAACCCAAGGAAGCATAACAATACAAGACACAATCCAAAAACAAATAGCAGGAGCCACTCGAACAACTGTAACAGCAAACACCCCACAAACAAACTTCCACTGGGACCAACAAACAGGCTTCCTAGTTGAAGCAACCTCAACCTTCACAGATTTCAGTATTTATACTACAGCCCAAAAAACTAACATATGGCAATCACAAATTCAATTAGATATAACAACGACAGCAATTATAATAGTTCTAACAATTATTATAATCATAGCTATAATTTGGATAATTAAAAAAAGAAGAATATCCCAAAACTAGATGGTCAAATTAATTAATAGAACCTTAATTAGATATTCTTTCAGTCCTTTTCCAGCCAGCTGTATACTGATCAATTTATAAACGATTTCTTAATAAAAAATTCTTTTTCTGAATACTATTAAATAATCTTAAACCAAAATCCCATTTAATCAAATAAAAAAAATAATATTCAAAGAATAGTTTTATCTTTATGGTTCTATAACATTATCTGCTTCATATATTATTAGGATTGATCTAAAAACACCTAAATTTTTTTGAACAGAATTAATTTTCACATCTTCGATCTCAGCACCTTGCTTTTGCAAAGAGGATAATATTTTATTTAATTTTTCAGTTGTATTGGTTTTTGTGTCAGCAATCTCATCATATAAATACGTATATACAGCCATAATATCGCCATTATCCAAAGATAATTTCAAATAGTTAGAGCTTATGGCACAATAAATCGTCGATTTTAGGTTGGATTTGCTAAAAAATCCTTATTCACGCATTAAATTTAGAAACAAAATAGAGCGTAAAAGGGTGCGAATCACAAAAAGAAGAACGGATTGCTGAATTTCAAAATAGAAAAAGATGAATTTGTTTAATTACCATATGAGCAAGAGATTTCAAGAATCCGTATGTAAACTAAAATTATTATAGAGAAACAGAACTATTGCTGTCAGAGGTAGATTTCAAGTTAGGCGCAGAGACTTTAAGATAAGATAGTTCATTAAGAATCTTGTTATCTAAAAATTTTAAGCTAAATCTTTGTAAGAAACCCATACACCACATTAACAAGTAACCTGCAATAAATACAAACAAAAGACAAATTGTTTCAGCAATCATTCAAAATACCTTCTATAACCTAAAAACTTCAGTTAATATATACTTGATTAGTTTTATATAGATTCTTTAAAATTCCAAAACACTTCAGATTTTGTAAAAATCCATTTTTTGCGTTCCAGATTTGTTTTTATCATTGTAACCTTCCTACAGATTATTAAAAGCATAAACCAATAAAACAATACAAACAATAAAATTGGTAAGAACCCACAAATGGCTACATTTAATACTGCAGTAATAATACCAATAAACAGAAAAATAATAGCCGACCATTGAAGAATATTGTGATATTTTGCAAACTTTTTCTTCTCAGCTTCAATTTTTCTTCAAACATTTCCTACATAAAACCACGTCCTTCCAATATATAGTCTATCTTCAAAGCGATTTGTCAGAAATCTTAATCAGGTGTATCTTCTATCAGAGTTAAGCATGAAATTCATATTTTCGAAACGATATTACTTTATTTTTATTTGAAGTATGATAATTTTGTCTTAATAAATCGGAGAGCTAAAATTTTATATGATAACTATTATTATAAAAAATTTATCAAAAAAAATAATTTGTTTATAAAATAAATTAAAAAATCCGATTTTAACATATATTTATTAACTTCAATTTTCATTGGTTTTTTGGATTTCCTGTGACTTACTTAATCTTTGGTTTAATAGTTCTCTTTGGAATTATTCTATTTATTTTAATGGCTTCAATTAAAATCGTAAAAGAGTACGAACGAGCAGTCGTGTTCCGATTAGGGCACCTATTAGGAGCTAAAGGTCCAGGATTAGTTATAATTGCACCCGGAGTTGACAGAGCACAGATTGTAGACTTGAGAACTATCACGTATGATGCACGTATGATAAAAATAATTACAAGAGACAACATAAGATGCGACGTAGACTCGTTTGTTTATTTTCATGTGACCGACCCAATAAAAGCAGTTTGCGAAGTAGAGGATTACATTGTTGCTACTCAAATGTTAGCAAAAACAGTATTAAGAGACGTTCTAGGACATGCAGAACTAGATGATTTACTGATAAAATCAACAGAATTCACAGAGCAGATACAAAAAGAAATTGACGAAATTACTGATCCGTGGGGTATAAAAGTAAGCTCAGTAGCTATCAGCGATGTTCTTCTCCCAGAAGGAATGCAAAGAGCAATTGCAAAACAAGCAGAAGCTGAAAGAGAAAAAAGAGCACGAATCATCGTAGCAGAAGGAGAATATATTGCAGCAGAAAAAATGGCCCAAGCTGCAGAAGTCTACAGCAAAAGCCCTATTACGCTAAAGCTCCGAGAACTTCAAACATTAACAGACATAGCAAGAGAAAAAAACTTAGTTGTAGTTACATCAACAACCGACCTGAAGGAACTAGGAAACATCGTTGCTATGGCTAGCGCAACAGCAGATATGACAAAACAGGATAAAAAGAAATAATTCAACTTATCAAATTATGTGTTAAAAGCTTATTAAGAATAATCTTAATTTGAAATGATAATAAAAAGATCAAATAACGAAATCTGAGTTTTCTGTATATTCAATCACACACAGCTGTTTGAAAGTTTATAGCAACAAAAATTAATATAAAAAGCAAAGAAGGTAGAGAAAAAGATGCAGAATCTTCAACCCTTTATAGTAATAGGCATCATCTTTATAATGATGGGGATAATTTTGGTGTTGCTTCCTTTTATTGTTCAATATATACCTAGTTTAGAAGGCTTGCCTTGGCTAATAATATGGGTTTACAAAACTGACAATTTTATTTTTGCTACTTCACCGGTGCTTCTAATTATAACAGCACTGTTTTTTATTACAAAATTTTTAAGACATTAAATGCTCATCTGTTTAGATTTTCATTTTCAAAATTGTATTAATAATAATTTACCTTAGTATTTCAAAAAAAGATTGATTTACTCATAATAGGAACAAAAGGTACTATGAAAGTGGAATAACTGGCGAATAATCTATATTAATCTTAATCGCAAAGCAATAATAGCAAAACAAAGGGTAATCAGATATCTTTTGATTTTTAGTTCTTTCTTTTAATGTAATCCTCTTTTCCTAAGAAGCATAACTTATCTTGAATTGACAGCTTAGTTTTTATTGGATTAAAAAAGTATAAAACTTCATTTTTTATAAAAAATAAATGATTACTAAATTATTTTAGATCAGATGAGTGTTTTGAGTTTAGAAAAATTACACGTAAAATATATAGCTAGTGCAAATTCTAAAGGGCCTATTAAACAGAGATGCTATACTTTAACTCACTCAGATTTTACAGGTGAACTATTTCTATCAATAGGAACTAAATATGATAAAAAAGCCATATCTGGACTATACACAAAAATAATGAGAGATGAAGTATTAGCTGAATGGTTAAAAAAAGAAAATAACTACTCACTTCACGTTTATTTACATGTATGTGGAGGATTAATTATTGGAAGAGCAGGATGGCGAGATAACATATTTAGAGGCCACCTTCCCCTTGTCCTAAAAAGCATATGTCAAGCAGACATAGAATTCTATCAAAACCATCCTAGCTTAAAAAGCTCACCTATTATTGTCCATTTTAACAGCTCCAATAAAAAATACAATAAAATCGAAGAGTGGGGAACACCAAAAGACTACCTATAAAACCTTAAATATATAGCATAGATTTATAATTAAAATTATTAGACCTTTTATCATCAAAAAAAGTACAATAAATTCTAATTTGTAAAAACAGATTAATTTTTCTTAATCTTTTTAAAGTAAATAATAATTCCAATTGCGATTATTGTTATTGTTGTTATTGAAGCTGCCGCTAAGGTTATTTGAGTAGGCTGCGGAACAGAGCCAGAAGCCAAAGCCTTAACATAATCCCCCCACCAAGAAGGAAGAGCAGAAGCCGACCCTTTATTACCATTAGTATCACCAGGACGAGACTCCAAAAGAACCCCAGCATCCCAACCAACCTGAGTATCCCAAACAGCACGCTTAAGACTCAAAGGATTAGAATATGCAGGCCTATCCCCACCAGCTGATTTTGGAGGCATATAAGGAGCAGCACCAGAAGAATACCCATAATCATTACTTTGCCCAATAATCCTTCCAGGATACCTTTTTGCAAAATCAGTAACCGTACTTAAAGCATACCAAGCAAACTCAACACTAACCTTATCAGCATAATCAAAAGTACGAGCTTGCAAATTATGACCACCAGGATTAACAAACAACAGCTTTCCCCTGGCATGAACATAATCAGCAATCGCCTTATAGTAACTATAGTCATTCTGGTTACATTCATCAATCATAAAACCATCAATCTCAGGACCTATACTCAACTGGTAATCCACACTCCCCCTATCAAACCTACTACCTGAACCAACATCCATCCTATGAAGAATATTACTCAAGGGATTATCCCCATAATCACTCCATAAACGACAAATCACCTTAACACCATGAGAATGAAAATATTTAATGTAAGCACTGTTAAGTTGCTCAATTCCCCAGTTACCAGAATCAAGCCAAATAGGAACACCATAAGTGTCACGTACAGACGCAATACGCTTTGCATTACTATCGCCCGGAGCCATAACAAATCCAATCCACATATACAACTCTCCATCCGAACTCCCTGCATTCACACAAGGAACCCTAACAACACAAAGCAAGAATACAAGACAAAATACAAACACGGTTACCTTTCCGAACTTGAATTTCTCCAATAAATTCCACAAGTTTACTTCTATCATTTCAACGTAACCAATTCTAAAACCAATTTAAGCATTATTCAGAAAAAAAATTTAGCAAATAGTCAAATCGACTTCACAAAATCCAAAAAAGTAACAATTTTGTATTTACCAACTTAAAAAATAATTCAAGAATAAAAAAGCCTCTGTTGCCTGCAATGAAACAATATAAGATCTACTTGTAACTTTTTAAAAAATTAAAAAATGAGAATTTACAGTAGAAAACAAGATTAAAAAGAAAATAATCAAATCTATAAGTGAAACATTTCCTAATAGATTTTGGTAACTATATGCTTATAAACTAGAGTTAATTGTTTTATTGTTGATGAAAAATGTCTCACAAGTCAGAGGATTTTGGAGAAATAATGCTTAAAATGATAGATAAGCTTGCGGGAAAAGAGTCGAATCTTAAGTTAAGCTTTGAAGATCTAACTCTTGATGTAGGTCCAGCTAAAGCAAAGCTAAATGGTTCAATTGTGTTAGATGTTGTGTACGTAGACGAAAAGAAATAGGAATATCCCTTGAGTGGGATGCTGTGGAATTTCCAACTTGGATGATTAAGTTAGCTAAATCTGGAACATTAACAATTTCTAGAAATGAAATCAAAGCTGTACAAATACGTCTTAAAGAGAAAAGTTTAGATCTGAATATAATTGATAAAAAGTTTTTAAAGGAAGTTTTGGAAAGTGGATCCAAAAGTGGTTCCTTAAGGGATTTGGTTAAGTTGATAAGAGAATTGTCTGAGAGCCTGAAAGATGAGGGTTATACTATTACTGTTTCTTATCTTGGGACGGTTGTTTTAGCTTTAGGTTCGGAAGCTAGCTCGCGTGTGTTTAACTTGGTTGCTGGGTTAGATGGTTTTGAGGTTAGGAATTTTGGTAAATTGCTTCAATTAGCTCTTTGAGAGAAAGTATGCTTTAGGAATTATTAAAAAAAATTGATAATGTTTGGTTTTATATATTATAAACTACTTTGCAATACAAAGCTTTTTATATTAGCAAGTTATCTATATACCAAAGGGAACTAAAAATGAACAACACAAACTTAAAAGACATTGAAAAAAGAACTTACATATCATACCACCAAGACGGACTACTTGACATTTTCATAGGCACATACATTCTTCTTTTTGGAATAGGCATTTTACTTCAAACAATAACGGATTTTAGCACTTGGTTTGTAATTCCAGCAATTTTTCCAGCATTAATGGTACCAATTTGGATGTCAGCTAAGAAAAAAATAACCATTCCCAGAATAGGCTATGTTAAAATGGGAAACAAAGGATCAAACAAGATAATGGCAGTATTTATAGGAACAGCTGTAGCCGGTCTTGGAATGTTTATGCTTGTCTCTTTTGGATCAAACCTTGACTGGGCTGTAGCAATAAAAGATCAAATAATCAGCAACAGCATGATTATTATCGGAATTGCAGGAATAACAATTTGCAGTATATTTGCATACTCAACAGGTTTAAAACGCCTCTATGCTTATGGGTTGATAACTTTTATAATCTTCATAACAGGCTACTTTGTAAGCATTCCATTCGCATACTTTCTACTCACAATTGGAACCATAATAACAATTAGCGGATTTATCCTTCTTTGGCAGTTCATAAAAAAGCATCCACTCATAGATGGCGGAATAGTCAGTGACAAATGATCCTGCAAAACTAAAAAAAATCAACCGGTTAATCCATGAACCGACAAGACTAACGATAATGATGCAACTCTACGTAGTAGAAAGTGCAGATTTTCTATTTCTATTGAATCAGCTGCAAATGACTCCAGGAAACTTATCATCACATTTAAGCAAGCTCGAAGAAGCCGGCTATGTAGATATTGTAAAAGAATTTATAGAGAGAAAGCCTCATACGGCTCTTCAACTCACAAAAAAAGGAAGAGAAGCTTTTAAAGAATACAAAAAAAATCTAAAACAAGTATTTATTGATCTTCCAAAAACTCCAAAGAAATAAAAATTTAAGACAAATGAGAAAATATAGACTATTCCATAGAAAAAAACCTAAGTTTATTAATTAATTTTATCAAGGGAAAGCTTTAATGAAAAAAATTCAATCAAAAAACCTCAATAAAATTGTAACTAAACTTGAAGAATTTATGGTATATAGCCAAAAACTCAAGTCTAATGACACATACCTAATTATAAACCGAAACTCGCCAGAGTTAACAAATGCTGCCCAAACAGCAGCAGAAAATCTTGGATTAGATGCTGCCAGATTTGATCTTCTATCAAAAAAACCCTACAAGGTTTTCCCTAAAAAATTATTAAACTTGCTTCAAGAAAGAACTCCTAAAGCAGGGATAAGCCTCTTTAATTATGATGAAAATCCGGACTGGAATTTAAAAGAAGTTGGCGCAAGAATAAATTTTCTTTACCAAATCATTGAACAAGTACCTATCAGCTGGGCGCACTCACCAGGTATAACAATGGATATGGCAATAAATGGACCCTTGCAATGCAATTACAAACAAATAGCAAAAGATTCAGACAAACTTATCGCTCAACTTAAAAACAAAAAGAGAATCCACATAAGTGCACCAGCAGGAACAAACATAGAAATCAAATCCAATCAACAAATAAAATTTGACACGGACTGTACAATAATTCCTCCCAATGTCTATGGTAAACCTGGAAAATTTGGGAATCTGCCAGTAGGTGAACTTCATTGTCAAAAAAGTCGAACAATCCAAGTTTTAAATAATAAAACGAAAAGAAAAGAAAATCAACCCTACCCATTAAAACAAGTAGCAAACGGTACAATTTTCTGTGATGTTACTGTAGGAGGATATACAGGAAAAATTGACCCTGAAAAACCCTTAATAGCTCATTTTAAAGATGGAATTCTTACAAAGTTAGAATGTAAAGATCCAGCATTAAATAGTATAAAAAAGGACATATTATCCTCTCAAAAAATATATGGTTTACCAACAGTTTTAGAAGAAATTGGAATTGGACTGAATGAAAAAGCTAGAATAACAGGAAACATGCTAGAAGATGAAAAGATTAAAGGCACCTGTCATTTAGCTTTAGGAAACATCAGGTCCCATGTGGATATGCTAATCAACAAGCCCACAATAACAGTTGAATACCAAAATGGAACTAAGAAGCAAATAATTACAAAAGGGCAGCTAACCTAATAAAACTACAAAATTACCCAAACGGATCAAATAGAAACTAAAATATAAAACTAAATGTGACCAAATAATATCAATAAAATCATTTTTTCTTGGATTAAAAAGCCTATAAAATAGACCATACACTTAGAAGTAACAATTTTTTATAAATTAAATAACTTTAATAAGGAAATTAATTTACCATGAATGAAGGCCACATCAGAATCAGAAGTTGGGATAAATACAAACAATTAGTTAAAGAAAAGAAACCATCTTCAATAGTTTTTATTCTTGAACAAAACGGCTTTTCTCCAAACAAAGAACTAACAATACTAAAACTAATCATGCTTCATAACAGGCGATATTATATTTTTCTTGACTTTCCTAAAGATGAAAAATTAAAAGAGACAAACATACCTCTTCATAGAGACAAAAATGGAATTCTCCATCTTGATGAAGATGAAGTTAAAAAAATACTTGAGGATCAATTTCAAAAAGAAAACATAAAAGCCTACTCCTTCTGGACAGCCTAAAAGTTCAGATTTTAAGCTACCATTTTATGCGCTTCTACACTTATACTTAGAATTTTTCCCTGCAATTGTTTGGAAACATCAAATGTATAAGGAATTTCTTTAATAATTTTAATTTTTGAAAAACCAACTTCCTCAATAATTTTTAAATAAATATCCTTTTCAAGGGCTCCTGCAATACAGCCTGCCCAAGCCTCAAAACTTTGCTTTACTTCCTTTGGCAGTTTGCCATTAGTAACCAGATCTGAAATCACAAGTCGCCCTCCGCCCTTGAGAACCCTAAAGATTTCAATAAATGCTTTCTTCTTATTAGGGCATAAGTTAATCACACAATTGCTAATAACAACATCAACCGAGTTATCTTCAATTGGTAAAGCCTCTATCTCCCCTAATCTAAACTCTACATTTATGAGTCCTCTATCCTTGGCTAGAGTCGTTGCTTTGTTTATCATAGCTTCGGTCATATCAACTCCAATAACCTTTCCAGAAACCCCAACTCTTTTTGATGCCAAAAATACATCAATTCCAGCTCCAGACCCTAGATCCAACACGATATTACCTTGTTTTAATCCAGCAAGTGCAACAGGATTTCCACAACCTAAACCCAAAACAGCTTCATTTGGAATATCATCCAATTCTTTTCTTGAGTAACCAATATTTTCAGAAATATCTTTGCTTGAGGAACAGCAAGAAGAAGAACAACAATTTTGGCTACCATTAGCTATTTCGGCATATCTTTTTTTCACATAATCTTTAACTTTTTCATTTTCCATATTCTTTTTCTCCATTTTATACGATTTGTTCGATTATTTTTAGTTTAATAGATTCCAATAGTTCAGTTGAAAGTGCATCAATCAAACCTAAAATCCTTTTATCTGTTAGGGAGTAAAAATGCCACGTACTTTTTTTTCGCCTTTTTATTAGTCCAATATCCTTTAGCACTTTTAGATGTCTCGAAATTAGGGGTTGCTGCAAATTTAGGTAAGGTGTAATTTCGCATACACATTTTTCTCCCTCTCTTAAAAAATCCAATATTTCAAGTCTAATTGGGTCTGATAAAGCGTTGAATATTTTTGCTTGAAATCTTTTAGTCCCGTACGGTTTTGACATTTCAAATCAAAAGTAATTTATATAAATATTTAAATATTGTTATAAATCAATGAGAACCCACAAGAAAAGGGTGGAATATGAAGCAACAAACGTACAAAGGAATTCCAAGAAAAAAAATTCCTTGGTTCCCAACTATAAACTACAGCAAATGCATAAACTGTGGAAAATGCATAAATTATTGCAAACTTGGAGTTTATACTCTGGAGAAAAAAAAGCAACCTAGCACATCAAATCCATTCAACTGCATAGTCCTCTGTAAGGGCTGCCAAGATATCTGTCCTTCAAACGCAATCTCTTTTCCATCAAGAAAAACAACAGTAGAATTAATTAGAAAATTGCGAAAAAACTCAGAATTTAATTCTCCTAAATATTCTTCAAGCTGAATAAAGCAATATTCAATTTCAAAGTATACGAAAGCAACATTATCTAAAGCAAAGGAAGATAATCTATAAGTATTTTTCAAATAACATATTTAATTTTTATTCGATTTTCAAATAAAGCAATTTATACTAGAAAATGCTTCAATTAAATTAATATTTTAAGGAACTAGGTCAAAAAATATTGAAAATAAAAAGTAAAAAAGAATTTAAAGAATATTTCAAAGAAATTTACGGTCGCGAACCTTCAGCAATAGAGCTAAAAGCATTTATTGAATGCATGCAAGCGATTAAAGATAAAAAAGAAGAATAGTAAATCACCTTTTATTTTCAATTTTGATAGTAACTTGAAAACTTCCTTTTAGTTTATAGTTTGTCATATGTGCTTTATTTGCAATGCTTGAAGAAATAAAAAAATAGGAATCATTATTTTCTACTTTTACCATTATATTTTATTCAATTGAATGTACATTAGGTGAACAGATTGGTAAAGGTTAAAGTGTTTAGATGTAGGTTGTGTAGAGATCCGTATATTGGAGAAGAGCCTCCATCAAGATGCCCTTTTTGCGGCGCACCAGCATGGTTTTTTGTTCCTGCTGAAGATTGGAATCCATCTGATTATATTTTTGAGATTAGTGAGGTATCAAAAGCTAATTTAAAAGCTGCTTTACAGCTGGAGTTGAGCAATACTTCATTTTATCTTTGTGCAACAAACGTGGCTAAGGCAATTGGTGATGAATATGGTTTTGCTAAGTTCAAAGCTCTGAAAAAAGTTGAAAATGAACACGCTGATGCAATAGTAAAATTACTTAAAATCAACCTACCTGCTTTAGAAAAGATTCCTTGCTCTGAAGATTTTAAAAAAAATACTAAAGAAGGATGGGAACGAGAGGATAGAGCTATAAAAGCATATGCTAAATTTGCACAAGAAGCCCCTGAACTGCAATTAAAACAGTTCTTCGAGGCTTTAGTAGAAATTGAAACGGATCATCTTGATTTACATGCTCAGAATCTAAAAATGGTTTGATAATATCTATTTCATTTTTAGTTCTATTTTAGGTTCTTAGCAAAATTTTTTGCGTTTTCTAGGTCTTTATCATTAGGTCTACCCTTATTCATTCCTCCAAAAAATCTCAGGAAACTATTGGTATTATAACCTTTGCATTGAAAATCATCGAGTATCACAAAACCTTTGGATTGAAGTTTTTCCTTAAGTGTTAAGTGATCCTTGATGACTTTATCTTTTCCTGTTATTCCACTAGTTGAGAAAATGAATGCTTTTTTATTGTGAACTGTTGGTAGTTTATCAGCAAGGTCAATTAGCGATTTATGATGTTTAGCGCTATATATACCTGAACCAAAACCTATCAAAGTGTATTCTTGAACAACTTCCGGTTCTACTTTTTCCGGTGTTTTTATTTTTGCATGAAGAATTTTTGCAATAACTTCTGCAATTTTCTGGGTATTATTGTGATGATATGAAAACACAATTAACAAGGATTTCAATTTTTCTTCTTCCTTTATGTATGCAATATGATTCAGGATATCCTCCTTTGAAAGGGAAATTTCAATTCAAAATATGAGCATTTTAATAAACGAAAAAATTCTTATTTTTTGAATCGCTTGATAAGAACTAATACAACCATTGCAATCAAAATGATTAACGAAAATGCTTGTGCTAGAATCGCTATATTTTGGGTTGAGTTTTGTCCATATGCAATTCCTATTAAAGCCCAAATAATTACCAATGAATAAGCAATGTCCTTTCTGGTTATTAGAACAAGCATAGTTATTGCTAATGCAATTATGATAATTAGAATAGCCCAAATTTCTGGGTTTATTCCAAAAGCATCCCATTCCAACTTCACTAATGCACTAGCAACATTAGCAATTGAAGCTATGGTTATCCAGCCTAAATAAACACTAAAGGGTACATGAACAAACAATTTTTCAGGTAAATCAACCTTAGTTTTTCCAATACCTAGAGCCGTGTAAATTAGTATTAAGCTTAGCAAAAGTAAGAACATTACAACTACAGACAAACTAAGATATTCAAACTGCCAAAGAAACAGCCAGATAATATTTAGTACACTACTAAGAACAAAATACCATCCAACTCTTTTTGTGAAATCTTTATCATTATTTCTTGGTAATGCTTGATATATTACAAATATGCCAAGTAAAATATAGATGATTCCCCAAATTGAAAACACGTAATCTGCAGGAGTTATTAAAGTCGGGTATGCGTCAGAGATTTCAGCAGTATTTTTTCCTCCTATAAGAGTGGTACTTCCAGCCAAACTATTTATGATAACTGTTGCAATAAAAGCTAAAATATTAGATAATTTCAGAATCTTAGAATTTTGAGCTGCCATCTGAGCTCCCCACTTTTATTCTGTATTTTTAATATTTAACAACTTCGATCCTACTGGTCTAGTTTTTTTATTATAAATTCATAATACTTATACATCTAATTAAATGAAAATATTTTTCTTGAGCTTGCTAACATAAAGTTTGCTCATCTTAAATCAGAGACAATTAGGCAATCAAAAATAATAATTTAGAGTTTGAATTACAATGAGCATTATTCTTTATCTTTTTTATGCTGTTTTGATTGTCTCAACTTGTAGAGTCCTTATCAGATTATTTTTATCTATTGCTTATAATCTAACTCGCATAAAAAAGAAAATAAAAGTTTTTCCTAAAATTTCAATAATAGTTCCAGCTTTTAATGAATCAAAAACAATAAAAAAATGCATTAAATCTTTACAAAATTCGGATTATCCAAACTATGAGATAATAATAGTTGATGATGGCTCAAACGATGATACTTTCAAAGTTGTCAGCCAGTTTGAAGGTGTAAAGGTTTTTCGTCAAAAAAACCAAGGAAAACCAGTAGCACTAAATAATGGAATATCTCAAAGTTCAGGAGAAATAGTTCTTACAGTTGATGCTGATACTGAATTGGATAAAGATGCTTTAAAATCAATTGCAAACAGGTTTGCCCACAACAGTAAATTAGGTGCAATAGCAGGTAATGTCAAAGTAAAGCGAGAACCAACAATTCTTAATACAATTCAATCAGCAGAATATGCCACTGGAATCAATCTTGTAAGAAAGGGACAATCAGTTCTTGGAACTGTGATGATTGTTCCAGGACCAATTGCAGCTCTTAAAAAGGAAATCATAAAAAAAGTAGGTCTCTTTTCAGATGATACATTTGCAGAAGACTTTGATATGACAATCAAGATTTTAAAAAAAGGTTTTAAAATCGAATATGAAGAAGGCAGTTTAGCTTATACTGATGCCCCAAAAAATACTGAGGATTTAATCAAACAAAGAAGAAGATGGTATAGAGGAATGATTCAAGTACTTGATAAACACAAAGACATGTACTTCACTCCAAAATATGGCGTTGCAGGTTTGGTAGGTATCCCTAACCTATGGTTTGACACAATTACACCTTTTATTAATATAGGATTCTTATTTGTGACAATCCTAACCTGGATGATCACTAAAGATTTCACCGTTTCCTTAATTGGAATACTAATATACCTAGGCATTTCGCTAATACTTAATATTATTGGATTAAGTCTTGAACCAAAATCTGAAAAACGTAATTATTTAGCATTACCACTATTGCTTTTCTATAACATGTTCCTTGATGGAATTCGAATAATGAGTTTAACAGAAGAATCAGTAAACATACTAATGGATTGGGAGAAACCAAAGAGGTGAAATCATGAGCTTAGATCTGGCGGTTATTGGTGTTGTTTTTGCAATAATTCTCTTAATAATTTTCTTTTCAGCAGTTGTTTTGTATCTATCTTTTCGAATAAAGGAAACCTTTCGCAAAGAAACCCACAAAGGAGCCACAGTAGTTAAGGTTGCTTTTCTTATAGGCATTCTTTTTCTTGCTGGAGGTGTGTTCTATTTCTTCGCTAATACTTTCTCAAATATTGCAGCCCCCTCTGCAACTCCCACTCCAACAGCAACTTCTTCACCAACTCCAACTCCTACTTCTTCACCTACGCCTACTCCTACTTCAACTCCTTCTCAAAATCCATTGCTTACGTTTAGCATTTCAGCTCCAGATCAAGTCGCAATGAATTCTGGATTAAGCGTCAGTTTCACAATTAATAATCCAACAGATTTAACTGCCAACAATGTATACATAGAGACTGATGGATTATTTTCAGATTTTATTGTACAATCTTCCAGCCATGAAATATCTGGAAGTGTAATAAACATTGGACAAGCTTCATCGGGAATCACAATTGTTAATTTAGAAGTTATATCGCCCACTAGGGCTAGAACATATACAAACACTATTACTCTAAATTATCAGGAAATGAGCAATCCATTAACCGAAACTCTCACAATATATGTAAGAGGCAGTTAAACATAAAAAAAGTAATGTTTCTTTTATGATAAATTTCTAAATTAGTATATTATAAAATTCATTTTTTCACTTATATTTTTGAATATTCGATAATTGAATAAAATATTATAAAAATTTCAATAAAATATTGAACTGGCAAAAAATAAGCAAAAAATTAGCAAAAACAAATCCTAAAATTTCCCTTTTTTATTTTCAGAAAAATTTCAAAAATATTAAATATTCAACGAAGATAAATCGTCTAGAAAAAAGAAACTGTGAAGAAAATGACTGGAGAAAAAATTGATCATAATAACGATGATGACTTTTGGAAAAGAAAAATTGTAAAACACTGGAAAGCATTTGTAGTTTTTATTATTGGTTGTGTACTTGCTGCTATAGGAGCGGTGATGGTTCTTTTTTGGTACATTGAAAATTCTCCAATTGGAGCCATGGGAACAGCAACAATTGGAGAGTGGACGTTAGCTTGGATTTGGGAGTTTTTCATATTTCTAATATTATGGGAGTTATTAATTGTAGGAATACCTGCCGGAATTGCTTTTGGAGTGGGATGGTATCTCTGGAGAAGAAATATGCCAGAGGAGGAAAAGGCAGAATTTAAAGGCAAATGGAAAGGTCGTGGAACAGCTGAAAGTGGAGGATTTGGATTTTTCATGTTTATTGTATATACAATTTACATGTACTTTAATGGAGACCTTTTTACTCCATTTGACACATATCCTTATTCATACTGGGTATACGCATGGTTCCACACTTTAGCCTGGATACTCATAATCATTGGAATTCCAGCTGCAATAATTCTACCCATTGTATTCTTTAAAGTATGGCACAAAAAAGAAAACGAAACACAAACAACTTAAAACTCTCCCCTTTTTTATACTAATTTTCCCTATTTGCGCTTCTTAATAAAAAAGCTTTTATTCAAAAAAAATAGAAAGTGTTCTCAATGGTGTTTATTCAATGAATCTGGAATCAAGTAAAAACATAGGTGGAGTCGGAGCATTACTATTGCTTATTACGCCCTTAGCAAGTTTCTTCCTGAGTATTTTCGGAAGCATAATAGGACTTATCGGATTTATTTTAGTATTGATAGCAGTAAAAGGACTTGCTGACTATTATAATGAAGGCAGCATCTTTAGCAACACTCTTTATGGTATTATCTTAACAATAATAGGAGCAGTAATTGTGACAGCTACTTTTGCTATTGCTGCAGTTGGATTATTAACAGATTTAGGACTTGACTTAGCTACCTTAGTTTCTGATCCAAACGCTATTAACAACCTTGATTTTTCAGCAATTAACCTCGATTTGCTCTGGGTACATGGTGCAACCGTTTTAATAGGATTGGTTATCCTCTTTGCATTCATAGTTATTGCAGCAATATTTTACAGAAAATCGTTAACTTCTCTCTCACAAAAGACTGGAGTTGGATTATTTGGCACTGCTGGATTGTTAATGTTAATTGGGGCTATTTTAACAATAATACTAATTGGTTATGCAGTTCTTTGGATTGCTTTATTAATTCTTACAATAGCATTCTTTTCTATTAGAATAGAACAAACCCAACCACCAACAACCACACCTACAGCAACCCCTACTACAACATAAAAAATCATTAGTCCATACCGATTCAAAAGCAAGCAACGAAATTACACACCCATTTTTTTTAGTATTTTAAAGTGTTTTTCTTTTGTATGTCAAATTAGTAAAAAACTTTAGGAAATTAACAAATATTATAGATTAAAAAAAATTTTTTTCCAAAATAAAAAATTTTCTGGACATTTAGCAAAATTATAAATATTCTTAGGGCTTATCAGATAAATTGTTCAATAAAAAAGGAGAAAAATTGCTTTATGAAAAAAAATAAAGAATCAGCTTTAGCTACAATTACAATAATTCTAATCCTTATTATGGCAGCTATTACAACATTGCCAATTGTTAGTGCTCATGATCCACCCCTAGAGATTCCAACATATCCATACTTAGTAGTATCACCAAATCCAGTTGGTGTAGACCAACCCTTAATGCTGCTAATGTGGATACACGGAGCACCTCCAACAGCAAGCGGCATAGCTGGAGACAGGTATTACTTCACAATAACTGTGACAAAACCAGACAGCACAACACAAACCCTAGGACCCATGATCTCAGATGCTACAGGATCAACATACACCACATTCACACCAACAATGATAGGAGAACATACTTTCACTCTAAACTATCCAGGACAAGTAATATCACTCTACCACCCTGAAAATGGACTACCAGGACAAAACAGCAACTTCATAAACGACACTCTACTACCAAGCAGCACCTCAGTAAAAGTAACCGTCCAAGAAGACCCAATCGAAAAAATTCCTCCATACCCCCTTCCAAGTGAATACTGGATCCGCCCAATCGAAGGACAAAACACTGCTTGGGCAAGTCTAGGATCACACTGGCTTGGAGGAGGACACATCGGATATGTCTATGGAGGATCAATCGACCTCTTCCAAAACGATGGCACAGCACCCAATAGTCCCCATGTAATGTGGACAATGCCAATAGAATTCGGAGGAGTTGTAGGTGGAACAACAGAAATCCCAGAAATGACATTCTATTCAGGTGGCTCATACGAAGGACGATTCACCTATGCACTAAGCATGTATGGAAACGTTTACTTTATGACCCCTCTAAACCATGCAGGAGGCTCAAGAAATCCAGCAGGTGGATATCTTTCAGTTGATATGCGTACTGGTGAAACAAATTGGGAGTCAAATCAAATAACTCAAGCAAGCGGAAGACCACTAGTCAAAGGACAATTATTTGATTACGAATCACTAAACCAACACGGAGTTGTTGCTGGAACAATCTGGGAAGAAGTAGGAACAACCTGGCTAGCATATGATGCCTACACTGGTCAACCAATCTACAATCTAACAGATGTTCCACGTGGAACAGAAGTCTATACCAAAAAAGGTGAGATAGTTCGATATGTACTGGACTATGGCGATCGCAGACTACTTCTTTGGAATAACACACAAGACCAAGTTGGACTACACGGCGCCTTAGGCACAGGAAGCAGTGCCTATCAGTGGAGACCAATAGGAAAAGAAGTCAATATGAGCATGGCATACTCATGGAACGTATCAATACCTGATCTACCCGGAGATTCAAGCCCAGCTATCGTAGGAATAATTCCAGGAGACATTATTCTAGGTAGAAGCAGTAGCTTCCCAGGCTTGGGAGGCAGACGTGAAGAACCACAAGAAACAATCACAATGTGGGCTTTAAGCGACAAACCAGCAGACAGAGGTCGATTGGTTTGGATCAAAGACTATCCTGCTCCAGACGGAATGCTAACAGTAACCTTAGGTCCCTTATCAGAAGAAGCAAGAGTATTCACCTTATCATATGCTGAAACCTTTGAATGGGTTGGCTATGACTTGGATACTGGCAACCAAATCTGGGGACCCTCAGGAGATGATGATTTCAACGCCCTGCAATATTACGGCGGAGGAGAAGGAGCAGGACAAAAAGGTTTTGAAGCCTACGGAAACTTGTATGTTCAAGGCTATGGCGGAGAAATTCACTGCTATGATATGGAAAATGGCGACTTGCTATGGGAATACAACAATACTAACAGTGGAGTGGAAACAATTTGGGGAAACTACCCAATATTCATAGCTGGCATTGCTGACGAAAAAGTCTATGTATTTAACAATGAACACTCACCAAACTCTCCCTACTATAAAGGCGAAAAAGTAAGATGCCTTGACGCTTTCACAGGTGAAGAATTGTGGACTTTGCTTGGTTGGGCTGGTCAAACAGGAGGAAGAGGCACCTCTACTGCGGTGATTGCAGATGGTTTTCTTAGCTACTACAGCTACTATGACAATTCAGTTTATTGTATAGGAAAAGGACCAAGTGCAACAACTATTGAAGCTCCCCTAACAGCAGTTACTCAAGGAGACTCTTTGGTTATCACTGGAAGTGTCACTGATCAATCGCCAGGAGCTAGAGACTCTAACAGACAATTAAGATTCCCCAGTGGTGTACCAGCTGTTGCTGATGAGAGCATGAGTGCATGGATGGAATATGTCTATATGCAAAAACCCATGCCAATGGACACTATGGGTGTGGAGGTTGTTTTAGAGGTTCTGGATGCTAATGGAAACTTCTATGAAATTGGTCGAACAACTACTGACTCTGAAGGCAAATACGGCTTATTATGGCAACCTGAAATTCCAGGCAAATACATGGTTGTTGCTTCATTCTTAGGCTCTGAATCTTACTGGGGTTCACACACATCAACATATGTTGGAGTTGTGGAGTCAGATTCAGGTACGGATGGAAATGGACCTAGCACCACACCATCTGATAATACTAGCATGTATATTTTGGGATCAACAATTGCTATAATTGCAGCTATAGGAATCGCAGCATTTTTTATACTTCGAAAAAAATAAGCATCAAAACATACACCTAATTCTCCCCTTTTTTCTTTTTCTGTTTTCATAGATCATATTTCAGAGTCTATTTTGCATAATGTATATATCAACGGAAAAAAACCAAAGAAGCAAATAATTACTAGAAAAATATATAGAATCGAGAATGTAAAAACAAAGGAGCAGAAGGCTATGAACCTAAACTTAGATATATTGATTGATATTGTATGGAGCATTATTCTTCTTGTTGCTTTGTTTATTGGTTATAGGCTATTTGTAAGATGGCTTAATAACTATTCAAAAAGAACTGATATGTCCCCAGAAGCAAAAAATGGACTTATGATTGTGATTCGGCTAGGAGCACTGGCAGGAGGGTTTTTTATTATATTAGCGGCATTGGGTGTTTCCTCACAATTTATTGTTAGTTTATCAGCAATTATTGGAGCAGCCATTGGATTTGCTTCTCAACAAACTATCGGAAACTTTGTGTCCGGAATTTACTTAATACTTACTCGACCTTTCCGAGTCGGAGATTATATTCGTTTAGGTTCATCAGGAGGCACTGAAGGAATAGTAAAGGAAATAACAATAAGTTACACAAAGATCAGAACCTCAGATAAAACCCAGGTGATAATAAGTAACTTAGAGGTTTTAGGTGAAGAAATTAAGAACTATCGAATTAAAACAGAAAAGACAGCTTCATATCGATATGGAATTGAATTAGCTTTTGAAAAATCATTTTCAACCGAGGAAATTATAAGCGCTTTAGAAAAAATTGCCAACCGGTACAAAGATCAAGTTATTGAAACTCCAACCTACGAGCAGACTTCACTTACAAATCTCGCAAAAAAATATAGTTTTTTTATTCGCGTGAAAAAACCTGAAAAAATATTCGATTTAAGTTCTAATATAACCAAAGAAATCACACAAGAATTGGAAAAAAGCAAAACTCAAAAAACAATAAACATATAATCATTTTTTTAAATTAAATTATAATATTCAAAGATAATAGTTTGAAGATAAGTGCAAATATACTAAACTATATTGTTTTTTTACTAAATACTATTTAGGTTGCTTATTTTGTGGTTGATCCTCATATCGTCCAATATTTTCTTGAAGATAGCGCTCTTTTTCTTCAACTCCTTCTGGGTATCTCCAGTAAGTCCAGGGTAATCCGCTAGCAAAAGCTGCGGTTTTTTCTGATAAACCAAAATTGCTTACCCATTCTTTTGGATGTAAATTCTTCCAAGACTCGGAAAACATCTCAAAGAATTCACGTAGATCTTCCACAAGCTTGTCTGCTCTGCCAGTTATTGAGGTTTTAAGTAGTTCTTTTGTTGGTTTATTAAAGTTTTGAAAAATGGAAGATGCCAACTTTTGATTTGTCACTGGAATAGGTGTATGAAAGTTTAAAAAGAAAGAAGTGTAAAGCACTGGAAGTTCACCCTCTACCTTATACCATAGCTCCCTATAGTGGTAATCGCTAACAACCCATTTGGGATTTCCCGTTTGAGCATCTATCCATACTTCAATTCTCTCCCAATCAGAATGCCGAGTAATTTTTTTTGTTTTAAGGGTAAGTTCAGATTTCCAAAAATACATGAACCTTAAAACCCAGTAATTTTTCACATTTTCTTTTTTTATCCAATAAGGTTCATCCTTAGGATCTCGATAACTTGAAATTTTACTCGATTCATTTTCTCCATTAAGGTTTTTATAAAAATAGATGTTTACCGTTTCATAATCACGATGAATAAACATATAACCAAATCCAAGAATACATGAAAAAAGTAACATCCACTTGATCAAATCAAACCAATATTCACCCCAAGTTTCAGGGCTTGTAGGAAGATTATTAACAGACATAAAGTAAACTCCAAAAACCAAAGTAAAGATAACTAATACAAGAAAGATCAAAACTCTTTCATCAGGTCTTCTAACAAAAAGCTCTTTTGAGATTACCTGCCACCGCCAAACAAAAAAAAGTGAAACAGCTGAGATAGAAATCATTCGGATAATGATCTGCCAATCAGATGGATGATTCAAATATACAAAAAGAACAAAAATGGCTGAGAGACTAAGATAGAAAAACCAAAACCACCACGAAGCCAAAAACCAATTAAGAAACCTAGATAAAAGCCGTTCAAACGCCGGAGCTCTAACACCTTTAGGTGTTCTACTCAAACCAGCGACCTTAATTACTAAGGGTTTATACTTTGAAGCTAAATCATAAGGATTAACAACAGCTTTACCTATTATTTGTCCTGATTGAAGATCAGCCACATTTCCACGAAATAATCCCGATGAGTTCTTTTTTGATATTTGCGTGAAAAATAGATCAGGATTTGGCTCCATAGCTTTTTGTGCTACTGCCTCCTCAATATTCTCCTGAAATAATCTTCGAAGACTAAATTTTCTATCCAGATACGCATAATCACCCTTAAAATTTTTACCCAAACCAAGAACATTAGACCAATAATCCCTGTACAGATAGAGTTGTTTTGATTCAACAATCTTTGGCAAAGTGTTATCAAATATATAACCGACCAAACCAAAAAAAAGACCTGTAATTGAATAAGCCAAAAACATCCATACCATTCCAAAACCATACCTTGACAAAATACCTAAGATTAAAGAGAATCCAGGAACTTCACCAACTATTCCTGTGGAGAAAAATATATTCACCTCAAAAATTATTGTCATCAAAAATAAACCAAGCAAAAAAGAAGCGGTAGTACATATTCCCAAGAATAATCCACCTAACACATTCTTGTTCTTATAGCTCAAAACTATAGTAAACAAACCGACAGATAGAGCAGATATCGAAACATAGAGTTCGGTTAGAAATAGAACAGAACAACCTGCAAAAAATAGAATTAGACAAGATAGAGCAATTAAACTTGGTTTAACATATTTTCCAAAGTTCATTACTCAACTTAAATCTAATTTCAATATATAAATAAAACTCAAAACAATTTTTTCATTAAAAAATATATTTTTCATCAGATTTCCAAAGCGTATACTGTTCTGATCAGAATAGATCAAGTTGGAAGTAAATATCATCTAATAGATGGTTTTTCAATTATAAATTAGAATAAATAGTTTAGGCAAATAGCAAATCTCTGAAATAAGTGATTAAGTAAAATAGTAAGATACTAGGAAGATCACAATAGGTACTACTAAGGAAACAAAAAATCCAATCCTATTAAGCAACCTTAATCTATCTGCTCTTTTCTTTCTTGTGAACTCCAAATATCCTAAAACAGAAACAACAGTATTCAAAGCAATAAAAACAATAATTGACGTCATAAATATGTGCCACAAAGTCCATCCTGAACTTGGTGGAAGATTGTCATCTTCACTAATATTGTATAAGACAGCGGAAATAAGCATCGAAGTGTTCAAGCCAATTCTCATACCAATCCCACCTTCTACGTCCATACGAAGCAGAAAAGAAAACGCGGAAACAATAGCAAACACTAAAGGAGGAATCATTGTACTACGTGAGGATACAGCTAGCCTTTCGTGAATTACAATCATTTCTGCTCTTTCCACTTCAATATTATAGGGATAATTTTGTTTCAAGATTTGAAGTTCAAAGTCAGGATCACTCCACCCTTGAAGTTGATATCCAGGATCTATGCCCACTTCATTTTCTATCCAACTCAAAGATATGGGAATGCCCTGACCTAGAATCTCTATATAAATTGGAAGCTCAATAACGTCAAAAGGATAATCATCAGCATTAAAGTTTGTATTAAGATCAGCTGTAGCTCTATAAAACTCCCAACTAGTCCCATCAGTTTCTGTTCCATTGGCAAGGAAATAGAAAGCTCCCGAATAACTTGGTGCTCCATTCATAAGATTCCATTTGATTGTATCAATGTTTGGGTCATTCCAAAAAAAAGAGAAAATCATATCAAAAGTATAACTACCAGTTTCAAAATCAAAAGCATAAATATCAATTATCCAGACAGCAATATGTATCCTACCAGCTTCGGGTTCAATCTCTGGGATTCTAACAGAGGGATTCGGCTCTGAGGATTGCGCAAATCCTAAAGCCATAAAAGAAGAAAATAATAAAACAAGCATAAGCAAAATAAAAATAAATATTGTTCCTAATCGTAGGACAGAGGTTTTTGATAGATTTTCTTTAAAGGAGATCATCTGTTCATCAATTTATATGTTGATTTTATTATTCTAAGTTAACCAATTATTAATATGGATTTTGAATAATCAATCATTTATTATTTTGGATATAAGATAAAAATATTCAATAATAAAAGTTTCCAAATCAGAACTCAAAATAAATTATAAATAAGATATTCGAAATCTTTAATCGATTCTAGCATAAAAACTCGAATCACCTCCAAAAATCCTTAGAAGGTATATTCAATAAATCATACAAGAGTTAGATAAATTGAATGTACCACTAAAGGATTATAAATCATTAAAATTAGCAAAATATTTTCTATTTAATATATTTCAAAGTTTTTCATATATACTTTGATCTTAAAGATTCAAGATAAACATCTTCATTGTGTAAGCGATTTTTCTTAGTAATTTTTTTCTTTATTAAATACGCGGTTATTAGTGCACTACAAAGAATAAGGATCAAGAAATTTAGAAGAAAATTTGATGATTGCATCTTCCATAAACTTGATTGAATCATTTTTACAATATCTGTTTTCCTAACTGTTTGATTTGTTTTAGAATTTATGTATAGATGTGTTCTATTCAAATCAAGGAGCATACCTGTTTTTTTATCAAAATAACAATAGCCGAAATCATCCGGGTTGGTCCAATGAATGTAATTCACCTCACGATTGCCTTCAGGATAGGTCCATATCAATGTATTGTTTATTTTTAATGGAAGATTTGGAAGATATTCTCCTTTTTTCAAATTTGCAGAACATATTAGAATACCTCTAAAATCTTGGTCGACCAAAGAATCATTAGCCAATGATGTTTGTCCTTTGATAACTTCTTGTGAACCATTAAAATATTTCAGGGTGTAAGTGTGACAAATAGTTGTTTTCAATATTTCATTAATTTCAATTCTAACCCATTCAGTATTATTTCCTTCAAATGGAGGAACATCTATGATCAAATTAGGATCATCAGATTCAAAGTACCCATACATTTCATAATAAAAAACATCTCCTGTCGATACCCCAACAATTTGATCTAAGGGTATATCTTTATTTGCATTTGCAAAAGTGTTAATTAAAAAGATGAGAACAACCAATAATATTATGTTTTTAGAAAACAATCTGGAAGTCTCCATTAAAAAGTTTTAGTTTTTTAGATAAAAGCATTTTTGTAAAGATATTTTGACTAAGAAATTCGTTTTTTGTCAATAAACTTTGACTAACAAGAGGTTTTTTGTCAAATAATCTTGACTAATAAGGCCTAAAAAAGCCTTATTTTGTCAAAAAAACCTTACAAAAACCTTTTTATCAAAAAAAAGGCTATAAATAGCCTAAATACAAAGGAGAGAAAAAATAAATGCTACTCTTAAAAAAAATAGCCACAACCAAACCAAAATACAATCAGCATAAAATAGGTTCTTACGTAAAACTTGCAACATTAGGGCTACTATTGATTATCATACTTTCAACTAATATCACAAAAACTTATGCACAATCATATGCTTTTGAAAGCAAGTGGGGATCTTTTGGTTCTGAAATCACCCAATTCAGCAATCCTTATGATTTAGCAATCGACAGTCAGGGCAACATCTATGTTGCTGATACCTATAATCATCGAATCCAAAAATTCACTAACGATGGAACCTTCATAATATCTTGGGGCAGCTATGGAACAAAAAATGCACAATTTAACTACACAATGGGAATTGCAGTAGATTCCAACAACAATGTCTATGTGGCTGACACCTGCAACAACCGTGTGCAAAAATTCACAAACAATGGCGAATATATCACACAATGGGGCAGTTTTGGCTCAGAAAACGGACAATTTCACTGGTTATATGATATTGCAGTTGACAATGAAGGATGCATCTATGTGGCAGATTCGGCTAATAACAGGATCCAAAAATTCACAAACAATGGCGAATACATTACCCAATGGGGCAGTTTTGGCTCAGAAAACGGACAATTCAAATTCCCACACGGAATAGCTTTTGACTTAAATGGTTATGTTTATGTGAGCGATTATCACAATTGCCGGATTCAAAAATTCTCAAGCAAAGGAGAATATATTACCCAATGGGGAAGTTACGGTGATAAAAACGGGCAAATAAAGAATCCTAAAGGGGTTGCAGTTGACAATAAAGGAAGCGTATATGTTGGGGATTATTACAATCATCGCATTCAGAAATTCTCTGATCAAGGAGTTTTTCAAACTACTTGGGGAAGTCTAGGAAGCGAAGATGGGCAATTTAGAACACCAAAAGGTGTAGCAGTAGATCAATTAGGAAAAGTATATGTTACAGACACTAAAAACCACCGTATCCAAGTTTTCATTATTCCATAATAAATCCCATTTTTTCTATTTCACCAATATTGATTGAAACTTCAATCAACATAATTACTATCGCAACTATACCAATCAATTTACTAGCAATAAGAAAAGAAAAACTGATTAACTAAGGGCTATCTAAATTGAAAAAAAATGAAAAAACGAGTCTATTGGCATCTGGTTTGATTCTATGTGGACTAATAGTCAGCGGATTACCCGCCTACTTCGTTTCTTTGTTTGGTTCACCCATAAGCAAAGAGGGTGTTTTTTACATAATTTGGGGTATGTTTTGCATACCATTTGGATTGATATTTGCTATTTTTCTAATCCAATGGTATAGAGAAAAAACCAAAGTATACAACAAAGAGTAAACAAAATCGGTATAATAACTAAATCCAATTAATCCATTTTACTAACTACTAATAATTTAATGAAATTCTAATCTAGGGTGTATAAAGAGAATTAAAAAACAAGGGTTTTTTTAATGAAAAAAACTATAAGTTTTTGGGTTTATTATTTTAATTAATTTGATATTTTGAAGGTATATAATTTGACTGAAAATAGTTCTATAAAGAAGTACATTGCTGAAATTTTAGGAACATTCGTACTAGTACTCATAGGTTGCGGAAGCGCAGTACTCGCAGGTTCGTTTATAGGAAATGTTGGAGTATCTTTTGCCTTTGGCTTATCCCTATTAGCCATGGTGTATGCTATAGGTGCCATCTCTAGCTGCCATATTAACCCAGCAGTATCCATAGGCATGTTAGCTTCAGGCAGAATAGGGGTAAAAGACACAGTGGCTTACATAATAATGCAGTGCATAGGAGGCATCATTGGAGCAGGAACAGTCTACTTTATTGCCACTGGTAATCCAGATTACAGCATAGCTATTGATGGTTTGGCTCAAAATGGTTATGGATTAGCTTCACCCGGCGGATTTTCTATGACTGCAGCCTTTATTGCGGAGTTAGTTCTAACATTAGTGTTTTTGATTACTATCTTGGGAGCAACAAGCAAGAATGCCCCAAAAGGTTTTGGAGGCTTAGCTATTGGAGCTAGTTTAGTGTTTATTCATTTGGTTAGCATTCCTGTGACTAACACCTCGGTTAATCCTGCCAGAAGCTTGGGTCCTGCAGTTTTTGTTGGTGGTGCAGCGTTGAATCAGCTTTGGCTGTTTTGGATTGCTCCGATTTTAGGTGCAATATTAGCAGCTTTGATCTGGAAAATATTAAAATAGATTAGCTTGATTCCAGTTTAATCTTTTTTTCTCTTTTTCATCTAAAATCCGCAAAGTACCAGGATAGATAAGCTTAAGCAACTTTTCAATTGTTGCTGCAGATTTTCCTAAACTCAGGCTACAATCAGAAAAATTACAATTCACTAAACTAAAATTTCCTGAATCTGCATATACTTCACAATTTTTAAATGAACAATCTTGAAAAGCTGAATTTTCTAAATCCACTCTTTCATTTCTGAAAATCTTTCCTATTATTATGTTCATAAAAATCAACTAAAATTAAGATACTTCTATATTGCTAAGAATAACAAAAAAATCTTTGCTATTTATTAATTGTATTATATGATCAAATTGAATTTTGGAAAGAATCAATTATTTTTAATAAATTGTTGAATTCAAAAGGCTCGATTTCCTGTGATATTGCAAAATGATATATCCATGTAATTTTAATCTAATAAACACAAAAAAAGGAAAAAGGAGAAAAAAATGGCTTTTAATAAAAAGATTGCTACAGCAAGCATGATTCTATTAATGATCATTGCAACAGTATCATTAACAACTATAGTGCTGCCAACAGTTAATGCACAACCACCAGAACCTTTAACAAAACAAACGTTTGCTTATGTTGGTTTGATCCCTTCTAGTGTTGGAGTTAATCAAGAGGTTTTGATACATCTTGGTATCTACAGTACTACAGCTGGCACTGATTATGGTTGGGAAGGTTTAACTGTTACAGTTACAAAACCTGATGGAACAACTCAGACTCTAGGACCTTTTACTACTGACTCAACTGGTGGAACAGGCACTTCATACACTCCCACCGAAGTAGGAACATACACTTTCCAATCACATTTTCCTGAACAACAAGTCCCCATACCATACTTTGACTTTAATATGGGCCTTTTCTTTCCAGAAGGATCAATTTTTCTAGCTAGCAATAGCGAGATTGTAAATCTTGTTGTTACAGAAGAACCAATACCATTTTACCCCGATATTCCTCTTCCAGCAGAATTCTGGAGTCGCCCAGTTGACTCACAATTCCGAAATTGGTTTAGCATTTCAGGAAATTGGCTTGAAATCCCATCTAACCGTTATGCACCACATAATGATGCTCCACAAACAGCTCACATTTTGTGGGCTAAACCTCAAACCAATGGAGGTCTAGCCGGAGGAATTACAGGTGAGCACGGTATGGAAGAAGGAGACGCATACGAAGGCAAATGGCAAAACCCAATCATCATAAACGGAGTATTGTACTACAACAAATACGGAATAGAAATATTTGGTAGAGAACTAAATGATGCAAACGCTGTTATAGCAGTAGATTTGCGAACAGGAGAAGAACTCTGGATTAAAGAAGATGTAAGATTTAGTTTTGGTCAAACATTATACTTCGACAGCTGGAACTATCATGGTGTCTACGATTACCTATGGGAAGTCCAAGGCAACACATGGAATGCATATGATCCATTCTCCGGAGATTGGTCATGGAGTATAACTGACATACCTTCGGGCATACGATATACTGGATCAAATGGTGAATTCTACATACTGGTAACTGACTATACTAATGGTTGGATGGCTTTATGGAACCAAACCAAGCTTGGTAACATATATGGTGCTATGGATTTCTTTGATCCAGCTTGGGCACAAGGCAGTTTTGGTAGAAACGTTGAGAACAGAATAACTAATGGAAGCACAGCTTATTCATGGAACGTTACCATCCCAACCGATTTACCACCAATATACAGTGGATTACTAGGAGAGTTTTCAGCCCTATTTGATGACAGACTGATCGGCGCAAACCTATCACCAACAAGAGACGCTCTCAACATATGGGCGATAAATTTAAAGCAGGGACAAGAAGGACAAGTAATTTTCAATACTGTGTGGAATCCACCTGCTTCATGGCAAACAGGACTAAACTCAATACGATTTGCTGGTCACACAGAATATGGTGCAGGAGGAGTTTTTATCCTAACCAACAAAGAAGAAAGAGTACACATAGCCTTTAGCTCAGATAACGGCGCATATCTTTGGCAAACTGAACAAGAACACTACCTGCAAGGACTCACTATTATCGAGGTATCCATTGTTGATGATAAAGCCTATTCAACGGGCGTTTCAGGAGTAGTCTACTGCTATGACATTAATACTGGTAATACTCTTTGGACATATGAAAACAAAGATCCATATAACGAGTACTTGTTTGGTGATAACTGGTGGGCTTTTATCCCGTTCATAAGTGATGGAAAAGTGTATCTTGGTCATTATGAACACTCCCCAGTTGATCCAAAACCACGTGGTGCACCATTTGTATGTCTTGACGCTGAAACCGGAGAGGAAATCTGGAGGATTGATGGCATGTTCCGAGAAACTGAATGGGGTGGAGAACCAGTTATTGGCGATAGTATAATTGCCACATTAGACACCTATACCAATCTTATATATGCTGTTGGTAAAGGTCCAACCCAAACAACAGTTACAGCTCCAGACGCTGGAATTGCATTAGGAACTACAGTTGTCATAAGAGGTATGGTAACAGATATTTCCGCAGGCACAAAATCACCTGAAATAGTAGCCAGATTCCCAAATGGAGTCGCATGTGTAGCAGACGCTGACATGAGCGAATGGATGGCATACGTCTACAAGCAATTCCCAATGCCGATGCAAACTGAAGGTGTTAGAGTAACACTTGATGTTGTTGACGCTAACGGCAACTTTAGAAATATTGGAACTGCAACAACTGACGCTAATGGCTTTTACAGTTTGCACTGGCAACCAGATATTCCAGGCAAATACACTGTGATTGCCACTTTTGAGGGCACTGAAGGCTACTATCCATCCTATGCTGAAAATGCTTTTGCAGTTGACGAAGTAGAAGCACAAATCTGGCCCACACCAACACCTCCGCCTGCAACAATGACTGACACGTATGTGTTGGGCTTTGGTATTGCAATCCTCGCAGCAGTAATAATCGGAATAGTTCTACTACTCAGGAAAAAATAGACGAAAAAGAAAAAATCTAATCTTCCCCTTTTTTATATTTCTGAACCTAATTTGATAAGGTATTCTTAAAGAATAATCCTATAATACTTCTTTTAAAAAATAAAGTTAAATCAAATTCTAAAAAATGCAAATATGCATTAACCAAACTTAGCTTAATTTATTTGCTTAAAACTAAGCTTGTAATAATGAAATAGCTTTTTCTAAAAAATCAGTTTAATATCATAAAAAACAATAGCTATACTAAATGCATTATTATCTATATTTCTCAACAAGGTTAGAAAAAATAATTTGGCGAATGTGTTAAATCTAACTTGTAAAGTTAATACAAATCATCCTGCTTTAAACTAAGATAATCCCAAGTGAATCGTATGCGAAATAAAGCAAGATTATACATCGGGCTTGGCGGATTTCTAATAGTTTCCAGCCTAATTCTAGTAGGCATAATCCTTCTAATATTTCTCAATCTAATTGATCCAGAAATTTTAATAGCCCAATCAAATAAACCCTTTTTCATATTCATTTTTGTAACATTTGCAATCCTAGATTTGTTAGCAGCGATAATTCTCATTTTGGATAGATAAAAAAAAATGACCATAAAAAAGATACTCACTCAGACCATTGGTTTAGTCCAAACAGCCATAGGATCATTGTTTATCATTTTTGGCTTTAGCTTATTCTATAATTTCAACAATATTCAATCAACACTAAATCTATCCCAAAACAGTGCTGGAATGTATCTTTGGATCCTTGCCTTATTAGGCGTTTTATCAGCTATAAGTGGATTAATTCTCTTGTTTGAAAAAGAAAAATGAGAAAAAAATATGAATAAACCTCACTTGAAAAGAGATCTTGGGCTAATACGTACAACTATGCTAGGTGTGGGAGGTACAATAAGTGCAGCCAATTTCGTTATTATAGGACACGCAGCAGGGTTGGCAGGATATGCAATAATGCCGATAGTCTTAGCCTGTGGAATAATCAGCCTATTCACAATGCTTAGTTATGCCGAGCTTGGAACTGCGATTCCATTTGCAGGAGGGGAATACACTTTCACCAAAGTAGCATTTGGAGGATTTTTAGGATTTTTCACAGGGTGGTTTGAGTGGTTAAGTAACATGTTTTATGCAGCATTATCAGCAATAGGTTTCGCATACGTTATAACTTATCTAATTCCAAACCTTAACATTCCTCTAACAGCAGTAATAATAATAATTTTTTTTGGATTTCTCAACATGAGAGGAGCAAAAGAAACAGCCACAGCAGAAACTATCATAACTCTTATCGTTCTAACTATCCTCGCAATATTCATCACTACAGGATGGTCCTACACGCAAAACACACAAATCCCAATCATCCCTGCACCAATAGGACTTATTGGCATTTTCTCAGCAACATCCTACCTTTTCGAACTTTACTTAGGAGCCGAAGCTGTTGCTGCAGCACAAGCTGAAGTAAAAAATCCAGAAAAAAATATACCCAGAGCAATACTTCTATCAGCAGCAATTCTAATCACTTTATACACAACCATAGTATATGTGGCAGTTAATATCGTACCACCAGAAATACTAAGCCAAATACCATCGCCAATCGCGTACGTAGCAGAGATAGTTCTAGGCCCTATTGGTGGAATCATGATAACAATAGGATTGGCTATAGCAGGATTAGCAGCTACAAATGAAGCAATAATGGCCCAATCAAGAGTACTATATGCCATGAGCCGAGATGGTTACCTACCAAAAAGTCTAAGCAAAATCCACAAAAAATTTTCTACGCCACATATAGCAGTAATCGCAGGTACAATATTCACACTAATTTTCGCAGCAACGGGACTAATCAATTTTGTAGTATATGCAGTAAACCTCGGCTTTATAATAGGATTCTCCATGGTTAACCTAGCAGTAATTAGGCTAAGAAAAATAGCACCTAAACTCAAAAGACCCTTCAAAACACCACTATATCCAATAATGCCAATCGCTGGACTGGTAACATCAATTTTTCTTATATTATTTATCGAACCTTCTGTCCTAATCCTTGGCTTTGAACTAGTTATCGTTGCAATACTAATCTATTACACCAGAATGATTGGCCAATATAGACTAAAAATAGCATTTGGCGGTATAAGCATAGGAATTGCTGGTCTTACATTTTACACTGCATATGCCGTTAAAAATGGAATAATTACATTTTCAGGGATTACAAATCAAACAATAAATCAAATCTACTATATATTAATAATAATAGCTGTGATTCAACTTGTGGCAGGAATACTTAACTTAAGAGCAAAACCAAACTAATATAAATAAAGGAAAAAGCAAAATGTCCAAAAAAAAGAAAGAAAGATACAAAAAAATAATGGATGATGGCATTGATTCTGATAACTTGATAGTAGACACCACAAAAAAAGAGAGTTTTCAAATGATCGAGTTTTGCGCCAAGCTAAAAAAATATCTAATCCTAATGCT
>Ga0209635_10000052_pt1 | contig 63992 bp, 47 predicted proteins | sample DeeMarSWOR230_32_FD_187463 | JGI IMG/M metagenome (GOLD analysis project Ga0209635, IMG submission 187463) | Marine sediment microbial communities from White Oak River estuary, North Carolina - WOR-2-30_32 (SPAdes) (version 2) | ecosystem: Environmental > Aquatic > Marine > Intertidal zone >...
AATGATGTAATACTATATGAGACTATCATAAGCCGGGTGGTCAACTATGTGTGGCAGTGGTTTTCCTGATTCGCGTCAGATTTATCTCTCCATGTACCGGGATATTGTTTCTTTCTTCCTGCCAGAGCAGAAACTAACTTAGTTTTCGAAACCCATAGTTATTTACAAAACGTAGCCGAGGTATTTCCCCGGGTAACCAGGGAATTAGTTGGAATGAGGCGAAATGAAGTCTTTCTAAACAATCAAATCGAAGGAGGTGAAAAGGTGTAGTGTATGAAAAACAAGTGTGTACAGGTTCCGGATAGAATAGCAAAACGAAGGAGGTGCTAAATGAAAAAGGTTTTTAGTGTTTTGTTTGCTTTGGTGCTGGCTTTCTTGCTGGGGTTTATCCCTGCGGCAGTGGCGCAGCCGGCTGAGCCAGCCGATTATACTGCTGCTCAGAGTGCTGAGAATGTAGAACTGGTGGGGAGGTGGCCTTTCGGACCGTCTTATGCCGTGGCCTATGACTCAGCCAGGGACATTGTTTTTTGCGGCTCAGGGGGAGGGGTTTTCATCCTCGATGTGTCAGAGCCGGCTAGCCCTGAGAAGCTCTCCGAAATAAATACTGAAGGTATTGTCTGGGGGCTTTTCTACCAGCCGGGTACTGAATTTCTCTACGTTGCAGCACAGGAGGCGGGGCTGGAGGTCTGGGATATACAAGACCCGGCAAACCCGGCAAAACTGGGCTATTACGATACCCCCGGCTATGCTTGTGGTGTTGCCATATCAGGCTCCTATGCCTACGTCGCCGTTAGCTGGTCGGGACTCAGGGTGCTTGACATAACTGACCCATCTTCGCCATCTGAGCTGGGCTACTATGATACTCCCGGCTATGCTTATGGTGTTGCCATATCAGGCTCCTATGCCTGTGTCGCTGATAGTGGCTCTGGGCTGAGGGTGATTGATATATCTGACCCATCGTCGCCATCCGAGGTGGGCTATTACGATACTCCCGGCTATGCTCAGGGTGTTGTCATATCGGGCTCCTATGCCTATATCGCCGACTTGGACTCTGGGCTGAGGGTGATTGATATATCCGACCCATCATCGCCAACTGAGCTGGGCTACTGTGATACTCCCGGCGACGCTCGTAGTGTTGCCCTGTCAGATTCTTATGCCTACGTCGCCGATGATTATTATGGGCTGAGGGTGATTGACATATCCGACCCATCGTCGCCAACTGAGCTGGGCTATTACGATACTCCTGGCTATGCCTACGATATTGCCTTATCAGGCTCCTATGCCTATATCGCCGACTTGGACTCTGGGCTCAGGGTGATTGATATATCTGACCCATCATCCCCCAGCGAGCTGGGCTGCTACAATACTGCTAGCAACGCCTATGGTGTTGCCATATCAGGCTCTTATGCCTATGTTGCCAACAGCTACTCTGGGCTCAGGGTGATTGATATATCTGACCCATCTTCGCCAACTGAGCTGGGCTACTGTGATACTCCTGGCAGTGCCCTCAATGTCGCTCTATCGGGCTTATATGCCTACGTCACCGATCTAGGTGGTGGACTTAGGGTGATTGACATATCCGACCCATCATCGCCAACTGAGCTGGGCTACTGTGATACTCCCGGCAAAGCCCGTGGTGTCGCTCTATCAGGCTTATATGCCTACGTCGCCGATGACTTGTCGGGACTCAGGGTGCTTGACATATCCAACCCAGCATCGTCATTTGAGGTGGGCTACTATGATACTCCCGGCTCCGCCTACGATGTTGCCTTATCGGACTCCTATGCCTGCGTCGCCGATGGTGGCTCTGGACTCAGGATTATTGATATATCTGACCCATCTTCGCCATCCGAGCTGGGCTACTACGATACGCCCGACTATGCCCGTGGTGTCGCCCTGTCAGGCTCCTGTGCCTACGTCGCCGACGGCTGGTCGGGGGGACTCAGGGTGATTGACATATCCGACCCATCTTCACCATCTGAGCTGGGCTATTATGATACTCCCGGCCATGCTTATGGTATTGCCATATCGGGCTCATATGCCTACGTCGCCGACGGCTTGTTGGGGCTCAGGGTGATTGGTATATCCAACCCATCTTCACCATCCGAGGTAGGCTACTACAATACTGCCGGCACCGCCTGGGATGTTGCCCTATCAGACTCATATATCCACGTCGCTGATAAAGAGGCTGGGCTTCAGATTTATCGGTATCCTGCGGTCAGTGACAACCCACCAAACACGCCGAGTAATCCCTTGCCGGGAAATCATGCCGTTGGAGTTTCCGTGAATGCCGATTTAAGCTGGACGGGAGGAGACCCCGATGGTGGGGATACGGTGACCTATGATGTCTACTTTGGCACCAGCGCAACTCCGCCTCTCAAGGCGACCGTCGGGCCTTATCCGGCAACACAATCTTCCCTGACCTATGACCCAGGCACGCTAAGCGACAACACCAAATATTACTGGCAGATAGTCGCTACGGATAACCATGCGGTGTCAACGACCGGGCCTGTGTGGGATTTCACCACGGGCGGCGTGTGCCAGGATGAGCCCAGTCCGGAAGCGGCGTTTGCCAACCTGATTGCCGAGGGTAAGCTCGTTATAGCGTATAACTTTGATCCCTTCACTACCGAGCCGACAGCGGTAAACGGGTGGACCTGGTATGATCCCGAATTGCCGCCTGCTCTGAATAACCTTGATCAGTTGTATCTGTTTACGGCTTACTGGATCAAAGTGACAGAGGATTGCTCGTCAACGTACGGAACCTGGAACCCGCCCACACTCAAAGGGGGCTGGAATAACCCGGTTTGGTTAGGTTGCTAGAATATATCAAGGGGATGCCCCTGTGGGGCATCCCCTTGAGGCTGCCCTTTGTGAGCAGCCGGTAGCACCTCCTTGGAATCGTTGGTCTTACGGGCTGGAGCTTGGCGGCTTATTGCTATGCTTACTTAATTGTCCAGAGGGCGTAATATTGGCCAAGCCTATTGACAATAGGTCATTTTGACCTGTATCCTACACACTGGGGGAAAACCGTGAGGGGAGTAACATTTTCTAAGAAAGCAACACGATATTTGTCGGCTGCTTTGGTCCTGGCACTATTGCTGGTTCCTGTTAGCGCCCCGCCAGCAGCCGCACAGGACATTTCAGAGTACTTCGATATCACCTATGAACCAATAAGCTTTAGCAAGACTGACATTCATGGGTACGAAACCTTTTATGCGGAGCTTCGGGGCAGTGCAACTTGTAAACAAGATTTGCCCTCCCCATATGACCAGATAGCGGGGCTCAGATTAACATTTAAGGTCATAGCTGAACGTGAGAGCGACGGTGAGCGGATACTGAATAGCAGTTACACCGTAACTGTAGAGCCCATACCTACGAAAACAACTGACCCACCCGCTGAAATAAATGAGGATATACCGCTAAAATTCCCGGGAGGAAGCCAATCTGGCACTTACAATGTAAGCGGCGAACTTATTAAAGCTGAGGTTAAAATTCTATTTTGGCGGGATATCACCGAAGAAATTCCCGTGGAGTACCGCACCTTGCCCATGGACGGCCCGGTGACATATACTGCCCCACCAAACTCAGCGCCTGATATGCCCCATACGCCTTCACCAGAAAATGATACCACTGGCGTTTACCAGCCAGTCACTTTGAGCGTTGCGGTCAGTGACATCGATGATGACGCTATGACCGTTACCTTCTTCGATGCCTCAGATAATAGCGTCATCGGCACAGATGCTGGTGTTCCCAGTGGCAGCAGGGCGGAGGTTGGCTGGTCAGGACTTGCTGACGATACCACATATAGCTGGTATGCCCAAGCCGATGACGGTGAGGATAGCACACAGAGCGATACCTGGAGCTTCACCACTGCCCCACCAAATAGCGCACCGAACTCACCGGGCAATCCCTCACCAGCAAATCATGCCGCTAGCATTCCGGTAGATGCCGATATAAGCTGGACGGGGGGCGACCCTGACCCTGGAGATACTGTAACCTACGACGTCTATTTTGACACCACGGGAGCAACGACTCTGGTTTCCAGTGAGCAGTCACAAACTACTTACGACCCGGGAACCCTGGACCCCAACACCAAATATTACTGGAAGATAGTGGCTGAAGACAATCACGGGGTACAAACAGTCGGTCCTGTGTGGGACTTCACCACGGAACTGCCAGGCCAGGCTGATTACTGGACCAAGAGCCAGATTACGCAAATTCTGACCGAGGGGACAGCAACCTTTGAGGATGACGAAGGTAGTGAGCTTGTTCATGCAATTCAATGGGACCGAACACCATGGCTGGAGGAAGCTGCCTGGAGAAACCAGGCGGACGGTATTCTCGATGGTGTCAACGGTAGCATCGAAGTTGCGGAGGCACTTCAGTGGGTCAATGAGAATATAAATTACGTGGAAGATGAGAATAACTACGGTGTTGCCGAGGCCTGGGCCAGCCCGGAGCAAACGTTGAATCAGGGCAGTGGCGATGGCGAAGACCTGGCTTTTTTACTCGCCTCTCTGCTGAAGTGGCATACAGACGAGGTGGATAAGCCCGGCGGAGACCTGGTCTACGTTGAGTGCGGTTTTTTGGTGCCGCCCGACCAGGACTTGCGCTTCTGGGTCTACTGGTTGGATGCTTCATCAGAGCTTGGTTCGCAGCAACTTGACCCTATCACTGGCGATATGCAGCTTGTGCTCGAACTCGGTTTAACTACTCTGTGGGTCAACGATGACCATGTTTTTGGTTTTCTTCCCGGATATTATCCCCAGCCCGCGGCTCCGGTAGGTGGATTTGATAATGAGGATTTCGCCAAAATTTCTGACCCTCTTGGGGGTGGCTTCGGTGACGCCAGGAACAATTATGCCTGGTCCATGACAAAGTCCGATGGAGACCTCTATGTGGGGACAGGACGGAACTGCGGCTATATCATGCTAAGCCTTTTCTGGCCTGGCGCCATACCGGAAGGCATCGTGACAGAGATTCATGACCCCACGGGAGCAGGGCCTGAAGAGTATGCACAGTTTCTTGATGATATGCATTCAGAAATCTGGCGGTATCACAGTGGTGGCTGGGAATGCGTACACCAGGCAGCGACAGTAATGATACCGAACCCGGAGCCGCCACCAGACGATATTCCTTTCCCCGAAGGGGTGGGATATAGGTTTATGACCAGCTTCAACGGGGCCATCTATGCTGGCGTCGCCGGCTTTGATGAGCTCCTTGGCTTCGGTCCGGTGCCTAACCCGCTCATCCTGACATCGCCCAGCGGCGACCTTGGAACCTGGCAACCGGTGAACCACACAGGACTAGAGGGGACGAACACCAGAGGCATGACGGTGCACCAGGGCAAGTTATACGTGGGCACATCAATTGGAGACCCTGCCAGGGCTGCCATCTTTGCCAGCGCTGATCCCGCCAATGACGGCTGGACCAAGGTAGCTGACTTCGCGGGCACGACAAACACCGAGGTTATAGGCTTGAAAAGCTTTAACGACTGTCTCTATGTGACTACGCAAGGAACGCTGGATTTGAATACAGGTACTATCTATGGTTTCGAAGTGTGGAGGAGCACAGTAGAAGACCCGGCCAACACGGATGTGCTTGCCGGTGGCGATTGGAAGCAGATTGTCACAGAGGGAGCGGGCGATTCGCGGAACTACTGGGGTGCGTCTATAGAGGTACTGGACGACTATCTCTATGTCGGCAGTATCTCCCTGCCCATCTTTAACGGGGCGCTTGCGCAGACTTTCAAGGGTTTTGACCTCATCCGCATCGACAAATATGACAATTGGGAGTTAGTGATTGGAAGCTATCCCGAGTTCGTGGGTATACCGAACTCGACCACCCCTGAGAGGGGTATCCCGATAAGCGGGCTGCCCGCCGGCTTCGGAACTCCTTTAAACTTCTATTGCTGGTCGCTGGAGGAATACGACGGCGTCCTGTATTTGGGAACACTTGACCTCAGCTCATTGCTGTCGTGCTTGCCTAAAGAACTGCTCGCCGAAACATTTGGTCTATTTGGTCTGTCCCAGGAGCAGATAATGCAGATGCAGGAGGTGATTGGCCCGTTTGCCGGGGCGGACTTATGGAAGACGAGCGATGGTATCACTTGGGAGTCAGTTTCTCTGGATGGCTTCGGTAACCCGCACAACTATGGCTTGAGGACTATGGTCAGCGGCAGTCTATATGTTGGTACGGCAAACCCGTATTTCGGACAGGGCTGCGAGATATGGGCGGCACTGTCAGAGGACTTCGACCAGGACGAGCCCAGTCCAGAAGTGGGGTTTGCCAGCCTGATTGCTGAGGGTAAGCTGGTTATAGTGTATAACTTTGACCCGTTCACTACCTTGCCCACGGCCGTGAATGGCTGGACATGGTATGATCCCGCATTGCCACCTGCTCAGAATAACCTCGCTAAGTTATCCAAGTACACGGCCTACTGGGTCAAAGTAACGGAGAATTGCCAGTTAACCTATGGGACCGAGACTTACAATTTCGCTGCGGGCTGGAATAACCCTGTTTGGCTAGGGTGGTAAGAGTTTTTCTAGGGGACTACCCCTCGTGAGCAGCGGGAAACAGCGTCTTTGAAACAGCTCTCGCAAGCTGGAGCTTGACGGTTTGTTGCTTGGTTTGAGTCTCATGCTGGTGGCGCCAGTGGGGATGACATTGGCGGTACACTTTATTTGGGGAAAGAATGGTCCACGACTATGCAGGCTCGCAGTACGACTCTACTCTATTGCCGAAACCCCTGCCTGAGCTCAGCTGAACGTTAAGGACAGCGCTCATAATCACTTCCTGTCAGGATATGGCCTCTATGCATGGTTGACAAGACTTGGAATCTCAACTTGAAACCGGAACTTTCTCCTGGGGGCATGACTTTTTAGTCATTGACAAAGCTTGTTGTTCCATCTAAACTCCGAACCATTGAGTATAATAATCCCGATATGCCGATAGGCAGTTGATAATGTAGTAGGTCTGGATGAAGAAGTTAATAGCTATTCTCATCTTATTATGTCTAGTTTTAGCCCTGTCCTCAGAGGGCAGTATCGGGGCAGAGCACAGCGGCAGGACTTATCCTGTTATGCATCCCGACCAGGAGACCCTGGAAAAGTGGATAGAAGATTACAACACTGCGCCGTTAGCCCAAGTGGAAATGAAGTCGTGGGAAGCTGCCAGCCCAGGTGGGTCGCAAGACCTTCTTGGCCACCTGGAATATACTCCGGGCGAGCGCAACCAGGGTGTTTGTGGGAATTGCTGGGTCTGGGCAGGTACAGGCATTATGGAGGTTGCTCTCGATGTTCAAGAGGAGATAAAAGACCGTCTCTCCATTCAATATGTAAACTCAAACTATAATGATGGAAGCGGGCCTGGTTGGGCTTGCTGCGGGGGGGATCTATCGGACGTCGCGGATTTCTATGACGAGGCTGGTATAGCTATCCCCTGGTCGAATACCAATGCCCAGTGGCAAGATGGCGGTCGGCAGTGCGGGGACGATTCTAGTAGTGTGCCTGCTGATACCATCTCCACTATCCCTAAATATTCCATCTCTTCTATTCAGGCTGTGACAATTCCAACCCAGGAGGTCAGCCAAGCCGCGGCAATTGCCAATATCAAGAATATCCTCGACCAGGATAAGGCTGTGTGGTTTGCCTTCCTTTGGCCGGATCGATCCGCTTACGAGGATTTCTTAAATTTTTGGGTCTCGGGAAATGAGAGTGTCGTGTATGAAATGGACCAGTTTTGTGGAATTCCTTACAAATATTCTGAGGGTAGCGGACACGCCGTTCTTTGTGTCGGTTACAATGATGAAGATCCGGGTAATTCATACTGGGTTATGCTGAATAGCTGGGGAACGACTCCAGAGCGTCCCAATGGGCTTTTCCGCATAAATATGGACATGGCTTATAACTGCGTTAATCCCCCCTACCATAGTTTCTACTGGCAAACTCTGGATGTTAGTTTCGTCCCGACATCAATAGTGGCGCCGACGGTGGCCACAACTGATGTTACGTTCGTGGGGAAGGCTACTGCCACTGTCAATGGTGTGGTAGACAATGATGGTGGTGAAGCCTGCCAGTATCGGTTTGGCTATAGCCCTACCCCGGGAGGTCCTTACACTTACACTGACTGGAGCATAGATGCTAAAACCAGTGGTCAATCTTTCAGTATGGTTATTTCTGGCCTCGCCAGGGGAACCAAGTACTACTTCATAGCTCAGGCGAAGAACAGCGCTGGGACTGGTAGTGGCTATGAGCTAAGCTTCTTGACCAAACCTGACGCACCTAGTAGCTTTATTGCTAGTGCTACCGGCACCAGTCAGATAAATCTGTCGTGGATTAAGGGAGAGGGGGCGCAAAAGACAAAGGTACAGAGGAAGGAAGGCAGTTACCCGGAATATAGGGACGATGGCACTCAAGTTTATTTCGGGGAGGGGAACAGCATATCGGATACAGGTCTGACCCCAGACACCACCTATTACTACCGGGCCTGGTCCTATGTCCAGGGAAGTGAGCAATGGTCAGATAGCTATGCCCAGACCTCGGCTACCACCGGTACGGGGCTAAATAGTCCGCCACACTTACCAAGTAATCCCTCACCGGTGAACCATGCTACTGGCGTAGATGTAAACGCTGACCTGAGCTGGAGTGGTGGCGATCCTGATGTTGCGGATACAGTAACCTATGATGTTTATTTCGGCACCAGCGGAAGTCCACCACTGGTCTCCAACGATCAATCAGGGACCATATATGATCAGGGGGCTCTGGCCTACAACACCAAATATTACTGGCAGATAGTCGCTACGGATAACCATGCGGTGTCAACCGTGGGGCCTGTCTGGGAATTCACCACGGGTGACTTGTGCCAGGATGAGCCCAGTCCAGAAGTGGGATTTGCCAGCCTGATTACCGAGGGTAAGCTGGTTATAGCGTATAACTTTGATCCGTTCACTACCGTGCCTACAGCGGTGAATGGGTGGACCTGGTTTGATCCAACGTTGCTGCCTGCTCAGAATAACCTCGATACGTTATGTATGTACACGGCTTACTGGGTCAAGGTAACAGAGGAGTGCTGGTTAACCTACGGAACCCGGACTTACCACCTCGCTGCGGGTTGGAATAACCCTGTTTGGCTAGGTTGGTAAGAGTTCTTCTATGGGACTACCCCTTGTGAGCAGCGGGTAACAGCGTCTTCGAAACAGTTGCTCTCGCGGGCTGGAGATTAGCGGCTTGTTGCTTAGTTTGAGTCTCATGCTGGTGGCGCCAGTGGAGATGACATTGGCGATATACTTTAATTGAGGAAGGAACGGGAACGACCCTGAAGGGTCGCACTACAAATCTGGCTGTTTGCTTCTTGCCGTCAAGGAAGAGGTGTTTCGTAGTAAGTTATGTAGAAGACTATGATTATGTTGGGGTAGGTCTCGGTGGTATAATGGTAAATGATGGAGAGGGAGGCGTTGCTCTATGAGACACTCCCTGGTGGCAGGGTGAGGTGTCATGTTTGCCAGTGGCGGTGCCTTATTAATCCCGATAAGCTTGGCGTCTGCCGTATGCGCATCAATCGGGATGGCAAGCTCTTCAGCATGAATTATGCCGAGGTATCCTCGATGGCAGCCGACCATATTGAGAAAAAACCTCTATTTCATTTCTTCCCTGGTACCTATGCTTTTTCCTTAGGCACCTGGGGATGCAATTTCCACTGCAAGGGATGCCAGAACTGGGAGATTTCCTGTGTAGATATCCCGCGAGGTTCACAGCAATTGCTCCCGGAAAAAGAGATAGAGCTAACCAAGATGTATAATTGTCAGGGCATTGCCTGGACCTACAATGAGCCGACGGTCTGGTTTGAATACACGCTGGACTCAGCCAGGCTGGCCAAAGAAAATAATCTATATACTGTGTATGTGACCAATGGCTATGCCACGCCCGAGGCTCTGGATACCGTAGGTCCCTGGCTTGATGCCTGGAGGGTGGATGTCAAGGGTTTCACCGACGGGTTCTATCGTCAGCTAGCTAAGATTCCTCGGTGGCAGGGCATTCTGGACGTCGCCAGGCGGGCTAAGGAGAAATGGGATATGCATGTTGAGGTGGTGACCAATATCATTCCTACGATGAACGACGACGAGGAGCAGCTCAAGAACATTGCTACCTGGATTCGAGATAACCTGGGTGAACTTACTCCCTGGCACGTAACTCGTTTCCATCCCCTGCACGAATTTACCCATCTGTCGGCTACGCCGGTATCCAACTTGGAAAAGGCTTATCGGATTGGGAAAAAGGCGGGGCTGAAATTTGTCTATCTGGGCAATGTGCCGGGGCACGAGTATGAAAATACCGTGTGTTATTCTTGCAGCAAGGCAGTTGTGCATCGCATTGGCTATGATACTCAGGTAGTGGGGCTAGATGGCTCGAAGTGTAAGTTCTGCGGAGCTGAGCTTAATTTCCGGACATGATTTTCCTCTCCCATTTGGGGAGAGGATTTTAGGTGAGGGTTAAAAGCGGGAAGTGAAAGGAAATAAAGCAAGCCTTGCCCGTGAGTTTCGTCAAAGGCAAACAGAGGCGGAAAAGACCCTGTGGGCAAGATTGAGGAACAGGCAATTGGAAGGCGTGAAATTTCGAAGGCAGCAGCCTATAGGTCATTATGTTGTTGATTTTGCCAGTTTTGAAAACAGAATTATAGTTGAAATTGATGGTGGTCAGCACAATGAGCGCGGGATAACGGAGAAGGATGAGGAGAGGGCAGTATGGCTAAAAGGGGAAGGCTATCATATTCTGAGATTCTGGAACAATGAAGTTCTGAAAAATATAGACGTCGTTTTGGAGGTGATAAGAGAGGCTTTAAGGTAAGTTGTCACCCTCACCTTGGTCCTCTCCCATCTAGGGAGAGGGAAGGGGTGGGAAGGGAGGTGATTTATGGCAATGGGGCTTCATCCTGTAGTAGAACTGGCTAAGGAGACTGTGGAAAGCTATATCCGGGAGGGTAAAGCGCCCCAGCCGAGGGAGTTAACTCCGGAAATGAGAGAGCGGGCGGGGGTTTTTGTGTCCCTTCATAAGCATGGGCAATTAAGAGGATGTATTGGCACCTTTGAGCCAACTAAGGATAATGTGGCTCAAGAAATCATTGCCAACGCTATTAGCTCATCTACCGGAGACCCTCGCTTTCCTGCGGTGACTGCGTCTGAGCTTGATGACCTGGAATATAGCGTGGATATCCTTACTAAGCCTGAGCCAGTCACAGATATCAGCAAGCTTGACTACAAAAAATATGGCGTTATCGTAGAGAGTGGTTGGAAAAAGGGACTTTTGCTGCCTGCTCTGGAAGGCGTAGATAGCGTTGAGGAGCAAATTGCTATTTGTCGGCTCAAGGCTGGAATATCAGCCAGCGAGCCGGTTAAGCTCTATCGCTTTCAGGTGAGAAGGTTCAAGTAAAAGATCGTGATTATCAATATGGACAGGATGCCTCTTTTTGACCTACCAGAGGAAAAGGATTTACCTCAGAGTATGCCCTTGGCGGCAAGGATGCGACCACAGACGTTTGCTAAGTTCGTGGGGCAAGAGCATTTAGTTGCGAAGGGACGGGTATTCCGGAAATGTATCGAAGCAGACCAGCTATCTTCTATGGTATTCTGGGGATCGCCAGGCAGCGGAAAAACAACTCTGGCTCACATTATTGCCAATGTCACCAAAGCACATTTCAGTTCTTTGAGCGCTGCGAGTGCTGGCGTGGCTGATTTGCGGCAGGTTATTGGGGAAGCTAAGAAGAGACTAAAATCATCGGGACAGAGGAGCATTCTTTTTGTTGATGAGATTCACCGTTTTAATAAGGCACAACAGGATGCGGTATTGCCTTTCGTGGAAAATGGTACAGTGACTTTTATTGGAGCAACTACGGAAAATCCTTCCTTTGAAGTTATCTCACCGCTTCTTTCCCGGTGCCGGGTTTTTCGATTGAATCCGCTGAGTGATAACGAGGTCAGGCTTATTGTAGAGCGAGCCATCAAGGATGTAGAAAAAGGGCTGGGAAAACTGCAGATTAGCATGAATGAGGAGGCTTTGCTCCACTTGGTGACCATGTCCAACGGGGATGCTAGGGTGGCATTGAATGCTCTAGAGATGGCGGCATTTGCTACTTTGCCTGACAGTGATGGCTCGCGGTCAATAAACTTGTCTGCTATTGAGGAAGCATTACAACAACGTGCTTTGCTCTACGATAAGAGTGGTGACCAGCATTATGACCTGATTTCGGCACTGCATAAATCGTTACGCGGCTCTGACCCCGATGCTGCTTTATATTGGCTAGGGCGTATGCTTGAAGCTGGAGAAGACCCTCTGTATATCGTACGTCGCCTGGTGCGCTTTGCTTCCGAGGATGTTGGTGTGGCTGATCCTCAAGCCTTGATGATAGCGGTAGCTGCTCAGCAGGCGGTACACTTCGTGGGCTTACCCGAAGGGAATCTTGCTTTAGCTGAGGCCGTGGTTTATCTGGCCGCTGCGCCTAAAAGCAACTCGTTGTATCAGGCTTACTCTCGGGTTCAACAGGATATCCAGCATGGCCGAAATGAGCCAGTGCCACTCCACTTGCGTAACCCGGTAACCGACCTAATGCGTCAAATGGGACATGGGCAGGGCTATAAATATGCTCATGATTACCCTGACCATTTCGTCAAGCAACAGAACTTGCCGCCTTCTCTTGAGGGGAAACGCTATTACATCCCCGCTGACCAGGGCTATGAAAAAGAGATTGCTGACAGGCTAAAGAAGTGGTGGGGGGAAGAGAAAGGCTAGCTTACCTTAGCCAAAGGCGCACTTTATAATGAAGGAGCTACCGCGGCGGCTGTGGCATATCCTTGCTGGACTAGCACTTTCTGTTGCTGGTTTATGGGCACCTCGAGACATATTCCTTACAGTGCTTGTTGCCATCACAATAACAGTTCTGATTATTGATATCGTCAGGCTTTGGTCTCCACGAGTAAATCGGCGCTTTATGATTATCTTTCGGGCATTGCTCAGGGAAAGGGAAGTTTCCACACTTACCGGTAGCACTTACTTTCTTATAGCTGCTACTATCGTTTTTGCCTTATGCGACAAATCCATCGCTGCCATCGCCTTAGCTTTTGTCGCTGTAGGCGATCCCGTAGCTGGCATGGTTGGTGAAAGGTGGGGAAAGCTGAGAGTTAACCTTGAGGAAGGACAAATTTCCGATTTTGCCAAGTTCCCACGGGATGTTAGACTTCGTGGGAAGAAGGACAAGAGCTTAGAAGGTAGTGCTGCCTGCTTCGGGGCCTGCCTCTTGGTCGGCTTTATTTTAGCTTTTATTACTCATGTAGCTTTATGGGTGGTTGTGGTTGGGGCGATATGTGCCACCGTTGTAGAGTCTCTTTTCCTGCTGGTCAATGATAATCTGTCTATTCCCTTGGTGGCGGCTGGGGTTATGAGCCTGGTTCATGTCATTGTGGCGTAAGGGCATAGTAGAAATTTTTTATGGCGTGCTATAATGGGGGAGTATCTTAAGAGAACCTTGGGACGGGAAGTGTTTATTGACCAGTGTGGCAATAAGAGGGGCGTGGTTTTGAATTCCTGCATTGTTTTTCATATTGTTGCTATCACGAATAGATTGGTCCTGCTGACGTCGCTTTTTCCTGGCAAAAGAAAGCTGGAAGAATACTCTCGCTTGCCTATCCCCTTATCTAGTAAAGGAGAGGAGGTGCACTTTGGCTAAGTTTTCATTCATCCCTAGAGATATGGAGTTCTACGATATGTTCGAGCAGGCGACGGCTAATCTAGTCACTGCTGCAGAAAAGCTGGTTGACCTCTTTGACAACTACGAAGACGTGGAAGTAAAAGCTAAAGAGCTTAAGAATTTGGAGCACAGAGGCGATGTCATAACACACGAGATAATAGGGCGGGTGCATCGGAGCTTTGTGACACCCATTGACAGAGAGGATATTACTCTCCTGGCCCATAGCATGGACGATGTAATGGATTTCATCGAGGCTGCGGGCAGGACAGCCTACCTTTATAATATTGCTCAACCCACGGAGCGAGCTCGCGAGTTAGCCCGAATCGTGCTTAAGATGGCCCGCAAGTTGAGCGAGGTAATATCTCGTTTGCGCCGCCGTGAGCAGTTCCCCTGGATTCTGAAGCAGTGTGTGGAGATCAATACTCTGGAAAACGAGGCCGATGATGTGCAACATACTGCTCTGGCCGAGCTGTTTGAAGTGTGCCGTCTTGACGCATGCGAGGTAATTAAATGGCGTGAAATCTATGAACACCTGGAAAATGCCACCGACCGGGGCGAAGATGTCGCCAATGTTCTTGAAGGTATAGTATTGAAGCATGCCTGAGCTTGCTTTGCTGGTTCTGGTAATTGCGGCAGCCATCGGCTTTGGCGTAGTTAATGGTTTTAATGATGCTGCCAATGCTGTCGCTGCTTCGATTGGTTCCCGGGCTATTTCACCTCGGAACGGGATAATACTGGCGGCCTTTTGTGACTTCGCTGGTGCCGCTACGGGCACTGCCGTAGCTATAACCATCGGCAAGGGGATCATAAGCTCTGAAACATGGTTATCTTTATCATCTTCATCACCGATTGATGCTTATTTGATACTGATTGCAGCTGAGGCTGCGGTTATTATCTGGGGAACTATAGCTACTCGTTTGGGTTTGCCGGTAAGCATAAGCCATAGCCTTGTCACCGGGCTGGCGGCGGCAGGCGCAGCGGTGATAGGCTGGGAGGCGGTGATATGGGGTATGCTGGGACGGATTGGGGCATCAGTGGCTATTGCTCCTACCTTGGGTTTCATCGGCGGCTTCGTACTTATGATTGTCCTGCTCTGGGCATTTCGCCGAAGCGCTCCTTCCATGATGAGAGTTGCCTTCAGCCGTCTGCAATGGCTTACTACTGCTTTTCTGGCTTATAGCCACGGCAAAAATGATGGGCAAATGCCCATAGCTCTTATCACCATGGCGCTGATGATTCATACCCAACAGGTTGAACTGTGGGATAATATCCCCTTGTGGATTATAATCGTATCGGCTTCAGCCATTAGCCTGGGCACTGCTATAGGTGGCTGGCGGGTTATCAAAACTGTGGGGATGAAGATTACTGCTCTGCAACCTATCCATGGCTTTGCTACCCAGGCCTCAGCGGCTACTGTTATTGAGATAGCTTCGCATCTGGGTATTCCCGTAAGCACCACTCATTGTGCTACGGCAGCTACAATGGGGGCGGGTGCCACGAAACGCCTTTCCGCGGTCAGGTGGGGAGTGACCAGAAATATCGTGCTGGCCTGGGTTTTAACCTTCCCGATATCCGGTGTCCTTGGCTGGGCGATAGCATCGCTTCTTAAAGTTGCCTTTTGAACTGACAAAACTCCATTGTTTCTTTAGAACACCTGTGCTATATTTAGCTTCGTTAAACAGGTAATAAGGGTTCAATAAGAGAAGTAGATTGAGTTTGAAACTATTGCCGGCGGCTCTTCAGAAACAGGATTACACCCTGGCAGCCCATGTCCTCGTCTATGGCCTGGTCAAAGCCTCGGTAAAAAAACCTAGAAATTCTCTGAATTCTCGGGGACACCTAGAATGTTATGGCAGCAAAAGGAAAAGGCAAGAGAAAGAGTAGCCCACGGGGTTTCTATAGCCGGGCTCTGGATGAAGCGGAAAAGCTGGAACTGGAGGAAGCTTCTAATGTCGAAGGAATCGACGAGGAGATTGCCCTTCTCAGAGTAAAGCTCAGGGAACTTTTGGAAGAGCAGCCGGAGCGAATTGACCTGCACTTCGAGGCAGCCAATATCATAGCCCGGCTGGTAAGAACCCGCTATCAAATTACCAAAGAACAAAAGAAATCTCTCAAGGAAGCCATCCAGAAAGTCTTGACCGAAGTTGCTGTGCCCCTCGGGGTTGGTATCGGAATTAAAGCAGCAAGCGGGTAAGCACGCTAAAGCTTAAGTATTAAATATTAAATTCTAAACCCTAAATCCTAAGCAATATCGAAGCACTAATGCCCAAAATTCCAAAATGGTTGATATTTGAATTTGTTTAGGATTTAGAGCTTAGATATTGGGATTTCATTCTGATGAAGCTAAGACCTTATCAACTGGAAGTAGCCCGGGCGGCTGTGGACTCTATCCAGAAGGGAATGGGACTGACCTTTTCTGTGGAGATTGCCAGGCAAGGAGGCAAAAACGAGCTTTCAGCGCATCTGGAAGTTCTACTGTTAACGCTGTATATGGCCAGGGGAGGCAATCTTATAAAATGCTCCCCAACCTTTAAGCCTCAAACCATTATATCTATAGAAAGGTTGAAACAGAGGCTGGATGATTTTGTTTTTGATGGCATTTATCGTCTCCAGATGGGCTATATTGTTCAGCTCGGCAACGCCGAAGCCATCTTTCTGTCGGCTGAAGGCTCGTCTTCAGTGGTGGGGCACAGCGCAGATATACTTCTCGAGATTGATGAGTCGCAAGATGTTAGCAAGGAAAAGTACACCAAGGAATTCCGCCCCATGGGTTCATCTAGCAACGTGACCACGATTCTTTATGGCACTACCTGGGATGATAGCACATTGCTGGAAGAAATGAAGCAGGCTAATCTGGAACTGGAAAGAAAGGACGGCATTAAGCGCCACTTTAGGTATGACTGGCAGGAGGTAGGCCGGTACAATCCTGACTATATCAAGTTCGTCCAGGCAGAGCGGCAAAGGTTGGGCGAAGAGCATCCCCTGTTCAGGACTCAATATGCTTTATTACCTATCACCCATGGCGGGGGCTTCCTATCACGGCAGCAGATAGCTCTGGTGCTGGGAGAACATCAGAGGCAATCGCAGCCTGAGGGGAAGAGGACTTATATTGCTGGCGTAGATTTGGCCGGGGAACATGAGCAGGAAAGAGCAGGAGGGGACGCTCCTGTCAATAATAGGGGAAGAGGGCTTGATTCCACAGTAATCACCATTGCTGAGGTGGATGCCACTAATCTATCGCAGCCAGTGTTGAAAGTTGTTGAACAATACCAGTGGACGGGAACGCCACATAGCCAGCTTTATACTCAGATGACAGCTGTCCTTAAGAATGTCTGGAACTGCCACAGAATAGTGGTGGATGCTACTGGCATTGGTCAGCCTGTAGCTAGTTTTCTCAGAAGGGAACTGGGAAGCAGGGTCATCCCGTTCGTCATCACCTCAAAGAGCAAATCCGACATGGGCTTTGAGCTATTGTCCTTTGTTAATTCCGGGAGGCTTAAACTCTACAAGCAGGATGGCTCCAGGGAGTATAAAGAGACCTTGTTTGAGCTGGAAAGAGCCAGGGCGCAATATCGCCCGAACCAAACGATGAACTTTTACGTTGACCCTCAGGAGGGCCATGATGATTTCCTCTTGAGCCTGGCTCTGATGGTCCAGGCTGCTAAAGGTCTTAGGCCCAGGGAAGCAAAGGGCCGGCTCAGGGAAAGCTAGTTCACTTCTTGTCATCCTGAGCCCTTTCTTTTTGTCATTGCGAGCACCTGAAAGGTGCGTGGCAATCTCATTGGCTAAATTCCAAATCCTAAAATCCAAGCTCTAAACAAATCCAAATATCAAAATTCAAATCTCTAAACTGTTTTGGTCATTCATATTTTGTTGAAAAGAATTAATTTCCCCTTTCTTTTGTTTAGGGTTTGGTACTTGAGATTTAGGATTTCTCGGAGGCGAGGATAGACCTCGCCCCTGTAGTTGCCCCACCGTGCCTGATAAATCAGGCAACTACAAAATGACTGTAGGGTTGGGCTTGTCCCGACTTCATTCCAAGGTGGGCAAGTCTTTGCTTAACTCAGCCAGGGATGCAATCCTCTTCTTAGTTTGCTCTAGCTGTCCCTTATGTTCTTTGGCATACTGCGTAGCTTGCTCGTAGAACTCTTTTATCCTGGGCACAAAGGATAACTGGGATAATATCAAGGTAACGTCAATGAAGTGCTTTTCTCCGGGAAAATCGCCGCCTCGAATCAGGGCATTGGATGCCAGCTCCTTGATGTAATCGCTAACGCTTTTGACCATGTCCATATTCAAGTCTCTTTCCGGACCAGATATGATATATATAGCTTTGCCAGCATCCTGAGGGCTACAAGTGAGGGAAAGGTCAGAGATGGTGGCATCCAAGGCTTGTGTCCCTCTGAAACTCTCCAGAGCTTTGTCGCGGAAAGTTTTCTTCCTTACCTCCCAGGGGAAGCGGAATGAAGGAAGCTCAGTTCTCCCCAAGCCAATTGTGGTCCATCCCTCCAGGCTGGCAATTATATCCCCGGCGTCTATCGTCCGCGAACCCACATGTTTGGCCTTAGTTACCTCACCGGCACACATTAAATCATAGAAGGGCTCGGCAATCATCCTGTTTATTCTATCTATATTACTAACGAGACTGGCATCTTTTCTCACATACCTCTGGTTATCAACGAGAAAAATGGCATCCACTACATCATAAGTGGATTTCAGGCAGGTGGCGGTGTTAAATGTGCTTCTGGACTCTGTAGTCTGCTCATGCTCAAAAGGTAGGACTACCAGGGCATAAACTGGCTTGCTGATGTATCTATCCTTAACCGCCCTGGCTATTATAGGTAATGCTCCAGATCCCGTGCCGCCGGCAGCGCCAGCTATGAGAAAAAAGGCATGTGTTTCATAAAACTGTGGGGTAGCTTTCACGGCATCCAGCACCTTATCACCATCCTCTTTGGCCAATTGAGCTCCTAGCTCGTTTATCTTACCTACCCCGTGTCCCAGGGTCTGGCGCAAGCCCAGGAGCACTCGGTGCGTGTAGTCGTCCTTGATAAACCTTAGCCCGGTCAAGTCTGCCTGGTCCGTATTCACGGCAATGACAGTGGGGGCAATGGTTGCCTTGCGCCGAGCACGCGCCTTGAAATTTAGCCGGGCAAAGTGGTCAGCAATCCGGCAGCCACATTGCCCCAGTCCAATAACTGTTAACTTCATTTTCCCCTCCTTCTTTCTTTACCGTTATTTTCCTCTTCCCGTCTTATTTGTCATTGCGAGCGAAGCGTGGGGATCTCCATCCTCAGCATCCCCACCTAGATTGCTTCGGCTGACTTCGTCAGCCTCGCAATGACAAAAGGAAACCATGCCTCACAATACCGCTCCTTTAGTAATAATGTACTCTTTTCCTTATTACGAAGAAGTAAACCAGGGTGCCGATGAGCACCACTATTACAACTATGATAACAATGAATGCCCATAGGGGTAAAAGTCCAACTCGGAAAGAGTAAGCTGTGCTCCAGCCGCTTTCGTTCTCAGCTCTATCTACGGCTTGTACACTCCAGTAGTAGGTGTCATAAGACAGGGCGTGTGCTTCCTCCAGGGTGTAGCTCGTTTCGGTCAAATCTGTAATTAAAATCATAGGCTCAACGAATTCTCCGTTGGCGGTGACTTCGTCACTGGTCGCTATCTGTAGGTGATAGTACACTCCACTGTCATCGGGTACCTCCGACCATTCAAATGTCGGCCTCACCCTGCCTATGAATCCCACCCTGTCTCCATCAGGCGGTGAAGTGAGTTCCGGTGTATCCGGCGCCTTTGATTCCATGGTGAAGATAGCGGCGGCCTCATTCTCCGCAGCATCCTCGGCTGTTACCTGGCGCTTGCCATGTTTACTCTCTGGCACGAGAAAACTTACATCGAAACTGCCTTCATCGTTGGTCGTGGCTGTCTCTACTTCGTTACCGTCGTACTTTATGACCACATTCTTGTTGGTGGCAAATCCACGGCCAGCGACGGTCAGGTTAATGCCCACATGTCCTTTGTTGGGGGACAACACTAAGCCAGGCTCTACCTTGAAGATGAGCTCGCTGATATCTTGCGTCCATTCTCCCGCGGCGGTCACACTATACGTGCCTTTGGACATCTCGGGCACCTCGAAGCTTTCTTGCCAGTAACCCGTGTCATCAGCTCTGATTATCTCCGTCTCTACTTCCTCTCCCGCAAAAAATATCTTGATGTCCCTCTCGTTAGCCTCAAATCCGCTGCCCGTCAGCATTATGTTGTCGCCCATGCTGCCCGATGGCTCATCTATAACGCTGCCCGATGACTCATCTATGATGCTTATCTTAGGTGTTACTTCGAAGGTGGCATACTGAACGTGAGAAAGGGTGCTCTCTTCACCCTTAGCCTTTATATAATGGTTTCCCTTGGGGGAAGGGGGAATCGGGAAGCTATACTGCCACCAGCCATCCTCATCAGCCTCGATATTCTGGACTATTGCCTCATAGTCTACACTATCGGGGTAATATCTCAGCTCAATATCTTCCTCATCCTCGGCAAATCCATGGCCTTCCACGGTAACCGTGGTGTCCACAGGACCTTTTTCGGGACTTACCGTCAAACCAGGCTCCGCGTTAAAGTCAGCATAAGCAATGATGTCATCCTCATCCTCGGCGAAAACCTCGTAGTCTCCCGTATAGCTTTCAGGAACTTTGAAAGTCACCTTGAAGTATCCATCTTTATCGGTCTTGACGTCCTCTTGCCAAGTTCCGTCATAATAGATGTCCACCCACTTATTAGCCGAAAAATTGTAGCCACGGACGGTGACCTCCTCCCCGGGAACTCCGTCGTCGGGGGAGAGCGTGATGTAAGCTTCGACGTCATCAGCTCCTGCGGGTGGAGTCAGCAAGGGAATAACTATGAGGAAGACAATGAGAACAACCACCAGTCGATATAGCCAGCGCATCGGACTAACCTCCTTTTTGCTATTATAAACGAAAATAGGCAGAAAATGTAAGTGCCCTTGACTCTTTTTTCCCCACTCACGTCATTGCCAGCACCTGAAAGATGCGTGACAATCCCCGCAGCTAAGTTCTAAATCCTAATTTCTAATCTCTAAACAAATCTAAATATCAAAATTCAAAGCTCTAAACTGTTTTGGTCAGCGGTATTTTGTTGAAAAGAATTAACTTTTCCTTTCTTTTGTTTAGGATTTGGTGCTTGAGATTTAGGATTTTGCTCTACGCCTGATAAATCAGGCAACTACAGAATTTCGAGGCATAAAGGGATTCCTTCCTTGAAGATCAAGGATTGCCTCGTCCCGATTTATCGGGACTCGTAATGATGGGAAGGGAGCGTCATTGCGAGGAACATAGTGAGGAAGCAATCTCGATAGGTTGTGCTTGTGCATGGCCAGGAGGCTTCAAATATCACAAACCAAAAAAATTAACCTTCAAAAATGACACAATACCAGTGAATACAATATTAATATGAAAAAAGATAATAAGGAGCAAAAGGTATAAGACATTCAGAAATATTTGAAGCATGTTGCTATTATAAACGAAAACGCTCCCGAAAGTAAATCGCAACAACCATAGCTATGAATAGAGAGGCGACATATAAGATTTCGCTCTACGTATTATTTGTCATTCTGAACCCCAACTTGTCGGGGCGCAGGATCTCAGCTCCCTCATGACAGACCTGAACAAACCCAAATGTCAAAATCCAAATGACAACTGAAATCCAAATGCCTAAATGCCAATACTACTCGGTTTTGTCCTTTGGATTTTGAGCTTGATTTGACATTTGAGCTTTGTCATTTGTCATTATTTAAGGTTTTGGGCTTGTCCCCGCCCGGTTCACTCTTACCATAACCCTCTCACGTCGAGGAAGAGGGAAGGCGCCTTCTACCAGCGAGTATAATAGATACCTCTCCTTATTACCAGAGCGCGAATCAGGACTAGGAGGAGCACCGCAATTATGACTATAATGACAATGAATCCCCACCTGGGCAAAAGTCCAGCACGGAAAGAGTAAACTGTGCTCCAGCCACCTTCGTTCTCGGCTCTATCTACGGCTTGCACATTCCAGTAATAGGTGCCATAAGACAACGCGTCTGCTTCCTCCAGAGTGTAGCTTGTTCCGGTCAAATCTGTAATCGAAATCATAGGCTCAACGAATTCTCCGTTGGTGGTGACTTCGTCAATGGTTGCTATCTGCAGGTGATAGTAAACTCCACTGTCATCGGGTACTTCCGACCAGTCAAATATCGGTGTTACTTTGCCTGTGAATCCCACCCTGTCCCCATCGGGCGGTGAAATGAGTTCCGGTGTTTCCGGCGCCTTTGATTCCATGGTAAAGATAACGCTGGCATGATTCTGTCCAGCATAGCCAACTGTCACCAGGCGCTCGCCGTATTGGCTCTCAGGCACGAGAAAACTTACATCGAAGCTGCCTTTATCGTTGGTCGTAGCTGTTGTTACCTGGCTGCCATCGTACATTATAACCACATATTCATTGGCGGCAAATGCGTGACCGGTGACGGTCAAGTTTATGCCCACATGTCCTTCGTCGGGGGACAACACGACGTGCGGCTGTATCTCGAAGAGGAGCTCGCTCATGTCTTCTCTATTGGTCTTCTCCCCCTCGGCGGTGACCTCATACCCGCCTGCGGGCATCTGAGGCACCTGGAAGTTTTTCTCCCAGTAACCCGTGTCGTCAGCCTTAATGTCTGCGACCACTGCCTCTCCATCAAACAATATCTGAATATCCCTCTCGTAAGCCGCAAATCTGCTGCCCGTCATTATTATGGTGTCACCCACGCTGCCCGATGATTTATCTAGGCTTATCTCCGCCATCACTCTGAAGATGGCATCCTTGACCTCGTGAAGCTTGCTCTCCGCACCCTGTGCATCTATCTTGTGTTCTCCCCTGGTTGAGGTGGGGATTGAGAAGCTCGTCTCCCAGCTGCCCTGGGCATTGGCGACGATACGCCTTTCTATCGTTTTGTAGTTATCGTTCAGGTAATATCTCAGCTCGATGTCCTGTTCATTCTTGGCAAAGCCCTTGCCTTCCACGGCGACCGTTGTGCCCACAGGACCTTTTTCGGGACTTATTGTCACCCCCGGCTTCACGGTGAAATAGGTATCTATTTTTGCATACTTCCCCTTGACAAACACCTGGTGGTGGCCCTGGCAACCTTCAGGAATGGTGATCATGATTGTGAAGTCTCCCTTGCTACTGGTCTTGTCTGTGGCTATTAGGTTTCCGTCGTAATAAATATCCACCAGCACGCCCGCAGTAAAATCATGACCATAGACGGTGACCTCCGTTCCGGGGAGTCCAGACTCGGGGGAGAGCTCTATATCGTAAGGAACACATATGGCTTGTGCTGGTATTGTGGGCACGGTAATGGCCATAAAGCAAACGACAAAAAGAACAACTAATGGAGATAGCCAGCGCATTTGACTGTTCTCTCGGTATTATAACGAAAATGTCACTAAAAAGTAAGTGCCGTATTGACTGGATTTCAAACAATGACAAATCAAGATCAAAACCCAAATGACGAAAAGAAGTCGTTTTGGCATTTAAGCATTTAGATTACAATTGTCATTGGGATTTTGGAATTTGGATTTGTTTGGGGTTGGGCCTGTCCCGCCATTTTTGTTTGTCATTGCGAGCGAAGCGTGGCAATCCCTTTATCACGAGATTGTTTCGTTGTTATGCTGCTTGCAATGATGGTGGGAAAAGGGGAGGGGCGGCTTTCGCCGCCCCTACCAGGAATCACCTTTACCTCTCCCTCAAGAGAGGGTCAGGTGGGGTGTGCTTATACCCGACGTGTCCTGAAGATGAGCACTATGACCACAATCACCAGAACAGCTCCGATGGCGATAACCACCCAGACCCAGGTTGGAGTTGGAGGCTGGGCTGGGTGCGCGTCAGCGAGGTGCGCTTCGAGTTCTGCCTGAGTGTCGAAGCACAGACCGCACTGCGGACAACAGAACTGACCCGCTGCTACTGTGGCGAAGGTGGCTATGACGCTCTTGTCTATGACAGAGCCTTCTTTGTAAGCGATCACCTGCCAGAAGTAAGTGGTGTCGTAGTCCAGCGTTCCGGTGTAAGTGCAGGCTGTGGTGGTAAGTCCGGTCTTGGTTTCGATGGGAGAGGATAGGTCAGGGTTGGCTGATAGCACAAAATCGTACGTATCAGCAGTGGCGACCTCACCCCAGGTAAAGCCCACATTGGTTATGGCCACGTTGGTAGCTCCGGATTCAGGAGCGCCAATGGTGGTGCCAGCATCCGGACCGGGGGCAATTGTAAAGCTCCGCGGCGGATCAGACCACCAGCTGTGGATCACTTGGCCGGTCTCGGCTTCGGCAGACCTGACTCTCCAGTAATAGGTGACTTCGCAATCAAGGGCGGCCTTCGGGATGTAGTAGCCCGGGGTCGCTGCCTCTGCCGGTAGATAATCTGTTGTGTCTTCAGCAGACGCAGGAAGTGAGATTATCTCGGTGAAGTCCTCATCCAGCGCAATCTGGATATCATATCTGCAGGCGTCGCACTGGCGGTCCCACTTGATGTTGAAGCCCACGTTAACGCAGGCGCAGGGGTCGGAAGCGATGGTCGCGCCGTCTTCCGGGCCTGTAAGGTCGGGAGCTGCCTTGGCATAGCAGTCCTCAAATGTCCAGACCGTGCCATCCTCGGCCTCCTCCATATCATAGCCCGGACCATCCGTGCCGTATATGCCGTCAATGGCGAAGAGGTGGCTGTTGCTATTTGCAGTCAGACAGCCGCAAATCTTCAGTGCCTTGGGCATCATGTAGAAGGCCTCTTTGTCGGGAGTGAGACCCACAATCAAGTAATCCCAGTCGCCACACTCCTTGCATACTACGTCCTCAGCAGGGGTGAGATGGCGGGCCACGCCTGTCACTATCTCGCCATCTATTTCGGTGACGTAGCTGGCGTAGAGGACGCCGCCGGTGTCAGCGCCGCTCCTAGGATTGCCATCGGCATTGTCCAGCACCAGGCCGGTATAACCCACTTTATTAGTGTCTGTTTTACTTCCACTACCAGTCAACTGGAAAGTACTTGGCTCAGCGCCGAGGTCATACCACTTGTCGTCTTCACCAAGGATCCAGCGATAGACGCCGTTGTCACCTGGCACGCTTGGGCATTGCTCGATTACGGCAGCATAGATTGTGCCGTTGGTGTCGAAGTAGCTATCAAAAGCGACTGTAACGTAGCCTCCGATTTTGGGTATCTCTTCCAGCACGGTGAAATTCTCACCACCATCCTCTGAGTGGGAAACGTCTCCGTTCTGGCCGCCGACAAGGATGTCGTCGCCCCAAACGGCGATGGTCCAGCCGTCATCGACCTCGCTGTCCACCGCTTCTTGCCACTCATCTTCACTGAACATGGTCACGTCGCCAGTGACATCCAAAGCATAGAGGGTATCTTTCTCCTTGACTGCCAGGTCCACGATGGTGTCTACCGCAGTAGATGCTATGGAGTCCCAGCACCACAGGGTTTCCAGGCTATTCGAGTACACGTTGCCGGTCCCACGGTCAACGAGATAAACGGTATCGCCGTTGTCTTCCTCGGGAGCCAGCCTGAGCATACCGTGTTCCCCATAAGGGTAATTTCCTTCAAGCTGCCCGCACCAGGTCCTCAGCCATCTGCCGTTGTACTCGTCGGCCTCAGGAAGGTTGTCGGCATGGAGCCAGACGCTGTCGCAGCAGCAGCCTGAAGCCAGGTTAACGCTGGCTAGCATGGTCTTGTTGCAGTCAGGCGATACGGCAACATCCGAGAGGTGGTCAATATAGGTGTCAATCAGGCTGAGCTGGTTCCAGGTATCGCCGTCGTCGAAGGTTACCGACCAGGCACCCTCGTCATAGGAAGAGTGGCATAGGGCAACGGCATAAGCCTTATCTTCGCCTACATAGGATACCGCCATGGCATAGATTCCCGTTGGCGGCTTGCAAGCCTTTGCCCATCGCTCACAACAGATATCCATGTCCCGGATACCGTCATTGCGATAGACCTGGACGCCCACGCAACATTCTTCATCTTGTCCATACCCATCGCCGAGCACGCCGGCGATGGCCTCACCTTCAAGTATGGTGCCTTGGTAGGACACATTGGTCAGCCAGATTTCGCCGTCCTCGATCTGGCCCATGGGCCCGACGGGGTCAGCAGAGTCATTTTCCACGCGGTTTATCTCGCATGCGGGATATCCCTCGTCATCATAGTAGTTCACCCATACCCAGAGAACTCTGTCATCGGTGTTCTTGCTGTTGTAGTCCTCGGGCAGGGCTATGCCGGCTACTGCTCTGGCGTGACAGTCAAGAACCGACGTTGGGAGTGATACATCTTCTTTTATGGGCACAGCTTCGATGCCGAGAGTTGACTTCTCGTTCCAGCCTTCGCTGGTTCCCCAGCTGCCGCATTGCAGGTAGACACCCTGGTCACCGTAATAATCGTCGGCAACGGTCGTAACCAGGATGGTCTTGTCTGTTGTCCACTTGGTTGAGAATATGATGTCGGTGACGAACTCCGAGTAGATGTCATCCGTATTCACATCCCCAGGCCACTGGTTGTCCCAGCCGTCATAGGCTGTGGCGTCCTCCCAGGCACCGGCCGTATCTCCGGTAACTGTGGAGCGGAAAAGTGCGGCGTCGTCAGAATCGTCCACGCCACCGATGGCGATGTCCCGCTTACCGCTTGCTTCGGGAGAGACCTCGAGGTCATAGGCATAATCAAGGTAAACGCCGCCGTCCTCCACTTCATCGGCGTCCTCGAAAGTCGTGCCACCGTCAGTGGAGAAGAACACACTCAGATACCAGTAACCTTCACTATAGCTATACCACCAAAGGGCGACAGCCACGAAGTCGGGGTCCTCAGCGTCGCAGGCGACTAGCAGCAACTCATCTATGTAGTTGAAGTCTTCGTCATCTGGATCGATCACATCATCCAGTGCATCGTTGAGGTCATCCCAGGTGGCAGCATAGTTGTCGGATTTGAGCAGCCAGATGCCGTCCTCAGGATCCCCTTCCTTAAGAACCTCCCCTTCGAAGATAGCGTAGGCCACCTCCCCAGCGGCACCTATGGCATAATCAATAATCGTGGAATCGGGTGCCAGCACTACACCATCCTGGGACGGAGTAGAGACCTCGCTCCACTCGCTGAGATCGGGACTAGCGTTCACCCTCTGGGTTGGTGCCGCTATAATTATCAGACTGATGGCCAGTGCCGCAGCGATGAGCATATACATCACCTTCACTGGCCATGCTCTTGTCTTAGTCATTATTTCCTCCTTATATATCTTTTATTCAACTTATTTTCACTCTCGCCTGAAGTCGACCCCTCCAGGCTCAAGCTCTTAATTACATTTTATTCAGTAAACCCATTTTTAAGCCTGCCTCATTTCAGGCTGCCCTTTTCCTTACGGAAATCCCAGATTCTAATTTCTAAGCTCTAAACTTATTTAGCTAGTGCTTGGGATTTCGTATTTAGCTCTTGCCCGGGCCAGGCATTGTTGTCTTCCCCTCGGCAAATCCTTTGAGATTGCGGAGCTTGTTCCGAGTGAAAACAAGGAGTCTCGGACTCCCGGCAACCCCGATTCGCTCTGGGACTTTCCCATAGGCATTACCTCCTTTCCTTGAATCATTAGTTTAATCATCAATCTACTAAGCACTCGACAAATTTGTCATATAGCCACGAGGCGAAACTTGCCTCTGTCGGCGGTGCAACTTCGGTGCCGGTACCGCTTAAGGCAACATTCACATAAGTTTCATCGGGGTCGTTTGATGCTATGGTCAATGTGGCTGACTTAGACGAAGTTGACGTTGGGCTAAAGGTGACACTTAGACCATGCGAGCCGGCTGGAGCTATCGTCCATGACGTCGGCATCACTGAGAATTGGTTGGCATTTGTCCCTGTAATAGACATTGTAATCGTCAGGTCAGCAGTGCCCGTGTTGCTGACGGTGACCGTCTTTGTGTAAGATGTTCCCACAGTTACACTACCGAAGGCCAGCGATGTGGTGCTAACAGAGATGTCAGGCACATCACCAGTCGAGGCCGCCAGATTGAGGGTCTTCGTGCCACCGGCATTCCAGGTGCTCGTGCCCCCCAGATATCCATTCACATAGAATTCGAGGGAATCACCCTCTGCAGGCACACTGTCTGTTTTGACAACGAACAAACTGTATTTTGACACCCCGCCCTCAATATAGGCGGTTGTTTCCCCCACTTGGGTGCTATCTGCCATGGCAATAATCGGGGTCCCGGCAGCAACCCAGGCAAGGTCCAGCGTTACTGTGCCCTTAAACTGACACAACGGTGGTTGAGCCAATACTGGAATTGTTGCCAAACAAGCCAGAAGCATCACTAATGCTATAAGGCTAATTACCCTTCGATGCTTCATTCTTTACTTTACCTCCTTTCTACGATTTCTATAATATAAGGTATCCTTTCAGGGGATACCCCATGCGGGGCATCCCCTGACTCTAACTTCTAGCAACCTAACCAAACTGGGTTATTCCAACCCGTAGCGAGAGGGTAAGTGTTAGTCCCATAGGTAAACGAGCAATCCTCTGTTACCTTGACCCAGTAAGCCGTGTACATTAATAACGTATCGAGGTTATTCTGATCGTCGGGCAATGCCGGGTCATACCAGGTCCACCCGTCCACCGCTGTAGGCACGGTAGTGAAGGGATCAAGGTTATACACTATAACTAGCTTACCCCCGGCAATCAGGTCGGCAAACCCGTCTTCTGGACTGGGCGTGGGATCGCAAGTAGCAGTGCCTACCTTGACGTAGCCAACCTTTTCCTCGGTGTGTACTAGAGGTCCAATGGGCGCCGGGGTGCTGTCGGTTATCGTCAGACGCACTGTATATTCGCCGTCGGCAGTATAGGTCCAGCTGTATGTGGGAATAGCACCGGGAGTGTTCCAGGAACCGGTGTCTGTGTGCTCAATAACGCCATCGCCGTTGATGTCCCATTCTGCCTTGACATACGGAATTGTTCCCCCGGTAGTCCAGCTAGGGTCAAACTCAACGTAGAGCGGAGCGTCACCTTCCCTGGGATCAGCCTCGAAGTCTGGGTTGAGGTGCTCGATCTTGGGGCCCCAGTAGATGTCAATCTCATCGGAAACCCTGGGCCCGTACTTGCCTCTCTTGGGTGTGTAGGGGTACTCCGCCGTAGCCTTGATGGTGACACTGCCCATGTTATCTAGAGCGCCAACGGTCACTGCCGCGATGCCGTGGTTGTCAGAGTAGACCTCAACATCACTGCGGTCTATCGGGTTTTCAGTGGTGTTACTAATTATGGACTTCAACTGCAAGTCAGTCCAGAAGTCGTAAGGTCCCTGTTCGATGATGTACCAATACATCCAACTGGGGTCCCGCCTCCAGCTCATCCAGTTATATCCTGGCGGTATCTGCCAGTTGGCTGGAATCTCCACAGCATAGTATGGAGACTGATAGACCTTGTCGCCGCCAGACCACTCGAATCCGTAGCCCTCAAGGTTGCCCTTGTCCAGCCCGTATAGGGCACCTTCTGTGCTAACGACATCGAAGATGACCAGAGCCTGGGGCATGGGAGCATCGTACCAGTTAATTTCGCCATCGGGAACTACGGTGTTGCGTAAGTAATCCGGCGATAGACTGCTGGGCACGGTAGCTGCGGCGACCCACATGTCCTCGGTGCTCCAGAGCTGGTATGTGCTGAAGGGTCCGATGGTCGGGTATTCCGCCTCGCCCGGTGGCTCTGTGGTACGCACTTCGACGTCATAGGGGCCAAGCTCCTCATCGTGGTCAAGATTGGTATCAAGCGGACTTACGATGGTGTCAAGATGAGCCTGGTCCATGAGGTCGTAGTTGGGACGCAGGGCGATATTCGTGGTCTCAGCTATGAGCCACCAGTCGTCGGGGAGGACGTACCGCCCTTCGGGCAGCCACTTATCAACCACGCCATCATCATTGAGGTCAATGGCTTTCGCTTCTCTCATGGTAGCCATCAGGTGGCTGTATCGGTAGTCGAAGAAGCCCCGCACCTGAACGGCAACTTGGGCATCTTCGGTGTCTGGAACTAAGCCCGTCAGCGAGTCTAATGGCGTGATGTCCTCAGCCAGAGTGACATCCTCGAATTCCAGGAAGTAGACCAGGAAGCCATGGTTCATGATGGGACCATTCATTTGAACTTCCATAGCCATGCCCATTGGCGCTGCTTCACCCTCACCTATTATGATTTGGACCTCTACTTTATACAGGGCGGCATTGACATCAGCTTGTCCGGACTGCTCCGTGGACAGGATGCACTGGGTATCGCTATAGCCTCCCCAATCCTCTCCCAAATCGGTAAGGTCATAGTAATAGCCGCCCAGAGGGCAAATCACCTGCTGTGCCCCGGCTGGAAGACCGAGATACTCTAAATCGATTACGATGTCGTTAACGTTTGGCGTCACGACAGTGAGGCCAGCAGCGTCCGTAACCGGCTCCAGGTTGCCAATGCTTCCCTCTTCCAGGCTGTAGATGGCAGCGTAAAATGCCAGGTCTATGTAGTGAAAAAGCATTCCACCGCCGAGGTCGATAGTATATTCGTCGAAGTAGGGTTCATAACCCCAGTCCTTCTCCAGGACGATTTTCTCGCCAGCCCATCTCAACTGAGGGGTCTTCACCTGGTCTATCTGAGGTATCGGCTCCTTGTGGAACCATTTCTTGCCTTTCTCCAGGCAGACTGGTTGCTCCCCGTTATGCGGGTCGTCCTGAGGGTTGGTGCCGGCGGGATAGGACACGAGGACCACAATCATAACCTTGTACGTCGTGCATGCATCAAGTTTATCTACATCCACGCTTAATGTAGCTGTGGCTTTTCCGTTATCCGTTAAAGACCAGGCATACCAGTTGAGGGTGTTTGGTGCGGTGTTAATTCCACCAGGGACATCGACCGCGGTCCAGGAGAAGAGGTTCGGGTCAACAGCCCTGTCGTCGGCGGTACCAGCGGTATTATCGGGACCGCATACCCAGTCATTGATGTATTCCCAGGGCTGCTTGCCACCGAGGTCACTTGTCTGGTACTTGCCATGGGCTGCCCAGTGGTTGTCGTCCAAGGCTCCCTCATGAGCAGCAAGATAATCCATCAAGTCGTCAACCCAGTCCTGGTTGGCATCGGTGTCCTCGACCAGCCACCAGTGGACTACAGCATCGTCCACAAGCTGAACTCCCCACTCGGGGTGCCAGGCATAGACCCAATCCGTTATTTTCTCTGTATAGTTGCCTGAATATCCAGCAGGAAACTCTACTGTTTCTGTATCTATCTCGGTATGTTGAACGCCGGACTTGTTGGGGTTAACGTCCAATTCTGTGTGGTCAAGCTCGCCCCATTTCTTCTCGGCATGAAGGGGTTGTGCCAGTATAGACTGACCCGTGCCGGGAACGAGAATGTCCACGTAGATGTGGATGTCGCCCACCTTCATGGCCTGGAGTTCGATGCATTCTACATTATCCATGAACCCTTTATCCTTGACGGTTTGCGAGTAAGGAACACCGCCTTCGTGGGGATTGGGGCCGCTGGGTTCAATGACGACTACATCATCGAGATTGAACTCCGCACCTGGCACCAGCCACCAGTCCGTAAGGTATGATGAGCTATCATAACTACCCCAATCGATACAGACCTTATGGATGGCTCCCTTGATGTTGAAGTCAATGGAGGGCACCAGACTGGGTGCCACTTGCGCTGTCACCACTCCAGGCACAATCGCAAGCCCGAGCAGGAATGCCAGGGCCACCATTAAGTGAATCGTCCTCGTATACCAATTTATTCTTTTTCTCATTTATTCCTCCTTCTTATTGTATTTGCCATCACTTCATTAGCCACGAGCTTGGTCTGCCCTAAATAACATACTGGCGACATTATTTTGACAATATTACTATCAGATATTGCTCAACGTGTGCTTAACCCTTGGCTCGATGCCAAGTGCTCTGCGGTGGGATGTGGAAGCATAGCAAAATAAGCGCCGTTGTCGGTCAAGACATCGGGCCTATCAAATTCACTCTTATTCAGTTTCGCTATATTAACGCTCGTGGTAACAAAATCCACGGCAAATCTTCTCTTTTTCTACTCTCGCCTGAACTCGACCTTTCCAGGCTCGAGTTTCATTATTTTATTCAGTAAACCTACTTTTTTAAGCCTGCCTCATTTCAGGCTGCCCTTATCCTTACGGAAGTCCCAGATTCTAATTTCCAGGCGCTAAATCTATTCAGGATTCAGTGCTTAGGATTTCCTCTTTAGCTATTGCCCGGGCCAGGCATTGTTATCTTCCCCTTGGCGAATCCATGGTACTGTTTCATAACTCCCCTGACCCTTTTTGCCTTAACAGGGGCACGGGAGTAAGGATGATTCGATTCGGGAGTTGGCCATAGGCATCACCTCCTTTTTATTATCTTTGCTATATACATTAGTATTCAATTGTTAACGTTCCCCCTATTCCCAACCCCAACAACACAAAAACCCGTACTACCCTTTTACGGGTTATATTAACTTTAAAACTATATATTTATTTTGTCAATAGGTAATTGGTAATTTACCCAAAAACCCTACATTGTATTATATCAGCCAGCTTTATTTTGTCAATATGCTTAATATAGCGAGGCATCATTGCCTCACCGTCACAGTGAACGTCGCCTTCAGCCAAAATCCCAAATTTCAAGCACCAAACCCCAAATAATACATAAATCCAAAAATCAAAAGTCAAAATGACAAATCAAAATGCAAAAATCTGCGGAAAAAGCAGCTGTATTATTTAGCATTCGCACCAGATTTCAAGCAGCGAGTCCAGAGCATAAGAATGCGTGCCTCGAAGCTCCGTCTCCTCTCCCTTGATGGGAGAGGATTGAGGTGAGGGTGAAACGGGACAAAAATTCCTTGCTCTTTTAGAACAAAAGTGCTAATTTATACCCAATTATGGAGAGTAAATTGATGTGGGATTTATTGCCTGAGGAATTCCCCTACGAAGATAAGGGTTGCGAGCTCTTTCCCTCCTGTCTTAACTGCCCCTTTCCTGATTGCCTTAAAGAGGAGCCCTGGGGGAAGGAGAGGTTCTTAAAGCGCAGGCGAGCCGAGAGGATGCTGGAGTTGAAGCGGGAAGGGAAAAGCGTTAGGGAGATCGCCCGTATATTTGAGGTAAGCCCGAGAACAGTGCAGAGATGGCTGAAGGCGGTAGAGGCGGCTGCGCCAAATTAAAACTCAAAAATAAAAATGCAAAATGACAGAGCAAAAGTCAAAGGTTTTTGCATTTTGAGTTGTCATTTTAATCTTTGCCCTTTGATTTTTTAATTTCAATGATGACTGACTTCAATCCATCTCAGTTAGCCCGAATGTATTCCACCCGTTTAGCAGCCTATCGTTCCAACCTGGACTTCTACCTGGGAAACCACTGGCCCACCACATCACGCCATCGTCAGCTCGTATTCAACTACGCCAAGGTCTCCATTGACAAAATCACCAGCTTCCTTATGCAGGGGCTCAATTTCACTTGCTACCCCGGGGAAGGCACCGACGAACTTAAGGCCAGGGCCCGTAGCGCCGAGCAGGTCCTCCGCCAGGTATATGAAGAAAACAACCTTCAGCAGCTCGATTACGAAACCGAGATTGACGCTGCCGTCCTGGGCGACGGTTGCTACAAGGTGATATGGGATACCGGCGAGAAGCGTATCCGTATCACCGCCCCCGATGTATCGGGAATCTATGCTTGGTGGCTTGGTGATGATACTTCGAGAGTCTGGAGGGTCGCTTCGAGATACACCCTCACCCGTGAGGAAATGGAGATGCTCTACCGTGGTGTCATTGCGAGCGCAGCGAAGCAATCTCAAGGGATTGCCACGTCGCCCCGATTCATCGGGGCTCCTCGCAATGACAAAAGTTGGGCGGCTCGTAATAATGTGGTAGTAACCGAGCTTTGGACGGTTAAGGACTTCGAGCTCTACCTCGATAACGACCTCATAGAATCCAAGCCCAATCCTTATGGCTTCATCCCCTTCGTTATCTTTCCCAACCTCTGTGAGCCCAAGAAGTTCTGGGGCAGTTCCGATATCCCGGCGCTTATCCAGCCGCAGCGGGAGCTCAACCGGGCCCTGAGCCAGCTATCCCGCATCTTAGAACTATCGGGAAATCCCATAGCCGTCCTGGAAAACATCGCCTCGGCTGAGGACATCAAGGTCCAGCCCGGGGCCCTGTGGACCATACCCGAGGACGCTAAGGCTTATCTCCTGGACTTGCTACAGGGCGGCGGAGTCAGGCTCCACGTCGACTATATCGATGTGCTGTACCGCGCCCTGCACGATATTTCGGAGACGCCCCGGGCCGCCTGGGGAGGCATTGAGAAAGAGCTCTCAGGAACAGCGTTACAAATAGAGCTGGGCTCTCTTACTCAGAAAGTAACCAGGAAGCGGACTATCCGCACCAACGCCTACCACCAGCGAAACGACCTCATCCTTAAGCTCGCTGAAAAGTACATGAATGAAAGCTTCGAACAAATAAACCACCGGGTAGTCTGGGGGCCTATACTCCCCCAAGACACAGCCCGCCAGGCTCAGAACGAGCAGTTACTTGTCCAGGCCGGTGTCCACAGCCGGAGGACGGCTATGGATGAAATGGGAGTCCAGGATCCCGACGAGGAGTTTAATCGGTGGCTGGAGGAGAGGGAGAGGATCCTGAAAATGAACCAGGAGTTTAGGGCAGCCTCCACACGTGGTGGAGCGAGAGAGAGAGCGGTTGCCGCGGAGATGGAAGTTCCCGACTGAAGTCGGGATCCCGATCGCTGTCGGGAGCCTGAGTAATAACTCGTCCAGCACTCAGCGCCTTGAGTGCTGGAAAGGAGGAATGTATGGACAACGAAAACGAAGAAACCAAAGAGACACAGGAAACCCAAGAGACTCCTGGGGAGACCCTGGAGAATCTCAACAAGGTTTCCACCCCCATGGACCTGGAGGCCATTAAAGCCGAGCTCGAGGAGGAGAAGAAAGCCAAGGCCGCCGCTGAGGCAAGCCTGGCTGAGCAGGACCGAGCACTAAACGCCATGAGTGCTCGGCAAGCCGAGCTGGAGGCCTCGTTAAGCGAAGCGAAGCAGGCAAGCGAAGCGGCTGCCGCTGAGCTCGCCTCAGTTAAGGAAGCTCAGGCCCAGGCCGTGGCTAAATACCTCTGTGCCGTCAGGCTTGCCAATCCCACCATTCCCCAGGACATCATCGCCGGCGACACCATTGAGGAGATAGACGCTTCGCTGGCGAAGGCTACCAGCATCGCCAACGCCGTCAAGGCCAGCCTCGAAGCCCAGGCTAAAGAGGCTAAGGTCCCCGCGGGAGCACCACCCAGGGGCGAGATATCCCTCGAGGGCTTATCCTCCAGGGAGAAGATCGCCGCTGGAATCCAGCAAGGAAGTCAAAGATAAGAATGAAAAGCGCAAAAATACAGGGTAAAAATTAAACAAATTTTCATTTTGCTTTGTCATTTTGGTCTTTTATCTTTGATTTTTAATTTTGAAAAGGAGGAAACATGAGCATATCTTTAGCAGAAGCAAGTAAGCTCTCGACCGATATCCTTCTTAAGGGAATCATCGAGACCATCGTCAAGGACAGCCCTGTCTTACAGGAGCTGCCCTTCATTCAGATCGTGGGCAATAGCCTGAAGTACAACCGGGAGAAGACTTTGCCCACCGTAGGCTGGTACGCGCCGGTGACCGGCACCTGGACGACCTCCGAGCCGGCTTTCGAGCAGTGCTCTGCCAGCCTCTGCGTCCTGGGCGGAGACGCCGATGTCGATAACTTCCTCAAGGCCACCAGGAGTAATATCCAGGACCTCGAGGCCGCCGTCATCGAGTTGAAGGCCAAAGCCTTGAGGAACGAGTTCGAGAACACGTTCTTGAACGGCGACTCAGGTGTGGACGCCAACCAGCCCGACGGCCTTTTTAAGACTATGAAGGGCACAGCCTGGGAAGCCACTACTGCCTACTCCCTGGGAGACGTCGTCGTCCCCACGACGGGCAAGGAGAACGGCTTCCGTTACGAGTGCACTACCGCCGGCACCTCAGGCTCCTCAGAGCCCACCTGGAAAACCACCGAGGGAGAGACCAACTCCGACGGCACTGCCGTCTGGACCTGCCGACTCGGCAACCACCTTGGCATGGCTGTCAATGGCGCTACTCTTACCTTGAGCAAGATCGACCAGCTCATTGACCTGGTCAAGGGCGGTAAGCCCGACTTACTCTTAATGAGCCGCCGGTCCCGCCGTAAGGTCATGACTTTAGCCTGGGCTGCCGGTACCAACCTTCTCATCGGAGAGGGCAAGCTCGGTCAGGTCGTTGAGTACTATAACGGCATCCCCGTCGCCATCTCCGACTGGGTCAAGGACAACTACGTCGTCGGCACGTCCAGCGACTGCTCCGCCATCTTCGCCTTCCAGATGGGAGAGGGTGCCGTCTGCGGCCTTTCCAGTCCCGAGATGATTCAGGTCGAGCGTCTCGGGTCCCTGGAGACCAAGGACGCTTCCCGAACCAGGGTCAAGTGGTATGTATCCCTGGCCAACTTTTCCATCGTCAAGGCCGCCATGCTCACAGGAGTGAGAGACTAACGGAAAGTAGGAGTCAGTAGTCAGAATTCAGAACCTGCTGGCTACTGGCTCCTGACTACTGGCTACTGGCTACTAACAAGGTGAAACCATGAATCTAACCGAAATGAGAGCCCGGGTCCGTGAGGACCTCCAGGACACCGACAGTCAGAACTACCGCTGGACGGACGATGAAGTCGACGGAGCCATCGATAGGGTAGTCGCGGAGTACTCCCTCCACGCCCCCATTGAGCAGCAGGACGATATCGCCACCACCGACGGCGATACCGAGCTCGATATCTCTTCCCTGTCAGGCTTGCTCGAAGTCAAGTCCGTGGAGTTTCCCATCGGCCAGACTCCGAAGTATATGCAGCGGTTTGAGTACTGGGCCGGTCATCTTTATATGGAGGATGAAGGCGATGGAGAGGACGCCCGTGTCCGCTGGCTTAAGAAGCACACTCTGGCCGTCGGGTCCACAACTATCCCGGTGGAGCATGAGGAGATTATAGTCCTCGGCGCGACAGGCTACTTAGCCATGTCAGCCTCGGCCTATACAGTGGATAGGGCTAGCATCGCAGGTCGACACGCCACCATCAACTTCAAGGCATGGGGCAAGGAACGCCTCGACCGCTACGATAAAAAGCTCAAAGCCGTCTCCCGCACCTCTAAAGTCATCCCTCACCAGCTCTACACCGAAGAATGATTGAAGTCGGCATCCTCAAAAACTTCGACAGCGGCACCTATAAGGCCGGCGTCCAGCTCGCCGGCTCCCTCACGACCTACTTCGACGACATCAGTGTGGCCAAGAATATCCCATTATCATCCCTGGTCGTCGGCAACTATGTCATCCTGGCTATTCCCGGGGGCAACCCCAAAGACGCCTGCGTCATCGCCGCCTGGCCCCAAGGCAGCCCCGGCGGAGCCGAGGTCCATGGCAACGAGTATCATGACCCCGACTTCGAGGAGGAAGGTGTCGCCTCTTCCCTGGTAGAGACCCATCGCACCACTGAGACACATACTCAGCCCCAGCCACCAGCCGAGCATGGCAACGAGAAACATGACCCCGACTTCGCCACTAAGGCTGACTTAGATTCTCATGCATATCGCCACGAGAGCAACGGAGCCGACGAGATAAACCTCGACGGCTTACAGGGAGCCCCTTATGATGTCCTCCCACTCTATAAGCGCTGCATGGATGAATGGTGGAAGACGATGGATGGCTGGACTCAGGACCTCGCCGGGTCAGGCTCAGATTCCAATCAGCTTATGTGCCTTGAAATGCAGACAGGCACTACCCCAGATTCAAGGGTCAGCCGCTACACCGGCCCCTGTAGAGGTGGTCCGCACATCAATGGCCAGAGAGCCATCATCTCGCTCTGGCTCGCTAACCCGCCAACCGATTGGCAATTTAGGTTTTACGTCGTCCATGAGGACGAATCGGCAGCACCCTTAATCGATACTGAGGAACATGGCGGCTTCAAGATTATAGACGGCGACATCTACGCCTCAGTCGCTAATGGCACCGACGAGACTGTTCAGGACACTGGTATTGATTTTGCCCAGGGTAACACCAAGAGTCTCGAGATACGTGGCACCGGCTCCTCAGTCGAGTTCTATGTAAACCGTGAGCTTAAGGCTACCATCGATACTAATCTTCCCCAAAACTTCGGCTACAGAATTGTTCTGGAGCTGAAGAATAGCGCTTCGGCCAACAAAAAAGTCCGCATAACCTTTTGCCGTAACTTGGATTCTTAAAAGGAGGAAAACCATGACCAAAGTAAAAGAAGCAATCGAAAAGGAGAAGACTAAGGAGGGGCTCCCCAAAGATGCCTTCGCCATAGTCGGCGACCCGGAGGATCCTGAGACCTGGAAGCTCCCCCATCACACCAAAGCCATCTTCCGGGCTCTCCAGGGCCGGCTCGATATCGAGAAGACCGTGGACTGGGACCGCATGCCGGCAGCCGTGGCAGCCCTCAGTCCCGGCGGTTACCGCGGCGAGAGGGTCCAGGCCCCCGAGGAGGACATCATTCAGGCCGCCCGGCATTTAGCCAGGCACTATGAAAAGGCTGGCAAGCCCGTCCCCGACACCCTGGGCGCCCTGATTTGAACAGAAGACAGTAGTCAGAATCCAGAATCTACTGGCTACTGATTCCTGACTACTGGGGAAAGGGGAGGTGAAAGGAGGTCATGAGTATAAAGAGTCGCAGAAAGCGATTCAGGGGCTTTCTTGGGCCTCTCAGGGCTTATAAGGAGGTTTTGAATGGGAGATGAACAAAAACCTACGAAGGCAGAGACTTTAGCCGCCTTCTGCCAGATGTTTCGATCCGTCGCCCGGCCCGCCGTCACTATTATCTTTGCTGCCGTCATCGCTCAGGCTGTCGTCCAGGGCATAGACATCCCGGAGTGGTTCCTGGCGTTGGCCATCCCGATAATCGGCTGGTGGTTCACCGAGCGGACGGTACAGCACATCAAGAACCGAGGCGTGAAGGAATCCCTTCCTTCACGAGAAAAGAAGGAGGATTAATGCTGACCAGAAAAACAGTCAAGGGAAATATCTCCTCTTCTGAGATAAAAGCCGCCTATCAGGAAGCTTTCCATCTCGCCGGCGAAGGCTGGCTCCAGAACTTGTTAAGGCTATTCTGCGACATCAGGTCTGTATTTAACTTTGCTGACCAGTATTATAGGGAGGCCGACGAGAAGCTAATAGGGCTGATCCTCGACGCCGACCTTGGGGATAAAGAGGACTATGAGACCGAGTGGTATGATTGCGACGACTTTGCCTTCCGGCTCATGGGCATCTTTCATTGTGATAAAAAGTGCGCATCGATGCCCATTTTTATTACCTGGGTGGCAATGCTCGAAGGCGGGCATGCCGTCCTCAGCTACTATAAAGATGGAGAAGTCAAGATAATCGAGCCCCAGACAGACCAGGTATTCCCTGTCCCTGAAGATTGGAGCCTGATGTTGCTTTGTGGCTAGGAGAACAAATGAAAACGCCAAAGCAAATCGCCCTCGATATAAAAGAGTTTATGAACACTTATGTAGAATGGCACGCCTTCGTCGAGGGCTTCTGTGAGGTCCTGTGCCCCTGGCCAGCCAGGTATCGGCCCTCAGAGGAGCTGCTAAACGACTTGAAGGGAGATCATCATTACTATGTGTTCGGCCGGGCCATGGGCGTCATCGCCTGGCTTGTTATCGCCAAAATCATTAAGGAGGTCTTCTTCTAACTACTGACTAATGACTACTGCCTACTACTTAAGCGATTTATGAAGATGGAATTTTTGAGGCGTGAAGGAATCCTTTCCTTCACTAGGGAATTTTTGCATTTTAATTTGTCATTTTGATTTTTTATCTTTGATTTTTAATATGAGAACCCTTAGTTCAACTCTACTAGCCGCTCAGAAGAAAGCCGACCGCCTTCCCTATGTCGAAGCCAAGGTCTATGACTACGAGGCGGGCATTAAAAGACTTTACTGGTATAGACTTTACCAGGGAAGCGAGCCCGACAACCATCACGGCATCGCCTTCGACGGCCAGGGCTCCATGCACCGCATCAGGGCGGCAGCCGACAACATCCTGTACCGCCAGAAGGTCACCAGCCCCGACGAGAACTCCGACTACTCCCAGTGGACGCAGATCGCCACCGACTGCGACGGTCCCTGTGCCATCGCCGCCTATGGCGCCAAGGTTTATATCTTCTACAAGACCACCGGCAACATCCTCTGGAAATACTACTCCCACGACTACGGCCAGACCTGGGATGATGCTCAGCTCGTGGATTATGCTGATGTCCTCTTCCTGGCTGCGTGCTGGTGGGGGACGGGGAATATCGTCGTCTGCTTCGCCCTTAAGTCCAACCAGCTCAACGGCATTACCCTGGACACCAGCACCCAGACCGCCACGCCGCACACTTGGTCCGACGGCACCCATCCCTTGCTTGATACCTACGGCATCGGAGCTACCTTCAATCCCTTCTGGCCGGCTATAGAGATCGTCTTTGCCGGTAAGGAGTCCGACTCTCCCTATAATCACTACGACCTTTTCAGGACCTGGTTTTCAAATTCGTATAACTTCCTGGCTCTGGAGAGCTTCCTTATGTCCCCGGATGGAGAGGATATCACCTACGAATACCCTGATTGCCATCTGCCGGCCAACGCTGAGCTCTACGAGCCCAACCGCATTGTCGCTGTCGAGAAGTTCACCGGCACCACCGCCTATGCCCGCCCCCTGGCCTGCCACACGGTCAAGGGCACATACTGGTCCGATACCACCTTCACCGAGCCCAAGCCCTTTTTGGACATCAACTCAAGTTACGGCTTGAGGCTCCAGAGCACCGCCGGCTACTGGTGGATGGAAAGGCCCGACGGAGTCTGGAGAGCCCCCCGCTCCGCCGACTCGCCCCTCGACCTGACCAGGGACATCGTCTCCCTGACAGCTGATAGCTCTCAACTGACAGCTCTCAGGATTGAGCTCAACAACTCCAAAGGGCAGTATGCCAACCCGGGGGAGGGAAACCTCGCCTCGCTTCGCTTCCGCAGCGAAATCGTCCTCGAGCTCGGCTATAAGACGACGGCGGGAAACGAGACCTCCGAGGCCGGCACTTACTGGATTGATTCCTGGGAGTACTCCTCGAAGCCCAACATGTCCCGCTTCATCCTCACCTGCCTGGACGGATGGGGCCTCATGGACCGCTGGTCCGCCCGCTACCAGATGAGGTGGAATAAGGACGAAGTCAATCCCAAGAACGTCTGGCAGATCATTTACCAGCTCTTAGCTCGTGCCGGCATCAAGCTTACCAACACCCCGCCCAAGCCCCAGTCCTCTGCCATCAACAACTTCTATCCCGACTTCACCGTCAACCCGGGCACCCGGGGAGATAGCGCAATACGCAGGCTGCTATCGTTCGTTCCCGATAAGCTCGCATTCCGTGGTCAGGAAGCCTTCACCAAGAACCCCCTGGCCGATGAGGAAAGCTGTTATTCCTACGGCACCGACCACGTCATCCTGGCAGGCCAGTATCGCCAGGCGGTAACCCTGTCCCGTTCCCGTGCCCTGGGAAGGGATGATTCCGATAATCGTATCCTGGAGGAGGCCCAGGACTGGGATTTGTTGCAGCTCGCCATCGATATCCTGGAGCAGGACTATGACCCCAACCTCCAGACCGCCGCCAGGGCTCAGGAGAGGGCCGACGCTATTCTCAGGACCCGAGCCCAGGAGGCCAATCCCGCCACCATCACCGTCCCTACCAACGTCGGCCAGGAGCTCCTCGATGTCGTCGAGGTTACCGACGAGCGCTGCGGGATTGACCAGGAGAAGTACCGGGTCCAGGCCATCCAGACCGACTACGACCGCCGCCAGGGAATTTACACTCAGCGTCTGGAACTCCGCGCCCCATGACAAATTATCGGGGATGTTTAGTAGCTGATTAATGCTCGCTTTAAAGCATTGAGCCTTGGGGTAAAAGCTTCAACGAGCCCCTGCCGGGCTACTTGCCATTTGGGGTCGGCTTCGATATTGATAGCATCCACTGCTGTTCCTGAGATTCTCAATTGGTGCAGGGTTTCCCGGTAGTTGCTTTCCAGTTCCTGCCTTATCTTTTGTTCTGCCCCTTCATACTCTTGAACAAGCTGGTTTATTTCTTCTGCCTTTGGCTGCAATTCAGGCCCTAAGCTGCTTATCGCCGCGATTACCTTTTTCACGCTATTTATACCCTGTGCGGTTGTAAACTCGATAGCCTCTGCCAGATGCTCGATTACGGCCTGCTTTATTATTTCTCGCTCCTTTTCTTCGTGCTTGTTCAGCTCCACAGTTATATTCGGTTGTCGGGAACTGTCAAGCCATTTTTGTGCCAGCACCTCACCGATTTGGCGATACCTTTGTCTGTCTTGCTGTTCCTTTTCCTCGGCTGACGGCTTGCCCAATCTATTTGCTCTCTCTTGAGCAATTTCCCAGGCACTCTTTAGCTCACCCATACGACTTAAATCCTAAACACTGAAATCAGTAGTCAGGGTTTAGCTCCTACTGGCTACTGACTACTGAATTCTTTTCTCCTTTTGGATTAGCAGTGCATTTTAGCTTATAATATTGAAGGGGTTCAACAAGGTGAGTTTGAGTTATAGGGATGATTTATCATAAGTCTGTGAAGTTAGCGGAAAAATTTTATTGCTATGTATGGCAGGGCAGAGGAAATAACTGCAATGCCATTCTCTGGCCCTCGGTTTTAAGAGGGGAGCGTCCGCACGTATTAATTGACCCCGGCCATGTCAGTAATGAGCTTGGGGAGCCCTGTTTTGATTCGCTGGCTCAGGCTATGGAAGGGGATGGCTTCAAGACGGAGGATATTGGTCTGGTGATTGGCACCCATAGCCATCCTGACCATATTGAAGCCACTGAATTGGTGGTGGAAAAAAGTGGTGCTTTATACACTTTATCCCGCGAGGAGGATGAATTTTATCGCACGATAGGGAAGACCTTCTTTCAATCATCATTTGGTGATGAGCCGATGGAGGTTAATCCCTCGTTTTATCTTAAGGAGGGCGATTTGTCTCTGGGGACTATAAATAATAAGGTAGCTGTCAAGGTTTTCTTTACCCCTGGACATTCTCCCGGTTCTATTTCCCTTTATCTAGAAGAGGATAAAATATTGATCAGTGGTGACGTGGTATTTGCTGGCAGCATAGGCAGGACTGACTTCCCTGGTGGCAGCCCTTCCGTGCTGCGGAAGAGCATTGACAAGCTGTCCCAGCTTGATGTGGAATACCTCGTTCCCGGTCATAGCACCGAAGTGGGCAGTATAATTGCCGGCAAGGATAAAGTAAGGCGTAACTTTTACACGGTCAAGATGTTTATTTAAAATATAGAATGGTGGAATTGGTATGGAGACGGATGACAAAATTAAATATGCCCTGGAACATACGGAGTTAATCCGAGCACCACGGCAAGAGCTGGAAACTTTTGGCAGTTCTGTCATTGATTATTACGTTGTCACGGAACTGGTGGGAAACCTCAGTGTGGTCAGAGATGGAAAGGTAATTGCGGAAAGGCCTAAAATTGTTACTCCTGCTTACCTGGTCAATGTCGAAGGCTTTAGCGAGCAGGCAAAAAGATACATATCTATGATGGCTCGGGAACGCCCTTATGAATCGGGCATATTTTACCGATATAAGAACGAACCCAAGGGGATGAACGTTGTCTCTGAACCTATCAAGCAGGTGATAAACAAGCTCAGCTCCCAAATGGAGGAGGAGCATAACCCCTTAGGCACTATAATCAGGGGGGTGGAGGAACTATGGGATGTATCCTTGCTCATGTTTATCTACGAGCTAACTAGCAAGTCGGCTCGCACTAATATGGCCGAATTTAATCGCCGGGGCTTTTTAGATATCGATGCCAGTGGAGTGCCCCAGGGTGCCCGTGATTACATTGAAGAACTTTTCGAGAAAGCAAGTCGCAACCTTTCCCGAGCCCCGGAGTTGGTGGTTGAGTTGAACCGCTGGGGTCTATTCCCGGAATATCAAGACCGTTTCTTTACCCTGTTCAGAAGAAAGTGAGCCCCCCCCGGCTTTACATAAAGTGTGCTGGTTGGTTACACGTAACCTACAGAGGTTAAATACTAAATCCTAAACAAATTACAAATTCTAATTTCAAAATTTAAACCTTCATGTTTTGGTCATTAGAACTTGGATGAGAAGAATTGAATTTTTCCTTTCTTTTGTTTAATGTTTCATATTTAGTGCTTAGGATTTTCTTTATTTGTCCATGACCTTCACCATGCTACATCAGTCCCAGGTACCAGCTTAGTATATTACTTCCCCAGAGCAATGTTACCATGGCGGCTAGGGCGAGGAAGGGACCAAAGGGGATTGTCTCCCGGCGTGTTCTTTTTTTAGCTATCACCAGAGCCACGGCCACTATGCCACCGAGGATAGCCCCCATAATAATGGCGAAAAAAACCAGAGGAAAGCCAGTAGCCAGGCCAATCAAAGCTGCTAGCTTAACATCTCCCCAACCCATGCCGCCACGGGAGACTAGGGCAATCAAAAGGAATATACCAAAGCCAATGCCTCCGCCTAGGGCAGCACTGGCAATCCCAGGCTCTATCCACTGGGTAAGCCAGGGCTGAGGCAATAAAGCCAGAAGTAAAGCCACAACCATGCCGGGGTAAACCACCTTGTTCAGGATGAGCCCATGCTCCAGGTCAATGACGAATATGATGATGAATAGACAGGCGTAGAAAATCATAACCCCCAGTTCCGCACTTAAGCCGTAATGCCAGCAGAGGAGAGCGAATATCAGGGCGGTGGCAAGCTCCACCCAGAATACCCTACGGGGTATAGAGGCTTGACAGTACCGGCAGCGACCGCGGAGCCTGAGGTAGCTAAATACGGGGATGAGGTCTTTGGCGGCTAGTTTGTGCTGGCAAGCTTCGCAATGAGACGGTGGAAGTACAATGGACTTGTTCTGGGGCAGGCGGTCGATGCACACATTAAGGAAGCTGCCTACTGCCAGGCCCAGAATGGCGAACAGGAATGTTAGAAGTATTTCCACGGGTGTTTATTGTGGACGTATTATGGACTGAAGTCAATACTTGGTGGGCATTATTGCCAGACGTAGCTTTTTCTGTCGTTGCGAGTCCCGATTTATCGGACGAAGCAATCTTGGTGGAAAGTGGAAAATAGAATAGCCCCTTTTTACGGCTGCCAGTTCAGGAAGGGATAGGTCACGCCGTCAACGATGTTCCAGATATATGAGGGGTTGCGCATGCCGGGGTTCACGACTGCTGTTATGTTCCACATTACTCCTGAGAAGGTGGCAATATTCTTCATTTGCGCTGTTGCTTTTCCGGTGCCGCCAGCCGAATTAGATTGTCCGCTGGTTTCGATGTCCCAGAAGGAGTCGCTCACTGTGCCGTCTTCATTCAATCCCACCAGACCGCCAACATGGCTCTCGCCAGTCACGCTGCCTGTGGAATAGGAGTTGGTCACAGTGCTTTCTTTATTGACCCCCACCAGGCCGCCAACCGACGAATTACCGCGCACACTGCCTGTAGAGTAGGAGTTGCTCACAGCGCCTTCTTTATTCCACCCCACCAGCCCGCCAACATCAGAATTGCCAGTCACGTTGCCCGTGGAATAGGAGTTGCTCACAGTGCCGGCACTCCCTCCCACCAAGCCGCCAACCTCTCTCTTGCCATCGACATTGCCCGTGGCATAGCAGTCGCTCACAATGCTTTCATGAAGATTCACTCCCACCAGACCGCCGACATAGCTCTCGCCAGCCACGCTGCCTGTGGAATAGGAATTGCTCACAGTACCGGGACTAGAATACCCATTTGCTCCCAGCAGACCGCCGACACCCATACCGCCAGTCACGTCGCCGCTCACGTCGCCGCTGGAGTAAGAGTTAATAACGGTGCCCTCATTCCCTCCCAACAGACCACCAACAAAGCCCCAGCCACCTATCACCGTGCCCGTAGCATGGCAGTGGCTCACAGTGCCGTAACTCCCTCCCATCAGACCGCCAGCAATTACTTCGCTAGTGATGCTGCCTGTGGAATAGGAGTTGGTCACATTGCCATAACAAAGTCCCACCAGACCGCCCGCACAGTCATGGCCATAGACGCTGGCTGTGGAATAGGAGTTGGTTACAGTGCCATAACAAACTCCTACCAGACCACCGGCAAATTCGTCGCCAATCACTTCGGCATCCACCACACCGATATCTTCGATTTGTCCTCCCTCATCGACAAAACCAAAAACCCCGACATGCGAAGCGCCAGAGCCGCACATAATCAGGTCGCGTATCTCATACCCTTGCCCGTCTAGACTCCCGGTAAATGCATCATCTTCAGTTCCAATCGGCAGCCAGCCCATTCCCTCATTGCCGTCGGGGCCCGCCAGCTCTTCATAACCGGCTTTGGTCGAATCGAGGTCGTTCATCAGGATGTAACTGCCGCCCAGGTTGTTCCTCACGGCATCCAATTCATACCAATCATGTATTTCACTAGCAAGCGGACCACAGCCTGCCATGCCAGCAATTAAAGCCGCCGTCAGCAGCAAGATGCTAACTTTTGTTATATAACGATTCAGTTTTCCCAACATCTCTAGATTGCAATATTATATGCTCCTAACATTAAAATCCTGTTAAGTTAGGCATATGTTATAATTTTTTGAATGATTATGTTGCACTAGCCATATCGCCAAAGGTGGCGATTTGACGTGTGCGCCAATGGGGCTATCATCTCACAGGCGAGACTACTTGCCTTGTCGTATAATAGAGTTACAGCCCCATCTGTCATTGCGAGTCCCGATTTATCGGGACTAAGCAATCTCGTTTCTGAGACTGGACACTGGATTAGATGATAATATAATAATGTAGTTATGTCTGAGGAGTCAGGTAACTACAAAAATCGGGGGTGAAGAGCAATATGTCGGCAAAGTACTATGTTGGTTGCAGTGGCTGGCATTATGAGCACTGGCGCGGGCTTTATTACCCCGGAGAATTGCCCAAGCCTGAATGGCTGCCATTTTACGCCCGGCAATTTACTACTGTGGAACTCAATAACAGTTTTTATAAGCTGCCTTCGGAGAAAGCTTTCACCAAGTGGCGAGAATCAACGCCCGACAACTTCATTTTTGCTGTTAAGGTGAGTCGATTCATCACGCACATAAAAAGGTTAAAGAATTTAGGTTCGGCGGTGGAGAACTTTCTATCTAGGGCTGATTTTTTGGAAAAAAAACTGGGTCCCTTGCTATATCAACTACCGCCTAATATGAAACGCAACGATGAGCTATTACAGAATTTCTTATCTTCGTTGCCGCGAAAATATCAGCATGTACTTGAATTCCGCCATCGATCCTGGATTGACGATGCTGTATTCGATATTTTACGGGGACACAATGTTGGGTTGTGCGTTTTTGACATGCCTGGCTTTAGCTGCCCCCTTGTCGCTACCAGTGATTTTGCCTATGTCCGTTTCCATGGCAGCGAGGGTCTATATTCCAGTTGTTACTCTGATGAAGAGCTTTCCCAATGGGCACAAAGAATTGCCCGGCTGGGGCAAAACGTTAAAGCCAGCTACATTTATTTTAATAACGATGCTGAGGCATTTGCGGTCAAGAATGCTATGACGTTGAGGAACTTCCTACCGTCGCTCCGCTCCAAATCCTAAATCCCAAGCACCAAATACTAAACAAATTCCAAATGTCCTTTGGGTTTTGAGCTTGCCCCGATTAAATCGGGGTTGAGCTTTGTCATTTGTCATTGGTTAACGAGGTATTCCTTAACTTTTTGGGCCAGGGCCGAAGTTATGCCTTCTGTCTGGCTGAGCTCCTCCGGCGAAGCCTCCTTGATAGCTTCGATTGAGCCAAACTTTTTTAGCAAAGCCCTTTTTCGCTTTGGTCCGATGCCGGAGATGTCATCCAGAGCCGAAGAAATGACTTCTTTGTGACGTAACCTCCGGTGGTAACTTATAGCGAAGCGATGGGCTTCATCCCTGGCTCTTTGTAGTATACGGAGGGCTGGAGAATCTTTAGCTATATAAACTGGCTGGGGGTCGCCGGGTATAAATACCTCCTCTTTTTCTTTAGCCAGGCTGACCATGGGGATAGAGTCTAGCCCTAATTCTTGCCTCACCTCCAGAGCGGCATTAAGTTGTCCCTTGCCACCATCAATGAGGACAAGGTCGGGAATGATTGCCCAGGTGCCTTCGCCTGTCAGTCCCCGTTTAAACCTGCGCCTCAATGTCTCTTGAATCATGGCATAATCGTCAGCGCCAGCCACAGTTTTGATGCGGAAGCGGCGATAATACGCTGGTTTAGGCCGACCTTTTTCCAAAACGACCATGCTGCCCACGGCCAAAGAGCCCTGAATATTAGAGACATCATAACATTCTATTCTCCGGGGCATTTTGGGCAAGCGTAGTCTGTTTTTTAGCTCTCGTAAGCCGGAGCTTATAACCTCAACCTTCATCTCTTTAGCTTGGGCTAGTTCTAAACCCTGGGCAGCGTTTTCAGCTGCTGTATCCACCAGCTTCTTTTTGGCTCCCCGTTGGGGCACTTGAAGTTCCACCCTGCCTCCCCTTTGCTGTTCCAGCCATTCAGAGAGCACTGCTGGCTCGTCCACTGGGTGCTGAAGCAATATCAGCGGTGGGATATATGAGGCCGAGGCATAGTATTGTTTCACAAAACTGGTCATTATTTGCCCGGGAGACTCGCCCTGGATGCCTTCCATAATAAAATGGTCTTGGCCAATAAGTTTGTTATTGCGGATAGAAAAGAGCTTGACATAAGCCTGTTTTTCATTTTGTGCCAGACCAATGACATCCTTTTCCCCCTGTAATGTCGTGGCAATCCTTTGCCCCTCTATGACTTTTTCTATGGCCTTAATTTGGTCTCGCAGCAAAGCTGCCTTCTCAAACTGAAGCTGCTGCGCTGCGGCTTTCATCTTGGTGTTTAATTCACGAAGAATGAGTTCCTGCTTCCCCTGTAAAAATAAGATAACCTGGTTTATTACGTCGTGGTATTCCTGTTTTTCAACTGCTCCAATGCATGGTCCGAGACAGCGGTGGATATAATAATCGAGACAGGGCCGCTTATCTTTACCCTCGATGCGCTTGCGGCAACTGCGAAAGGGAAAAATTTTCTTTATTAACCTCAAGGTTTTGCGTACCGAGCCAGCACTGGTAAAAGGTCCGAAGTATCTAGCTCCATCTTTCTGAACCCGGCGGGTGATGTAGATACCAGGCCAATCTTCGTTAATGTCTATCTTGAGGTAAGGAAAAGTCTTGTTATCTTTAAGGCGCACATTGTACCGGGGAGTATATTTCTTTATCATGTTGCATTCCAGGATAAGCGCCTCTTGCTCGGAATTGGTAATTACGAACTCGAAATCCTGTATTTTTGCCACTAATCGTTGGATCTTGGCTGACAGGCTAGAGAGGGCACCAAAATAACTCCTTACCCTATTGTTCAAGTTAGCAGCCTTGCCAACGTAGATAACCTTACCCTCTTTGTCCTTAAACAGATAAACTCCGGGCTTTGCTGGCAAAGCTTTTAATTGCTCTGATTTCACGGCAAATTTATTGTAGCAAGTGGCTTGTATAGAGGCAAAATAACTTGCATTATGTTACAATAATACAGTTTAACCGCATAATATCGTATAGAATTCCTCTCCCTTGATGGGAGAGCCTTCTCCACTTGATGGAGAGGGTTAGGGTGAGGCAAGGTGTGGGTGATATCCCCCTCCCTCTAACTCCCTCCCGCTAGGGGAGGGAGAGGCATGGGGAGTTTTGTAGTTGACTGGAACTATGATGAAGCTGGATATCGAAGCCTTCCTTAAATATTTGACTCAGGACAAAGGCTATTCTCAGAATACTGTGGCTGCTTATCGCAATGATTTGACTCAAATGGCAGCCTTTATTACCAAAGAGCAGGAAAAGGGCATAATCAAGTCCTATGTTGAGCTTTTGAAGAGCTATTTACTCAAGCTCAGGGAGAAGAGATACTCTGTGGCCACAACTGCTCGCAAGGTCGCATCCGCCAAATCATTCTTCAAATTTATGGTTAATTCGGGGAGGATAAAGGAGAATCCGACACAAAATTTACCCTCTCCTCAAGTTAGCAGGCATGCGATAAACTTCTTATCCTCCTCTGAGTACCAGAAGTTGCTTGCCGAGGCCACCAAGCTATCCACTCCGGAAGCTAAAAGAGATGTCATGATGCTGGAATTACTTTATGCCACTGGCTTACGCATAAGCGAATTAGTGTCATTAAATGTGAAAAATATTGATTTGAAGCAAAATTGTGTGCATATTGATTCAAAGAGGAAAGTTCCCTTTGACCATCGCTTAAGCCTGATTTTAGGAAAATTCCTCAGAAGTGATAGGCTGGATTTATTATATGACGAGGCGGAGGAAGCCCTATTTCTTAACCGACGTGGTAAGAGGTTGACCAGGCAGGGGTTCTGGCAGATTATTAAAAGTTATGCCTCCCGGGCAGGTCTGGGTGGCAAGGTTACACCGCAGGCCCTGCGTCATAGCTTTGCCAGACGTAAATTACAGAGTGGCACTGAGCTACGTCAACTCCAGCAACTTTTAGGTCACGCCTATATTTCCAGCACAAGAGTTTATAAGCAGCCTGCACCGAGGAGAGGATAATGCCGAAAAAATCACGGCGTGCTAAAGCTAAACACCGGACAAGAATGGCCAAGGCGGTACAGGCAGTACAGGAGGGGCGTTCGCAACAACCAGGGCCACTGCCTGTTAAGTTACAATCGCCGACCCGGGTGTCCCCAAAAGCTCCAGATTTAACCAGCCGCTATCAATATGTTATGCCCGAAATAAAACGCATCAGCATCATTGCTGGAGCTATAATTCTGGTTATCATAATACTGTCTTTTATTCTTGGTTAACATCTTCGGCGGGTGAACTGCGGTGGATTTAGAGCGGGCCAGGCAGAGTTTACTTCAATATCTTGACCACGAAATCGTCGACAACCGTGTCGTTGACGCTATGAGGCGTGTTCCCCGTGAAGCTTTTGTATCACAAGAGCAATATCATGCCGCTTATGACGATAGACCCTTAAGCATTGGCTTTGGGCAAACTATCTCCCAGCCCTTCATTGTGGCTCTGATGATACAGGCTTTGGAGCTCAGAGGGGATGAAAAGGTGCTGGAGCTGGGTACTGGAAGCGGATACGAGGCGGCGGTATTAGCTGAATTAGCTCAAAGAGTGGTTACCGTGGAGTGTATACCTGAATTGGCGGATTCAGCCAGGCAAGTTCTGGATAAGCTGGGTTATTCCAACATCGAAGTTCATGTGGCTGGCAGGACTTTGGGTTGGCCAGAGGGAGCCCCTTACGATGCTATTATAGTTTCTGCTGGTGCTCCCACTGTACCTCAGGTTCTTGTGGAGCAACTAACCTGGAATGGGCGATTGGTAATCCCTGTAGGCTCTCGATGGCAGCAAGAATTACTCAGGGTCACTAAACTGAGGAAAGGAAACAACATAGAAAACCTAGGTGGCTGCTATTTCGTGCCCCTTATTGGTGAAGGTGCCTGGGAGGAGTGAAAATATAGCCGAAACTCTGGGAAAATCTCGAAAAAGCCTGAGGGCAAAATCGCCCAATCGTCCGAAATGTTACTTATAATTAACTGCATAAGATTATTATAATTTCTCCCTCCCCTGGCGGGAGGGAGTTAGAGGGAGGGGGAGAGCTCGCAGAGTTCAACCTCACCCTCTCCCATCGGGGGAGAGTGATTTTAAGCGGCTCCTTAACCCCATAATATTTTTTAGACACCGCACAAAAATCTATTGACAATTTCTGGGATAGCGGTATAACATTAGAATAGCATCTATAATTAATACTACTTTCTTAATAGCATCTATAAGTAACACTACTTCAAGATAGGGTTGGTGGTCGAGTGTATGCGTCAGAAGGTTGCGGTAGTTCCCACGATGCTAAGCCGGGCACATATAGAAATGTGGCTTCGGCTCTTTTTCCCTGCCACAGCAAAATCAACCCTCCCCGTGACAGTGCGGGGGCAAAATATTATAAATTACAAGCTGCAATTTTTGGAGCAAGCAGACTGTTAGAGGGTCTAAATGATATAGGAGGTGATAGTCTATGAACAAAATAAGATTCTTGATAGCTCTGGGTGTTATCCTTTGCCTGGTGCTGTCGCCTGTGATTACGCTTATGCCAGCGAACACCGCCCAGGCTCAGCCAGCCGATAGCCCCTGGCCTATGTTCGGCCAGAACCCGCAGCACACCGTTAGAAGCCTTTACAGCGGTCCTGAGGTACCGAAGCTGAAGTGGAGCTTCCCCACAGGGGATTGGGTCCACTCCTCCCCCGCCATCGGGGCTGACGGCACCATCTATGTCGGGTCTTATGATGACAATCTCTATGCCATAGACCCCGACGGCAGCCAGAAGTGGAGCTTCACCACAGGGGACAGGGTTGTCTCCTCCCCAGCCATCGGGGCTGACGGTACCATTTATGTCGGTTCTTGTGATTACAAGCTCTATGCCATAGACTCCGACGGTAACAAGATCTGGAGCTTCACCACAGGGGGCTTCGTCACCTCCTCTCCCGCCATCGGGGCCGACGGCACCATCTATGTCGGGTCTGATGATGACAAGCTTTATGCCATAGACTCCGACGGTAACAAGATATGGAGCACCACCAAAGGGGCCGACATCCGCTCCTCCCCCGCCATCGGGGCTGACGGCATAATCTATGTCGGGTCTCATGATGACAATCTATATGCCCAATATCCCTTAATCGGGACTAAGTGGAGCTTCACCACAGGGGACTGGGTCCACTCCTCCCCGGCCATCGGGGCTGACGGCACCATCTATGTCGGGTCTAATGATTACAACCTCTATGCTATAAAACCCGACGGCAGCCAGAAGTGGAGCTTCACCACAGGGGACTGGGTCTACTCCTCCCCGGCCATCGGGGCTGACGGCACCATCTATGTCGGGTCTTTGGATTACAATCTCTATGCCATAAAGCCCGACGGGAGCCAGAAGTGGAGCTTCACCACAGGTGACAAGGTCTACTCCTCCCCGGCCATCGGGGCTGACGGCACCATCTATATCGGGTCTGATGATGACAAGCTCTATGCCATAAAGCCCGACGGGAGCCAGAAGTGGAGCTTCACCACAGAAGGCAACGTCCGGTCCTCCCCCGCCATCGGGGCTGACGGCACCATTTATGTCGGCTCTTATGATGGCAATCTCTATGCCATTACAGTTACAGTGGAGTATGATCTGACCATCTCCAGCACCGCTGGAGGTTCAGTAACCGACCCTGGAGAGCCGGGGCCTTATACCTATGATGAAGGTGAGGAGGTCAATCTTGTCGCTGAGGCTGAAGAGGGCTACCGCTTTGTCAACTGGACCGGTGATGTGGGCACCATTACCGATGACGAGGATGCCACCACCACCATCACCATGAACGGCGACTACGAAATCACTGCCAATTTTGAGCTGATACCTTCGGAGCAATTCGGCCTGACCATTTCCAGCACCGCTGGAGGTTCGGTAACCGACCCTGGAGAGCCGGGGCCTTATACCTATGATGAAGGTGAGGAGGTCAATCTTGTCGCTGAGGCTGAAGAAGGCTACCGCTTTGTCAACTGGACCGGCGATGTTGACACCATTGCCGATGACGATGATGCCACCACCACCATCACCATGAACGGCGACTACGAAATCACTGCCAATTTTGAGCCGATACCTTCGGAGCAATTCGACCTGACCATTTCCAGCACCGCTGGAGGTTCGGTATTCAACCCTGGGGAGGATACTTTTACCTATGACGCCGGGAAGGTGGTCAACCTGGTGGCCGAGGCTGAAGAAGGCTACCGCTTTGTCAACTGGACCGGCGATGTCGACACCATTGCCGATGATGATGATGCCACCACCACCATCACCATGAACGGCGACTACTTCATCACTGCCAACTTTGAAGAGGAGCCATCGGACGGGGGGTGCTTCATTGCCACGGCCGCCTACGGTACCCCAATGGCCGAGGAAATAGAAATTTTGCGTGAGTTCAGAGATGAATACCTGCTGACCAATCCGGTGGGACGAGCCCTGGTAGCCCTTTACTATAGGGTCAGCCCACCGATGGCAGAGTTCATAGCTGAGCATCCCAGCCTAAAGCCGATAGTGAGGACTGGGCTGGTACCCGCTGTGGTAATAAGCACCGTAGTTATCAATACTAGTCCGGCCGAGAAGATGGCCATAGTAGGCTTGTTGGTTCTGGTTCCAGTGGTAGTGGCGGTATGGGTAACAAGGCGATGGGGCAGAGGTCTACAGTATACCTGAGGGTGAAATCCCTCTCCCTTGATGGGAGAGGGATAAGAGTCTGTACGGAGTTTCTCGAGGGATGAGGACAAACATAAAACAGCGAACAAGGGATGTGCAGCAATGAGAAGAGGAAAATTGATGGCTAAAACCTTCGGGATTGCACTTGTGCCTGTGCTGGGCGAGGCGATGTCTGGTGTCACCCCTGTGACAGTGGGGGGTGACATGACATAAGCGACAGATTTTGGAAAACCGAAATGTTACGAAGGAGGTGAAGTATGAAGACAATGCTTAGTTCGAGGAGACACCATTGTGTGGCAAGAGTTAGTATCTTTTTGATTGCGGTAGCCTTAATTGCCGGAATGGTAGGTTGTTTAGGTGGTGATGGTGATGGTGCTATTGAGTATGACCTCACCATCTCCAGCACCGAGGGAGGGTCGGTATTCAACCCTGGAGAAGATACGTATACCTATGACGAGGGAGAATTGGTCAACCTGGTGGCCGAACCCGAGGAGGGTTACCGATTTGTCAACTGGACTGGCGACGTAGATGACATTGAAGATGTCGAGGATGCCACAACCACCATCACCATGAAAGGCAACTATGCTATCACTGCCAACTTTGAGGAAGAGGCGGTGACTTTCGCCGACCCCAACCTTGAAGCAGCTATAAGGGAAGCCACCGACATACCCACGGGTCACATCTACCCCTCAGACCTTGACGGGCTGACCTCCCTTTCTGCTTCGGAAAAGAATATCGCCGACCTCACCGGGCTGGAGTACTGCACCAACCTGACAATGCTCGAACTTCGCGATAACCAGATAATCGATATCTCGCCCCTGGCCAACCTCACCAGCCTGACAGGGCTCTACCTTGAGTATAACCAGATACGCGATATATTTCCCCTTGCTAACCTCACCAGCCTAGCAGTTCTGACTCTTGGGGATAACCAGATAGAGGATATCTCGTCTCTGGACAACCTCACTAACCTGACGATGCTCTTGCTCTATAATAACGAGATAATCAATATCTCTCCTCTGGCCAACCTCACCAACCTGACGGAGCTCTGGCTCTTTCATAACGAGATAATCGATATCTCACATCTGGCCAACCTCACCAACCTGACAGGGCTCAGCCTTGCGGGTAACCAGATAATCGATATCTCGCCTCTGGCCAACCTCACCAACCTGACAGGGCTCTACCTTTCGTCTAACCAGATAAGCGATATCTCGGCTCTGGCGAACCTCACCAGCCTGAAATATCTCTACCTTCAGGATAACCTGATAGGCGTTATTTCGCCTCTGGCCAACCTCACCAGCCTGGTAAAGCTCTACCTGAACGATAACCGGATAATCATTATCTGGCCTCTAGCCAACCTCACCAGCCTGATGGAGCTCTACCTTCAGGATAACCTGATAAACAATATCGGGTCCCTGGTCGACAATCCGGGGCTTTCAGAGGGAGACACGGTGGATTTAAGGAACAATCCCTTGGGGTACAGTTCCATCTATAGTTATATCCCTCAGCTTGAAGCAAGGGGTGTGACTGTTTTTTACTGAGGAACCGCCACCATCGCCGTGCTTCATCGCTACCCCAGCCTACACCGAGGGGGGTGTCATTCGGAGCCCCGACAAGTCGGGGCTCCGAACCTCATTGGCTCCACGAGATTGCTTCGTCGCTACGCTCATCGCAACGACAAAGGGGAAAGGATTGCGGAGCCTGTTCCGAAGTGTAAGCGAGAAATCTCGTTCCTAGCAATGTCGTTAACTATAGATTAGCTTGAAAATGCCCCCAAGGGGATTCGAACCCCTGATCTTCAGCTTGAAAGGCTGATGTCCTAGGCCTCTAGACGATGGGGGCAACGCTAAGCATTTTACGGGTAAATAGCTAAATGTGCAAGGCCAGACAGCTGAAATAATAAGACCAGCAATCATTGTAAATTTGCTATAATTTTAGAAAATTTTTTCCATAAAATCTAAAAATATAGCCCGCTTCGGCTTGCCAGAAACTCGGATATAAGTTATTATGTGGAGGTTATCGTGCACGTAACCGGCAGTCTCGAACTGTTTGAAAATAAATGCCCGAAAGTGGCGACAACATTGACTGTATATGACTACCGGACTGCTCATGAGTACGACCTAAGGAAAATAGGACATGGCTAGAATTGGAGTTTTCCTCTGCCACTGCGGCAGTAACATAGCTGGGGCTGTGAATATCCCTGAGGTAGCTGAGGCGGCGAGAAGGCTACCTCAGGTAGTTTATGTTGAAGACAATAAGTTTACCTGCAGTGACCCCGGTCAGGCATCTATTCAAAAGGCTATAACCGAGCATAAGCTTAACCGGGTGGTTATCGGCGCCTGCTCGCCGCGTATGCATGAGACAACCTTCCGCAGAACATTAGCCGGTGCAGGTTTGAACCCCTATCTCCTGGAGATTGCAAATCTACGGGAGCATTGTAGCTGGGTCCACCCTGGCCAGGTTGAGGAAGCTACGGCTAAGGCAATAGACCTGGTACGGAGAGCGGTGGCCAGGGTTGCCTGGCAGGAGCCCCTCACCCCCAAGCAGGTTGGCATAACCAGGCGGGCTTTGGTCATCGGTGGTGGCATTGCTGGCATCCAGGCCTCCTTGGATATCGCAGATGCTGGCTATGAGGTCATTTTGGTTGAACGCGAGCCCTCCATCGGGGGGCATATGGCCCAGTTGGACAAGACTTTCCCCACCCTGGACTGTTCTGCCTGCATCCTGACGCCCAAGATGACTATGGTGGGACAGCATGCCAATATTAAGCTAATGAGCTACAGTGAGGTGGAGGATGTCTCAGGGTATATAGGAAACTTTCGGGTCAAGATTAAAAACAAGAGCCGGTACATTGATGTGAGCAAGTGCACAGGCTGTGGTGAGTGTGCTAAGGTTTGTCCCGTCGAACTAAATAGTGAATTTGACTTGAATCTGGGTAAGCGAAAGGCCACCTATATTCCTTTTCCCCAGGCAATTCCCAATAAATATACTATAGATAAGCGTGGTTATCCACCATGCCGGGTGGCCTGTCCCGCCGGGGTCAATGCCCAGGGTTATATTGCTTGCATCTCCCAGGGCAAGTTCAAGGAAGCTCTAGAGGTGCTCCGCAGGACTATGCCCTTTGCCGGAGTTTGTGGACGGGTGTGCACCCACCCCTGCGAGCATGACTGTGAGCGAGGCAAAGTTGACCAACCCGTAGCTATCAGAACTCTTAAGCGTTTTATGGCTGACTATGAACTGAAAACAGGTAGGGAAAAAGCAGCACCAGTGGAAAGGACCAAAGAAGAAAAAGTAGCTATCGTCGGCTCTGGAGCCGCTGGCCTGGCCTGCGCCTACGACCTGGTCAGGCAGGGATACCCGGTTACAGTGTTCGAGTCTGCCCCTGAGGCGGGAGGTCTATTACGCTATGGTATCCCTGAATACCGATTGCCCAAAGAGGTACTCAGCAACGAAATAAGCTATATACAAGAGTTGGGGGTAGAGCTTAAGACAAATACCCCGGTGAAAAATCTCACCGAAATCTTCAACGAGGGATATAAGGCTGTTTTCCTGGGGACAGGTGCTGGCATCAGTCAAAAAATGGGGATTCCTGGTGAGAATGTACCCGGAGTTCTTCATGCCCTTGACTTCCTCAGGCAAGTCAACTTTGGAGTTGAAGTCAGCCTGGGAAGCAAAGTGGCAGTTATCGGCGGTGGTAATGCTGCTGTTGATGCCGCTCGAATAGCCCGACGCCTCGGCGCTAATGAGATAACTGTTGTTTATCGTCGTAGCCGCGATGAGATGCCGGCTATCCCCAGCGAAATTGAAGAAATGGAACATGAAGGAGTCAAGATTCAGTTTCTGGCAGCACCGGTTAAAGTGTTATCTAAAGACAACCGACTAACTGGTATCCAATGTATTCGCATGGAGCTGGGGGAGCCCGATGCCAGTGGTCGCCGACGCCCCGTGCCCGTCAAAGGCTCGGAATTCACCATGGACGTTGACAATGTGATTATAGCTATTGGTCAGGGCGTGGATAAGGCAATGCTACCCGAGGGTCTAGCCTACACTAACTGGGGAACCCTCTCCGTTGACCCAGTTACTTTGCAAACTAATATTGATGGTGTCTTTGCCGGTGGTGATGCGGTTTCTGGTCCGGCGGATGTTATCGCGGCTGTTGCGGCCGGTAAAGAAGCAGCCATCTCTATTGACCGCTACCTCAGAGAGATAGACATGAAAGAGGGAAGACCAGAGACCCTCGAAAAGGTTAAGGATGTGCCCAAAGAGGGCGCAGTACAAAAAGAAAGGGCAGTCATGCCCACGCTTGAGTTGGGGAAACGGAAGGGGTTTGATGAGGTTGAGCTTGGCTTTGACGAAAAAACAGCAATCGAGGAGGCCAAGCGCTGTCTGAATTGCGCAGTCTGCTCCGAGTGTCGGGAGTGTGAGAAGGTTTGCGAGGCTGAGGCTATTGACCATGAAATGCAAGACGAGATATCGGAGGAGGATGTGGGGGCAATAGTAGTGGCTACTGGAGCCGGTCCCTTAGACCATACCCAGTTCAGTATCTATGGTGGTGGTGTCTACCCTGATGTCGTCAGCAGCCTGCAGGTAGAGAGGATGATGAATGCCGCTGGCCCCACTGGTGGGGAAGTGCTCCGCCCATCCAATGGGGCTCACCCCAAGGAGGTGGTCTTTATAAGTTGCGTGGGGTCTCGGGATAAACGCACCGGAGACGGTGATTGTAGTAAGGTATGCTGCATGTATATGGCCAAGCAATCTATTATGCTAAAAGAGCACGACCCGGAGGTCCATAGTTATATCATATACACCGTTGACCGGGGGCCGGGGGGTAAGATTTTCGAGGACTTCCTGACGCGGGCTGAGAAAGCCGGGACCACCTATATGAGAGGCGAAATTGACAGTGTGTCTCGGCAGGATGGCAGGCTCTTACTTTCTGGGAAGGATTTTCTCACCGATGAGACATTTAATATACCTGCTGACTTGGTGGTTTTAGCCACGGGGTTAATGCCCGACAAGGATGCCGCCAGGCTATTCCAAACCCTCCATGTCAGTTATGATAGCAAGAACTATCTTCTCCAGGCGCATCCCAAACTACGCCCGGTGGAGACTGCCATGGATGGCATCTTTATCGCCGGATGTGCCGTTGCTCCCACCGATGTACCGGAATCTGTAGCCCAGGGTAGTGCTGCGGCAGAGTACGTGCTGAAACTATTTAGTCAGGAAGCCATTGAGGCTGAACCTATGACCTCTGTTGTGGACATTACTAAGTGCGCAGGCTGCCTGCTGTGCCGCCAGGTCTGTCCCTTTCAGGCTATCGAGGCGGAAACCCTTCGTGACGGACGCACCGTGGCTTCCATAAATGAGAGTCTATGTAAAGGATGTGGCATCTGTGTCGTTGCCTGTCGACCGGGGGCAATAAAGCTCAGGGGCTTCGGTGACCAGCAAGTTCTCGCTGAGGTGATGGCGCTGTGAGTGCAGAGTATCAACCTAAGGTCATTGGTTTTTTGTGTAACTGGTGTAGCTATGCCGGCGCTGATGTGGCGGGAACTAGCCGCATGGACTATCCCCACAATATTCGCATTATTCGTGTCCCCTGCTCGGGGCGGGTTGACCCCCTCTTTGTATTGAAGTGTTTTCAGAGGGGGGCTGATGGAGTCTTGGTCTCAGGCTGTCACCCTGGAGACTGCCACTATACTGAGGGCAATTATCATACCAGGCGCAGGTTTGCACTGCTCCGTGAGTTCCTCGACTATCTGGGTATAGCAAAGGAACGGCTGCGGCTGGAGTGGGTTTCAGCATCAGAAGGGCAGAGATTTGCTGAGCTGGTATCCGATTTTACCGCGGAGCTAGCCAAGCTTGGGCCAAGGAGCAAAATCTAAGATGGATATGGAGTTAGTCCAGCAGATTAGAGATAAGGCTCGAAGCCTTTTGGAAGAAGGGACGGTTGAGGGTGTCATTGGCTACGAGCGGGCTAGTGATGGCGTTACCGCTCGCCCGTTCTTTGCCTACAAGCCCTCTGCCACAGAGCGGCTCATCTTCGACGAGACCTGCGCTCACAATCTGGTTAAATATCTCCTGGATAAGAAGGGTAAAAAGATGGCGGTTGTGGTTAAACCCTGTGACTCACGGGCTATCAACCTGTTGTTGAATGAAGAACAGATAGAGCGAGACAAGGTATTCATTATCGGGGTTGGCTGTCCCGGTATGGTGGAAACGGATTGGAATCACAAAAGCGAGACATTGCAGGCGAAGTGTCGAAGCTGCCAGCTATCTAAACCGCTGGTCTACGACTTTCTGGCGGGACAGGAGATTGAGAGACAAGCCGAAGAGGAGACCTATTCCGACATTGCGGAAGCAGGGGCTGAGTCCGTTGCCAACAGGAGGGAATTCTGGCTGGAGCAATTTGGCCGCTGCATTCGTTGCTATGCCTGTCGCCAGGTCTGTCCCGGCTGTTATTGCCCCGTGTGCTTTGCTGAACGACTCGAACCCCTGTGGGTGGGTATCCGCATTGCCCCCGAGGAAAACGAGATGTGGCAGACCATCCGAAGCTTTCACCTGGCGGGGCGCTGCATTGGCTGTAATGAATGCGAGCGAGTTTGCCCCGTAGATATTCCCCTGAGCCTGCTCAACCGAAAGCTGGAGAAGGACGTGAAGGAACTTTTTGCCTTCCAGGCAGGGATGGACCCTGAAGAACAACCCCCCTTCGCAACCTTTAAGAAGGAAGAAAAACTGGAGTTCGGAGAATGAATTTATTTGCCTCCAAGGACGACCTGATTCGCTGGCTCGATTCGCTCCTCAAAGAGCGCATCGTCATTGCCCCGGTCCGTGTTCAAGGGCAGACTACGTTTCAGCCCATATCTAAAGTGGAGGAAATTGCCTTTAATTTAGATAACACCACGCTCTCACCCAAAGGATGGTTCCTGCCCCCCACGGAGACCCTTTTCTCGGTGCGAAGAGACGATGGGCAGGTCGAGCTGGTTCCCACGCTGATGGAACAGGATGCGGTTCTCTTTGGATTGCATCCTTGCGATGCTAAAGGCATCGCCCTGATAGACAAGCCCTTCCTGCAGGAGCCGGGCGATGCCCTGTATCGGGAACGCCGCAGTCGAACGGCTCTTGTCGGACTTGCCTGCCGCCAAGCGCTGCCGGAGTGTTTCTGCACCAGCATGGGTAGTGCACCTGACGACCCCAGCAATGTAGATATCCTGCTCACTGATGTAGAGGATGGCTACATTGTTCAGGCTGTTACTGAAAAGGGTAAGGCATTGCTGCCCAAGGGCTTGGCGGAGTATAAGGGAAAGGTGCCCCCTCCTCCCACGCTTCAGGCTGTTCCCACCAAGGAAGTCATCTCGGCAATGAGAGAACTCTTCAATGACCCTTACTGGGAGCAACTTGGTGACCGCTGCTTGCATTGTAATATCTGTGCTTACGTTTGTCCTACCTGTTATTGCTTCGATATGCGGGACTATTCTGACAAAGGAAAGGTAGAAAGAGTGCGGAGCTGGGAAAGCTGCCAATCCCGGGGCTTTAGCCTCACTGCTGGGGGTTATGATCCCCGGACTACGAAGGGGGAGAGGTTGCGACAGCGCTTCTATCATAAGCTCCTTTACTTTCCAGAGCAATTCCAGGACGTGGCCTGTGTTGGCTGCGGCCGCTGCGTTAGGGACTGTCCAGTAAACATAGACATTCGCGAGGTTATAAGCAACCTGCAGCAAGTGATGGAGGCAAAAAGTGGGTCCTGAAAGTCCTTTTATTCCCTATCTGGCAACTCTGAAGACGGCTACCCAGCTGACTCCTGATATCAAGCTCCTAAGGGTGGAGCTGGAAGATCCTGACGTCAGAGCCAGCTTTGACTACAAGCCAGGGCAGTTTGCCTTGCTTTCGGCCTTTGGAGAGGGAGAGGCACCCTTTGGCATTGTGTCTTTGCCTCTGCAGAAAGATGGCTTGGAATTCGCCGTGCGGCGTATTGGCACAGTAACCAGAGCCTTACAGGAACTTGAGCCCGGAGATACCTTAGGAGTGCGGGGACCCTTCGGCAATTACTTTCCTTTAGAGGATTATGTGAAAAAAAACATAATCATCATCGGCGGGGGCATTGGAATGGCGCCACTACGTCCGGTGATTAACAGAATACTGGAACGGCGAAATGATTATGGAGAGTTGGTAATTATAAACGGCGCACGAACACCTCAAGACTTGGTGTTTCAACCGGAGTTCCCAACATGGATGGAAGCCCCCCAGATTAGACTGGAGCTCACTGTTGACAGAGGTGATGAGCAGTGGAAAGGACGGGTGGCCCTGGTCCCCGATGTAGTGAAAGAGTTGGCACCCTCGCCGGATAATGCTATTGCTATTATTTGCGGACCACCGATAATGATCCGCTTTACCCTGGCAGGGCTAAGGGACCTGGGTTTTAAGGACAACCAGATTGTCACTACTCTGGAGGCTAAGATGAAGTGCGGTCTGGGTAAATGCGCCCGATGCAATATTGGTGAGAAGTATGTTTGCCAGGATGGTCCGGTATTTACCCTGGAGCAAATTTCGCAGTTTTTGGAGCAACCATGACAGCAGAAGAAGTAAGGACGGGAGTATATATCTGCCATTGTGGCACTAACATTGCTGGAACGATAGATGTGGCTGAGGTAAGTCAGTACGCTTCGCACCTGGATTCAGTAGCGGTAGCCCGAGACTATAGGTTCATGTGCTCTGAGCCGGGGCAGGAGATGATAAAGAAGGATATAAAAGAGTTGGGCTTAAACCGGGTTGTGGTTGCCTCTTGCTCCCCGACAATGCATGAATCCACCTTTCGCAAAGTATGTGAGCAGGCCGGGCTGAACCGCCATTTATTCCAGATGGCGAATATTAGAGAGCATTGCTCATGGGTAACCGGCGATCGTGAAAAAGCTACCGAAAAAGCTAAGGCGCTGGTTCGGGCCGCAGTGAGAAGGGTCTCCTTACATGAGCCCCTTGAGATAAGAGAGGTCCCGGTAAATCCCAGCACGCTAGTAGTAGGTGGAGGTATTGCCGGTATTCAAGCTGCCTTGCAGATCGCTAACTCGCGTCACAAGGTTTACTTGGTGGAACGAGCGCCTTCCATTGGGGGACATATGATCCAGCTGGACAAGACCTTCCCTACCTTGGACTGCTCGGCCTGTATCCTGACCCCCAATATGAGCGAACTGGGTTCGCATCCTTATGTTGAGCTACTAACCTACAGTGAGGTCGAAGAAGTATCAGGCTATGTCGGCAACTTCAAGGCCAGGATCAGAAAGAAAGCCAGATACGTTGATGAGGAGAAGTGCACTGGTTGTGGGGTCTGTCAGGAGAAATGCCCCTGGAAAGTAACCAGCGAGTTCGAGATGGGTTTGGGACAGCGGAAAGTCATTTATACTCCATTTCCTCAGGCAGTGCCTAATGTTCCCGTCATTGATCGAGAGAATTGCATCTATTTCCAGAAGGGCAAGTGCCGTGCCTGTGAGAAATTCTGTGAGGCAGGAGCTATTAATTTCGATGATGAGGACAAGCTAATAGAGGTGGAGGTAGGCAATGTTATCCTGGCTACCGGTTTTCAGACCTTTGATCCCTCTGTCGCCACTCAGTACGGCTATGGGAAATTTGACGATATTATCACCGGGCTTGAGTTTGAGAGGCTCTGTAATGCCACTGGTCCCACTGGCGGTAATATTCAATTGAAGGATGGCTCTGCCCCCCGAAGCGTGGCCATTATCCACTGTGTCGGCAGCCGCGATGAACAGTTTCACGACTATTGCTCGCGAGTATGCTGCATGTATGCCTTAAAACATTCTCACCTTATCAAAGACAAGACT
>Ga0209635_10000053_pt1 | contig 61558 bp, 49 predicted proteins | sample DeeMarSWOR230_32_FD_187463 | JGI IMG/M metagenome (GOLD analysis project Ga0209635, IMG submission 187463) | Marine sediment microbial communities from White Oak River estuary, North Carolina - WOR-2-30_32 (SPAdes) (version 2) | ecosystem: Environmental > Aquatic > Marine > Intertidal zone >...
AGTCCAGAGCCAGGTCTCCGGTGGATCCAGAATTCCGTTGCCGTCGTCACCGCTGTCAGGCGCTGCTACTAGCGTGGCAAGAAGCGTGCCGTCCTTCCATACCTCGACGTAGGGGTTGGTCAGCGGGTCATCTCCGGTGTTCTGTTCGGATACCGTCAGGTTAACCGAATCACCAGACACGACCACTGCCTTTGAGGCAGTAATAGTAGTTATGGTGTTGGGCTCGATTGTGTCGACTGTCACCGTATCTCGCTCGCCCAAGTAGCCCTCGTCGTAACTGATCTCGTTGCCCAGCGAGTCAGTGCCGAAGCCCAGAGCCTCGAACGTGGTCGTGGCGGTGATGGCACCAGAATCGATGTTAGTCCAGAGCCAGGTCTCCGGTGGATCCAGAATTCCGTTGCCGTCGTCACCGCTGTCAGGCGCTGCTACTAGCGTGGCAAGAAGCGTGCCGTCCTTCCAGACCTCGACGTAGGGGTTGGTCAACGGGTCATCGCCGGTGTTCTGTTCGGATACCGTCAGGTTAACCGAATCACCAGACTCGACCAATGTCTTTGAGGCAGTAATAGTGGTTATGGTGTTGGGCTCGATTGTAGCAAAGGACGTCTCTGCTGACCAGCTTGACCAATCGCCCCGATTATCTTGATGCGTCACATGCCAGTAATAGGTCGTCGATGCGCTCAGTGTCCCCCAGGGAATAGCTATACTTTCCAGGTTGGCAGGGTCAGTGCCGCTGTCGAGGACAGGGTTCGAGTAATCCCCCGGCGTTGTGGTTATCTGCCACTGGGAGGCGGCGTGGGTATCGCCAACATCAGGGTCAGAGAAGGCTGAGGATTGCAGAGTTGGCGTCAGACTGATACCTGTGGCAGCGTTTGCTGGTGAGACGTTGTTGGGTTGATTGGGAAGGTGATTGGCAGTATTCCAGAACACCTGGACTCCTCTCCCCTGAAGTTGCGGGATATAGTCATTTACCGAGGCGCTGTTCAACGGATTGTCGTTCAAATTTACGGTATCCCCTGTCGAAAGCCCTGGGTTGTTGACTAGAGGCTGTATGTCGCTTATCTGGTTGTCGTAAAGGTACAGGCCGTTCAGACTCGTGAGGCCCGACAGAGGCGAGATGTCGCTTATCTGGTTGTGCTCAAGACATAGGTGGGTTAGGTTGGTGAGGCCCGAAAGTGGGGTAATGTTGCTTAGTTGGTTCCAATAAAGATCCAACGATATGAGGCTGGTGAGGCCCGAAAGTGGGGTAATGTCGCTTAGTTGGTTGCTATCAAGCTGTAGCGATGTGAGGCTAGTGAGGCCCGAAAGTGGGGTAACGTTGCTTATCTGGTTACTGCCAAGCGACAGCCATGTGAGGCCGGTGAGTCCTGAAAGCGGAGAAACGTCGTCAATATGGTTGTCGTAAAGGTACAGGCGGTTAAGGCTGGTAAGTCCTGAAAGCGGAGAAACGTCGTCAATCTGGTTGATGTGAAGGTACAGGCGGTTCAGGTTGGTGAGGCCTGACAGGGGAGAGATGTCGCTTATCTGATTGTGGTAAAGGTACAGTGTTGTCAGGTTGGTAAGCACTGCCAGTGCTGAGATGTCGCTTATCTGGTTCCATTCAGCATACAGATGCCTCAGGTTGGAGAGGCCCGACAGAGGTGAGATGTCGCTTATCTGGTTGTGTTGAAGATATAGGAAGTCGAGGCTGGTGAGGCCCGCCAGTGCCGAGATGTCGCTTATCTGGTTGTAGTGAAGGAACAGGCCATGCGGACTGGTGAGGCTTGATAATGCTGAGATGTCGCTTATCTGGTTGTCTTCGAGATCTAGGGTCAACAAATTGGTGAGGCCCGCCAGTGCTGAGATGTCGCTTATCTGGTTGTCGTTAAGATCCAGTAATTTCAGGCTAGTGAGGTCCGATAGCGGAGACAGATCACTTATCTGGTTGTAGGAAAGATACAAGGTTATCAGGTTGGTGCAGTATTCCAGCCCGGTGAGATTGACAACACTACGGCTATTGGCATTCAGTGAGGTAAGCCCCAGAACGTCTGACAGATATATATCTCCGGTAGGCTTTCCTATCGCCTCTCTTATTGCCGCCTCTAGGTTGGGGTCGGTAAAGTTGACAGGAGTTCCGTTCACTGTGAAGCCGCCTGTCTTGGTGGCAGTGCCACCAGGTGAATAAACCGAGACGTCTCTGGCTCCTGGTGTGGCAGAACCAGAGATAGTTATGTTGGCCGTAATCTGGGTTGAACTATTAACAGTGAAGCTGTTGACGATAATCCCTGAGCCAAAGTTCACCGACGTGGTCCCGGTGAAATAAGTGCCTGTAATGGTGACGTCCAGGGTCTGGCCCTGATCGCCTTGGTCGGGGCTCACCATGGTTATAGTGGGAGGAGCCTGATTGACGGTGAAAGCGCCCGTCTTGGTGAAAGTGCCGACTGGGATGGTAACGGATACATCCCTTGCCCCAAGGGTAGCAGCGGGATCGATGGAGATGCTGGCGGTTATCTGGTTTGGGCTATCGACAGTGAAGCTGTTGACGGTAATCTCTGAGCCGAATCCTACTGATGTGGCTCCGGTGAAGCAGTTGCCTGTGATAGTGACATCTAGGGTCTCACCCTGATAGCCCTGGTTGGGGTTGACCGAGGTTATGATGCCTGGTGTGACGGTGAAGCCGTTTATCAGTCTACCGGTGCCGCTAGGTTTTGTAACCGACACATCCCTTGCCCCAATGGTGGCAGCGGGATCGATGGAGATGCTGGCGGTTATTTGGGTTGAACTATCGACGGTAAAGTTGTTGACGGTTATCCCTGAGCCAAAGCTTACCTCCGTGGCTCCGGTGAAGGAGGTGCCCGTTATGGTCACATCCAGGGTATCCCCTTGAACGCCCTGGTTGGGGCTGACGGAGGTTATAGCGAGTGGTATCACGGTGAAGCCATGTGTCAGTGTACCGGTGCCGATGGGGGTGGTAACGGATACATCCCTCGCCCCAATGGTGGCGAGGGAATCGATGGAGATGCTGGCAGTTATCTGGGTTGAATTATCAACGGTGAAGCTGTTGATGGTTATCCCTGAGCCGAAGCTTACCTCCGTGGCTCCGGTGAGGAAGGTGCCCGTTATGGTGACGTCCAGGGTATTCCCCTGAGCGCCCTGGTTGGGACTCACGGAGGTGACGGCAGGTGTTAATGGTTCCAGACTTATTGAGGGGGTGCCGTAGAGGTTGAAGACGTATAAGTTCATCAGGATGGCAGGATGTGGAATGGAAACACTCTGTTTTGCCAAGAATAGCGAATCTCCACAGGGAAGCCGTTGTACCAGCCTATCCACATACTCATAGCCAATCCCTGCATCAGTGCCGCTGCCATCGAAATCGCCATACTCCATGCTTGATAAGCGCCAGGAAACCCTGGTTGCGCCCACTGTAGCAATGCCGCCGTTTTTGAGTATGGCGTATTGCAGATTGTCGTTCCACTCCGGGTAACCGTTGGTGCAAGAGGACTGGTAGGTAAAGGCAGGATGATCATCATCAAGGGAGGAAGTGTAGGAGCTATTCATAAGCGTACCATCTGAGCATACGTCATATCCTACAATTGTGTGAGTGAGGCTGCCGTGTGCCCACCAGCACACTATGCCGTAGTCATCAGCCACCCAGCGATCCCTAACTACCGTACCTCCCCTGAGTTCTTCCTCGCTGGTGTAGCTCGAGTCCAATGAGCAAGCGCCGTTACCTTGCTGGTACATACGCCACGAAGTCAAGCCGGCGTCATCTAGGTAGTCATCCTTCATCTGCTCTGCCAGCATGGCTCCATCGAAGCCAGCCCCCAGGAAGCTCATGGGCAGCAGTACGTTTGACCGCCAGCTAATGGAACCCGCAGGCTCGCTCTCATAGTCGATGATCTTCTGCAGTATACTGTCGAGTGTGGTGTAATCAGCATCATATACGGGTATCCTGCCCACATAGACCTCGGGAGCAAGGTCCACCCCTCCTATAGGGCCGTAGTCATCATTGTATTCTCCATAGAACTGGTCACCATCGAAATCCCAGTTACCTGTCAGGTCAGCATAAAAATAGTCTGTTGGACAGTCATACGATTGATCAACGTAGACCCAGCACATCTTCATGGGGATGTCGCCTTCACCGCTCTCACTTTCATAGGGATGAGGATCGCCAATCAGCAGGGCATATTCGATGCCCATAGTAGCATAGTTGTCTATCAACCACTGTCGTATCTTCTCTGCCCTGTTATTGGGTGCCTGTCCGGTCACGGTGCCGAAGTCATCCTCAGTAACCACAAGCACACTGTGTCCCAGGTTCTGCTTGTGAGTTACGAAGGAACTCAGAGTCGTGCTGCTAGACTCTATGGCATTGGTAGTGATGATGACATAGTCATAGGTCGTCCCCTCAGCCATGACTGCTGGCATGTCGCCATCATACAAAAGTTTAGCTTCGCTATAGTTAATGAAGCTCTCGGCGGCGATATCATCCATCGCCATGCCCGCCATAGTGCCAGTATCTAGCTGAGTCTCAGATTGGCTATAGCTTATCTCTATCGTTACACTCTCTATCAAGGTCAGCTTCTTCGATACGGGGTTATACTGGAAGGGGATGAAATCCACCCTGGCAAACTCCCATTTCCTCATCTGGGAGTAGGTGAGAAGCTCTATTGATTTCAGCGGAAAGCTGGCATCGCTTTCGTATACGTTGATGTTCTTGCCATCCACGATGATTTTCCCTTCCCCCCATGCCTCTATCAATTTGCCATCAGCCCATGTGACATAAGGGGTTGCTGGCTTGATATCGTATGTTCCATCTAAGGTGCGTGTTTTGATGGAGGTTATCTTCAAATCCAGGCTTGATGGGACAATATCGGGTGGAAGAAGGACATCGTGAACCTTGTGCGGGAGCATCGGGTCTCCAGGTGAAATAAACAGGGCAAAATCTTCCATTTGTATGGTATCAAAGCCGTCCGCATCGGTTGTTATCTCATATTGCCCGGCATTCAGGGTAAACCTCGTGCTACCGGTGTCGCTGGCTGGTGTAGCCGTCACGGTCAGTGACGGTACAGCAATAGTTGACGCCGCCATGATCATTGTCAGCATCAACCATGCGGTCACTTTTAATAGCTTGCTACAGTTCTTCCTGAAGTCTCTCATTGTTCACCCTCTCTTTCTGTAGTGAGTTTATAAGACGGAGCAGGCTGACCAAAGCCTAACATCACGGTAATTAAGACTGCCATAATCAAAAAGATGCAAGCTCTCGCCACATAAGGGCGTCTCCTCGAATTAGGTATTGTCTTCGTACTTCACTTCCTTAGTACGTCTTGGCTAAACTGCCTGAGTTCTAATAATAAACCGCCACACCCCTCGCCTCAAGCTGCGGGATGTATATATTAATAGAATCTGAGCTCAAAGGGTTGTTCCCGAGAAAAACCCTGTCTCCCTCTCCCAACCCAGGGTTGTCCACAAGCGGAGAGATGTCGTATATTTGGTTAACGCTAAGGTTAAGCCATGTCAGGTTGGTAAGGTTGGCCAGAGGCGAGATATCGCTTATCTGGTTCCACTGCATATAACTAAGATTGAGCCATGTCAGGTTGGTGAGGTTGGCCAGAGGCGATATATCGTTTATCTGGTTGTTTTGGAGGTTGAGGTATGTCAGGCTGGTGAGGTTGGCTAGAGCTGAGATATCGCTTATCTGGTTCCACTCTAGAGGAAGCCGTGTCAAGCTGGTGAGGTTGGCCAAAGGCGATATATTGCTTATCTGGTTGTTTTGGAGGTTGAGGTATGTCAGGCTGGTGAGGTTGGCTAGAGGCGAGATATCGCTTATCTGGTTACTTTCAGCGATGAGGCGTGTCAGGCTGGTGAGGTTAGCCAGAGCCGAGATATCGCTGAGAGAGTTTTCTTTAATGTTTACTTCGGTCAGGTTGGTGAGGTTAGCCAGAGGGGAGATATCGCTGATAGAATTAACTCCAATCCAGAGGTATGCCAGGCTGGTGAGGTTGGCTAGAGGCGAGATATTGCTTATTTGATTGTAGTAAATGTTAAGCCAAGTTAGGCTGGTGCAGTTCTCCAGCCCAGTGATGTCAGCGATATTCTTTTTCGAAGCATCAAGTGAAGTGAGCCCTTCCAGGTCTGAAGGACAGATGGGACCCGTAGGTTTGCCGATAGCTTCTCTGATTGCTGCCTCAAGGTTGGGGTCGGGGAAAGTCACCGCCTCTTCTTCCTCAAAGTTAGCGGTGATTGAGTAGTCGCTGTTCATTGTAATGGTGGTTAAGGCAGCGTTAACATTGGCAATGGCCCCCACATTGCCAGTCCAGTCAACAAATGAGTAGCAACTATCCGGGGTCGCTACTAGGTTGACCACCGTTCCTTTATCATAGGTAGAAGTCACTTCTCCAGGGGTGGTAACTGAGCCCCCGGCAGTACTGGAGATGGTAAGGTCATACTGAGCTATGAAGTAAGCGGTGATGGAGTAGTCTCCGTTCATAGTAATGGTAGTTGAGGAAGAATTGACGTTGTCAATTGTGCCTACATCGCCAATCCAGTTGACAAAGCGGTAGCCGCTGGCTGGACTAGCTACTAGGTTAACCACTATGTCAGCGTCATATGTGAAAGTCCCTTCACCAGGAGCGGTTACCGACCCACCAGAGGTGCTGGAGATGGTTAGGTCATATGCCACTACAAAGTTGGCTGTAATAGAATAGCCTCCGTTCATGGTGATAGTGGTTGTGGCACCATTGACATCGGCGACAGTGCCTACATCGCCAGTCCAGTTGACAAACTGGTAGCCTTCCTCAGCCTCAGCCACCAGGTCAATCACCATACCAGCGTAATATGTGAAAGTCCCTTCACCAGGGGTGGTTACCAAGCCACCAGCGGTGCTTGAGGTGGTGAGGCTATACTTCAGTAGCTCTTCAAAGTTAGCTGTGATTGAGTAGTTGCCCCCCATGATGATGGTGGTTGAGGCATCATTGACATTGGCAATGGTGCCCACATCGCCAGTCCAGTTGACAAAATGGTAGGTCTCCTCAGCCTCGGCCATCAGGTCGACCACTGTTCCCTCATCATAGGTAAAAATCCCCTCTCCAGGGGTGGTTACCGAACCACCGGCAGTGCTGGCGATGGTGAGGTCGTATTGAACCGACGGGACAGCAACGGTAGCAAAGGTGGTAAGGTGGTATACCAAAGCCGTGATGGTATTGGTCGCCGTGTCCACCACCGACTCCAGTATCACCCACTCGCCCGACGCTTCATCATAGTAAGCTATAACTAGGTCCTCTTCATCTACGCCCTCGGGAATATCCGCCGGGCTGTATTTCCAGGTCAAAGTCATGGCCGGGTCAAAGGTAGTTCCGGCTGGGTCGAAGTCATAGGCCAGCCCGATAATATGGGCACCCTCGGGTGGCTCAGGCGGGTTGGGGTCATTATCTACCCTCAGAGTTAGTAATGGATTGTCGTCCTTATCCAGAGCGATGGTGCCCTCAGGGATGGTGACGGTAAGCATCTCGTCCGGTGAGGTGAAGATTATATCCTCCAGGATCTCACCGGTGTCAGGGTCTATCTCCAACTCAATACCACCACCACAGCCTACTATACCTACAATTAAGGCTACCGTAATCAAAAAGATGCTAACCCTTTCCATTTTTATGACTGCCAGCTCAAGAATGGATAGGTCTCGCCATCAACGATATTCCAGGTATAGGAAGGGTTGCGTGTGCCATGATTGACGACTGCAACTATGTTCCAACCTGCACCTGAGAAGGTAGCGAAGTTCTTCATTTCTGCTGTTGTCTTGCCCACCCCGCCAGCCGAAGTAGCTTGTCCGCTGGTGTCGGTGTCCCAGAAGGAGCTGCTCACAGCAGCATAATTCTCTCCCACCAAGCCGCCAACTTGCGACTCGCCAGTCACGCTGCCGGTGGAATAGGAGTTGCTTACAGTGCCTCCATAATTCAATCCCATCAGACCCCCAGCAAAATAGTAAGAGCCAATAACGGTGCCGCTGGAATAGGAATTGCTCACAGTGCCCTTATTCCATCCCACCAGACCGCCAACCTGATGACTGCCAGTCACGCTGCCGGTGGAATAGGAGTTGCTCACGGTGCCGGCACTACCTCCCACCAGACCGCCGACCTGCCTGGGACCACTTGTAGTTACGTTTACGTTCTCGACACCCACTTCACTGACTTTTCCACCAGAACCAAGGTATCCAAATAACCCGACTTGCGAAACAAAGTCAAAGTTGAGCCTCAAGTTTGATATTTTGCAACCATTTCCATCAAACTCTGCGGCCAGATAGGGGATGTAAAAATTGGGCTCACCACCTAAATCCAGGTCATTTGTCAATCTAAATTTCAGTGAGTCATCCTGACCAAATGCCAGTAGGCTTTTGAAGTCATTGACATCTTTTATCAGATAGTAACCATCTTGTTGAGAAAGCCTTTCATTGACATCCAGGAACTTATCGTTGGACAGCCATTGGTCAAAGTCTTCATTGGACAAAGCTCCAATTGTGATTATATTCTTGCCATTGATGAGAACCTCGTCGTAATTATAGTAGGAGTTGCTCACAGCGCCCCCAGCGAATCCCATACATCCCACCAGACCGCCAACAGCCCCCCAACCAGCCACCTTGCCGGTGCAATACGAGTTGCTCACAGTGCCATCATTTTCTCCCACCACACCACCAACATGACCTTGGCCAGTTATGTTTACGTTCTCGGCACTCACTCCAGTGACTGCCCCACCAGAGGCAAGGTATCCGAATAATCCCACTTGCGAGATGAAATCAGAGCTGAAGCTCAAATTCGCGATTTTGCGGCCGTTGCCATCAAACTCTCCAGCAAGATACGGGACGTAGAAGTTGGGATCACCGCCTAAATCCAGGTCATTTTTCAATCTGAATTTCAAGGCACCGTCTTGACCAAAGGCGAGTAGCTGTTTGAAATCATTGACATCGTTTATCAGATAGTAACCATCCTCTTGAGAAAGCCTTTCATTGACATCCAAAAACTTATCGTTGGCCAGCCATTGCTCAAAGTCTTCATTGAACAAAGCTCCAATAGTGATTCTATTCCCGCCATTGATGAGAACCTCATCGTAACTATAGTAGGAGTTGCTCACAGTGCCGTCATGATTTTCGCTCACCAGACCACCAACAATCTCGCCAGTCACGCTCCCTGTGAAATAAGAGTTGCTCACAGTGCCCAACTGGTTGTATCCCACCAGGCCGCCAACACCACTACCGCCAATCACGCTCCCCGTGGAATAAGAGTTGCTCACAGTGCCATCATTTTCTCCCACCACACCGCCAACATGAAAATCGCCAGTCACGCTCCCTGTGAAATAGGAGCTGCTCACAGTACCCGAATTCCGTCCCATCAAACTACCAACACGCTCTTTGCCAGTCACGCCGCCGCTGCAATAGGAGCTGCTCACAGTGCCCCCCGAATTCGCTCCCACCAGACCGCCAACCCACGAACGGCCAGCCACAGCAACGTTCATCATTCCAAGATTCTCGACCACTCCTCCTCCACCAACAGAACCGAAAAGCCCCACACCATCTTCCTCGGGGCGGTTGATAAACAGGTCTCTTATCTCATATCCCTGACCATCTAAACTACCGGTGAACTGCTCATCCAGGGTTCCAATCGGCTGCCAGCCCTTTCTTTCATTGGCTATTGCGCTCACCAGCTCTTGATAACCGCCAGTAGCGGAATCAATGTCGTTCACTAGAACATAACTGCCGTCCAGGTTGTCTCTGATGGCATCCAAGTCATACCAATCGCATATTTCTATCCCAAAGTCTGCACTGATCGTGTAGTCGTCGTTCATGGTGATGGTGGTTGTGACAGCATTGACATCGGCGATGGTGCCGACATCACCCGTCCAGTTGACAAACTGATAGCCTTCCTCGGCCACAGCCGCCAGATCGACCACTGTTCCGCAGTCATAGATAAATATCCGCTCGCCGGGGGTGGTTACCGAACCACCTTCCGTGCTGGAGATGGTGAGTTCATACTGCTTGACAGCAAATACAGCTGTTATGTAATAGTTGTCGTTCATGGTGATGGTGGTGGTGGCGTCCTCGACATCGGCAATGTCATCCACATCGCCAATCCATTCAACAAAACGGTAGCCCTCCCCAGCCTCAGCCTCAGCCACCAGGTTGACCACCTCACCTTCGTCACGGGTAGAAGTCCCCTCTCCAGGGGTGGTTACCGACCCTCCAGTGGTACTGGTGATAGTGAGGTCGTATTCAACAACGCCACCATCACAAGCTACCATACCAGCAATTAAGGCTATTGTAATCAAAAAGATGATAACACTTGCCAAGTAATGGTGTCTCTTGGAACTAAGTATCATCCTCATGCTTCAGCTCCACATCGCCTTCCTGCTGAGATTGCTTCGGCTGCCTTCGGCAGCCTCGCAATGAAAAAAGAGGCAGCCGAATAAATTGGGCAGATATATCTGGCAATGACCTCAGGTTTCAAAAACTCCATGAGCACGCGACCACCCACCTTATATTGTCCTTAGGGTACTATCTTATTTACGGGTTATTCTTATTGACGGTGTTCTTGTACAGGTTACACTGTTATTTAAGGAGTTGTCAATAGGTTTTTTATGCAGTGTGTAAAACATACTATGGAGCTAAGGAACAACAATACGTTGTAGCTGTTGTGTCACTAGATAATCAATAATCCAACCAGTGTAAAGGCAGCGATAGGCGGCAGAGCCGGCATCGGCTTCCCCTTTAAAAATCTCGCTTGAATCGCATAGACGCTAACCAATCCCAATAGTCCGAATACTGCAATAATAGCTGCTGGAGCTAGCCCCTGGGCAAAATAAACGGAGGCTGTAAGCAGACAAGGGAAGGCAATGTCGCCACCGCCCAGTATTGAATATTCTCTCTCAGCGGGATTCACCTCTATTATTTTCTCCCGTTTTTTCAAGTTGAAGTTCCACTCGGAATAGTTTTTGGGAATGATTAGTGCCGGCAAGGCATTTATTTGCGATAGCCTGTCTGCCATCCAGAGCATAAATCTGAAACGAACCGCCAGGAAGTCATAGACAGCGAGTGCCAGAACAATAGCCATCGCGGTCCACGGCGTAATAAAGCGACCGAAAACTGCTCCTAAACTACTAGCCGCCAGAATCAATACCAGGTTGTGTAACCAGACAAGTGGTATCAAGAACCAAAATGTTCCAAACACGACAGCGATGGCGACAGCTACCGGAAGGGGCACGTAAAAGACAGTTGCGATGAATGCGCCCCAACAAAACAGAAGGGCAAACAAGAGTCTAAGAAGAACCTTTAAAGCTTTAAGCGGAATCTTGGAGAGCGTAAGCCCAAGCACGGCCACTGCCGCAAGAATATAGATTAAAATCGGTCCTAACGCTGAATGGACTGGGACTTCGATAACCTCTCCATCGGGTAATATCACTTCCCCCGGCCACCAAGATATCGGTGCGGATGGCTGGGTCGGTATATCTATATCATTTTCTTCCAGGAATGGGTCTATACGGGGAGCAACAAGAAGGATGAGCATTTGAGCGACGACAAAAAGAAGAAGGCCCCAGTAGACCGTATTAAGCCTTACTGGCCTCTTTGCGCTCATACAGAGGGTATTTTATATCGAAAAAGGGCTGATGTCGAAGTATCACTTTGACGCCGCCCGCTATCAGCACAATCCCGAGCATTGTAGGAGTCCCCTTTAGAGAGTCAGTCCCTCAAACAGAGATTGGCCTCCCTTTCTCCATCATAGCATCGTACTGGGCGGCTCTCTTCTTGCGCAAAATCACTCTGGCTGCTACCAAAGCTGATAAGCCCGAAATTAGAAGAGCCTTTCTGCCGTCAGGCATGGGACCCCAAAAGGCCTCCCAGAAGGAATCCATCACCTCGCGCATACTAATCTTAGGAATCTGGAACTGCCTCTCACCTGTTTCAGGGTCTCGTTGGGAAAATTTTACTTGAGCATTCTCAATTGATGTCTCCTGTTTACCCTCATATTCCACCCACACATGTATGAAAGAATAATTAACCTGATAGGGAATATTTTTCGCTTTCAAAACAGAAGCTAAGACCAGAGCTCGGGCTTTGCAATCCCCCTCTCCTCGCTCCAGCACTTTCTCAATGGTAGGAAAATACCAGGGCATGCCATAAAGCGCCCAATCGTGGCGATAGGGTATTATAGCCTTGACTGCTTCTTCTATAGCTGTAGGGTCAGAAGGAAGGTCATTCAGCATATATTCAACAGCGCCAGGGTCGGCATCGAAGTTAAAAACCCTTTGGAGACTAATGATGAAGTTTAGAGGATTGGGATATAACACAAAAATAATCCACAGTATAAATATGAGGGGAAAATACCTCCGAAAAACTCTTCTAAAAACATTCTCGGACCTTTCAAGACCGTCCGGCATAGCTTTAGTCTCAGTCGAACTACCAGTAATGTTTTTTCCTACTGACATAGCACAGAAAACTCCTACCCGTGTTCGGGAGAATCAAGGTAAATATGATGTTGAGCCGCCAAAATACCTGTTCCTTACTTCCTCCCGTGTTTCTCACCCTCTATCTTCCGCAGAGTCTTTTCGTCGAGGCCGAAGTGGTGGGCTATTTCATGGCGTACTACTTCCTCTACTTTTGCTTCAATTTCATCGCTAAAACGGCAGTGCGCCTCTATAGGCTTTTGAAAGATACTTATCTTATCAGGCAAAACCAATCCATATCCCCGGCCCCGCCTGGTTTGGGGCACACCATGGTAAAGACCCAGCAGTTGGGTGGGATGACTGTGTTTAGCTTGTCTCATTTGTATTCGTGTTGGCCAATCTTCTACTACAACATCAACATTTTCCAGTTTGCGCTGAAACTCCGGTGGTAAACTATCAATCGCCCTCGCTACGAGAGCCTCAAATTTCTCCCTCTGCATATCTAGAAATCACAGATATTGCCAACAAGTGCAAGAACACTTATTATCATCTTACCACTTGAGGCTACCACCAGACAAGCGAATAACGAGTAATGGTATCATTAAAACCCTGCCTCTATATTGGTTGAGCTGGGCATAGCACAATAGCTACTTTTTTCTCACGAGACATAATTATGATAGTTTATCCCGCTACCAAGGCTAGCGTTCTTGACGAAGGATGATAAATAGGATAGTCTATTACTTCAAATCTGAAAAGGGGAGAAGTTAAATTGCAATGCCGTGGCATCAGAGGTGCTACCACAGTTTCAGCAAATAATAAAGAGAGCATCCTAGCTGCAACTGAGGAGTTGCTTAAGGAAATGGCGCAGGCTAATAACGTGAAGGTTGACGACATAGCTGCTATTTTTTTTACCACCACTTCAGACCTAAATGCTGAGTTTCCCGCTTCAGCAACACGAGAGCTAGGATGGCCATCAAACTTGGCTTTGCTTTGCGGACATGAAATAAAAGTCCCCACCGATCTCCCCCGCTGCCTGAGAATTCTGATGCTCGTAAATACTAAAAAGGGACCCGATGACATCACACATGTTTACTTAGGAAAGGCGAAAAGGTTAAAGGACAAATAGTAATGCCAATTGGAGATGGTACATGATAGTAGTCATGAAGGTTGGCTCCAGCCAAGATGAAATCAGTGGGGTTAAGAAAAGAATCGAAGTCGCTGGTCTAAAGGCACATATATCAGAGGGTGTTGAATATACCGTTATCGGCGTACTAGGGCAAGTTTTCCCTGATCTTCACGACGCCTTGGAATTGCTCCCCGGCGTGGACCAGGTCATACCTGTGAGCAAACCCTACAAACTTGCCAGTCGAGAGTTCCATCCCGAAGACACTATAGTGGAAATAAATGGCGTGGCTATCGGTGGCAATGAAATAGTCGTCATGGCTGGACCCTGCGCGGTAGAAAGCGAGGAACAACTTCTGGCCACTGCTCAAGTGGTCAAGGCAGCCGGGGCCACTGTACTGCGCGGTGGCGCCTTCAAGCCACGCACTTCACCTTATCAATTTCGTGGACTGGGCGAAGGCGGGCTCAAACTACTGGCACAGGCAGGCAAGGAAACTCAAATGCCCATAATCACCGAGGTTATGTCGCCAGACCATGTTGACTTAGTAGCCAAATACACTGATATACTCCAGATTGGAGCTAGAAACATGCAGAACTTCATTTTGCTCGACGAGGTGGGGAAAATAAAGAAGCCAGTGTTGCTCAAACGTGGCTTGTCGTCCAGTATACAAGAATGGTTATTAGCCGCTGAGTATGTCATGGCCCAAGGGAATGAGCAGGTCATTCTTTGCGAACGCGGTATCAGAACCTTTGAAACCTACACCCGTAATACCATGGACCTAAGTGCTATACCAATTATCGAAAAGGTCAGCCATTTACCCATTATCGCCGACCCTAGTCACGCCACGGGTAAATGGTATTTAGTGCCCCCCCTAGCATTAGCAGCTGTAGCGGCCGGGGCAGACGGACTTCTCATAGAAGTCCATCCTAATCCTGACCTAGCTCTTGCCGATGGTCCTCAATCGCTCACCTTTGATAACTTTCGCCTCTTAATGTCTCAATTACTGCCTATAGCCCAAGCTAGAAATAGAAAGCTAGCTACTACAAGCGTGAAGACCAAACCCTGAGACCATGGAAATCGAGCAAGAACTAGCCAGTATAGCTTCCCAGGGGGAAACACTCCTTACCATAGGTGTGTTTGATGGTGTCCACGCCGGACACCGCCACCTGCTGGAAAAATTGCAGCAACGAGCAGTAGAGAAAAACTTGCTCAGCGGAGTAGTTACCTTTAGCCCTCACCCCCAATCAGTATTAGATCCGAATAATCAACTACCCTGGCTTAGCAGCCTGGAGGACAGGGTCAGGGCTTTTCAAGAGCTAGGTGTAAATATAATCGCAGTGCTCACTTTCACTCCCAAGGTAGCCCAGCTAAGTGCCCGGGAGTTCATGTCCTTAGTTAAGAAACAGCTCAGGATGCGTGGCATCATGGTGGGGCCCGACTTCACTTTAGGACGAGGCGGGGAAGGCAATATCGACTTACTCCGCGCTCTGGGACGTGAAATGGAGTTCAGCGTGGAAGTTATCCCTCCCTTTAAAATCAATGGCGAAGTAGTAAGCAGCACTCTCATCCGCCGAGCATTAGCTCAAGGCGATATGAGAAAGGTAGAAAGGCTAATGGGGCACTATTTCTACCTGGGGGGCAAGGTCATCACATCCGACAAACGTGGCCGAGTTTTAGGATTTCCCACCGCCAACCTGGATATAAAGCCACAACAAGCATTACCAAGCAACGGCATCTACGCCTCTATCGCTCAGGTAGATGGCAAGCAATTCTATTCAGCAACTAATATTGGCATCCGCCCCACATTTGGGGAAGGGGAAAAAGCAGTGGAAACTCACCTCTTAAACTATAAAGGTGATTTATATGGCAAAGACATGAGGTTAGAATTTGTGCAAAAATTAAGGGATGAGCAACGCTTTCCCTCTTCTGAAGAGCTAAAGGTACAAATCGAAAAAGATGTTCGAGAAGTAGAAGCAATTTTAGCTAAAGATTTAAAATGACTGATACAAGGTTTGCCACCATATTAAAACGAGGAGTAGCTGAAATTATAACAGAGGCGGAACTACTAAGGCTGCTGAACTCGGGGAGAATTCTAACCTTGAAGCAAGGCTTCGACCCCAGCGCTCCTGACATCCACCTGGGACATGTGGTAGGCCTGAGAAAGCTGCGTCAATTCCAAGAGCTAGGACATAAAGTCATTCTTGTAGTCGGCGACTGGACAGCCCGAATTGGCGACCCCAGCGGCCAGTCGGCTACTCGCCCAATGCTTTCCCCCACTGAAATAGAGCGCAATGCTCAAACTTACATGGAACAATTTTTTAAGGTGGTAGATAATGATAAAACAGAGCTAAGATGGCAAAGCGAATGGTATTCCCAATTCACTCTGGATGAAGTAATTAAACTTACCAGCAAATTTACCATAGCCCAACTTCTAGCCAGAGAGGATTTTAACAAGAGGTATGGTTCTGGCAACCCCATATCTCTAACTGAGATGCTTTACCCTTTGCTTCAGGGCTATGATTCAGTAGCTATCCGGGCCGATGTTGAATTCGGCGGCAGTGACCAGAAATTTAATTGCCTTGTGGGCAGGGAGCTCCAGCAAAGCACGGGGCAGCCTCCCCAGCAAGTTTTCCTTGTTCCCCTCCTGGTTGGCACCGATGGCAATCAAAAGATGAGTAAGAGCTTAAATAACCAAATAGGCGTTGCTGAGCCTCCCCGGGAAATATACGGTAAGGTGATGTCTATCCCCGACTCTCTCATTTTAGATTATTTTGAGCTGGTGACTGACGTTCCTGAACAAGAAATCGCTGAGTTCAAGGAGCAACTGAAAACTCGCTCAGTTAACCCCATGAACCTTAAGAAACGATTGGCCCATGAAATTGTCAGGCAGTTCCACGGTAAACAGGCAGCGGATGAGGCACAAGAACATTTTACCCAGGTATTCCAGAAGAGGGAGATACCTAAAGAAACACATACGGTCGAATTACGTGATACCATTGCCTTGAGGGATGAGGCTGAAATTGAGGTTCAGAGAGACATCACAAGCTTACTATTTGAGGCTGGCTTAGCGAAGAGCCGATCAGAGGCAAACCGCCTGCTAGCCCAAGGTGCTATCGAGGTCGATGGAGAGAAAGTCAGCAGCAATCTCGTGACTCTAAAGGACGGGAGTATTATAAAAGTAGGCAAACGGCGCTTTTTGAGAATGGTCGATAGCATGAAGAGGAAGCGGGAAACCGCCAGTTCCTAAGAAAGGGAGGGAAAATGCAGCTACGTATTCCAGGACCAACACCTTGCCCACCACAATCTCTTCAAGCCATGGGGCGGCAAATGATAAACCATCGGGGGGGAGAATTTGCCAAAATTCTCAATTCAGTAACGGAGAAATTAAAACGGGCATTTCAGACCAAAGGAGACGTTTTCTTGCTTACCGGTTCAGGCACCGGTGGCATGGAAGCAGCTATTGTCAACACCCTGTCGCCGGGCAATAAGGTTTTATCCATCTCCAACGGAGCCTTCGGTGAGCGATTTGCCGATATCGCCGAAGGATATGGCGCTAAAGTAATCCGCCTTAATTTTGAATGGGGGAAAGCAGTTGACCTTGATGCAGTAGAAAAAGCACTGAAAGCAGATGGCGATATTAAGGCAGTGCTGGCAACTCACAATGAAACATCTACAGGGATGACTAACAGGCTCGGTGAGATAAGCGCCGTGGTCAACAAATTCGATAAACTGCTCCTGGTTGACGCTATCTCAAGCCTGGGCTGCATCAATTTGCCTACCGATGACTGGCATTGTGATGTAGTTGTCACTGGTTCCCAAAAAGGATGGATGGTGCCTCCCGGACTAGCCATGGTTAGCGTAAGTGAAAAGGCATGGCAAGCTCATGCTCAGGCGAAAATGCCACGCTATTATTGGGATTTTTCCAAAGCCAAAGATTTTCTCCAGAAAGGGCAAACTCCCTGGACACCAGCCATTTCCATCTTCTACGCTCTTGATACCACTTTAGATTTATTGCTAAAAGAGGGGCTAAACAACATATTCGCCAGGCATGCTCGGATAGCCCAGATAGCCAGAAATGGAGTCAAAGCGCTGGGATTCTCCCTGTTCCCTGAAGAAGAGTATGCCTCCAACACAGTGACGGCGGTGAACGCTACCGACAATATTGATGTCTCCAAGTTGATTCAGGTGCTCCGGGAGGAGCATGATGTAGTCATTGCCGGAGGCCAGAGGAAGCTAGCAGGCAAAATATTCCGCATTGGCCATCTCGGCTCCGTTGAGGACGATGATATCAAGTCGGTACTGGAAGCATTAAACAAAGCTCTACCCCGAGCTAAGAAGGGCTAACCAAAAGATGAAAATTTTAGTCGCTGACCCGATTGCTGAAGAAGGGATACAATCCCTGCGTAGCTACGCTCAAGTCGATATCAAGACCAAGCTAGAGCCTGGGCAACTCAAGGCTATAATTGGCGATTACGATGCTTTAATTGTGCGCAGCCAAACTCAAGTGAGGGCAGAGGTCATTGAATTGGGGAAGAAACTCAAGGTGATCGGCCGAGCCGGAGTGGGCACAGATAATATCGATGTAGATGCTGCTACTAAGAACGGCATTGTGGTGGTTAACGCCCCTACAGGCAATACTGTGGCTGCTGCAGAACATACCATCGCCCTCATGCTTGCCCTGGCACGTAACGTACCACAAGCAAATAGCCGCCTTAAATCAGGCAAATGGCAAAGAGAGGAAATGGTTGGCAGCGAGCTTAGAAATAAAACACTGGGCATCATCGGTCTAGGTAATGTCGGCTCCGAAGTAGCCAAACGGGCCCAGCCCTTTGAAATGCGCGTGGTCGCCCACGACCCCTTTGTCTCTAAAGACTATGCCCGCAATCTCGAAGTAGACCTGGTGTCACTTGACCAGCTTCTTAAAGAAGCTGATTTTATCACTCTCCATGTGCCTCTGACAGCAGCTACCAAGAAACTAATTGGAAGTAAGGAGTTGGCAAAATTAAAGCCCACGGCTCGGATTATCAATTGTGCCCGGGGCGGATTGATTGATGAGGAAGCGGTAGTCAAAGCAATTAAGGCCGGGAAAATAGCTGGCGCTGCTTTCGATGTCTTTGACAAGGAGCCAGTAACAGATAGTCCTCTGTTCAAAGAAGACAAGATAATCGTTACCCCTCATCTGGGCGCTTCCACAATTGAAGCGCAGACCAGCATCGCCAAAGACATCTCTGAAGAAGTCCTGGCTGTGCTTCAAGGACGATTTAGCAAATACGCCGTTAACGCTCCACACATAGCTCCTGAGATGGTACCATTTATGAGAGTAGCTGCAACTATCGGCAACCTTGCCAGCCAGCTAATGGAGGGACAAATAAGCTCAACACACATCAAGTATAGCGGCGGAGTAAGCAACTACGATTGCAACCCGATTAAGACGGCGCTCATCAGCGGTCTATTGCAACAAACAAGCGAGGAAAGAATCAATCTGGTCAATGTCGGTCTTATCACCGCCCAGCGTGGTTTGAAGATCAGCGAAGAAAAAGAGGCGACCTGCCACAATTACTCCAACTTGCTCACCCTAGAGGTCAATACCAATGTAGGAACTACTACAATATCGGGCACAGTTAGAGACAGTGAGACTCACATCGTCCAGGTCAATGACTTCTGGATGGATATCGTGCACACTGGGGGATATTTCCTTTTCTGCGACCATCTTGACCGACCTGGGCTTGTTGGCACCATCGGTAATATAACCGGTAAAGCCGATATCAATATCAGTTCCATGCACTTATCTAGACTTCAGCCCCGGGGAAAGGCTCTAATGATTTTAGCTCTCGATGAACCACTAGGTGAAGAGCATCTACAGGAGATACTTGCCCTTCCTGGTATTTACAGTGCTAAAGCAGTAAAACTATAGATAGCCTTTTTTTGCAAACCCAGTCAGTCCAGAGGATTAATGATTAAACCAGCGGGGAGCTTGGGGTAAAAATAAGTTGATTTGCTTGGCATCCTGTCTTGAGCATCGGCAACAGCCTTGACCATCTCCGGCTGCGGAGGATTTAATAGGAAAGCTAATTGATATTTCCCTTCCTTTATCTGCTGGTAGGCCTCTTTCAAATCCACGGTATAAGCGACATCTAGATCCTTCGCTCCGCTCAGGAGCTTATCCAAAATAATGTGATTAAGAATGCTAACGTCGAACTCCTGATAAGCTTGAGACCTGTTACCGGGAATCATTGCCTCAAGGGAAATATCTTGACGCCTCTTCAATGCGACCAATGAGTCGGGCTGCAAGCCCAGGATTCCCAAACAGCTATCAGCTGGCAGCTGACAGTCACCAGCTTTTGAGGGGACAGACTCAAGGACAAAAAAGTTCCTGAGTTGGTCTCCCAACCCCACCAAGATGGAAGGTGCTATACCACGCACTAGCCTGTGCAGAGGTAGAACAATAAGTCCAGGGTCAGAAAAGTCAACTAACTCCATCATTACGTAATTAAAGGCTCCCTTGCTAGTTAGAGATTGCTCCGCTTCGCTCGCGATGACAGAGGAGTCAAAGGAATCAGATTGCTCTTCTGCTCTTTCTTGCTGATAATTTAGGGCTGTTTCATAGCGGTGATGACCATCAGCAATGTAAAGGGGCTGAGAGGATAGAAACTGACTTAGCTCTCGCTTGATTTCCGGGTCAGTTATCGCCCATAGAGTATGAGCTTCGCCACCCTCATCTTGACCTCCTCCCGTCGGGAGAGAGAGAACTGATGTCTCAATCACAGGCTTCGCTCGGGACGCCTCAGATAACATCGAGTCAATTTTTCTCTCAGAATCCTGGTAAAGAGAAAGCAAGGGGCTGAAGTTAGCCCGGCAAGCTCGCATTAACCGCAAACGGTCGCTTTTAGCTTTGGAAAATGTTTCTTCGTGAGGATATATACCGCTGCCCCAGGGTCCAAGCCTGACACGAGCTATTAACCCACGCCTTATCCTTTTTTCGCCTGAGTACTCAAAATGATGGTCATGCAAATAGAAGCTGGATACGCTATCAAGCTGAATAACCCCATGCTTCAGCCATTGTTGAAAGGTAATAGCTGCTCTTCGATATCTATCATCTGTCAGCTCCAGGCTTTCAGCAGGTAATTCTAGGCGAATAGCGTTGTAACTACTTTCTTCGTAGTAAAGTTTTTGCTGTTCAGGAGTGATAACGTCGTAGGGAGGACAAAGGACACGAGCTAAATCTCCAACTATTCCTTGGCTATAGCATATACCTCGAAATGGAGAAACTTCCATGCTCTTCAGAAAATTAAAAATCAGAGGTAAAAAATCAAAATGACAACTCAAAAATAAAACTTTTACTTTTTACTTTGTATTTTTGAACTTTTATTTTTGGTTTTTGCATTTCATCTATAACTGCTTAAGGCCATCCCGCCAAGCTTTTTTCAGCTTGGACAGAGTTAAATCATTATAGCCCTCCACCACCAAGCGCTTTCCGCCAACTCTCCCCAGCAAAGTCAATGGCACCTGCCATATTAGGCTCTCGCCCTAGCTGCTGCACGATAAGCTTATATTCCTTTTCGCTTAAAGCAACTTCGTCCAGAATTTCTTTAGAGATATTCACTACCCGCATCCATTCAACAAGATATCATTACCGAGGGGTAAAGCCAGTCCAGGTGCTGGGAAAATAACGATTCCAAATTTCATACTGCAAAGAACAATGGCGGTGCTCTTTTACCGCCATCATGCCATAATTTAAAAACCTCGATCGTCTTCTAAACCTAGCCAGCAGCAAGCAATTCCGTAACTATCTCGCTGACTTCTTTGCCATCAGCTTTGCCTTTGAGTTGAGGCATAAGCTGAGACATGACTTTGCCTTTGTCGCTTGGCCCCTTAGCCCCAACTGTATCAACCACTTGCCGTGCCGCTGCTATGATCTCCGCCCGACTCATTTGCTCAGGAAGATAGCTCATAAGAACAGCCAGTTCTGCTTCTTCCTGTGCCACCAGATCGCTACGATTCCCTTGCTTGAAGGCCTCGATACTCTCCCGACGACGTTTTACTTCCTTGGTAATAACATCGAGCACTTTGTTATCGTCAACGGGCTTTTGCTGCGCAATTTCAGCATTCTTTATTTCAGATAATAATAACCTTAATGTAGCAACCTCTACCCTCTGTTGCCGCTTAAGCGCTCCCCTGAGAGCTTCCTTAATACTATCCTTTAGCGCCATCTCCTGGCTATCTAAAACTTTTCCGCCTTTTCGCTGCCGCTTTCTTTCTCCTCTCTTCACTAGGTTTCTCATAATGCTTGCGGCGGCGAACTTCAGCTAAAATACGGTCTTGCTGCACCTGCCTATTAAATCTACGCAGCAGGGCCTCGAAACTCTCACCTGAACCAAGTTTTACATCAGCCATATCAAAACAATGTATTTTACCCCGGTCACTCAAGTGTGTCAATTACAGGGTGCTAAAGGTACGTTATCGTGATTGACAAATAGTAGTAAATAGTAATAAAATGTGATAGAAGCACGGTACTGGGGTGGGAAAGAACATGGCGTTAAAGTGGAAAAAGCCCGACTTTGATTCGATAAACAGGTCCCTTGCAAAGAAAGGTTTTTCTCTTTTTGTGAAATTAGTAGATAAATATGCTCCGGATAGGCTGCTGCTTTTTGCCCTTAACTTTTTGGATAATCGCGTCCCAAATAGACTGATTTCTTTCGCAATTAAAATGGTCGAGAAATTAGCTTCCGCCAGGCTGCGTGCTACTGCTATTGCTGCCGCTGATGAATATGTCCCTGACGCGGTAGCGAATTCGAGAAAGGTCTGCGCTGTCCTTGCTGCGATAGGGAAGTACATTCCAGATGAGATAATTCCCCCGGAGTCCATAGCAAGGTGGGAAAATCTTAGAACAAAGTTCCACATTCCGAAATTAATAGCGAGCAGGCAAAAGTAAGCCTGTGTAGTTGACATAGCTATTCTTTATTGTAGCTCCTCACGATACTGGTGAGGGAGAAGCAGGGTGCTGAATGCGGTACAATAAGGTTTGCATCAAGTCTTTTGGCTATGAACTTCCTGAAACTATCATCACATCCCTGAGTCTAGAAGAAAGACTAGCCCCGATATACGACAAATTCAATCTCTCCTACGGGCGCCTGGAATTGATGACTGGAATCCGCGAACGGCGATTTTGGGATGATGGAGTAACGCCGAGCCAGGCGAGTATAAAAGCGGCAGAAAAAGCCGTTAGCAAATCCGGAGTCAAAAAAGAGGATATCGGATGTCTGCTCCATACCTCGGTATCCCGTGATTTCCTGGAGCCAGCAACAGCTACTGTGGTCCATGACTCTTTGGGCCTTCCTCCCACAACTACCATTTTCGACATCTCCAACGCCTGTCTGGGTTTCATCAATGGCATGGTAATGCTGGCAAATATGATTGAGTTGGGTCAGATAAAAGCAGGAATCGTGGTTGGCTGTGAGAGCAGCAAACGGCTTATTGACACAACGATCGATAAACTTTTGGAAGACCCAGACATCACCAGAAATAAGCTCAAACTCGCTTTTGCCACTCTAACTTTGGGGTCAGGAGCAGTGGCAGCGGTGTTAACCCACTCCTCCCTGTCGCAAGACGGTCATAAGCTTCTGGGCGGGGTAACGCGCGCTGCTTCACAGCATAATAATCTTTGTCGTATAGAAGCCGATGCTTCTTTTCTTGACTTGGATGAGCTCCCAGATATGCGCACAGACTATGAAGGGGTCCTAAAAAATGGACTGAAATTGGCGCCTGACACCTGGGAAAACACAAAACAAGAGCTTGGGTGGAACAACTCCGACGTAGATAGGTTTTTTACTCATCAGGTTAGCGCCGTGCATAGTAAACTATTGTTCAAGACCCTGGGACTAGATGATACAAAAGACTTTTCCACTGTGGAATATCTAGGTAACATTGGGTCAGTTTCCCTTCCCATTACCATGGCTATCGGAATTGACCAGAGTTGCCTTAACTCTGGTGATAAAGTTGCAATGTTGGGGATTGGCAGCGGCCTAGTTTGTCTTATGCTGGGTCTGGAATGGTAGCATCGGAAATGACCCTAGAACGAAATGAGTTCAGGGAAGCACACCCACAGACAGCATTTAATTAGATTTATTCAGGCCGCTCTGATATCTGCGTTTGCGATGAAAGTTTTACCTTATGGTGACAAAGAAGACGAATGAAACACGAATTGTAATTACCGGGGTTGGCCTGACGGCGCCAAACGGAAATAATCTAGCGGAATTTCGAAAAAATTTACTTGCTGGCAAATCCGGGATACAGAAATTCAATATCCGCTACATGGGTGAAGTATTGGCTGGTATATGTCACTTTGACCCACTGAAGTATCAAAAAAAGAAGGAATTGCGTCGGGGAACGAGGGCAGGCTCTATTGCTATCTACTGCGCCCAAGAGGCAATCGCTGACACCAAATTAGACCTTGCTTGCTTTGATAAATCAAGGATCGGTGTCTACCTTGGTATTACCGAGCATGGCACCGTGGAAACCGAAAACGAAATCTATGAAATTAAGCAATTTGACTATAATGTAAAATATTGGTCGCACCATCATAATCCCAGAGTAGTAGCTAATAATCCCGCTGGCGAAGTTACCCTGAATCTGGAAATTACCGGACCACACTACACATTGGGGGCCGCCTGTGCAGGCGGTAACATCGGACTCACACAGGGCTTACAAATGCTGCTGCTGAACGAAGTTGATTTAGCTTTGGGTGGGGGGGTTTCAGAGAGCACTGGTTCCTTCGGTATTTTTGCTGGCTTTAAAAGTGAAGGGGCTTTAGCTTCCCATCCAGACCCTGAGAAAGCGTGCCGCCCCTTTGACAAGGATAGGAATGGTGTAGTTGTTTCCGAAGGCGGTTGCATTTTTATTCTAGAAAGACTAGGCGACGCCCTTAGAAGGGGAGCTAAGATATACAGTGAAATTGTGGGCTATTCTATCAACTCAGATGCAACTGACTTTATTTTCCCCAGCGCAGAAAGACAAGTTGAGTGCATGAAACTTGCTCTTAACAAAGCCGGTATATCTCCAGAAGATATCGATATTATCAATACCCACGGGACAGGCACCATTGAAGGAGACCCTGTGGAGTGCCAGGCAATTAGAGAAGTCTTTGGCGAATATCCCCATGCGTATATAAACAACACCAAGAGTTTTATTGGGCATACTATGGGAGCCGCTGGTGCCTTAGAATTAGCGGGTAATTTACCCTCTTTTGAAGACTATATTGTCCATCCTACGATCAATCTGGACCACTTAGACCCTGAGTGTCCTCTTAACAACCTGGTTATCAATGAGCCAAAAAGGATTGACAAGGTCGACTATATATTGAATAATTCTTTCGGTATGCTGGGTATCAATTCGGTTGTTATCGTAAAGAAATTTGAGGAATAAAGTTGGAAGCATTCTTGAATAGACAAACAGGAGGTAAATGACCAAGGAGCAAATTAAAGACACGATTCTGAAAATCATAGCCCAAATCATACCAGACGAAGATCTGAGTAATCTCAAGGGTGATATCCCAATACGAGAACAAGTGGAACTAGACTCAATGGATTTCTTAGACATCATTATGGAGCTGCGAAAGCGCTATGGTATCGAAGTACCCGAGGATGACTATATACATTTAGCCACATTAGATAGCTCTGTAGCTTACCTAGAGCCACGGATGAGAGAACTTTAAATTATAATGGGGGCAACTCTTATTTTTCTCTGCGCCCCGTCACTGCAAGATTAAGTAAGTCAGTCCAAGCAATCCCGGTCGGTAGAGCTCAGGAAGCGCAGTATGAAGATAATATTTGGTTCGAGGAAACACAATCACACAGCAAGAGTTAGCATCTTTTTGATCATGGTAGCCTTAATTGCAGACATGGTAGGCTGCGTTCCTCCTCCTCTTATTGAAATATGGGATTGGTATGATTTGCATGCCGTCAGAAATAACCTGGGCGGCCATTACATTCTGTCGAAAGACCTCGATTCTACTACTGCCGGTTATATGGAACTGGCGAGTGAGACAGCCAATTGGGGAAAGGGGTGGGAGCCAATTGGAACCTCTGATGACCCGTTTACCGGGAGTTTCAACGGTCTGGGATATGAGATAAGGGACTTGTTTATCAACCGCCCTGACGAAAATTATGTGGGGCTTTTCGGTCTTGTTGATGGGGAAGGTGTCATGGAGAATGTCGTCGCGGTGAACGCCACTGTAACTGGCAAGCAGCATGTTGGTTGTCTGGTTGGAATTAATGGGGGCACCGTGACCAACTCCTACTATAATTACGACGAGGTCTTGATTAATGGAGAGAACATAATTACCATTGGAGCTTTATTCACTGAAGACTTTGAGCAGTGGCTTGCTAACAATAAATTTTTAAATGTCAATCAAAGGCTTTCTCAAGAAGATGGTTATTATATGATAAATAATGTCAGTGATTTCAAAGAGCTACTCGCCTTTGGTCAGGATGGTTCCCTGAAATTTAGATTGGCAAACGATCTGGACTTAGGCAACGAAGCCAACTTTTACATCCCTTATCTGGCTGGAGAGTTTGATGGCAATGGTCACAAAATCTTTGACTTAAACTTCGACTTTGATTTTGTTTCGCAAGTCGGATTATTTGGATACCTTGCTTCTAGCGGAAGAGTCATTCAAGTGGGTGTCGAGAACATAAACATAACTGGCGCTTATCGGGTTGGCGGTCTAGCGGGAGGAAATGATGGCACTGTGATTACCTCCTATTCCAGCGGCGACGTGACTGGCGATGGTTGTATTGGCGGTCTGGTCGGAATTAATGACGGCACCGTGATCAACTCCTATGCGAGCGGCAGCGTCACTGGCTGGTATTCTATTGGCGGTCTGGTGGGATATAATTTGAAGGGCACTGTGAGCAACTCCCATTCGAGCGGCAGCGTCACTGGCTGGTATACTGCTGGCGGTCTGGTTGGAATTAATTCGGAGACTGTGAGGAACTCCTATTCCACAGGCAGCGTGACTGGTAACTATTATGTTGGCGGCCTAGTAGGAAGTAATGATGGCACGTTGAGGTACACCATTTCCACAGGCAGCGTAGCTGGCGAGTGGGATGTTGGCGGTCTGGTGGGAAGTAATTACGGCGCGGTGAGGAACTCCCAGTCCACAGGAAGCGTGACTGGCAACTATTATGTTGGCGGCCTGGTGGGAAGTAATGATGGCACAGTGAGGTACACCTATTCCATGGGTAGCGTGGCTGGCGAGTGGGATGTTGGCGGCCTGGTGGGAAGTAATTATGGCGCGGTGAGCAACTCTTATTCCACAGGCAGCGTGACTGGCAACTATTATGTTGGCGGCCCGGTGGGATGGAATGAGGGCACTGTGAGCAACTCCTATTCCACAGGCAGCGTGACTGGCGACTATTATGTTGGCGGTACAGTGGGAATTAATGGTTGGGACGGCACTGTGAGCAACTCCTATTCCACAGGCAGCGTGACTGGCAACTATTATGTTGGCGGTCTGGCGGGAGTAAATTTCGGCACAGTCAGCAACTCGTATTCCAGTGGTAACGTGATCGGCAATGAGTATGTTGGCGGTCTGGTGGGAGTGAATTGGGGGGGCACTGTTAGCAACTCTTTCTGGGATACCAAAACCAGCGGACAAGCTACCTCGGCTGGCGGGACAGGCAAGACCACCGCCGAAATGCAGGACATGGCCACCTTCTTAGAGGCGGCGTGGAACATATTCGCGGTCGCTCCCGGCGCGACCAAATCCGCCTACACCTGGAATATCGTTCATGGGCAGACATATCCCTTCCTGAGTTGGCAGTCCGTTGTTTAGTGCAACTAGAGGTTGGAATGTCTCTCCATCCCGCCACTGCCAGATCAAGAAAGTCAGCCGAAGCAATGCCGGCGGGTAGAGCGCCGCAAGATAAATAGAGTTGACCCCTTTACCCTTTATATTATACTCTATGAACTAATACTTTGGGGAAACTAAGCGATTACGTGCTAGCAAGCCAAGAACACAGGTTTTTATCTCATTTACCCCAAGGATTAAAGGTTCAAGTTAGCCTTCGATTTTAAAAAGAGCCTGACCATGGATTACGATGTTCTAATTATCGGTGCTGGAATGTCTGGTCTTGCCGCTGGCATCAGGTTAGCTTACTACGATAAAAAGGTCTGTATCGTCGAAAAACATTATCGCGTTGGGGGACTGAACTCTTTTTATAACCTTGAGGGACATAAACTCGACGTCGGCCTCCATGCCATGACCAATTATGTTCCTAAAGGTGTTAGACTAGCGCCATTACCCAAGCTACTGCGACAGCTCAAGCTAAAAGCTGAAGATTTCGCCCTGTGCCCCCAACGTATGTCAGTAATCAAATTCCCCAACAGGACCCTCAGGTTTAATAACGACTTCAGCTTCTTTGTCCAAGAGATCGCCGATAATTTTCCCAGGCAAATTAACAACTTCCAAAAACTGCTTAAGACTATCTTCGAATATGATGAACTGAACTTGTATGCCAAAATAGTTTCGGCTCGCGAAATTGTAAACTCTATTGTTTCTGACCCACTTCTCGTTGACATGATTTTTTGCCCGCTTATGTTTTACGGAAATGCTCAAGAGAATGACATGGAATTCGGACAATTTGTTATTATGTTCAAGAGTATCTTCTGCGAAGGCTTTGCCAGACCTCGAGCTGGGGTACGCCGAATCCTCGACGTGCTGGTGAAAAAATACAAGGCCTGTGGCGGTGAATTAAAGATGAGGTGCGCGGTAACAAGTCTTAAATACGCTAATAGCAGGATTGAATCAGTCTTGCTCGAAAACGGTGAAGTCATGACAGCGGATAGGATACTATCATCCGCTGGTTATGTTGAAACGATGAAACTTTTAACCGACTATGATTCCTCCAAACTAAACTCTCATGTAGGTCAACTTTCATTCGTAGAGTTTATTCTTATATTAAATCAAGAGCCCGCTGAAATGGGCTACAACACGACAATCACCTTTTACAACAACTCAGATAGATTTGATTATCGAAAACCTAGTGAGCTAGTTGATGTTTCCAGTGGCGTTATTTGTTGCCCTAATAGCTTTCAATTCGAAAATCCTTTGCCAGAGGGCATGCTCAGGATAACTAACATGGCTAACTTCGACCTCTGGAACAGATTGGGTGAAGAAGAATACAAGGCCCAAAAAGCTGGTTGGCTGGAAGCCACGCTCAAAGAGGTGGTGAAATTTGTGCCTGATTTCCGCGATTCAATTATTTTTACTGATATCTTTACTCCCAAAACAATCCACAAATTCACCGGCCATATAAATGGCGCAGTCTACGGGACACCAAATAAAATCAAAACGGGGAGGACTCACTTAGACAATCTGTTTATTTGCGGCACAGACCAGGGATTTCTGGGAATCGTTGGAGCAATGCTTAGCGGCATCTCTATGGCAAATCTTCACGTTCTACAGAAGACCTAAGGAACGGGACAGAATCAAAAGGAAAATCCATGAACTACGATTGGTCAAAGGATACAAGATCAGAATATGATGTCATCGTCATTGGAAGTGGACTAGCGGGATTAACATGTGCCAATATGTTGGCCAGGGGAGGATATTCAGTTTTACTTCTTGAGCAGCATTCCAAGCTTGGTGGCCTAGCTACTTGGTTTAAAAGAAAGGGGCATATCTTTGATGTCGCCCTGCACGGATTTCCGATTGGTATGATTAAAACATGTCGTAAATACTGGACTCCCGAAATTGCTAACATGATTGTTCAACTCAAAGGGATCAGATTTGACAATCCCCAGTTCTCCTTTACTACAACGTATGACAGGGAGGATTTTACACGTATCTTGGAGCAGCGATTCAAAATACCCCGCGAGAATATTGAAGGCTTTTTCGATACAGCGAGAAACATGAATTTCTATGATGACCAGGGCATGACCACGAGAGAATTTTTTGAAAAATTCTTCCCTGGCCGTGACGAAGTTCATCGCATGTTAATGGAGTCAATCACTTATGCCAACGGGTCAAATCTAGATGATCCTGCGATAACTTATGGAATCGTGTTTTCCAATTTCATGAGCAAAGGTGTTTATACTTTGCAAGGGGGAACAGACCAGTTTATCGGAAAAATGCGAAAGGAGCTTCTAAAACACGGCGTTGATATTCAGACCAAGTGCCTGGTGGAAAAAATTGTAGTCGAGGAAGGGAAGACGGAATCAAAAAAAATTGCCGGAGTAATAGCGAATGGGAAAAGGATACGGAGTAAGGCTGTTGTCTCCAATGGTAATCTGCTATCAACTATCCACAAACTGGTCGGAGACGAGAATTTTTCTGAAAGCTTCGTTACAGAGGCCAAAAAAGTACGCCTGAACAACAGCAGCTGTCAGGTCTATATAGGTATCAAAAAAGGCGAGAGGATTGACTATATAGGAGATCTTCTTTTCACCTCAAAGGCAGAGAAATTCGACCCTCAAGAACTTTGCAGCAAAAATACAACCAGCCGGACCTTTTCGATCTATTACCCGCAAACCCGGCCAGGCTCTGATATGTATTCCATTGTTGCATCCTCCAATGCCAATTACGAAGACTGGGCAAATCTGTCTGAAGAAGAATATCGAGATTCCAAGGAAGAATTAATCCAACGAACGCTCGATGCTCTGGAAAAATACGTTCCTAAAATTCGAGATAAAGTAGACTACCTGGAAGCCGCCACTCCCAAGACATTTCAAAGGTATACGCTCCATTTAAGTGGTGCCTCTTTCGGCACCAAATTTGAAGGGTTAAAGGTCAGCATGGGGCTTCCTAAAGAGATGCCAGGACTTTTTCATACTGGCTCCGTGGGGATTATTATGTCAGGTTGGCTAGGCGCAGCTAATTACGGAGTAATTGTCGCCCATGATGTAGATAAATTTCTCTCAGCAGGAGTAAGAAATGTATGATTTCAAAGGACAAACTGTCATCGTTACTGGTGGAACCAGAGGGATAGGCAAAGCCATTGCCGAGAGTTTCTTGAAAGCCGGTGCTAAAGTTATTATCACTTATTCGACAAATGAAGCTGCGGCGGCACAATTTAAACAAGACAACAGCCAGTTTGCCGGAAACATTGATATCCAGAAGCTTGATGTGACCAAATATGAAGAGGTGGAAAAGTTTTTCAAACACATAGACACGAAATATGAGGGCTTTGAAGTCCTGGTGAACAACGCCGGTATCCGAAAGGACTCTGTCCTGGCAATGATGAAAGAATCGGACTGGCATGACGTGATGAATGTCAATCTCGCTGGAATCTTCTACATGTGCAAATTTGCTGTCATGAGTCTGATGCGCAAACGATATGGAAGGATTATCAACATAAGCTCTGTGATGGAAAGATACGGTTTTGAAGGCCAGGCAAATTACGCCGCTTCAAAGGCAGGCCTGACTGCGTTGACTAAATCATTGTCCAAGGAGGTCGCCACTCGGGGTATTACGGTCAATTGTGTCTCTCCGGGATTTATTGCCACCGAATTCATCGAAGACCTTCCAGATAAATTGCGTGAAGCCTACCTGGCCATGATTCCCCTAAAGAGATTTGGGAGCACTGAAGAAGTGGCCGCTTGCGTTCTTTTCTTGGCTTCCAAAGAAGCGTCCTATGTGACAGGTTCTACTCTTGAGGTAAGTGGAGGATTATGAGATGGAGGAGATTCTAAATGCCATACCCCACCGCCCACCATTTTTGTTTGTCGATAGGATCGTAGAAATAAGCGGAACAAAGATCAAAACAACGAAAGAGATAAGGCCCGATGAGCCAGTCTTCGAAGGACATTATCCCGGACAACCAATCATGCCCGGCGCGCTTATCTGTGAATCCATTTTCCAAACAGGTGCAATCCTGCTCTCCAAAATGATGGGCGGCATCAGTGGAGGCGTTCCCGTTTTGACCCGGATCAATAACGCTAAGTTCAAAAGTATTGTCAAGCCCGGCAGCACCTTGGATATTGAAGCGGAGCTGGTGGAAAAAATCAGTAATGCCTATTTCATGAAAGGCAAAGCCTCAGTTGGCGGCAAGATTTCGGTCACAGTCGAGTTTACCGTCACTCTGGCTAAAGAGGTATCCTGAGGGGAGAGAATGATAACGGACAGAGGATCTAAGAGGAAAGTATACGGAAGCTGGAGAGAGTTTTTCCCTGATTTGCTCTTCATGTTAAGAAACACGACACGGCTCACAAGAGTATATAGGGGAGGGCTGCCACCCCCCCTCAGAGAAAGGATGATGGTTGCGGCTGCCGCGGTATACGGTTGCCGCTTCTGTTCCTGGCTTCACACCAGAGAAGCACTAAGAATCGGGGTTGACAAAGAAGAGTTAGCGAGACTCGTCGCGGGTGTCATGGAAGGCTGCCCTGAAGAGTACAGCATCGCAGTGCTTTACGCCCAGCACTGGGCCGAGTCCAACGCTCACCCTGACCCCGAAGCTGTTAACAGACTAGAAGAGACCTACGGCAGAGAAAAGGCAAAGTTGGTCAACGTAGTGCTCCGCCCAATCCGGTTGATCCTCTGCGTGGAAGACCTATGGGGTTCCTTTCTCTATCGCATCTCCTTTGGTAGATGGGGGAAACAGAAAAGATAAGGAGTAACATATGGATTTTTTAGACATTGCTGGTAAGACTGTTCTTGTTTTTGGGGTAGCTAACAAGAAGAGCGTCGCCTTCTCCGTTGGAGAGGTTCTTTCCGAGGCAAAAGCACATGTAATCTACAGCGTGCAATCAGCAGAAAGAAAAGAGAGTGTTTCCAAAATCCTTCCTGGCGCTGATATCTTCGTGTGTGATGTCGAACGGGAACATGAAATTAAGAAACTTGCTGAAGACATTTCCAAAAAGTATCCCAAAATTCACGGTATCGTCCACTCCATAGCTTTTGCCAATTATGGAGAGGGACTTAAGCCATTTCACGAAACAAGAAAGAAAGACTTCCTGCAGTCAATTGACATTTCCTGTTATTCTTTAATCGCTATTGCCAATGCGTTTAAAGACCTGTTGGATGTGAAAGCATCTGTAGTCACCATATCCATCTCAACCACCAAAATGGCAGCCGAACCCTATGGTTTTATGGCCCCGGTAAAAGCTGCCCTGGACTCAACCCTGTGCTTCTTAGCTAAATCCTTCAGTTCTTTTTCCCAAATCCGATTTAGTTCCGTGAACGCCGGGTTGTTAAAAACCTCGTCATCCGCAGGGATACCAGGATATTTGGATTATTATCTATTCGCAGAGCAATTAACCCTGCGCAAAAAAGCTCTGACCACCAAGGAAGTAGCCAATACGGTAGCGTTTCTCCTGAGCGAACGCTCCAGCGGCATTAATGCCCAGGGCATCGTTGTAGATTGCGGAATGTCGATCAACTACTTTGATAAAGATATTATTAAAAAGGCAACAAGGTTCTAGTAAGCCAATGACTTTATTTCCTGTAGTCTTGCCAGTTATCGAAGTGGGACATAAGCTCTCAGGGGAAGAAAGGGTAGCTCATCTAAGTAAAAGTGCCCGAGAGGCGCTAAAACTGAGTGCCGAAAAAAGCGGAGTGAGACTCGGAGAACTGCTCAAGGACGAAAAGGGGGTCCCATGTCCAATTGCTGGCAATTATTGGTCTCTCTCCCATAAACCTAAGTACGTGGCGGCAGTGGTTAGCAAAGATAAGGTCGGGATCGATATTGAAGAAATGAAGCCCCGGACTGAATCACTCTTTGCCCATGTGGCGAGTGACGAGGAATGGGAGCTAAAGGAAAAGTCCTGGGACACCTTTTTTCGCTATTGGACGGCGAAGGAAGCCGCTCTGAAGGTTATCGGAATTGGTATAAGCGGACTAAAGACCTGTCGGATAATCTCAGTCCCTGATGATAACCATATTGTTTTGGACTATAAGGGGCAATTTTTTCTAGTAGAGCAATTACGATACAAGAACCACATTGTTTCCGTCCTCAAGGACGATAACCAAATCGAATGGGTAGCTCTGGACGAGTTTCCAGACAATATGACTTAGTTTTTCAAAAGTGGGTTTTATCAAACTTTTTTAACCGGTATCGCTCCCATCTGGGAAAAATCTCCTGGTAGACGCCGAGCCTTATTCCGATTAACTTCATAGCTCTTGGAAGAAGCATCCTGAACATCCTGGGGCTATTAAGAAGTGATTTCATCAAGGCGAGGAGAGTTTTAGTGAGCGTAGGCGGGCATCCCTCTATTTTAGTGACACTTTGTAAACTCTTATTGCTTCTGATAGAACAGTCGCCGTAAAGGAAGACCTTTTGAGTATCTCTTTTCGGCTTCAATCCCAGCCCATAATATAACGCTGCACCGCCAAAATCCATCCCAGGATTATCCTTGCCGAATATTGATAGCGCCAGGGCAAGCGTGGCACCGCAAGCGGAACAAAGAGTTTGCCCCGGATGGGGAGCGGAAAGCCCTGTTATCTTCGCCGGGGTCAATAATTCCTTGTCTGGTTCAAACCGCCACTCAAGTTGCTCCTTTAGAGATTCTATATCTTCTCCTTTAATTCGAATTGTGCTGATATCAAAAGAGCGACCATGTCTCTGGGCAGATTCTCTCAGATGATCAACTTGTGCTGGGTCAATTCCCAGGACTGTTGCTCCAACAACATCGCACTCGAATACATCCGGGCTGGCTATAATCAAATCCTTGCGGTGGGCTACACCCACAAGAGTTTCCGGTCCCTTTTCCAGCATATATATACCATCAATTATGACCAGGTCGCTCTTGATAGCTTCGTTCAAAAGGCAAATCAGGCTGTCCAGCCGCTTACTAATATGAAACCGTCTTTTTGAGTCCTTGCTGAGACAGCCCTTCAGATTCTTGTAACCCAGAGAGACCTTTGCTTGAAAATGAGTCTTGAGCACCGGGACATTTATGAGAAAGTCTGTTTCTAGGGCTGCTCTCGATACCTGGACCTTTACCCCTCCTAAATCTAGCTCATGAAAAGGACCTTGGTTGAAATCAATCAGTTTAATTCCGTATTTCTTCGCTATTTTTTCAATGCCCGTGCCCTTAAAACCCCGTTTCGTATATGGCTCAAGTTCATCAAATATACCAATGATAGCTCCTTCTCCTATAGAAATATCTTTGCAGCCATACTCAAGCAATAATTGCACGACTCCGTCTATGACCTTCGAGGTAGTCACCATTCCATAGGGAGGCATTATTTTGTGTCGGAAACAATTATTGGGTTTTATCAGGACTCTATCGTTCTTATTAAGTTTCTCAAATCCATCACACAGTTCTATAGCCCTACGAAGCGAACCCAGAGAGCCGTCAAATTTTACCAGTGATACTGTCATGTACTCTGCTCACCTTGATACTGTTTAATCTCTTCAACATATAAGTCCAGGAACATCTTAGCTTTCTCTTCGGAGAACAGGGCAGGTCTATAAGTGAGAGAGAAATTTAGATTCTTATTGTAGATGCCTGCGGCAATGCTCAGTCCCATCGGAGTTACCACTGGTGCTGAGCCAGTAACATTGAGTATTTTAGCGTTGCCTATGTTCCGCACTGCCGGTTCTTTAGAGCCTAGTTTCGGCCAGATAACGCCCACGTTGGTAATGAGAATAGTATCAACATATGTCCGGGTAACCACCAAGAACCGGCACATCCCCCTCATAACGAATAGAGGGAAGCGAGAGCAAAAGTAAAAGAAATAAACTAAGGAGAAGGCTATTCTATTCATAGTCGCATCTATGGTGTCTGCTCTTACCTTTCTCAATAGCTCTGCGGGATCAGCCCTATTTTTGGGTGTAGTAGGTAACGAAAACCAGGATGCCTGATTGGAAACAACATAGCGGAAACCCTTTGGGCTTATGTTTACAGGAGCCATTACGCGTATTCTTTTACTGGTCGTCCCATGCATGCTATTCCACTTCTCTACCACTCGGTAGCAAGCTGCCAGAAAAATATCGTTTAGCTCAACCCCGGCTGCTCTTGCTTTGGATTGAATTTGCCCGAATTCCCTGGGACTTATAATCTTAAAACAAAAACGGAGTTCCCTGGACTGTCCCGCCTTGTCATGGAAAACCCTTGTCGGGGGAGGGAGGGCAGCTATAACAAAGCGATGGAAAAGACTGGAAATCATTTTCCTATAATAACGTTCTACCTTTGACCTTTGGCTGTGGGCAAATTCCAGCAATTCATCTCCCTTACGATTTATGCGGATATCTTCACACGTTTTAGAATCCTCAGACAGCTCGTTGTTAAAACTCTCGATAACCTTCCTTACGAAAAGAAGAGCGCGGAGTCCATCTGCTGCCGAGTGATGAAAAGTAAAAACCAGCGAGGATTCCCGCCCGTTTTTCCTTAATAGAAGAACCCTAACCGGGAACTCCTTTTTAATATCGAGGGGTTGGTTCATCCAGGAGGAAAGATAGCTCTCGTGGTTTGTATCCTGGAGTTGAGCCTGGTCTGGGACGCTCAGGACTCCTTTTCCAAGGTCTTCTTGTATTTCACGAGAAGGTCCGAAATTTCTGCTGCGCAGAATCGTTCTCATTACGGGATGAGCTTGTTGCGCCGAGAAAATCGCTTGATTCAATCTATTGTGCTCTACTTCCCCCTCAAGGCTCAGAATTACGTGAATAAGCATGGGCTCATGTATGCTATCAAGAGCTAGCAGGCATTTATCAACGCAATTAAGCGGTATTGAACCAAGATGACTTTCCATTTTTCTTCACATAGTAGTCTGGAATTAGACTAGGCAAGGCAAGCTTTCGTAATTGCCTGATTCATCAGGTTCTTCGCTTTTTGTCATTGTGAACCCCGACTTGTCGGGGCGTGACAATCTCATTTCGTCACTATCGAGATTGCTTCGTCGCTTCGCTCCTCGCAATGACAGAGAGACGACCCTAATAAATTGGGCAACTACATTATTTACTCCAACCCCTCGACCTTCTTCTTCACTGCTTGGGCAATCTCGGCTGATACCTCTTGACCACCGCGACGCGCCAGCCAGGCTAAAGCCCCTGAAACGTCGCCGCCAATGGTAACCTTCGTCTTGCCATTTACAGGCTCCAGGTTATAGAAGCGTGTCAAATTAGTTCCCAGGGCTTTCCCTTCCAGAACTACACTCCGCTCTGGGACAAACTCGGTAATCGTCATCAATAATGTAACCGTAAACCCGCTTACCTCAGCTGTGACAGAAAGCTGTGAGCCTACTGTCAAAGGCTCCTCAGAGAGCCTCTCAATCTTCTTGATGGATGGCATCCATTGGGGCCATTCTTCAAGCTTATTTACCAGCGCCCAGACTTTCTCGGCAGGGGCATCAATGTCGATGCTGCTCTCAAACCTCATGCCTGTCAAACTCCTCCTTTACGCGGTATCATACAATATATTATATATTATTATGCAATCTAATGTACTTAGAGATACTTAGCAACCTATACCCTTCCCCCCTTCCCTTAATAAGGAAGGGGGGAATGTAAATAAGAGAGGGACGTAGCCTCTCTCTAAAATCTCTTCCCTCTCCCCTTATGAAGGAGAGAGGGATAAAGGGTGAGGGGTTGGTAAACAACCTTATTGTTTATTGTTTTCCTGACATTACCCGTTATGTAGTATAATGCGTGGAACATACTATGCCACAAATAAAAGCAGGTATAATAAATGTTACCGGGTATGTTGGTGTCGAACTGGCTCGCTTGCTTTGCCAACATCCCCAGGTAAAGCTCGTCACTGTCACCGGGAGAAGCGCAGCCGGGCAAAAATTAGGCGATGTTTTCCCCAACTTCGCGGGAACTGACTATATAATAAAAGCCGAGCTTGATAGCGAAATAGACATCGCTTTCTCAGCAATGCCTCATAAAAGCAGTATAGACGTAGTACCATCTTTGCTGAAACAAGGAATCAAGGTTGTCGATGCCAGTGCTGACTTCAGGTTAAAGGACGCCGGCGAATATCCCAAATGGTATGGATTTACTCATCCATCGGCCGAGCTATTGACAGAGGCGGTTTTTGGCTCACCCGAGCTGCATCGGGGGGAAATTGCATCGGCCTCCCTGGTAGCAAACCCGGGGTGCTATAGCACCGGTGCTATCTTAGCTCTGGCACCCATAGTCAAAGAAGGGCTTATTTATCCCGATATAGTGGTGGATAGTAAATCAGGCGTCTCGGGCGCCGGCAGAACCCTGAGCTTGACTACTCATTATTCCGAGGCCAACGAGAACGTCCTTGCCTACTCCCTTGACGGACACCGCCATTTGCCTGAAATAGAACAGGAATTGAAAACACTTAATCCGTCATTCTCTCCCTCGATAACCTTCGTGCCTCACCTGGTGCCAATGACCAGAGGCATATTGAGCACCTGCTATGCCAAATTGACTAATAGCCGTCGGTTGACAGATAACAGCTTGAAACAGCTATACCGGGAATTCTACAAGCATGCTCCCTTCGTTGAAATAACGACCAAGCCTCCCCATACCAAGTATGTCTGGGGGACCAACTTTTGCCTCATTTATCCCACTGTTGATTCGAAGACAGACAGGCTTATAGTTATTAGCTGTCTGGACAACCTAGTCAAGGGAGGGGCCGGGCAAGCGGTGCAAAATATGAATCTGATGTTCGACCTGCCTGAGACCACAGGCCTGGAGGCTTTAGCTATTTACCCTTGAAATGTGCTGGATTATTCCTCCCATTATCACCCTCTTTCCGGCACCCTCGCAAATTTTTCACTGCAAAAAGGACTCATTACTACAACGCAGTGTTAACTAAGTTTTAGTATATTATGTCAACTAAATCATAAGTCCTTTCTCATCTCCCTACAATAGTTGGAGAGTTTGTGTTTAGTGCTACCTGGGTAGCAGGCAAAATAAGCGGGATGAAGAAATGACCGGGAGTCTGACCAGGAAAGCAGACGATGAAATTCTCTACAAAAAACTGGAAAAACTGCTTGACAGTGCGGGGTGATACAATATTAACTATAGTCTTCCGCATAATTTCGTATAAAACCCTCTCCCTCGAAGGGAGAGGGTCTGGGTGAGGGTGAATTTCCCCTTCCCTAACTCTCTCTCGCTAAGGGAGAGAGAATCTTAATGATTTATACAGTTGACTATAAAAGCAATGGCTAATTTAACGGGTGAGAAGAGATGAAAAAAGATAAAAAGCTTCTGTTGTTCTTAGCACTGGTTCTTATTGGTGCGCTGCTTTTCGGCTCTGTCTATGCTTCGGCCGGTGAAAATCCTGACCGTGGAAAGTCACTGGCGGAAGCCAAAAAGGCTCTAGAACAAGAACTTCTGCCTCTGGTTGGAGCTGGCTTTGTTGGCATCGCCCATTCGGAAGCTGAGAGCGAAGTCATTGTCTTTGTCGAGGATGAACAGACGAAGCAAAGAGTGCCCCACTCCTTTGAAGGCTACGCAGTGCGGACGGAGGTTACCGGGAAAATACAAACACTTTCTAATCACGTAACGGAGCCCATAACCGACGTTAGCGAGGACAGACAAGGCGAGGTCAGACCTGTGGTCGGCGGGACAAGCCTGTCAGCCTATGTCACGAAAGGGGCATTAATATACCTGTACGCCGGAACTCTGGGCATGGTTACCTATGACGATAAGATTTTGTCCAATGCCCACGTTATCGCTATGGAGCCAGGCGCGGATGAGTTTCTCGACATAGGAACACCCATCATCCAGCCCGGAAGTCGCGACGGGGGTAGGTTCGTCAATCTGGTGGGGGAACTCGAGGCATACATACCTATTGACTTTGATGCGGAAAATTACGCTGATGCTGCTATAGGCAGTGTTGATGGCAATGTTGACGCATCTCCTGGCGAGCAGTTTTATGAAGGAGGTAATTACTGGGTTGAAGGGTGGACCGAGGTCTCTAAGGGAGATATCGTACGAAAATCTGGGCGCACGACTGGAGTAACCACCGGCGAGGTGATTCACACCGATGCCTCTGTCTTTGTTTGGTATGGCGACCAATTAGCTTATTTCGTGGACCAGATTGTGGTAACTCAAGAGAATTGGTCCTTCGTAGCGCCAGGTGATTCAGGCTCCGCGGTGGATAAAGATGGAGAGTTTGTGGGGCTGATTTCTGCTGGCTCCGAAACTTGCGCGGTCATCAACAAGGCAGAGCACATTATTGAGGGGCTTGGTATCGCTGTTGAGCCTCTGGTGGGGCAGTATAGCCTTACCATCTCCAGCACCCCTGGCGGTTCGGTAACCACCCCCGGTGAGGGGATGTTTATTTACGATGCCGAGATGGTGGTCGAACTCATTGCTGAGCCTGACGAACACTACCAGTTTGTGGAGTGGACTGGCGATGTGGATACTATCGCCGATGTTTATAATGCCGAGACCAACATCACCATGAACGACTCCTACTCCATCACCGCCAACTTTGAACTAGAACCATCTTGGTATAGTCTCACCATCTCCAGCACCCCTGGCGGTTCGGTAACCACCCCCGGTGATGGAACTTCTATCCATGCCGCTAGCACGGTAGTCGACCTCGTCGCCGAACCCGGCGAAGGATATCAGTTTATGGAATGGACTGGCAATGTAGGTACCGTCGCTGATGTCAACGCTGCCGCGACCAGCATCACTATGAACGATTCTTACTCCATCACCGCCAACTTTAAACTAGAACCAGGCTGGTATAGCCTCACCATCTCCAGCACTGAAGGCGGCTCGGTAACCGAACCCGGTGAAGGGACTTCTATCCATGCCGCTAGCACAGTGGTCAACATTGTCGCTCAACCTGACGAAGGCTATCAGTTTATGAAGTGGACTGGTGATGTAGATACCATAGTCGATGTCAACGCCGCAGCGACCACCATCACCATGAACGACTCCTACTCCATTACCGCCAATTTCGAGACGTGGCATCCCAAACCCGTGGCACTATTGACGGTATCCAGCACCGAAGGCGGCTCGGTAACCGAACCCAGTGAAGGGACATTCTGGTGTCCTCTCGGCATCGAGGTCAACCTTATGGCTGAGGCAGGGAGTGGCTACCAGTTTAGCCACTGGTCGGGCGATGTGGGCACCATTGACGATGTCAACGCTGCCTCGACCACAATAACCATGGACAACTCCTACTCCATCACAGCCAATTTCGAGGGGGCTGGCTCGCGGTGCTGCTGCGTCGCCACTGCAGCCTACGGCACCCCCATGGCCGAGGAACTACAAATTTTGCGTGAGTTCAGAGATGAATACCTGCTCACCAACCCGGTGGGAAAGAGTTTGGTGGAGTTTTACTACAAGGTCAGCCCACCAATAGCTGAGTTCATAACCGAGCATCCCAGCCTGAAGCCAGCAGCGAGGGCCGGCCTGGCGCCCGCTGTGGCCCTGAGTACCATAGCCGTCAGCACTACTCCGGCCGAGAAGGCAGCCATAATAGGCTTGGTGACGCTGGTTTCAGTGGCCCTAGCTATATGGGCAACGAGGCGGCGCCGCAGAGGTCCACAGTACACCTGAAGCTGAAATCCCCCTCCCTCATGGGAGTTCCCTCTCCACTTGATGGAGAGGGTTAGAGCGAGGCAAGGTTAGGGTGAAGCCGCCCATTAGGTTGATATATCACTTATAGCTAACTGCACAAATCATCATAATTCTCCCTCCCCTGGCGGGAGGGAGTTAGAGGGAGGGGGATTTTATACAAAATTATGCGGAAGACTATATTTCGGCCTACTCTGCAAATATCATGCGTACGATTTGGCAAGCCGGAAATAGCTCTGGGCGGCAGTTAACATCCTTGCCTTCTCTTCTTCGGGAATGTAGGGGTCGTCGAGCTTAAAGCTTTCCACCTTGCCCCTGACGTAAGCTCGGTAGCATTTGTAGAAATCGAGCAATTTCAGAAGCTCCTCATCATGGCTCAGCCCCACATAGGTATTGACCAGATGCCGGGAAAGACCAGCCTGCTGATAGCGGTCTAAGTCCATAGCCAGAAAGGCGATCTCCGAGGCCACGTCGGAATATCGGAACCTGTCGTTAAATTCAATGCAGTCGTAAATGCAGATATCGTCAGTGAAGCAAACATGAGCGGCATGAAGGTCGCCATGACAATCCCTTATTTTGCTCTCGCTTACTCGTTTATCGAACAGGCTTGCGTTACTGTTAATGAAGTTATCAGTGTAATTCTTAATGTGCTGATATTTCTCGGCGGTGATGGAAGTTCCAATATATTTCTCGGTCTGAGAGAAGTTTTCATCGGTATTCTGTCGAATAACATCCAATTTGCCGAAGGCAGCAATCTTTTGATTTGTTTCGGCTTTTTGGTGAAAGCCCACTAACTTTTCAGCCACCTTGGCCACCATTTCCCGAGTTACCTGACCCCGGGGCAAAAGCACGTCCATCATGCGGTCATGGGGCAACTGCTTCATTTTGACAGCATACTCTATCGCCTTGCCTCGCCCTTCGATGCGAAGCTCGCCTTTTTCTTCCTCAATAGGCACCACGGCTAAATAAGCATCAGGACAAAGGCGTCTATTTAACTCCAGTTCCTGGTGGCAGAAGAAATGGCGTTTCTCCAAAGTGGTGTAATCCAGATAACCCAGATTGACCGGCTTTTTAATCTTGTATACATATTCGCCGGTAAGGAAAATAAAGGACATCTGGGTCTGTACCAGTTCTATTTTTTGTGGTTTGTGGGGATAGGCTTGGGACTTAAGAAGAGCTCCAACTGTAGATGGTAATACTGACACAAGACTTTCCGTGAAATTTCAGGGCCTTTCCCATACGGCTGCCATCCCCTGCCCACCACCAATACACATGGTTTCCAGGCCGCGATGCAGATTTCTATGCATCATATCGTAGATGATGGTGACTGCTATTCTCGCTCCGGTGCAGCCGATAGGATGACCCATAGATATGCCACTACCATGAAGGTTAATCTGATCAAAATCCCAACCAAGCTCTTTCAGGCAACCCAGTGTCTGAGCAGCAAAGGCTTCATTAAGCTCGATAACATCAAAATCTTTATTGCCAAGTCCCGCCTTTTTGAGCACCTTTCTTACTGCCGGTATAGGACCTAATCCCATGTATTTGGGGTCTATCGCGCCTGAAGCCCAGGCTCTAAGGATTGCCATAGGTTTGAGACCCAATTCTTTGGCTTTGTCTCCAGACATAAGCACTACAGCAGCCGCAGCATCATTAATCCCTGAAGAGTTACCGGCAGTGACTGTTCCGTCTTTTCGGAATGCCGGAGGGAGTTTAGCCATTTTCTCCATCGAAGTATCCATAGGTCGCTCATCAGTATCAAAAACAATGGGCTCTCCTCTTCTCTGCGGGACAGGAAAGGGAACTATCTCATCCTTAAATACACCCTCCGCTATGGCTTTGCGTGCCTGCATATGGCTGAGATAGCCTATCTCATCCTGCTGTTGGCGAGTGAAGCCATATCTATTGGCGATTTCCTCTGCGGTATTTCCCATATGATAGCCGTAGAATATTTCCCACAACCCATCATAGACCATGAGGTCTATAAGCTCTCCTCTGGCTCCAACATCCATGCGATAGCCCCAGCGGGCCTTAGGGAGGATGTAAGGGGTGTGGCTCATGGATTCCATGCCTCCAGCAACTACAACATCGGCCTCGCCCGCTATTATGGCTTCTGCTCCCAAGGTAATAGCTTTTAAACCTGAGGCACAGATCTTGTTCACTGTAAAGGCAGGGGTCTCTTTGGGAATGCCAGCATATATGCAGGCCTGACGAGCCGTGTTTTGTCCCTGCCCTCCCTGAAGGACATTTCCCATGATTACTTCGTCAACCTGAACAGGACGCAAAGAAGAATCGTAATCATAGTGCTTTTTCTCCAGCTCTATTATTCCATCAGACTTGAGTGCGTCAGGGCCATAACCGAGTAATTCTTCGCTGGACTTCGGCCTTAGTCCGGCTCGCTTAAGCGCCTCCTTGATTGTTGCGGTACCTAGCTCAACAACAGGTATATCTCTTAAAGAACCACCGAAGGCGCCAATTGCTGTCCTGGCACCACTGACGACAACTACTTCTTTTTGCATGCTCTAATCTCCTTCTATCAGAATTTCCTCATATCGCGGATGGAGGCAGTAAACTGCCCAGAGTTGATACGGGCATTGTCATGGCTTCCCTGGCAAAATCACTTCCCGTAATGCCTCACGCCTTACTGTGGGACAGTTTACCTGTGAATTTACCAAGTATATCAAATTCTTAGGCTATATCAAAGGATTATCTTGGGGCGACAGCTACTACAAAAACTGGCCTCCTTCAAGTCAGTGTCGGCCAGGCTGTTGGAAAAGTGCATGACACATTTGTTATTGGGGCAATGTCCCAGGCCGAATGTATGTCCCAGTTCATGAACTATCTCCTTGGTGGCTCTTTCCAGAAACAAAGCTTCGTCTGAAGCCAAGCCATAATATTCTTGCCTTAGTCGGCACAGGGATACGATAGCTGTTCCCGAGACTATATCGGCTTCGCCAAATACGAAGTTAAGCCTGGGAACATAAAGGTCAACATCAGCTATACCTACAACCCTTTCCTCTCTTTGTGACTGTCCGAGAGAGGCCAGCAATTTTGAGGAAAAGTACTGCTTCCTCTCGGGATTATAAGCCTGAGACAAATCGCTAAAACCTGCTCTTATTTCTACTGGACAATGAAAAACACCGCCAACCCTATCCTTAAGCTCCCCCATTATTTCGTCAGCTATATTGTCTAACGGTTTAAGCGTGATCTTCACTTAATTTTTGTCTGCGCTCTTTTCCCAAATAATATCCTAAAATTTTATCACAGGTTGAGCAAGGCGTGATGGGTAATTATAATCAGTTGTAAAAACTCCTTCCTTAATGAAATGTTAACAATTGTATTATATAATAATACCCTGAGTATTATAAGGCGAATATTGGGTATGAAGGTAATAATTAGTTCGAAGAGATACCATTACCTGGTAAAATTTAGCATTTTTTTGATTACGGTAGTTTTAATTGCCGGGATGGCAGGCTGTGGCCCTGTTCAGTACACCCTCAGCATCTCGAGCACCCAAGGCGGCACGGTAACCACCCCTGGAGAGGGGACTTTTACCTATTACGAGGGAGCGGTGGTCAACCTGACGGCCGAGGCTAAGGAGGACTACCACTTCGTCGAATGGACCGGCGATGCAGACACCATTGACGGTGTTAATGATGCCACTATAAACATCATGATGGATGACAGCTATTCCGTCACGGCTAATTTTGGCTTTAATATCACACCCATGGTCGCCGCAGGCCGACAGCACACGGTGGGGCTTAAGGCCAACGGCACCGTGGTCGCCACTGGAAGCAGCCACTACGGGCAATGCAATGTCGGCGGCTGGACAGGCATCGTCCGGGTCACCGCAGGCTGGTATCACACGGTGGGACTTAAGTCCGACGGCACCGTGGTCGCCGTGGGAGATAACGATGAGGGGCAATCCGATGTCGGCACCTTGACAGGCATCGTCCGGGTCGCCGCAGGCCAACAGCACACGGTGGGGCTTAAATTCGACGGCACCGTGGTCGCCGTGGGAGATAACTACTACGGTCAGTGCGATGTCGACAACTTGACGGACATCATCCAGGTCGCCGCAGGCGACTTACACACGGTGGGGCTTAAGTCCAACGGCACCGTGGTCGCCGTGGGACTCAGCGACGACGGGCAGTGCGATGTCGGCGGCTGGAACATCACCCAGGTCGCCGCAGGCCGACTCCATACAGTGGGAGTTAAGTCCGACGGCACCGTGGTCGCCATCGGATATAACGGAGACGGACAGTGCAATGTCAGTGGCTGGACAGACATCATTCAGGTCGCCGCAGGCCGACGCCATACGGTGGGAGTTAAGTCCGACGGCACCGTGGTCGCCACTGGAGACAATTACTACGGGCAGTGCGATGTCGACGGCTGGACGGACATCATCCAGATCGCCGCAGATTACGATAACACGGTGGGACTTAAGTCTGACGGCACCGTGGTCGCCGTGGGAACCAGCTCCTTCAAGCAGCGCGATGTCGGCAGCTGGACGGACATCACCCACATCGCCGCAGGCCCATCTCACACGGTGGGGGTTAAGTCCGATGGCACCGTGATCGCTGTGGGAGAAAACGACGAAGGACAATGTGAGGCCAGCGGCTGGACAAACATTACTCAGACCGCCGCAGGCGAATTTCACACGGTGGGGCTTAAGGACGATGGCACCGTGGTCGCCACAGGATGGTGCGACTTCGAAGGATGCAATGTTGGCGACTGGACGGACATCATCCAGGTCGACGCCGGCGCCCTGCACACGGTGGGGCTTAAGTCCGACGGCACCGTGGTCGCTGTGGGAGACTGTACCAACGGGGAGTGCGATGTCAGCGGCTGGACATCCATCATCAAAGTTGCTGCAGGCGACTTGCACACGGTAGGTCTAAAATCCGACGGCACCGTAGTTGCCGTTGGTTGGAACATCTCTGGACAGTGCGATGTCGGTAGCTTGATGGACATCATCCAGATTGACGCAGCCGAGCATCATACTGTAGGGGTTAAGTCAGACGGCACCGTGGTCGCTGTGGGAGCCCAATGCTCGGGCTGGAACTGTGACTGGGGGCAGTGCAACGTCGGCGGCTGGTCGAACATCACCCACGTTGCCGTATCCGACTCGCATACGGTGGGGCTTAAATCCGACGGCACCATGGTCGCCGTGGGATTGAACGACGGCGGGCAGTGCAATGTTGGAGGCTGGACAAACATCACCCAAGTCGCCGCAGGCTGGATTCACACAGTGGGGCTTAAGTCCGACGGCACTGTGGTTGCCGCAGGCCCTATAGCCGAACTTGCCACATGGGATCTGTTCTAGGCAGCGCAATGTCGGCTGGACGCTGAAAATCAGTTCTCTCCCCTACCTCCACCCTCACCTTAACCCCCCCATCAAGAGGGAGGAATTCTATACGAGATTATGCGGTTAACTATAGTATAATTGCTGGATATCGAGGCCAGGAATTGAATTACAATCAAGCAGAAGAGTATCTAAATAGTTTTGTTAACTATGAACAGATTCCGGGCATATCTTATGCCCAGCCTGGTTATAGCTTAAGGCACGTAGAAGAGCTGCTGAACCGTATGGGCAATCCTCAGTTGGCAGCCAGGACGATTCACATCGCAGGCACTAAGGGGAAAGGGAGTGTGGCAGTTATGATTGCTCAGGTCTTGAGCAATTCAGGTTATAAAACGGGGCTATATACCTCCCCCCACCTTCATACTCTAAGGGAGCGTATTAGCGTGGATGGCAGTTTGATTTCTGAAGCTGATTTTGCTGCGGCCATGGCGGAAGTCAAGCCCTTTATTGAATCAATGAAACACGACTCCAGTTTCAGGCAACTGACTTATTTCGAGGCATTGACTGCGCTGACATTTGCTTATTTCAAGAAAAAGCAGCTGGACTTTCAAGTGCTGGAAGTAGGTCTAGGTGGCAGACTTGATGCTACAAATATAGCCAGGCCTGTAGTTTGTATCATTACCCCTATCAGCCTGGACCATACTCAGATTTTGGGCGATAGCCTGGAGGAAATAGCTCAGGAGAAAGCAGGCATTATCAAGTCCGGCTGCTGGGTGGTGCTTTCCCCCCAACCAGAAGAGGCGGCTTTGGTAATCAGCGATATTTGCCGTGAGAAGGAAGCGAAGGTGGTTCAGGTAGGCAAGGATGTCACCTGGTATAGGATGGGCGGTGACCTCCATCATCAATCGCTGGTGGTCGAGGGTAGAACAAGTAGATACCAATTTAGCATTCCTCTTTTAGGCGACTTCCAGCTTGAGAATGCTGCCGTTGCCGTAGCCGCCCTAGAGATATTGGCTTCTGCAGGCTTTGCCATCTCAGCCGCCAATATTGCTCAAGGGCTGGCTCGAGTTAAGTGGCCGGGGCGATTTCAAATTTTGCAGCAACACCCCACAGTGTTGGTTGATGGTGCTCATAACGTAGTGTCAATGAAAGGGTTGGTCAATAATATCAAATCATACTTCAGTTACAAACGGATTTTTCTTATTTTTGGGACATCCTGTGACAAAGACATACCGGGAATAGTGAATGAGCTGGTTACCCTCTCTCCTCAAGTCATAGTTACACGGACAGCACATTCCCGTGCTGCCCCCCTTTCAACCCTGGCTGCTGAGTTCACCAAGCGAGGCATTGAGCCTGAAACCAGAGAAACTGTAAGCGAAGCCCTGTCCCGAGCTTTGTCTCTGGCAGACAAGACAGACATTATCTTCGTTACCGGCTCTCTTTTTGTCGTGGCGGAAGCGTTAGCTTATTTCTCGAGGGTTTGAGTTTCAGTTTCAATAGGAGAGGCAAGGGCTTCCTTGGGTAACATATTGCCTAGAATTTGCTGGAGCGCCATGATATGGCTACATGTCCCCCATTGAGAAAAGAAATGACAGGCACAATGCCATTTCCCATTGGCATAGCTTAGCTTATGGTCATCGTTTTCCCCGTGGAAAACAGCGGTTAAACCTGAGAAAGTGACACGACCTGGTTCTTGAGCGTACCTTTTGGCTTTTTCAATCTTCCCGATAAGGCTGGACCGCATCTCTCTTGCCTTAAGTATACAACAGGGCACAGGAAAAGTCCAGCATCCGTAACCAGACGCAATTATGCTATCATAGTAACCAGTTTGGGAACGATGTAATGGTCTTTCAGCCGCAAACCAAAATTCTTTTCAGCCGTGGCGAGATAGCTAAAGCCGTAGACAGGCTGGCTTCTCAAATCAACAGAGATTATCAAGGCAAGCAGCCTTTGCTTATTGGCGTCCTTAAAGGGGCCTTTGTGTTCATGGCCGACCTCATTCGCCAGCTCGATTTACCCCTGGAGCTTGAGTTCGTCAAGCTCTCCAGCTACGGCACTGCCAGAGAAAGTTCAGGCAAAGTGAGAATGGTTCAAGGGCTCAAGACGCCTATAAAAGGTAGAGATGTTCTGGTGATTGAGGATATTGTAGACACTGGAATTACCACCTCTTTTTTACTTGATTACTTAATGAAGAAGAAGCCAGCTTCGCTGAAGCTCTGTGCTTTAACAGACAAGCCCTCCCGGCACAGAGTCCCGGTATCCATTGACTATCTTGGCTTCACTGTGCCCAATAAATTTATCGTTGGATATGGAATCGACTTCGATGAGAAGTTCCGCTATTTGCCCCACATATATGCCCTGGAGGACTAGGAGATGAGTTTAAAGGAGCTTATTTCCGTAGCCAGAGGGGAAACACCGGCTGATTTGCTCCTGAAAAATGCCCGGATAGTAAATACCTTTATTGGGGAAATAGAGCAAGCCGACGTGGCTATCTATGGCGATAGGATTGCCGGGGTAGGAAATTATGGTAAAGCCAAGGAAATTATCGATTTACAAGGCAAGTTCTTAGCTCCTGGGCTGATTAACGGACATACACATATAGAAAGCTCTATGCTTCACCCGGCAAGGTATGCTGAGGCTGTGGTTCCCAGAGGTACTCTGGCCGTAGTCACTGACTTACATGAAATCGCCAACGTTTGTGGACCTGAAGGAATAAAGTTCGTTACGGATTTGGCTCAAAAGCTCCCACTGGATATGCTATTCATGGCCCCTTCATGCGTACCAGCAACCCACCTGGAGACATCAGGTGCCAAAATCAGCTCCAAGGAAGTAAAGAAAATTCTAGCTCACCCTAAGATAATTGGCTTAGGAGAGATGATGAACTTTCCCGGCGTAGTCAGTGGAGATGAAGAGGTTTTGAAGAAAATCAGTGCCTCTAAGGGCAAGGTGATTGATGGACACGCTCCGGGACTCGCTGGCAATGAACTGAATGCCTATCTGTCCGCTGGCATTCTTTCCGACCACGAATCCACTACCATGGAAGAAGGAAAGGAGAAGCTGCGCCGGGGTATGTACCTCATGATTCGAGAGGGCTCTTCAGAGAAAAACCTGGACGCCCTTCTGCCTCTGGTTACCGATAATACCTATAAAAGATGCTTCTTTGTGGTGGATGACCTTAGTTGCTCTGATTTACTTCGGGAAGGCGATATTGACGCTGTGGTCCGAAAGGCTATCGACAGAGGGCTGGAGCCAATTCGCGCAATTCAGATGGCAACGATTAATGCTACTGAGTATTTCAGACTTTATTATAGAGGGGGCATTGGCCCGGGTTATGTAGCCAACCTCATAACCATCACCGACCTGGCTAAATTAGAGATAGACATGGTCTTCTACCAGGGAAAGGTGGTGGCAAAGCAAGGCAAGCCTTTGTTCCTCTCACCCCCTATTACTCTGGAGCTAAGAGACACGGTACGCATTAAACCCCCTATGGGGAAATCATTGTCATTGCGAGCGGAGCGAAGCAATCTCAGTGATGAGACCTATCCAGTTATCGAAATTGTCCCCGGACAGATAGTTACCAGGAAGGCAATAGAAAAGGTGAAAGTTGTGGATGAGACAGTTATGCCTGACGTGGAAAGAGATATTCTAAAGCTGGTGGTGGTGGAACGGCACAAGGCTAGCGGCAACATCGGAGTAGGCTTAGTAAAGGGATTCGGCTTGAAGAAGGGAGCATTAGCCTCTTCAGTGGCCCATGACTCTCACAACATAATATCGGTGGGTACCAATGACTTCGACATCCTCAAGTCAATTGAGGAAATTAATAGATTGCAAGGCGGGCTAGTTGTTTGCGCCAACCTGGAAATTCTCGCTTCTTTACCCTTGCCCATCGCTGGCTTGCTTTCCCCCGAGCCACTGGAGGTAGTCGTGTCCCAGCATGAAAAAGCGGAGAAAGCTGCTGCCAGCCTAGGCAACTTGCCTCCAGCCCCCTTTGCCCTCCTCTCCTTCCTAGCTCTGCCCGTGATTCCCGAACTCAGACTGACCGATTTAGGCCTGGTAGACGTGTTAGAGTTTAAGCTGCTCAAGTAGAATTAACCCGACTATCTCCTCATCCCGGTTTTCTGAATTCCAGACAATACCCGTGATACCGACCATGCACTTTCCAAATACCGTCTACACGTATCTCTTTCATTGTTTCTGGAATCAGATGAACAGGAACGGAGGTATCTACTTTATTATCCTGATCCGAACGCGACAAACGGAAGAAGCGAGCCACGTTTCGGGCTACCTGCTCCGATTCATCAGCAATTATTATTTTACTTCCCGGTCGGGCAACACGGACCATCTCATCAATGGCCTTCTTCTTTTCAGAAAAAAAGTTGATCCCACCAACGTGAAAAACGCTGTCAAACGAATCTGATTTGAAAGGCAACTCTTCTGCCTTCCCCAAGAAAAGCTCTACCGGCCATCCTCGGCTTGTAACCAACCTGCGACAATTATTCAACTGCGCCGCTGAGATGTCCAGGCCGTATATGTCACCCGCTTCTGGAGACTCAAATAGGTAAGGAAGATTACCACCAGACCCTATCGAAACCTCCAGAACTCGTCCATTGTTTAGTTCCAATCTGTGCAAAATCTCTGTGCGGGCCTTACGTTCTCCACCCATAGGCAAAAACGATAACCTATCAAAAATTGTTTCCAAGCGTGACCATCTATTATAGAATCGAGCGAAACGCTGGTTAAGACCCTCCAGTTCCTGTAAATCGATAAAGTGCACAATGCCGTTTTTAATGATATAGCTTCTTTCACAGTGCGCGCAAAACAAGCTCCCCCCATTCCCACTTGTATTATCTGATTCACCGCGAAATGTAAGTTCAGTTTGACAACCAGGACAACATAGCAACTCTAATGTTGAGCGCTTCATTGCTATTTCTCTTAGGCTATTATATTTCGCGCCAAAGCTAAGCTAAGCGACGCGCTCTTGCGAGTCCGGTGCATGCGCTTGTTCGACGTTTCATATGGTTATCACGCCTTCCAAATAGAGTACTGCCCGACCAGAAATCTTTACTCGATCTCCGGCATTGACGCAGAATAACTCGCCGCCGCGCTTCGATATCTGAAACGCACGTAGATTCTTCTTGTGGAGTTCGCTCGACCAGTATGGAACCAAAACACAATGCGCAGAACCTGTCACCGGATCCTCCGGTATCCCAATCCGGGGGGCGAAGAATCTTGAGACAAAGTCGCTCCGACTTCCCTTGGATGTAACGATGACGCCACGACATTCAACTCGCTCAAGCGCAGAAAAATCGGGCTGAAGTTCCCGAACGGCCTTCTCGCTCTCCAGTACCACAAGCAAATCTTCGACTGAACTCAGTACTGCGATTGGCGTCACACCAAGTGCCTCCTTTAGGCCAGACGGCGGGATCATGCTATGGGCGGGTCTGGAGGGAAAATCCATCTCAAGAAGACCGTTGCGTTTACCAACGATGAGTTGCCCGCTTTTCCGTGTACGGAAGCGGATTTCCTTTTCCGACCAGTCTTGGCATGAGAAAATGACAAAAGCGCTCGCCAGTGTTGCGTGCCCGCAAAGCGCAACTTCAGTCGTTGGAGTGAACCATCGAAGGTCAAACCCGTCATCATTGCGAACGAGGAAGGCGGTCTCTGACAAGTTATTCTCGGCAGCGATGGACTGAAGCATGTTATCGTCGATCCACGAATCCAGTATGCAAACAGCGGCCGGATTACCCGAGAAGACTTCGGAGGTAAAGGCATCAACTTGGTAAATGGGTATTTTCATTATCTCTTTCTTCCTTCGCCGAGTATCTATTTTTATACTTATTCTATAAGCATTTCGGGAACATTATGCATAATTCCAAAGATTATGTCGCCTCCTCATCTACACCAAGAGATATGTATGGTGTTCCAATGATTGCATTACCTTTCAATGTCATCGTGCTTACGCATTCTTTCAAGACGCTTCTTCGTTGCCTCCCGCATCAAAGGCCAAAGCTCAAGAAAATGGCGTTCGGTTTCTGGCTCTGCAAGCCAATCATCAATCTCATAAATATCAAGACTGTAAAATCCTTTACGAATACCGACGGCAAGTTCAATGATGTAATCATTCACCATCGTGATGAAATCTTCTGTACGATTTCTTGAGGTTTGCTTAGGAGAGGTGAGATGCTTATCGAAATTGATGTTTTTGCCTTTGCGAGGCATACCGACGTACGTTGCCTTTTGTTTGATGTTTTCTAGCTCGCCTGTTTGTAGAATTCTAATTAACTGCTTCGACACAAATGGGCTGTCAACATGACTTGCAAACCAGCTCTGTTTTGACGTATGCGAGTAGCCACCACGAAGAAACTGCTGCATATCTTCTATTGACCAAATACCATCTATCCTGTTATGCCACCAAACATCCTCAAACATGAAATACTTACCGATTTCTTCCATTGATAAAGCGGACATCAGCAGGGCAGAGGGGATACGACCTCTATTAAACAAAAGGACGGCATCTTCGTGCAGACGCACAGCGTTTTTAAATGAAGCGGTGGCGATACGTTGGATTTTTCGTAAAACTGATTCTCTCTTATCCATTGAGGATTGCCAACATCTATATTTTATACCTATTTTCCATATTTATTCTATGAGAATTTCGGGGGACATCGTGCGTAATTCCAAAGATTATGTCGCCTCCTCAACTACTTCAAGAGATATGTATGGTGTCCCCTTAATCGCACCCGCCGAGCTCAGGCTGACCGATTTAGGCCTGGTGGACGTGGCAGAGTTTAAGTTGCTCAAGTAGAATTAAACTGATAACGCTCCGGCTTTGCGGCGAGCGAAGGGAGTCCGACAACAGCCGATTGTTATGGCTTCTTTTACAGCAAGTTAGTAGAAAATATACATCTACTTCTATCCCTCTGTGTTCCCAACCACCTATTTAGTGACGTCTGAGATTGCGTTGGCACAGGCATTGAGGATAATTGTCGATTCAATATTACTTATCCATTAGGGAATTGTGCTTCCATCCAGCTTACTACCTCTTGCTGAATTTTGTTTTCATAGCCTTTGTAGAAATGATCCGCCCCATCGATAATCACGAATCTTTTCTTTTTTGATGGAGACACATCAAATGCCTCTTTCCCAGGCTCCCCAAGTTGCGGTTCTATGTCATGAGAACCATAGAAAGATAAAATTGGCACGGTGATCTTTTCCATAAACGCCTTTAGATCAGCATGGACTGGATCGAGTTCCTGCAATACAGTCTTGGCAGAAATCACCCATGGCCAACCATCAATTGTAAACATTTTATCCTCTTTACCTTCGGTAAGCGCGACTTTTGCTTCCTCAATGATTTTACCAACGATCTCCTTTGGATGCCATGGCGGAATTATATCGTATCCGGGAATTGCTGAAGCTAATACAACTCCTTTTATAGTGTTATCTCGCGCTGCTAACGCAGCGGCAAGTAATCCCCCTTGGCTGTGGCCTCCCACGATTATTCCCCCATACCCTTGGTTCTTTAAAAATTCTAGGCCAGCTAAGGCGTCACTCATTTGGTCAGAAAACATTACCACAGCATCACCTTCTGGTTTCCAGCCCGGTGTGACGGTCAATATGGAACGCCCTCGTCTATTCAAGGAAAGACAGTCGTATCCCTTAGCTGTCAGTGCCAGAGGTATAAACCTTGGAAAGCCGGTATAAAAATTCATGGAGCGGCCATGAATAAGATACACTGCGTATTTGTCGCTAGTTTTTCTTTTTCCTTCAGACGCTTTATAAAAGGCACCATCCAATTCAACTCCTTCCTCACCCTTGATGGTCACCAATTCAGTTCTCATTTTTCATTTACCTCCGTTGCCATTTCCTCGGATTTTTATAATTACTTTATCCAAATAATAAAAATAGATTATCTTACAGTCGATAACCATAACATTGCCTTTTATATTATTGTATTGATTATTGAAAATATATTATGTTTTTGGCAACCAGTCAAAGCAAAATAATTCAAAGGGAAATCCTTGACCATACATCTGCTGGAAAATGGCTATGATATTTTGTTAAAGGGGTGACTACTGTCTCAAAGCCTTTTCTGTAGAGCCGATATAGTGCTATCCAGAACTAATAGGTAACATCTATTTTTATACCTATTTTTTACATTTATTCTATAGGCATGTACTGTATGACGAGGCACAGCAAAGTGCAGAATTCTCACTTCTCTCTTGTGGCCCATAATGGCGAAGCGTCGAAAGCCTCCCCTTTGAGTTTAGCTTCCAAATTTTTCCCTAGTTCCTCTATGGGCACCCGAATTTGCGCCAGGCTGTCCCTCTCCCGAATGGTAACCTGTTTATCTTCTAAGGACTCGAAATCTATAGTAACGCAGAACGGGGTGCCGATTTCGTCCTGACGTCTGTACCTCCGCCCTATGCTTTGAGAATCATCGTAATCAGTCACGAAATTTGGACACAATTTGTTAAAAACTTCTTTAGCCAGAGGGGTTAATTTTTCATTCCTGCTTAAGGGCAGAACAGCTACCTTGATAGGAGCCAAATAATGGTGCAGGTGTAGAAGTGTTCTCTTTTCTCCTTCGACTTCCTCTTCATCATAGGCATCAATAAGGAAAGCCAGGACGGAGCGGTCAACGCCAGCCGAAGGCTCAATAACGTAGGGAACATACCTTTCGCCAGCCTCAGCATCATAGTAACCGAGCTCTTTGCCGCTATATTTGGCATGCTGAATAAGGTCAAAATCGCCCCTGTTGGCTATACCCTCCAGCTCCGACCAGCCCATAGGAAAGAGATACTCGATGTCATAGCAGTCCCGGGCATAGTGGGCCAACTCATCTTTGCCGTGCTGGCGCAGGCGAAGATTTTCCTTCCTGATACCCAGTTTGACATACCAGTCAAACCTCTCCTTCACCCAGTAATCAAGCCACTCTTCGTCAGTCCCGGGCTTAACGAAGTACTCCAGCTCCATGTGCTCAAACTCTCTGGTCCTGAATACGAAGTTGCCGGGAGTGATTTCATTGCGGAAAGATTTACCTATCTGGGCGATGCCCAACGGCAACTTTCGCCTGGAAGTGGTGATTACATTATCAAAGTTGACGAATATGCCCTGGGCAGTTTCGGGGCGGAGGTAGATTGTGCTTGCCTCCTCCTCCACAGGACCCATAGAAGTTTTAAACATCAGGTTGAACATGCGAGGCTCGGTTAACTCACCACCACATTTGGGACATCCTTTACTCTCTATTTCTGTAGCGCGCCACCTCAGGTGACAAGATTTACACTCTACCAGAGGGTCTGTGAAGCTATCAATGTGACCGCTAGCTGCCCAGACTCCCGGGTGCATCATGATTGATGTGTCCAGACCTACTACATCATCCCGTTCATGGACTATCGCCTTCCACCAGGCGTCTCGAACATTGCGCTTAAGCTCCACCCCCATAGGGCCATAATCCCAGCAGCTAGCCAAACCACCGTATATTTCGCTGCTGGGAAAAATAAGCCCCCTCCGCTTACACAGAGAGACGATTTTATCCATATCCACTTTAGCGGGCATCCTCAGGTCTCCTTTCTCCGATGCATCGGAGCTTAGCTTACCAGCTTTATTCACAGGCGTCAAAGGGATGTCCTCGTTCAGTACCTGAGTGACACTTCCTTTCTGTCATTGCGAGGAGCTCCGATGAATCGGGGCGACGAAGCAATCTCGGTGGGGCTAATAGATTGCCGCGCTTCGCTCGCAATGACAAAAAAAGAGGGGCCCGCAATGACATGGGAGGTTATTGCCAATATCACAAACATATAAAGTATCACCCACCTATCTGAACTACGTCAAGGGAACGACAGGAAGCTGAGGGCTCAGGTGGCAAAGAAAAAAGGTTCTGGAGAGGAGTGAGTAAACTCCGATAAAATCGGAGTTTACTCATGTTTTGTCTTTGTTTTCTTTTTTACCTTGGCAGCTTCCAAAGCAGCGAAGCTCAGGTTATCTTCCCTCAAGCTTATAGCTATGGTATCTCCTTCCTTAAACTCACCCTGCAATATCCTGGCCGATATTGGATTTTCCACATACTTCTGAATAGCCCGGCGTAAGGGACGAGCCCCATACATAGGATCGTAGCCTTTCTGAACTAACCAGGCTTTGGCTTCTTCATTCACTTCAAGCTTAATCTCACGCTCAGCAAGCCTTTTTTCCACCTCATGAACAAGCAGGTCGACGATGCTCTTCAAGTGCTCTTTGGTCAGCTGGTGAAATGTAACGATATCATCTATCCGGTTGCGTAACTCGGGAAGCAAGCTCTCCTTTAGGGCTTTGTTCACATCAGTCTTCATTTTTTCTTCATCGCCTTCCTCTCTATGGAGAAAACCTATACTTCCACGCTGGAATTCTTTGCTGCCTAAGTTACTGGTCATGATTACTACTGTGTTTCTAAAATCCACAGTGCGGCCATGTCCATCGGTAAGCCTGCCGTCCTCCAACAACTGCAATAATATACTAAGGACGTTGGGATGGGCCTTTTCCACCTCGTCGAACAGGATCACCCGGTAGGGACGGCGGTGTACGGCCTCGGTCAATTGGCCTCCCTCCTCATAGCCCACATAGCCGGGTGGCGACCCGATAAGGCGGGACACAGTATGTTCTTGCATATATTCCGACATATCTATTCTTACCATAGCTTCTTCGTCGTCGAAGAGAAACTCAGCTAAAGCACGAGCCAGCTCGGTCTTTCCCACGCCGGTAGGGCCTAGGAAAATGAAGCTGCCAATAGGGCGTTTGGGGTCCTTGAGCCCGGCTCGGCCTCGCCTAACAGCCTCAGAAACAGCAACCACCGCCTCTTCCTGGTCCACTATCCTCTGGTGAATCCTTTCCTCCATGTGGACCAATTTATCAGTTTCCGTTTCCATCATTCGCGAAACGGGTATGCCCGTCGATTGGGCGACCAGTCCGGCGATATCTTCTTCATCCACCACACTGTCAATTTTCTTCTCCTTCTGCCATTGCAGTTTGGCCTTATCGTACTCTTGCTCCAAGCGTATCCTTTCCGCTTTCAATTCGGCAGCTTTTTGGTAGTCCCCCCGCTGCGAAGCCGCCTCCTCCTCATCAATCAGGTGCTTCATCTTCCGGTCCATTGTTTTAACTTCCTCGGGAGCGCTTTCCATATCGATGCGCAGCTTGCTGGCTGCCTCGTCGATCAAGTCAATTGCCTTGTCAGGCAAGAATCTATCTGATATATATCTCTGGCTCAGCTTGGCAGCAGCTACCAGAGCGGAATCCTCGATTTTTATTTTGTGATGCGCTTCATATCGGGGACGAAGTCCTCGGAGCATCTCTATGGTAGCTTCTACGCTGGGTTCATTAAGATAAACTGGACTGAAACGTCTCTCCAGAGCTTTATCTTTTTCAATACGTTTTCTATACTCGTCGAGTGTAGTAGCCCCGATACATTGAATCTCACCACGAGCTAGTGCCGGCTTCAGCATATTGCTGGCATCAATTGCTCCCTCGGCAGCTCCGGCTCCTACCACGGTGTGAAGCTCATCAATGAACATAATGACTTCGCCGGCCGCCTGCCGGACTTCATCTAGAACTGCCTTCAACCTTTCCTCAAATTCCCCGCGGAATTTGCTTCCAGCCACCAACGCTCCCATGTCTAAAGCCACTACCTTTTTCCCTTTGAGGGAATCGGGAACATCTTCAGCAGCAATCTTCTGAGCTAATCCCTCAGCAATAGCCGTCTTGCCCACGCCGGCGTCGCCGATAATCACGGGGTTGTTCTTGGTGCGCCGCGAGAGTATTTGCGTCACACGTTTGATTTCGTTTTCCCTCCCGATTACAGGGTCAAGTTTTCCTTGACGGGCTAGCTCCGTGAGGTCATGCCCGTATTTTTCCAGGGAACGGTACTTGCTTTCTGCTTGACGGTCGGTAACTCGATGTCCGCCACGAATTTTCTGCAAGGCTTGATAAATCTTTTCCTGGTTAACGCCGGCTTCAGCCAGAATTGTTGCGGCTTCACCTTTGCTTTCCCCGGCGATAGCAATGAGCAAATGCTCAATGCTGACAAACTCGTCCTTGAGCCTGTCGGCCTCCCTGTTGGCATTTTCGAGAAGAGCGGAAATCCGCGGAGTAGCATAAATTTGCCCCGCCTCGTAAGCTACTTTGGGGAAATTCTCAAGCGTTGCTACAACCCGCTTCTTTACCGCTTCAACATCTACACCCAGCATCTGTAATATGTCCCTGGTTACACCCTTCTCCTGCTCCAGCAAAGCTAATAGAATATGTTCCACATCCCACTGGTTATGTTGATAGCGGCGAAGTAGCTCTTGTGAGGCTGCTAAAACCTCTTGTGCCTGCTCAGTAAATCTCTCCGGTCTCAATTTTCTATACCTCCTTCCATTCTGCGTCTTCTATTATGTCCTCTATTATGTCTTCTATTTCAGCTTCGGCAACTTTCTTAATTTTCCTCTCCATTTCTTCAAGTTGTTGTTGCATCTCTTTCATCCTTTGCATCAACCTCAACGCCACCTCCACCCCAGCCAAATTAACGCCACAATCGCTCATCAGAGCCTTAATATAGCGCAAGCGGTCAACGTCTTCCTCCGAATAAAGACGGATATTACCACTTGAACGCTCCGGCTGTACCAGCCCCAGCCTTTCGTAATACCGCAACGTGTGAGCTTCTATGCCCACCATCCTGGCGGCTACGCTTATTACATATCTCGGTTTGGATTCCCAGTCCATCATTGTGACACCTCGCTTTATGTGAGTCGCAAAGACCGCAATCTCTCAAATAATTTTCTTTCCTCCTCGGTCAAATTGATGGGAAGGACCACTTTTACCTTGGCAAACATATTGCCGTACTTATTATTGCCTAGCTGGGGCATGCCCTTTCCTGCCAGGCGGAAAACCTTCCCGTTCTGAGTCTCCGGTGGTATTTTAAGAGATAAATTGCCATTCAAAGTGGGCAATCTAACCTCACCACCCAATATGGCGGTGGCTAAAGGTACTGAGACTCCAGTGTAAAGGTCATCTCCTTTACGCTCAAAGAGCTTGTGGGGGAGAACTTTCACTACCAGATAGAGGTTGCCTTTGCCGCCACCGGCAAGACCAGGGCCGCCTTCCCCGGCTATACGAATCCTCGACCCATCTCTAACTCCCGCTGGAATCTTAACCTCCAGGCGCTTGGGAGTTATCTTCCCACCAGAACCATTGCAAATAGTACAGACTCGATTGCCCACTCTGCCCGTGCCGCCACAAGCTGTACAGGGCTCCCCGGTCTGAAGTTGCATCATGCGCGTAGAGCCATGGAAAGCCTCTTCAAGGGTTACCTCGACGGGGGACTCTACATCCTGACCACGTCGTGGCCCACGCCTCATCCTGGAGCCTATACCAGCATCGCCAAACAAGCTTGAAAAAATGTCGCCAAAGCCGCTCAGGTCGCCATATTCGAAAGTTGTGCCACCCTTGCCAAAATCCCACCTAACACGCCCTTGCCCTCCGGATTTAGCAAATTGCTCAGCATATTCCCATTGTTCACCAAACTGGTCGTACTTCTTTCGCTTTTCAGGATTAGAGAGGACTTCATAAGCCGCATTTATCTCCTTAAATTTAGCCTCAGCCGATTTGTCGCCGGGGTTGAGGTCAGGATGGTGCTTGCGAGCCAAACGGCGGTAGGCCTGCTTGATTTCCTTTTCTGAAGCATTCCTACTCACACCTAGAATTTGGTAATAGTCCTTTCCTGCCATCTCTCTTCCCTAATTATTTTGTGTTAATTATAAAATTGTTTAATTATTTTGTCAAATATTATTAACAGTTTTCGAGAAAACTTGACAAAACTAATCAACTTTCCTGTAATATTACCTGACCTGAGAGTGGGGCTTGTTAAAAAATAAAGAGGCGAAACCTTGACCATCAAGGGAGAGCACAAAGCGGAACAGGAAATTAAGAAAGAGGGCTACCTATACCAAGAAAGACGCTATGGTGCTTTTTCCCGCAGCGTGGTCCTTCCCGGTGGGCTTAAGCCAGACAAGGCTGAGGCAACGATGGAGGATGGCGTTCTAACTCTCACTATACCCAAAGCTGAAGAGTTAAAGCCCAAATCAATTAAAGTCAAGGTTAAAGAGAGAGAATGACTATTGCAGGGCCCCGCTCTCAGACTTCAACAAATCGACGAACTGTCTTAAAATCCTTGCCGTAGCCCCCCAGATGATATGCCCTTCATATTCATATTCGCAAGAATCTTGCTTAAAATTGGCTTCATCCATCAAAAATGACAAGGGAACGGAAAAAATTTCCCTGATTTCTCTACCATCGGCCTTGAGAGGGTAAGGGTAGGGTATGCGGGCAACAAAAGGCGAAATAACATAGTTACTGGTGAGTGTCACGTTATCGTCAAATTCCCCCAAAATTTCAACATCGTCAGCCGTTAAACTTATCTCTTCTTCAGCCTCCCTGAGGGCAGTTTGGAGCAGGCTGGAATCAGATGGCTCCCGTCTTCCCCCAGGAAAGCAGACCTGCCCTTTGTGGAAGTCTACCTCTTCGCTCCTTTCCGTAAGCAAGACATGATATTGCCCCTGGTTATAAAAAAGAGGTATGAGCACTGCTGAAGTTTTGAGGTTTTCGCCGGTGATTTTCCTTTTCTTGTGATTACGGAGGATTTTTTCAATCTGCTGTTTCACTACGCTGTGATTATATCACCTCCCAAGATATCAAATATTCGCAAGTTCAGCAGCTAAGAGTTGTCGCACAAGCACTTAAGAGTTATACTTAAAGATTGTGGCAATAAAACAAGATTATTATGAAGTGCTGGGAGTGCCTCGAAACGCTAGCGATGAGGAAATTAAGAAGGCGTTTCGCAAGTTGGCGAAACTGCACCATCCTGACCGCAATAGAGAGCCAGGAGCCGAGGAGAAATTTAAGGAAATAAACGAGGCCTACCAAGTCCTCTCCAACCCCGATAAAAGGCGTAGATATGACCGCTATGGCCGAGTAGATATAGAGGGAGGCTTTTCCGATTTTGACTTTGGCGGGCTGGGAGATATTTTTGAGTCCTTCTGGAATGGCTTTGGCACCCCCTTTGGGCGGACTGCTCAGCGTGTTCCCCAGAAAGGGGATAGCCTACAAAATTACTTCACCCTCTCTTTCGAGGAGGCGGTTTTCGGCTGTAACAAAGAAGTTGAAATACAACGCATCGAGTTCTGCCCTTCATGTCATGGCATTGGCAGCGAACGGGGAACAAATCCCGAGACCTGTCCTGATTGCCGCGGCACAGGGCAAGTGAGGAGAGTT
>Ga0209635_10000054_pt1 | contig 61331 bp, 46 predicted proteins | sample DeeMarSWOR230_32_FD_187463 | JGI IMG/M metagenome (GOLD analysis project Ga0209635, IMG submission 187463) | Marine sediment microbial communities from White Oak River estuary, North Carolina - WOR-2-30_32 (SPAdes) (version 2) | ecosystem: Environmental > Aquatic > Marine > Intertidal zone >...
ATTCCTGGTGAAAATCGGGTGAAAATTGGGGACAGTCCCCAATTTTTTAGATGTTTTCACATTGTCATTGCGAGTCCGAAAGACATGGCAATCTCAAACTAAGGTGTCATTGCGGGTGATGCGTGACAATCTTTTAAAATAAATTGATTTTTTTCTTTGATTTATTTGACGGAACCGCAATGATATTATGGCTGTGAGATTGCCACGGGATGTACGCAGTGACAGAGTAAGTCGACGACCTTTTCTGATGGGGTCAGGGCTCGACATTAGACATTTTTTCTCTTTTGATGGTTTCAATTTCTTGTATTAATAAATCCATACTAAATATGCCTAATGTCGAGCCCTGACCCCTTTTAAATTATATTGACAAAAAAAAATCAGGATATATTATCAAAATAGATAGTGCAGAAATAAGAAGGGGAGGTCAGCAATGCCTAAATATTCAAATAAAATCAGTGCCATTATTTTTAAAAAGCTCCATAACGGTAGACCTATTTTTCCGTTAAAAAAGGTTTACATGCTGATCCTGGTCTTCTTTGTTTTGACAGCGCTTCATTATTATTCACATTGTGAGGATATTGAACAGGAAATGATTCTGGAAAATATCAATGTTGTGCTTATTGATCAAAAGACAGTTGATGTAGCGGATCAAAATAGGGACGATGTATGGAATATCGCCCGAAAAACCTTAGATGATATTCAATTTCCGCTCTATCGTTCAAATAGAGAAGAAGGGATTATTCTCTCGCTTGTTCGCGATTTTTCTATACGTATGCCGTTATCTGGAGGGAGCGCGGATACTTCCTCGCCCAAGTCCAGTCCTGTGGAAGGTGATCAGTATTTTCTCGTTATTAAAATTATTACCGATGAAGCGGGAAAGATCGTTGTCGACTGTGCGATAACAAAAAGAGACCGTTATTCTTCTGACCGCACCGGAAGAAAGATTCTGAAGAAATTAATAAACAGGTTGAATGACAATCTGGGAAAATAGCTTTCTTATTTTCGTTTTTGTCTTTTAGGTCCCTCAGGATTTTTTGGAATTCAGCGGAATCTCTGATCGATGCCAGGTCTTTGTCCTTCTCCATGATCTCTACCCTGTCGAACCCGTTCTCAACAGCGATTTTGAGGTTTTTCAAAGCTTTCTTCTTCTGGTTATCCAGAGCATAAAAACAGGCTAATTCATAAACGATATGCCGAAGCCAGGAGGGTTTGTATTCAATGGCTTTGGCTGCGATCTCATGGAAGATAATTGCTATTTTGTAATTCTTATTTTCGGAATACTTTCCACCTTCTTCCGCGGCGTGAAGGGCCAATTGAGTCAGCAGGCGGGAAGCAAGATAGTATTCATCGATATTCTTTTTGTTTTTTGCCTTATCGAGTAGAGAAGGAACATTTAATTCTGAATAGAGTTCTGCGAGATTCACGATCGTTTCCGGAGAATTATGGATTCGGGCAAAGGTTTGGATAAAATTCGTTCGGTAGAAATCTTCTCGTTCCCTTCGTTTGTTCTCCTCATCCAGGAATTTTCTGTATTCGCTGCTCTGTTTGAGAAGGTTAGCTTTATCCGTAATATTTTTGATCTCCTTCCAGTCTTTAAACATGGAGGCAGCGGCTTCATAATCAGAAACAGCGAAGTATATTCGGCCGCTCTCTTCCAGCGCTCGGGTTTTTTCCAGCTCTTGCGTATAGATCTTGTCTATCCGGACGTCATCCAGCGGCCTGAGCCCCTGCTTCATAGCCAGGATTTCCAGCCATTCGATGGCCCGGGTGCAGATATCCTGAGGCGCCCAGACATGTTCTCCTTCATAGAAGAGGAATCTGTGGGTCACATCAAGTGAGTCGAAGTCTTCATCCAGTTTGGTCATGGGTTGATAATTAAAATCTCCCAGGCCGACGATGCCAAAGTAGGCCGATGGCTTGACCTGGGCTGGCTTCAGCTCTGTGGGCAGTCCGGCACCGATCCCGATGATCCCGGCAACCGGATGATTGATGATTTTGGGAAATAAGGCGGCCGCCCTTGAGCCTCCGGAGAATCCGGTGGCATAGACTCTCCTGGGATCAATGGCTATTCTTGCCTTCGTATCGTTCCAGACAGCCTCAGCCGCTCTAAAAACAACGCCCCAGGGACCGTTCCTGGAGTTGTTTGAACAGACGACAATGTAGCCGTATTTTTCAGCCGCATCCTTGAAGTGCTCAAGAGGAACCTTGCCGTTGGCTCCCGGGTCAAAGGCATAAAGGATCGGCCAGGTTTTTTCGGGATTATAGGTGGAAGGAAGGAAAAGGGCGTAACTTTGTTCCGGCTTATCTTCGCAGACCACCTTCTCGATGATCTCTCCTTTTTGAAAATCCTGGAGAGGGTAGGGAAAAACGCAAATCTGAAAGAAAAGAAGAAAGGGTGCCAGAAAAAAGACTTGATATGATTTTTTTCCCATATAAAAATCTTAACATCCGGAGAGTCCGCGGTCAAACATGCTTGCCAGGCCCGTAACAAGGATTAAGCTTTGATTTCCCAGAGTATAGTAGATTGAAATATTGTCTAGGTCTGAGAAGCTGAATAAGGATTGAATAGAATTTGAGAAACTTGAAACCGGCTGTTACAATGGGGATGGAATACGATGTCAAATAAAGAATTCTTGGTCGAAGCCTGCGTGAATTCTGTGGAGTCGGCCGTAGAAGCGGAAAAGGGCGGCGCCCACAGAGTCGAGCTGTGCGATAACCTGCTGGAAGGAGGGACGACTCCCAGTGCGGCAAGTATCCAGCTGGCGGGAAAAATCCTTTCCATTGATCTGAACGTCATCATCCGGCCACGAGGCGGGGATTTCTGTTATTCTGACATTGAATTCGAGGTGATGAAGAGCGATATCCTGGCAGCCAGGGAGCTGGGCGCAGATGGGGTGGTGATCGGCGTCCTGAATATAGACGGACGGGTGGACAAAAAAAGGACCCGTGAGCTGATCGAGCTGGCCCGGCCCATGAACGTGACCTTCCACAGGGCTTTTGACATGACTGCCGACCCCTTCGGGGCTCTCCACGACCTGATCGAGCTGAAAGTCGACCGCATACTCACTTCCGGCCAGAAAAACACAGCCATGGAAGGAATCCGTCTTATCTCAGACCTGGTCAAGGAAGCCGGGGACAAGGTCATCATCATGCCCGGATGTGGGATCACTCCCGAGAACATAGCGAGATTGGCAACGGAAACCGGAGCCAGGGAGTTCCATGTATTTGCAGTGAAAAAAGTAACTAGCCCGATGAAATTCAGGAATCAGGAGGCGTTCATGGGGGCTCCGGTGGAGGTTTCTGAATTCGAGACTTCAGTAACCGATGCCGAAGTGATCCGGAGAATCGTCTCCCAATTGCAGAATAAATAGGGGATTCAAGACTTCAGCTTTCTCTGCCTTTGCTCGAGCGTGCGCACAACTTTGGTCAGCGATTCGAGAAAAGGAGTAGGGGTACCTGTCTTCTTTCCATAGTCGATGATCGGCTGAAAGATATATTCGATGGGATTGCCGGCCTCCAGGTCGATGGAGGTCGAGGGCTTGTGGTTGCCAGCGTTGGAGAGATAGGAGAGAGCGTTCTCAAAGAAGTTCTTTCCGTAATCGTACCCCACCTTCTTGGCGACATGGAGGCACTCCTGGAGGATCTGTTCGCAGAGATACCGCGTATCCTCTCCGTTCATGGCCTGTTTCATGGTCAAGCCTGTCGTGGCGCAGACAGGCATCAGGGCTGCGTTGAGGATCGTTTTTTTCCATTCGTTTTTCTTTATGTCAGGGGAGTAATGCGTCTCCAGTCCGGCATCTGTGATGAAGTCAGCGATCTCCTTGGCGAGCGCCTTATTTTTTGAAGATATGACTCCGATATAATTAGGCGGGTTGAAAAAGGACATCTTGACCACGCCTGGCTTCTGGATCATCCCGGCATAATTGATGACAAACCGCAGGACATCCTCCTTGCTCAGTTTCTCGGCGGCCCTATCCTCATTATCGATCCCGTTTTGAAGCAGAACGATTTTCTGTTTCGGCTTGAAAATCAGCTTGAGTTCCTCCAGCAAGGAGTCCATATAGTTGAATTTGACAGCGAGGAAGATCAGATCCACTTTGAAGCGGTCGAGGCTGGCGGTGAAATAGCCTGTGCCTTTTACAGGGATAGTGAAATTGTCGCCCACACCGGTGATGGTGATCCCGTTTCGCTCCACCGCAGAGATGAGGTCTCTCTTGATGTCGATGAGATAGACGTTTTCTTTATTCCGGGCAAGATAAGCAGCCATGATGCTTCCCACAGGCCCGGCCCCTATTACCGCAATGTTGTGATTAGCCATTTACTCTCCCGATTTTGTGTGGGGCTATTATAGAAAAAGTCCCCTTTCTTTGCAAATTTCATCAAGGCCTGTACCCTATATTCATTGCCTCAAGGAAGCATCAGATATTGCGATATAGACGAAAGGCACAGGCTGGGTGGTGGAAAAAACCGTATGGAAGGCTGAGCGGGCGTTGCGAGGAGCGAAGCGACGAAGCAATCTCTCCAATAGGAAGAGGAGAGCGAAGCCTGTAATCGAGCCACTTTTGACTGATTTGTGGCCTTCTTCTAGAACACAAATCAGCGAGGATTCCAAGGGAGTATGCTCCCTTGGTCGCAGGGTAAGGTTTTATATCTTGCCCGAGAAGGGGAGGCAGGGAGTCTCAATGAAATTGAGCTCCCGTCGGAAGGGGGAAAGCGGAGCTGTTCCCCCTCCGAGGTCTCGTTGGGTCAAAAGTGGCGTGTTTTTGAATCACCCAGCCTGTGCCATAGAATCATTTTGATCGAGGAGAACGGAACGTTCCCCGATATCTCTTGACAGTCTGAGGCAGAGCTTGTATCTTTTAAGTTAAGGAATCCAGTCTTAAAGAGCTTCTGAGATTAACTCAATATCTCGGACTGACCGTTTGAACACATCCAATTCACATTCAAACGAGCAGAATTTTAAGTAAATATCCATTGAGGAATTATCGATGAAAGATGAAATTTTATTGGGTGATGAGGCCGTTGCCCTGGCTGCCATCCATGCCGGTCTTTCCGCAGCCTATTCCTATCCCGGAACGCCCGCCTCAGAGATAATGGAATTTCTCATCGGGAACTCTAAAGGAGGGAAAAACTTCATCGCCTCCTGGTCCGTTAACGAGAAAGTAGCTTACGAGGAAGCGCTGGGAGCCTCATTTGCAGGCAAGCGGGCCATGGTGTCCATGAAGCATGTGGGCTTGAACGTGGCTGCCGATCCTTTTATGAATTCGGCGATTACAGGGGCCAACGGGGGCCTGGTGGTCGTGGTGGCCGATGACCCGAGCATGCACAGCTCTCAGAATGAGCAGGACAGCCGCTTCTATGCCCAATTTGCTCAGGTATTCTGTTTTGAGCCCTCGAACCATCAGGAGGCCTATGACATAACCCGTGAGGCGTTCGATGTCTCTGAGGAACTGGGCATTCCGGTGATGGTCCGGCTGGTGACCCGCCTCTCCCACAGCCGCTCGCGGGTTCAGCCCAGGCCGCCAAGGAAGCAGAATGCGCTGAAGTACGGTATCGGGAAAGACTGGACGCTTCTTCCTGTCAATGCCAGGCGGAGGTTCAAGATTCTCACCGAAAAACAGAAAGAGCTGGTCGGACTGGCTGACAAATCAGGATTCAACTCCCTTGAGTTGAATAAAAAAAACACCTCACTCGGGATTATTGCTTCAGGTGTGGCTTTCAACTACGTTCTCGAGAACTATAAAGACCAACCGGAGCGTCCCTCTATCCTCAAGATATCCACCTATCCCTTGCCCGAGGCGCTGATCTCCGGGCTCATCCGGCATGTGGATAAGGTGCTGGTCGTAGAAGAGGGCTATCCCTTTATCGAGAAAAATTTAAGTGGAATTTTGGGCCTGCCGGGGAAAACAGTTCTGGGCAAGCTGGATGGACACCTTCCCCTGACCGGTGAGCTTTCGCCCGAGATCGTCCGTCAGGCATTGGAGATGAAGCCTCGCGAGAAGCTTCAGCTCGCTGATTTCAAGCTGGCTGGCCGGCCGCCCCAGCTTTGCGCAGGATGCCCCCATGCGGATGCCTATAAAGCCTTGAACAAGGCTTTAGAGTTATATCCCCAGTCCAACGTGTTCAGTGACATCGGATGCTACACGCTCGGCGCCCTCCCTCCTTATAATGCCATAAACTCCTGCGTCTGCATGGGAGCCAGTATCGGGATGGCCAAAGGCGGAGCTGAAGCGGGAGTCTATCCTTCGGTGGCTGTGATAGGGGATTCGACGTTTGCCCATTCCGGACTCACTCCGCTTCTCAGCGCCGCCGAAGCCAACACAGACATGACCGTGGTCATCCTGGATAACTCCATCGTGGCCATGACCGGAGGACAGCCCACTTTTGCCTCGGGAGAGGGGCTGGTCAGGATGGTGGAAGGACTGGGTGTGATGAGAGACCACATCCGGGTCATAGAGCCTCTTCCGAAGAACCTGGAGAAAAATGTCCAGACCTTTAAGGAGGAGTTTGAATACCGGGGACTTTCAGTGATCATAGCCTCCCGGGAATGTGTCCAGGAAGTTCGCAAGAAAAAGAGGAGAGAAAAAGGATGAAGCAGGATATCATACTCGCAGGGGTGGGAGGACAGGGAATTCTGTCCATTGCCTTTGTCATCGATAATGCTGCCCTCAGAGAGGGATTGACCTTTAAACAGGCGGAAGTCCACGGGATGGCGCAGCGCGGCGGAGCTGTCCAGTCTCACCTCCGAATATCGAATAATAAAATTTTCAGTGACCTGATTCCCCGCGGCGAAGCGGATATGATCCTGAGTGTTGAGCCCTTGGAGAGCCTGCGTTATTTCGATTATCTCTCTCCGGAGGGAATCGTGGTGACCAGCAGTTCTCCGTTCGTGAATATCCCCGATTATCCGGATATCGAAATGGTCTTGAGCCAGATCAAAACCGTCAAAAAAAGAGTTATCATCGACTCCCAGAAATTAGCCCAGGAAGCCGGGTCGGCCAGAGCTCAGAACATGGTGATGCTCGGGGCTGCATCGCCTCATCTTATCTTGAAAAAGGAAAATTTGCTGGAATACATACGGGTTTTATTCGCTCCCCGTGGCGAAAACCTGGTGGACATAAACCTGAGGGCTTTTGAGCTGGGCCGTAAAGCAGCGGCTGACGAGCTGCAGCCTTCGGATAAAAAACCGGAAAAAAGAGAATAGAGACGATGTCGGGCAAGAAAACGAGTTTGGAAAGCTTAAACGCAAACTAGGGTTCATCCTGACCGTCAGGGATTGTTTTGGAGGAGAGAATGGAGGTCAATTTTAAAGGAATAACCCGGGTCTTCCGGTCTGCAGAAAAAGAAGGCCGGAATTTCCTTTTGGAACACGAGGTCTACAGGATACTCGAGGACACAGGAATAAGGACACCTCAGCACATTTTTGTCAGGAAAGGCCAAAAGCTCAGCGACAAGGACTTGAGCAAATTCAAAGGGAAAAATCTGATATTAAAGATCGTTGCTCCGATTATCGTCCACAAGACCGATGTGGGAGGGATCCGGTTTGTCAAATGCGATGCAGCCATGATCAACCAAGCCTGCCAGGAGATGATGAAAACCGTTCCTGTAAAGTTCCACCAATGGCTGAAGGGTTTCCCGAGGTCCGGAGAAAAAAGGGCTTCTTCTCTGGCCAAGATCAAAGAAGAAATCAAAGGCTGCCTGATCTGTGAAATGGTCGAGTATGACCGGACTGGATTCGGCACCGAGCTTCTTATGGGGTCGAGAAACACCAGGGAGTTTGGCCCTGTGGTGACCATGGGCGTTGGAGGCGTGGAGATCGAGTATCTCAGCGAGAGGATCAAGGAGGGGAAGGCCATTTCCATCGCTTCTTCCCATCTCCTCCAGAAAAAGGACATTGTCCGTATTCTGGAGCCGCTCGCTGTTTACGACAAGCTGGTGGGAAAAGTCCGAGGTAAGGAAGCTCTCCTGACCCAGGCGGAGCTGGTGGAGACCAACTGCCGTTTCTCCAAGTTGGGGGCCTATTACTCGCCCTATGTGATTGAACATCCGTATGTGATCGAAGAGCTGGAGGTCAATCCTTTCGTAGCTCAGGATAAAAAGCTGATCGCCCTGGATGGGATGTGCCGCTTCTCCAAGATGCATAAAAAGTTAAGGAGATCCCGCTTCGAGAACATTGAGTATCTTCTCAAACCCCGGAGCATCGGAATCATCGGCGTCTCCGAGAAGATGAATATCGGTCATATTATCCTGAACAATATCCTCAAAGAGGGCTTTGCCAACTGGAATGTCTACGTGGTCAAGCCCGGGCTTAAAGAGATCGAAGGCTGCACCTGTGTGCCAACCATCGCTGACCTGCCCAGGACCGTGGACCTGTTCATCCTGACCGTGGCCGCAGAACAGAATTATGAGGTCATGAAGGAGCTCATAAAGCACGAAAAAGCCCGTTCCGCCATCATCATCGCTGGCGGGATAGGCGAGAAGAAGGGAACCCAGGAATTGGAGGAAAAAATAAAGAAGCTCTTAGAGAGGGGCATCAAGGAAGGGAATCTGACCCCCGTGGTCAACGGAGGTAACTGCCTCGGCATTTATTCCAAACCGGGAAAGTATGACACCACCTTCGTTCCCGAGTACAAGCTTCCCCGGCTGACCGGACGAAAAACAAGCCTGGTGTATTTAAGCCAGAGCGGTGCCTTCATGATCTCCCGTATGAGCAAGCTCCCCAATATCGAACCTCTCTACGCGATCTCAATCGGTAACCAGATCGACCTGACTGTTTCCGACTACCTGAACCATTTTAAAGACGATGAGGAGGCCAAGGTCTTCGGGATCTACATGGAGGGATTTCTGGCAGCTGACGGATTGGCTCTAGCCCGCGCGGCCCGGGAAATCGTCAAGCAGGAAGGCAAGATGATTGTCCTCTACAAGGCGGGCAGGACCCCGGAAGGACAGGCTGCCACAGCCAGCCATACCGCTTCTGTGGCTGGCGATTACGTTATCGCCCGTTCGGTCCTGGATGAGGCGGGCGTGATCGTGGCCGATTCCATTTTCGAGTTCGAGAACTATGTCAAGAATCTTTCTTTTTTGGCTCATAAAGCCATCCGCGGAAACAGGATCGCGCTGGTCAGCAACGCTGGCTTTGAATGCGTGACCATGGCTGACAACCTGAAAGACGACCAGGAATTTAAATTGGCCGCTCTTTCGCCGAGAACAGTCAAGCGAATATCTGAAATTCTGAAGAAGCTGGGGATTCATCGCTTTCAGGATGTCCGCAATCCGCTGGACACCACACCTGTGGCTGATGACGCTGTTTTCGCCGAATGCGTTCAGGCCCTGCTCGAGGATGATAACGTGGACTGCGCTGTTATCTCACCGGTCCCGATGACTCCGTCGATGCAGACTCTGACTCCGGGAAGAATCCATGACGAAAATCTGTATGACCCGGAAAGCATCGTCATGCGGCTGATCGATATCTTCCATAAGACAGATAAACCCTTTGTGGTCAACATTGACGCCGGCGACATCTTCGATCCTGTGGTCAATTGTCTGGAGCAGGCCGGCGTTCCGACCTTCCGGCGTTCGGATATCGCGGTTATATTCTTAAGGAAGTACATCAACAACCGCCTCAAGATCAGGCAACAGTACGAATATTCTGATAGTTGAGCCTGTTGTCTAGCGCTTGTCGATTGTGGGGAAAGAGGCGATGCGGAGCCGGGCGCACCCCATCGGGATCAGGATGATCTTTTCCATTGGCTCAGCGGATTTCACCGGGCTTTGAGGGAGCTTGCCTGCCATCCGTCCATCTGCGGTCCACTGCGGAATTCTCTTCGCTTTGGCTTGAAGGAGAAGGGGAGCGGCTTCGGGACTGAACGGTTGCCAAGCCGGCGTCTTCTGACTCAAGAGAGTGATTGAATCTTCAGGATGGCGGGGGTCGATGATCAGGCCGTAATTCCAGGGGGTTGCGGGAAGGATTTCCCAGGCCGGCCACTCGTCCGTACCGCCATAGCGCCTGTGCTCCTCGCCGATCTTAAGGGAATACCAGAGAGGGCCCCGCTTCACCGAGACAGAGTTGGCAGCCTTTTCCCAGGTTTTGATTCTGATCTCCATCGGCAGCTCAAGCCTGACCTGGTCAGCATTCTTCCATTCCCGTTCGATGATCGCATAATGTCCTGGCTTTAATTCCGCCGTGGCTTGTTTCCCGTTGATCAGAATTTTTGCCTGCTCTGTCCATTCCGGTATCCTGAGATAGAGCGGGAACGAAACAGGGGTGTCTGCCCGGATGGTGAAGTCGATGAAATCTCCGAACGGATACCAGGTATCCTCGGAAATTCGCACCTTGACACCGTTTCCTACCTTGGCTGTGACCTGAGACGGGGCATAGATAGCTGCGGCCAGGCCGTTGTCCGCAGTGGCGAGCCAGAGATGCTCGGCGTAGTAAGGCCAGCCAAAGGCCACGTTGTGCTGGCAGCAGCGGTATCTCCAGGGGTCGTAGGAGACCATCGTTCCCTTATTCTGATAGTCGTGTTCCCCGGAGCTGTCGCAGGAAATGAGGTTGGGAGCGGTTAGATAATGAAGCGCTTTGAGGTCAGCGGTCATGGAAGCCGGGAAGGAATTGAAGGCGATTTCCTCGCACCGCTCCGCATACCGTGTTTCTCCGGTGATTTTCAGCAGCGATTCATCGGAGTACATAAACTCCACCATGGAACAGGTCTCTGCTGCGTATCTCGGATCGGTGTAGCCGGGGCGGATGTTCTCGTCCGCTCCGAACATCCCACCGGGTTGCTGGCCGTATTCATCCCTGACCATCTTGTAGTTTCTCTCCACGGCCTTGATGTGCTTTTTGTCCTTGGACTGCTGGTAGAACACCCCGGGTTGACGGAATCCCATGGTGATATTCACCCCGTGGTAGAAAGAGCTGGGCTTCCAGTCTCTATCCCTTTCCGGGGTGAGGAGAGGAGATGTCCAGTCAGAGGTTCGCTCATAGAGGCGATTCCCCAGTTCAAGGAGGAACTTCTCTCCTGTCCTGTTGTAGAGCCAGTAGACGCTCTCCAGGTTATCCCCGCCGCGGAGCTTCTGCCAGCTTCCAGGAAGCAAATCTTCCTCAGGAAGGTTATGCTGGTATCGGAAGTAGCGGGTCATAAAGGGGATGACCCGCTCATCACCCGTGGCTTCATAGAGGCTTTGAAGGGTAAAAAGCACCACCATGTTGGGCCAGAGATCCTTGTTCTTTTTATTCTCAGGGGGGCCGAAGTAGCCGTCAGCCTGCTGGCTGGAAAGCACAGCATCAAGCCATTTTCTGGCCTGGCCGATGAGCAGAGGATCCTTGAGCACGTAGCCGAGGTCGCCGAAGCCTTTGAGCCAGTAGGGCATCTCTTCCCAACCGCGTCCTTCCAGAGTCAGCCAGGCGCTGTCCGATTTCAGGAACTTGCTCAACACAGGAAGGCGTCCGGTGAATCCGTCTCTCATCAACTGGAGCTGGCTCAGAAGCCAGCCTTTGGGTTCGATGCTGCCTATAGGGAGTTTGATCAGCGGACTGGGAAGGAGGGGAGACCGGTTGGAGACATAATGGATGTTTGTGCTTGTTGTGGGGGGGATTCTCTTCGCAGATATCTTCGGGGCTGAATTCTCGTCGCCCGAAGTCATTCTCGCCAGCATTACGGCCAATGAGAATATGATAATAATAGAAATCATGAGATGCTTCATGCGCTCCTCCTTGTCATTCCGCGTTGAAATCTGACTTGGCAGAGATAATTATATAGGTTTCCTTCCTTTTTTTGAGGCTAAGCTTGGGCCTTGAAATGACAGGAAAATCGCCCCGCTATGACGATTCCTGTGGTTCTGCCTGCTGAATGCATTTTTTTATTACCCGCATAATGGTGAATAGGACCATTATATAAAATTATCGTTGGGTGTGAAATTGCAAAGATCGCAGTGTCGGCTTGACATAAAGGAGAAGGCGTACTAGGTTTAAACCAGAGTTTTTCTTCTCGATTTCTGTCAGTGAACGGAGAAGGAGAATGGCCAATTTTCGGATGAAAAATTACCGGCTTTTAGTGCTTCTGGTTTGTTTTTTTGTTCTTCAGGGATGCAGGTATTCAGCTCAGTATGTGAACCGGGGACTGGAGAAGTTTCAAGAAGGCGACGTGGAGGGCGCTATCGCCGATTACACCAGAGCTATTAAGGAGGATCCCAGCAACTCCATCGCTTATTATAACCGTGGTCTGGCAAAGCAAAAAATGAATGATCTGGCCGGAGCTGTTGCGGATTATACAAAAGCAGTTGAGATCGACCCGAAATTCGCAAAGGCTTATCAAAACCGTGGAATTGTCAGGCAAGAAATGGGCATCCTTGACGAGGCTCTGGCCGATTACAACACGGTTCTCGAGCTGAATCCAATGGACGCTAAGGCTTACTACAATCGTGGAACCATTAAATTAGTCGAGTGGGATTATGACGGGGCAATTGCCGACTTTGATCAGGCCCTCGAATTTGATCCAAGGAATGCGTTTGCTTTGAGGTGCAGAGGAGACGCAAAGCTTCAGGTCGAAGATTTTGATGGCGCGATCGCTGATTACAGCCAAGCCATCACAGTCGATCCTCGATACGCGATCGCCTACTTCAACCGCGGCATCGTCTTGGAAAGAAAAAGAGAATATTCCCGGGCGATCAAGGATTATCAAAAGGCTGCCGAAATCAATCCCCGGCTCAAAAAAGAAGCGGAGGCCCGGATTAAAATCTGTGAGTCCCAGCTGAAGCGGAAATAAAAGAAGTCGCAATCTTTCTCGTCAATCCTTAATTTTGACAGCTTATTTTTTGTGTGCCATAATTTTTTTAGAGAACCCGAGGAGATAATGGGATCCATAAATGGAGTCCAATTCCTGCCTTTAAGATGTCTGCTGAAGTCGCTCATTTTCGCTTTCCTGTTTTTCTTTCCTGTCCGATCGATGAATCCGCTTAATTCTGTTCCTTCGAGCCTCAGCGAAAGCAGCGATCAAATAAAGCTCGACCTGATTCTTGAAAAGACAGGCGATTATTGCGAAAAAGTCAAGAATATGGCTTTGTTCTATGTTTGCAAGGAGAAGGTAGAGGATGAGAGATATTTTCACCGAAAAAGGAGCCTTCTGAATTTCAGTCAGTCCTCTTTGGAAAGATTGGACCCCAGACGGACACGAAAAAAGACCTATGCCTATGATTATCAGCTGGTAAAAAAGGGGAAAGAACTCAGGGAAAAGAGGATTCTGTTGGGGGAGGATGGAACGAAGAAGCATGAAGAGAATGTAGAATTCAGACCAATTAAGTATTTCGGCAAGTATGTCGTCTACGGTCCGGTTGGTTTCCTGAGTAAATACTGGCAGCAGCATTTCAGGTATGAGATCACGGGCAGGGACTTTGTCGATGGTAAAAAGGCGATAATCGTCCAGTCTGCTCCAAAAATGGAAAGAGAAGAAAATTACAATTATGGAAAGGTCTGGGTGGATGAGAAAGATTTCAGCATTTTAAAGATCGAGTATGACCCGCGGTCCATAAAGAACTATGAGGATGAACTGCTCCTCTCTCCGATAGGGGATTTAAAAAAGATTGTTAACTGGACTGTGACCTACGGATTCGAGAAAAAAGGAGTGAAGTTTCCCAGCCAGCAGCTCGTTCAGGAATTCTATGTCAACACTAAAGGCCAGAAGGTCCTCATGGAGAAAATATCCTTCAACTATGATGATTATAAGTTTTTCATCGTTGAGGTAGAAGTCAAATATTAAGCCAGATCATTCCTTATCATTTTTCCTGTATCCGCAGACACAGGAAATAATAAAAAATCCAGATTCTTTTGTTTTTGACAACGGGAATTTCATATGCTATAAGCTTTTTTTAGCTGGATTATCGCAGCCATGTCCACACAGAGAAAACGCCGAAGAAAATTTCATTTTGTCTTTTCTTTGTATTCCTCGAAACAAGGCTTGGGTTTGGTCATTCCGGTCTTCGTCTTTATTTTAGGTTTGGCCTATCCCCTGTTTTCAGAGGAGATTGTTTTGATCCACTCCAATGATACTCACGGCGTGTTCAGACCTTACAAAATCAACATTGATGGAAAAGAGAGACTGGTCGGAGGAATGGAGGCAGCGAGCCATTACTTGAACGAGATCAGAGCCAGAGAAAAGAATGTCCTGGTGATCGAGAAAGGAGACCTCCTGACCGGAACTCTGGCCGCAGAGATTGAATACAAGGGTGTGATCGGCGGCGCGATGATGGAGTTCTTGAACAGGTTGGGCTACAACATCTGGTGTCTTGGCAATCATGATTTTGACAAGGGGCAGTCCAACGCCCTTGGGCTGACCAGACTGGCCAAATTTCCGACGGTCATGGCCAACATTGTTTACAAAAAAAACGGTAGATTCTTTTGGAAAAAGCCCTATCGGATCTTGAAAGTCGGAAGATTGAAGGTGGGAATCATAGCCGTGATGGAGGAGAATTTTCTCGTGGAAGTGCAAAAGGAGAATGTGGAAGGCCTGGATGTTCTCCCAATCATCCCCACTCTTAAGTCTTACATCCCTCGATTGGACAAAAAGACCGATTTGATCGTCGTTTTGTCTCATGGCTGGTTTGAACAGGGAGTTCAAATAGCGGAGAGCGTTCCGGGAATCGACATTGTCCTGGCAGCAGCGGAAGACGGGCAATTCAAAGAGGTCGACAATGTCCTGGTCCAATCCATAAAAGGCCATCTCAAGACATTCGGCTTTTTGAAGGTAGAAGTTGAGGATGATAGAGTCGTAAATTATCAGGAGGACCTGGTCTGGCTATGGGCGGATGTCCCGTTAGAGCCTTCTCCCCGAATTTCAGCTTTGGTTAAAGACTTGAATAAGGATATCGGCCTGGAATACACCAAAGTCATCGGCAAAGCTGAAGTCGACTTGACCATCAAATCCTATCCCAAAGAAAATTCCCAACCGGAAAGCTCCTTGGGAAACTGGATCACCGATGTCATGCGCTGGAAGACAGGCGCCCAGGTCGCATTTCACAACAGCGGGGCGATCAGAGCCAATATCATGGCTGGACCTGTGACCAAGGGACAGATTTTTAAAGTCGCTCCTTTTCATAACATTTTGGTCGTCTTCAAACTCACCGGTAAGCAGATCAAGGATGTGCTGGAGTATGATGTGGAAAGAGGCTGGGACAGGCTTCAGGTTTCGGGTCTCAGGTATAAGCATTATCCCAAAGTGGCTAAGCCTTATGGGAAGCGGATTTTTTATATTGAGGTTGACGGCGAAGTTTTGGTTAAAAATGGGAAACTTCTTCATCCAGATAAAATCTTTACCGTTGTCAGCAATGATTACCTGGTCGGGCAGGCGAAGGATAAATACTTCGGTTTTGCTGTGAAACATGTACACGATACAGGTCTGCCTCTGGATAAGGTCATGGTAGAATGGCTGGAGAAGCATAAAGTCCTCGATTACAAGATCGAAAAGAGAATCGAGCTGATCAAGTCATCCCGGTAGATTGAATACCACAGAAATATTTTTTCTCCACTATCTTTTATTTGACGTTTTTTGATCCGAATCATCAGCTTTTTTTCCCAAGGTTCGAACAGTGCATCGGAGTCAGTCCTCATTAAGCATAGTGGCCTAAGAACGGAAACCACATGCTGATTCTGGTTTCCTGATAAGGCCTGATCTCCAAGAGGGTATGGGGGAGCACCCCTCAAAGAAACTGAATTGAATAAATTTGATAAAAAAGGAGTATAGAGAGATGGAATTTATCAGGAATTTTATATGGGAGGGAAAAGTGGACAAGAAAGTCATCGTTATTCTCGTCATCCTGTTTCTCTTTTTTACTTTCCTTCTTTGTCAGGAGCCAGAAGACCTTCCGCGCTCAGACAGCCAGAAGCTGTACCTCTATTTCATGGGAGAGGAAGCCGGCTACGAGGAGTACGAATGGATCGAACAAGAGGATAGATATATTCTTCGGGTTCGAGGAGAACTGATCAAACCAGCCTCTCTTATTACAGAGCTGATGCTTATCGAGATGGATAAAGAACTCAAGCCTCTGTCTTTTCATTTCAAAGGCAAAGTGAGGGGCATGGAGCAGGAAATCGAGAGCACGATCAGCCAGGGTGAGATAAAGAACATGCTCAGAGCTGGCACGCAGCAGAGGGAGACAACGTCAAAGATTTCTGCGGATGCTCTGATCCTGCCCAACAGCTTTTTTTCTCCTTACCTTGTTTTGGCTAGAAAGGCCGCGGGTTTGAAGGAAAAAATGACCTTCAAGGCCTACATCGTGCCTCAAATGGAGCTCAACCTGGCTGTCGAGCCGGACAGCGAAAAATCTCGCCTTCTCCATATCAACCTGGTCGGAGTCAAGATAGATGTCCTCACTGATGAGGAGGGATTTTTGGAGAAGGTTTCCATTCCTGGCCAGATGTTTGAGGCTCGGGCGGAAAAGCTGGAGAGAGAAGAGCCCGTTGATGAAGAGGAAGAAGGAAAACGATACGAGCTGACTGTCGGAGGGGCCAAGGTCGGCAAAGGTTCATTCACCCTCGAAGAGACCACTGAGGGGATTCTGATAAAGGGCAAAGCGCAGCATGCCATCGGACAGCAGAGCTTTGATTTCCAGTTTGAAGAGAAATTATCGCCAGACTGGAGTTTCATCCAGGGCGTCTTGAAGGGGAAGGTGGACGAGGAGGAAGTGGAATTGAAGGCCGAAGCAGTCAGAGATACCATCGAAGTTTATGCTAAAGAAGGAGACAAGATCTCAGAGAAAAAATTTCCTTTCAGCGAGGATGTCGTGTTCTCCACAGAGAACTTCCTTGTCGATGCTCTTGTTATTGTCAAGAAGAATTCTTTTCAAAAGAAAAATAAGCTTTACTCACTAGCCATGCAATGGGGTTCCTATTATTTTGACGAACCCCTGCTTGCTCCTGTGACAGTGGAAAATGAAGGGATAGAGAAACTCGAATGGAAGGAAGGACAGTTGGAAGCAACCAGATATTTTGTGAACTACTCTGGAACGATGGGAGGCTATATCTGGGTTGATAAGGATAATGTGCTCAAGATTTCCTTCCCCTTTGCGGCCATGGAAATCCTTCACCAGGATTTTGCCGGTTTGAAGACAAGAGTGGTATCTTCGCCGGTGATCGCTTCGGAAAAGTATGTCTCAGAGGATGTCACTTTTCCTTCCCGAGAGATAAAGATGGCCGGAACCTTGACCGTTCCCCAGGACGGACAGGTCAAACATCCTGCAGCTGTGCTGATCTCCGGTTCCGGTCCCCAGGACAGAAATGAGGATACGGTCGGCCCCGGAGGGCTCAAGCTGGGGATATTCAAGCAGATCGCTCATGTTCTGAGCGAGAGGGGGATTGCGGTTTTGAGGTATGACGACCGGGGGACAGGAGAGAGCGGAGGAAGTTTTGCCGAAGCCGGTCAGGAAGACCTCATCCAGGATGCCAAAGCTGCTGTGTCTTATCTGAGGACCAGGGATGACATCCGGGCGGACAGGATAGCTCTTGTCGGCCATTCTGAAGGGGCCATAATCGCTCCCAGGATAGCAGCTGAAGACCCGAAGCTATCCGCTATCGTCCTCCTGGCGGGAACAGCCAAGAAGGGGGATGAGGTCTTGAGGGAGCAGTTTGGCTTTCTGCTTGATTCCATGGAAATTCCTGCTGACCAAAGGAAAGCGGCCCAAGCGCGTTATGAGAATCTGTTCAAGATCATAAGGAATCAACCTGTGGATAAAGAGGCCGAGGAGAGCCTCAAACCGCAGGTCGAGCCGCAGCTCAAATGGCTGCGGTCTTTTGTGGACTATGATCCGTTATCCGTGCTCGATACCGTTGAAGCGAAGATTCTGATCATTAACGGGGGGAAGGACAAGCAGGTTTTTCCTGAGCATGCGAAAATGCTCTACAAGAAGCTGAAAAAGCTCAAAAAGAGCGTCACCCTGAAAATCTTCCCTGACCTGAACCACCTGCTTGTTCCTGCTGAGACAGGAGCTTACGCCGAGTACGCCAGGCAGACCATGGAGAGGCGCAGGATCAGCCAGAAATTGCTGGATTATCTCGCCGGCTGGCTGCACGGAGCGCTGTTCTCCAGGAAAAAGGGTTGAATTGAGACCTTAGCGTCGATTATTGCGCATGGTTCGCTCTTATTTTGTGAGGATTCTGGTCAGCATTGATATGATTCGAAAAACGCTTAGCTCCAGCCGGGTTTTTAATTCCGGTCCCTTAATTCTCGATGCAGGTGGTATTAAAAACCTTTTGAGGGGAAGCTCGTATTTATAATCTTGTAAGAGCTGAGATCGATTGAGAGATTGAAGTGAGAGAAGAGAATAGCATAGAATAAAAATGAACAATAAAATGAACAGGAGAAATGGAATGAGGAAATATTTGTATCTGACTCTGACCTTTTTTATGGTTTTCTCCGTTTTAGGTCAGGCTCACGGAGAAAAAATACAGGTCAAAACCGTCGATGGAGTGAAAGTTATCGAGAATCCCAAGGAGCCGGCTCCTCCCAAGGGAGCACTGACCAAATTGAGCCTAGAAGAAGAATTCTCCCTCGGCCAGGGGGGAGCGGATGAAGAGATGTTTTCAGAGATAAGCGGCCTGGATGTGGATAGCGACGGAAACATCTATATCCTGGACCGGAAGGAAAGGAGAGTTAAGATCTTTGACCGGACAGGGAAGTTTTTGAAGCAGTTCGGAAAGGAAGGGCAGGGGCCGGGAGAGATGAGCATGCCCTTATCGCTTCAGATCACTTCCAACAAGGAGCTGGTCGTCGCGGATGCTCTCAATCAGAGACTGTCATTCTATTCTCTTCAAGGAGAATTCCTGAGAGCTCTTTCCACAGCTAAAGCTTTTGGCCTATCCCTCCCTGTTGTTGATTCTCAGGGAAATATCGTCGGACAGCAGATTGTGCCGCCTGCAAGTGGAGAGACAAAGGTCATGCAGGAAGCTAGAAAATATGACGGCGAGCTCAACTCGCTGTTCACCATCGCCTCGATCGACATCTCCAGCGTCATTCAAGGGAAGATCAATCCCTATCAGTTCATCATTTTTTATCAGTTGGGGAAGGACGACTCTATTTTTTTCAACAATCTCGATGAATACGAGATTAAAGTTTTAAATTCAGAGGGAAAGCTGGTGAGGAGGATCCTCAAAGACTATGACCCTGTTAAGGTGACCGAGAAGGATAAGGAAGAATTCTTGGAGCGGCTGCCCGGCGAAGCGGATCCGGTGAGAGACAGGATAGAATTTCCCAAAGAATATCCTCCTTATCAGAATTTTACCCTTGACGAGCAGGGAAGGTTGTTCGTGAGGACATTTGAACGGGGGAAAAAAGAAAGAGAATATTTCTTTGACGTGTTCGATACGGAGGGACAATACATTGCCAAAATTCCCTTTAAAGGAGATCCTCGGGTCTGGAAAGCTCAGAGATTGTATGCTGTCGATGAAGACGAAGACGGGTTTCAGATCCTGAGGGTTTTCAGTGTTCGCTGGGAAAAATAGCCGAGAATTCCGCAACAAGCATTATTCCATTGTCATTGCGAGCGAAGCGCTGCAATCTCTTGGATTAGAAGAATTGCCAATTCTATTACAGAAGCATCTCTATCTGTGCGACAGTTGATTACGAAGGTGAAATCTGATACAACGCCGTTTCCCCTCCATCCCAGCCAGGACCCTTCCCCCCTCCGCCATGGACTTCGGATGGAGGGGAAACGGCGCCACACTTCCTCATTCGACCAGATATTTCCCCCATCACGGAATTAGAGATGATTTCTTTTCTTATGGAATTTTTGACTTGAGTCATCTTATTTAATATCTTTTATCTGTGATCTTCATACTTACCGGTCCTGTGCACTCGGGAAAAACGACTCTCCTGGAAAAAGCAGTCCACAAATTCAGGAAGAGCAAGGTCAAGGTTGATGGTTTCTTGAGCAAGGCTCTTTGGGAAGGACAAGAACTCATCGGATACGATTTATTTGATTTGAGAGAGGAAAGTTCCATCCCTCTTCTCCGCACAAAAGGAGAGAAGGAGTGGCAGAGAGTCGGATCCTATTTTTTTCTTCCTTCCGGCCTGGATGAGGCGGAGAGGATCATCCTCCGCAGCAAGGATGCGGATCTTTCTGTGGTGGATGAAATCGGTCCCTTAGAACTCTCAGGCAAAGGTTTTTGGCCGGCTTTGAAGCTGGTCCTGTTCCCCCCTCAGGCAGCTTATCTCATTGTAGTGAGAGAAAGGATCCTTGAAGATTTTTTTGGTATCCTTGAGCGGAGCCAGACCAGAGTGTTTGATGTCAGAGACGAAGAGATTCTTTCTCAATTGACCGAGGAAATCAGGGCAGCTGTACAGAGGAGATAGCAGCACCGCTTTCCCTGCATTTAAGCCAAAATCCTTCCCTCCCTCATGGATTTTTTAGGAAAAATGGGAGCCAGCCCTTCAAATAGCTCCAGGGGTCTTATCTGTCAATTACCAGTGTCTTTTTCCTTTGAGAAAATCCACCACTCCCTTTTTTTTAATTATCATCAAGTTTTGGATATGAGCATCCTTGCGGAGAGGCTTTAAAGAGTCGAGCTTGGTGCAGGTTTCGAATTCCTCGCATTCCCAGCAGCCCTTTATGCCCTTTTCCAGACAGCACCCCCTCATTAGACATGAAGTCGGCTCAACTCTTTCCCGACAGGTCTTCTGGCATCTTAAATTCACAAGGAGATCCAGGACCTCAGAGAACTGCGGATAGTTTTTATATCCTTTTTCGGCCTCGGATAGGACTTGGGAAACCCGGTCGAAATCTTGCTCTTGAAGCTTTTGCCTCAAATCCCCGGATAAATCAGCGATTTCGGCCTTGTAGGCGGGGCAATCGCCGCAGTAAAGCCCGCAAAAAGCCAGCAAGTCTTGGTTTATTTCCATCGGCTCATTCCTTTTTCTCAATTTTGGCTCGATTCCTGTTTCTGCGCCAGACTCAGGGGGAATCCCTTCAGGATTTTTGTTTTAGCTTTGACGTCATTGGTTTAGATGGTGTTTTTTGGGTTTTTATTATACATTTTTCTCCAGAGCGTAAAAAGGGAAGAAAATTTAAAAAAGAGTCTTATCTTGAAAAAAAGAGGTAAAAAATCTAAGATTCAGATACCGTGAAAAACATATTCGCTCATCTGGACCAGAAGCTGAAGGAGAAACTGCCTTTAGCTCTGGCCACGATTATCGAAACAAAAGGCTCGACTCCTCAGGTCACTGGCGCTTCGGCCTTATTTTCCTCCCAAGGGCTCCTCATCGGGACTCTGGGAGGAGGCATTTTAGAGGATGATGCCCGCAAAAGAGCGCTCCACGGCCTCAAAGAAAAGACTTCTTATCTTTCCCAATTCAGTTTGATAGAGGATGTCTCTTCCAAAGGAGGTGCCGTCTGCGGAGGAGAGGTCAGGATCTTGATCGATAGCGCTCCTGAAAAATACAAAGATGTGTTTCGTATCTTGAGTCGGTCCCTCCGTCAGCGGAAACCGGGGATCCTGGCAACATTCATCAATGAACATCCCCAGGGAAAGGCGTCTATTCTGAGGTTTTGGATCGAGAAGAAAGAGAAATACGGGACTGAACTGGAGAGGCATTTCCTGTTATTCCAGGATAAGATTATAGATGTCTTCACTGAGAGAAAGCCAAGGTTGCTGAGGATAAGGGAGAACATTTTCCCCGAGAAAGCCTTGAACAGCTTTCTTTTTCTCGAGCCTGTATTTCCGCTCCCTCAGCTCCTGATCGCTGGCGCAGGGCACGTCGGCCGAGCTCTCGCTCATCTGGGAAACCTTTTGGATTTTGAGGTGGTCGTTGTTGATGACCGGCCGGAATTCGCGAATGAAGAAAGGCTGCCGGATGCAGACCAGATCATCGTCGATGATATCGCCAAGGCCGTGGGTAAATTTCCCATTTCTTCTGAGACCTATGTGGTCATCGTCACCCGCGGGCATCAGCATGATGCCGCAGCTCTCCGGGCCTGCATAGCCTCTGAAGCGGCTTACATCGGGATGATAGGAAGCGTGCGCAAGGTTGAGCTGATGCGGAAGGAGTTCCTGGAGGAGGGATGGGCGACACTGCGCCAGTTCGGGCGCGTTCAGGCCCCGATCGGACTCCCCATTAACTCCGAGACGGTGGAGGAGATCGCGGTGAGCATCGCTGCCCAGCTGGTCAAGGTGAGGAGTCAGATTCAGGGTAAAAGAAAGGAGAGCAAATGATCTGGTCGATAATATTGGCTGCCGGAGAGTCTAAAAGAATGGGTGAACCCAAGATGCTTCTCCCCTTCGGCGGGAAGACCATCATCGAGGCCGTGACAGAAAGCGTCGTCGCCTCTGAGGTCGATGGTTCCCTCGTCGTTGTGGGAGCAGAGAGGGAAAGGATCGAGGAGAAGATCAAGGATTATGGGATAAAAAGCGTTTTCAACCCGGGTTTCCGAAGCGGGATGCTTTCCTCTGTTCAATGCGGATTCAAGGCTGTCCCTGAAGGTACCCTGGCGGTGCTGGTCGTCCTGGGAGATCAGCCCCGAATTTCGAGCGGCATCATCAATCAGCTTATCCAGGCCTTCAAAAAAACAGGAAAGGGAATCGTCCTTCCCGTTTATGAGGGAGAAAGGGGCCATCCGGTCATCATCGAAATGAAGTACAAAGAGGAAGTGGAAAACCTGAGCCCGGATATCGGTCTCCGCGGCACCGTCTATTCTCACCCCGAAGATATCTTGGAAGTTGATGTGGATACAGCCAGCATACTCAAAGATATCGATGACGAGACAGATTACAAAAGAGAACTCAAGGATGAAAAGCCGGCATCAAAGAAGGATTGATTTTTTGGGTTAAATTCTGCGGGTTGAGAAAGTTCTGGTTCATGCCTTTCTTTTTATAAAATTGTCAACTGTGAATCCGCCCCCTCTCATCATATTCAGTACCACCAATCACCGTCTCCGAAACGCGGGTTGACCACATTGCTGAAGAGAGAGCCAAAGCGGAAGCTCAGTCCTACCTCTATAGAATAACGATAGGCTGAAGCGAGTTCTCTTTGACGTAATAATATTTCTTCCAGGGTAGCCCCTTCAGCGGGCAGGGATAACTGATCACGTATTTTTTCATAATTTCCTTCTATATCCAACGAAAGTCCTTTGTATATCCGCAGGGATAGCTCGCAGGATACTTCCAGCCTGTTTTTGGAAAAGTCATGAAAAAAGTGGGAACCTTCCAGGGAGAATTCGGCTGTTCCCCAGGGCTCATTCAAGTCCAGAGTAACGGAGAGAGATTCGCTGAAAAGATTTTCCGAGGTCTTGCCGTACAGGGTTTCTTCCCGGTAGCGGTAGGAGCCAAACCCGATTTTATACAGGACGCGGAGCTGCCTTCGAGTGGACATAGAATAGGGAAAAAAATTGTATTCTATGGCGGGGTGGAGGGAGTAACCGAAATCTATGTTCCTGTAAGTTGAAGAGGAGAGCGATACCCACCCTCCTACGGACCAGTGTTGGCTGATGCTTCTGACATACAGCCCGTCAAAGTCTCTGCTTTCTGAGATGCTGGAGATCGTATCACCGTTTACTTCATAGGTGTCCTTCTCATAATCGATGTCAAGTCCCATCCGTAATTTGGAGGCGGGTGTAACTCTGTTGGCAGACAAATTCCCTGAAAGCTCTGTCGATTTTCGCTGCTCTTCTGCGTAAAAGTCGCTGTAAAAACCGATGTTGAAAACCCAGAAATTCCACCTGTCTTCCACGGCCGTCGGTTTCACTTCCTGTTTGAGCAGAAATGAGATTCCTTTAGCCATCGGCGTCCGGGCCACATAAGGCCCCAGCCCCAGTCTTAAGGTCTGGGCCAGTCCCTGCCGGATCTCGTCATCTGTGTCCGTTGCGTTGGAAAAGAACTTCAGTGTGTTTTGAAGGTCTGCGTAATCCTTCTGGCCGATAAAGGCAATCGTATATTCTCTTCCCTGGCTTCCAGTACTCTGAGTAGTAATCAATATGTGGACGTCTGCTTCCTGCCGGTCCCAGACGTAATTCACAAAAGTGATCTCTATCCGTATATAATCGAGGTCACAGCTATCGCAGTCGATGAATACCTTGGGAGCACTCTTTTTCAATTCCTCGATATCGAATGGTTGCTCCTGGGAGTATGAGTTTGAAACGGATATCAAGCACATTGAAATCAGACAGAAAAATAAAACAGTGTGTTGCTTTAGCAATTTGAATCTCCTTTTCGGCATTTTCTGAGTTTCCAATCCAGAATGGACCTTGTATTCCGCGATTTTTTTAAAATTTATAGTAAACATCACTTTTTTGACGCACATTCCTTACCTATCTTCCATAAATTAGAAAATCGGAAGTTTTTTAATCTATCTTAGGCTCAGCGATGATGCCAGCAAAGGCATCGTGAACCCGGAGAAAAAAAACGATAGACCGGGAAATCCTAATCAGAAGAAGAGGGGAGCCCTTCTAGATTTTATAAATCGGGCAAGCCTCTTGAATCCTTTTTCACTCTGACTTTCCTGATTGAAATTACTTTTCACATAAGGGAGAGGACAGCTCGCGAGAGAACGGTTCCGGCGAGCTCTTTTTTGTATCCGTTATCCTTGAGTGGCCGCGCTTCCTTCAGGGCCTCTCTTGCCGCTTGGCTGAGGAGATCCTCGGTGACTTTTTTCCCTTTGATCATATCTTCGGCGATCTTAAGCCGCCAGGGGATGGGGGCCACTCCACCCAGGACGATCCTGATATCCTTGAAGGTTCTTCCAGAGACCGTTCCTTTGACTGCAGCGGATACGACGGTAAAATCCCATGTTCCCCGCTCTTTGAATTTAAGGTAGGTGCTTTTTTCTCCTTTTTTTGCCAGAGGGATCCTTATCTCGCTCAGGACTTCATTCGGTTCTAGAATATTCTCTTTTCTGACGTTGACCTGAGGAAGGGTAAAAAAGTCAGCCAGGGAAAGGGTCTTCTCTTTTTGGGGAGAACGGATAGTGACTTCCGCATCCAGCGAGATCAGGGCCGGGGCTAAGTCAGACGGGTGAACTATATGACAGATTCTTCCACCGAGAATGGCGTGGTACTTGTTTCTGCCGTTAGAGGCAAAGCATCGGTTTCCATCCTTCTTCCGGCATATCACATTGGGATCACGGTAGTACCAGCAGCGGGGACGCTGGCAGAGGTTCCCTCCCACTGTGCCCACATTCCTGAGCTGGGGAGTGGCCAGCGACAGGGCGGCTTGATGAAGGACGGGATAGTCGGTCTTTATGAAGGGATTCTCTGCCAGTTCAGCCACGGTGGTCAGGGCTCCGATCTTCACCCTCTCTTTTTCTTTTTGGATGTAGGAAAGGCCAGGTATGGATTTGAGGTCCACCACGAATTCAGGTGATATGATTTCGTCCTTGATTTCGCCCAACAGGTCTGTTCCTCCGGCCATCAGGCAGAACTTATCTTTTTCTTCGGCGGGAAGGGAAATGACCTGTTCCAGTGTTTGAGGTTCAGCGATTTTGAAGTCTTTCATCGGTCTATCCCTCCTTCCGTTTCAGAGCTTCAAGGACTTTATCAGGAGTCATCGGTATTTCCCGGATATGGACGCCGGTGGCGTTGAAGACCGCGTTGGCGATGGCTCCGGAAATCGGGATCCGAGGCGGCTCCCCCAATCCTTTTGTCCCCATGATGTTCATCCTTGGCTCGATAACGTCCGCAAAAAGAGGGATTATTTCAGGGATATCCATGGAAGTGGCTATCTTGTAATCCCGCAGGTTCCGGTTGATAACGTTTCCGGTTGTATCGTCTACAACCCTTTCTTCGAAAAGGGCTGTGCTGATTCCCTGGGTAACGCCGCCGATGACCTGGCTCTCTGCGGTCTGCGTGTTCATGATCCTGCCGCTGTCATGGACAGCGACAACCTTGAGAACCTTTATCTGGCCGGTTTCGGTATCCACCTCCACTTCGACGAAATGAGCTCCGAAGGTGTTATAGGCGTATTCAGAAGAGCGTCCGCCGCATTCTCCATGGAATACCATTTCTCTTCGCTGTCTCCTGAGTGCGTCCTGAAAGCTGATCGCCTGTTCCGGGTTGTCCTTATTGATGAATTTTCCTTTGTCTATGGTCACAGCATCAGCAGCTATTTTCATCTCGCCGGCTGCAAGCTGTTTAAGGCCTTCGGCTGCCTTGAGAGCCGCATCCCTTATAGCTGGTGCGACAGAAGGAGTTGTTGTGCTTCCTCCGGAGGAACCGCACCAGGGATACTCGGTGCTTCCGATCTTGACCGTGATGTCTTCCGGCTTTAATCCCAAAGTCTCAGCCGTGATGACGGCCATGTAGGTCCGGGTTCCAGTCCCCAGGTCCTGGGTGCCGCTGATGGCTTCCACGCTTCCGTCGGGATGGATTTTGACGTCAGCCAGGGTTCCAGGTCTTCCTATTCCCCACCATATCTGGCTGGCCATGCCCAGCCCCCGACGGACCTTCCCGTTCCCCTGGCCGGGCGTTTTATTCCTCCGCTGCCAGCCGATCTTCTCTGCTCCCATCTGGTAACATTTATCCAGGCCTTTAGAGGAATAGGGAATACCCGTGTCTCCCTGGTTTCTGGTGGAGTAATTTTTCTTCCTCAGCTCCAAGGGGTCCATGTTGATTTCAGCGGCCAGCTCTTCCAGGAATCCCTCCAGGGCGAATGTCCCCTGGACATGACCCGGAGCTCTGGCGGGGCGAGAAGCGCCGGTGTTAGTGTAGACAGTGTATTCTTCGACCTTCATGTTGGGGCAGGTGTAGACGTCTATGATCGGCTCCCCGCACCTGTCGCCTCTGCTGACTCCGCCGCTGGTGTAGTTTTTCAGGTAGAGGGCAGTCAGAGTTCCGTCCTTTTTGACTCCTCCCTTTATGGTCTGGAGGCTTGAGGGGCGGTTGCCGACGCAGAGAGAGTTTTCCTCTCGGGAAAGGATGAGTTTAACCGGCCTCCTGGCTTCCCTGGCCAGCAGGGCAGCAATCACCGTGTGGTCGTTTATGCCCAGTTTGCTGCCAAAGCCGCCTCCCATGTATCTTTTGATGACCTTGACCCGGCTGGCCGGTACTCTCAGCCAGCGGGCGAGTCCGTCTCTGACACCAAAAATGGCTTGAGTCGAATCCCAGACGGTGAGCCGGTCACCTTCCCACTTAGCCACGCTGCCGTGGGTTTCGGTCGGGTGATGGATTTCCACCACGGTCTTGTAAGTGCGCTCGATAACGACATCAGCCTCCTTGAAGCCCTTTTCGATATCGCCGCGGCTGTAATCGTTGAACGGCTTGGGAGGGACATTGGGCCTGTCCTCGAGAACTTGAGGTGCTCCTTCCTCCATCGCTTTTTCCACCGTGACTGCGAAGGGAAGAGGTTTGTAGTCGACCTTGATGACTCTGAGCGCTTCCTCAACGGTTTTCTCATCCGTTGCCGCTACAGCCGCCACCGGGTCACCCGCGTAGTTCGCCCGGCCCTTTTTAAGCGGGAGTGCGGCCTTGACGCCGGGCAGGCTCTCCGTTTGGCTCAGGTCTATGGAGACGACTTCCGCGCAGGCATAAGGAGACCTCAGGATCTTTCCATAAAGCATTCCCTTCAGGCTGACATCATGAGTGTAAAGTGCCTGACCGGTGACGATCTTTTTTCCGTCGATCCTGGGTGTGTGTTTTCCGACGATCTTGAAGGTTTCTTTTCCAGGCTCAGGAGCAGGCTCCTGGGGTATCGTCTCTTTATCCTTGAATTCTTCGTAGTAGAGGAGGGTGGCGTCCTCATTGTCCGTGAAGTATTTTGTCTTGCTCATTTAGGGCCTCCTCATGGATTTTGCTGCGGTTGAGACGGCTTCGTAGATCTTGAAATAGTTACCGCACCGGCAGAGGTTGCCCGATAATGCCTGTTTGATTTCTTCCAGGTTCGGGTTATTGTTTTTGTTCAGAAAGGCCGCAGAGGTCATGATGATGCCAGGAGTGCAGAAGCCACACTGGTAGCCGTCTTTTTCGATGAAGGCCTGTTGAAGGGGATGGAGTTTTCCGTTGGTGGCCAATCCTTCGATGGTGGTGATGCTTTTGCCGTCAGCTCTTATGGCCAGATACATGCAGGAGTAGACAGGATTCCCATCCAGGAGGACCGTGCATCCGCCGCATTCGCCCCGGTCACATGTCTTTTTTGTCCCGGTGAGGTTCAGCTTTTCCCGGAGAACGTGGAGAAGGGTATCTCTTGGCTCGACCATCAGGGAGAATTTTTTCCCGTTGATGATGAGCGTGATTTTCTTGGAGGCAAGCAGCGGGATTTTTCCTTCTTTTGTCTGGAGTGCGGTTTTATCCTGGGCGAGGATCGAAGGCACAACAGCAGCGCCTAAAGCTCCTCCTCCGAACCCTTTCAAGAAATCTCTTCTGGTGACGGTCTTTCTTTTTGTCTTAGGCTTTTCCATTTTCTCTCTCCTTATCAGGGGAAGACGTCAATAGTTCAGCCCAGTCTGATGAGGGCGATAATGGCCAGGCAGATGAGAAGAGCTGCGGGTGAGGTGATGTATCTTAGTTTTCTGCCTAGAGGGGCTTCTGAGAGCTTTGTCTCCAGGAGTGAGATCCTGGCTCCTGCCCAGAAGCCGAGGGGAACGGTGACACAGGAGAGGAAAACAGCCATTGGAGCATAATACAGAGAAAGGGGAACGGCGGTTCCCGGAAAGACACAGGCAGGAACGCCGGTAACGTATTTCACCAGAGGAAAAAGATTCACAGCCAGGAGGGCGGCTACTCCGCCGTAAACAGCCTGCCTGGCGATTTTTTGCTTTTGTGTTTCGCGGTAAATGATGAGCAGGATAAGAAATGCAGCACCTTCCATGAAGAAGGCAAAGATCGGATTCCCTACAGCCCCGTGCTGGATAGGCAGGGAAAGCAGGAGAGCATCAAACATTTTGAAGAGACTGGTTACGGCGATGAGCAGGGCGACGCCGAGTATCCTGCGAGTCAAAACCCAGCTGGCAGTGATAAAGAAGAGGGCAACGCCTGTCATGATCGAACCAGAAAAAAATGAGGCACAGCTTCGAAGTCCCATGCCCAGGGCTGCTTCAGATAGCCCCCAAACAGCACCCAGCATGATGACGATGCTTAAATGGGATTTTGCGATGTTCCTGTCCATTCCTCCCTCCTTTCAAATCAATATGAAGGTTACTTCAAGGATTATAGTTTTCTTGTTTCGGTTTGACAACCTTTTCTTTTTTGTTGTGAAAGTTTCTTGATTTTGGGTGGAATCAGGGAGGTGGAATGGCGTTGATTCGAAGCGTCAAGGTTTCCGGTGTAAAACCCGGAGATCAGTGAATCTTAAATCGTAAAGTAGGTTTTGATACCGGAGGTTTGAGTCAGTTTGATATTAGCGCAACGCAAGTGGAAAGGATTTAAAAGTCAGCTTTTTTTAGCGGCTGCCGTCTTTATGGAGACAGCTTTCTCTTCTTTCTTTTCTCTGTTTTCTTCCAGCCACCTGGGAAAGATCCAGTTGAGGATCTCGCTTTTCAGTTCGTTATCCATTTCTTTGATCTTGAGTCCGGCTTCCAGCCTGTTATCTACGCTTTTCACCCAGACTATCTCTCCTTTAACCGGAACGGACAGTTTTTTCTCCGGGATATGGAGATTGACTTCCATGTCGGAGCCCATCTCGAGGTCGAAGTTGATGCTGAGTTTCAGTCCCTCCCGGGAGAAGTCGCGGGCTTCGATTTTCCTGCCGATATTGTCTTTGCCGTCAACACGGACCAGCTCTACAGGTAGCAGACATTCGAACCGCAAGAATTTTCGTTTCTCTTTCCCCATGCGTCCCCCCAGTCTAGCATGAAAACCAGATATTTTCAAAAGAAATTTTGGACTGATTTTTCCACCATTGAGTCGATTTGGTGCTTTTTTCTCCTGTTTAATAATAAAAAGTTATTATCATTGTTCAAGAGCTGATTGAAATTAAGTTTGATACAGGCAAAAAAGAGTGCTATCTATCTTTTCGAGATGACTGATATGAGACTTATATACCTTCCTGGGCCAGGACGTAGGCGAAGACAGCCATGGCTACAGCTCCCAACTCGAGATGCCTGGGATGGACCGCGCTCAAGACATCCAGAGCTGAATGGTGCAGGTCAAAGTAGGGTTGAGAATCGGGAATGAGGCCGATAAGGATAGTCCCCTGTTCGGCAAGAGGAGCGATATCCACGCCACCGCCTCCCTGCTTGATCCAGCACATCCCGATGGACTGAAGCAGATATTCCCACCTCTGCAGGTGCCTGATTGTTCTAGGATTGCCGCCGACTCCGAATCCCAGAGGGAGGAATCCGCCCCGGTCAGCCTCGATGGCAGCCAGGTGGCTTTCCTCTTTTCGTTCTTCTGCTTGGGCATAATCCCTTCCGCCTGAGCCTCCGAACTCTTCATTCATGAACATTACGGCCCGAATCGTGCGTTTGGGCTGCAGGCCGAGCTCTTTGAGAAGTCGGAGAGCTTCGAGGGACTGGACGCATCCGGCACCGTCATCGTGGGCTCCGGGTCCCAGGTCCCAGCTGTCGAGGTGGCCGCCGATGAGAATGATTTCATCCGGTCTTTCGCTTCCTGTGATCTGGCCGACAACATTGTGTGAATTCACTGGCGGCAGATTTTGGCAGCTGAGCTTGAGATGGACTCTTAAGGAGACGTCTTTTTTCAGGCTGGCGCTGAGGAAATCGGCGCCTTTGGTGGAGATGCAGGCTGCCGGTATCTCGCGCACTTCAGAGTCAGAGTGCATCAGGCCGGTGTGGGGAAAATCGTCCAGACGCAGGGTTAGGGAACGGACAAGAGCGGCCACAGCGCCTGCCTTTGCCGCCTCCACAGCGCCTTGTACTCTCTGGTCTGCAGCCTGTCCGTAGGAGCCGAAGGTGTTGAGAAGGGAAGGGTCCATCGGGCGGTTGAAGAACACGATCTTTCCCCTTGCTTTTTCGCCCAGCTGCTGCAGCTCTTCAAAAGACCGGACTTCCACAATGTTGGCGGATATCCCCTTCTTCGGAGTGGAAATGCTTCCTCCGATGGCGCAGATAGAGAGAGGATGAGAGCCGAGCCGGGCTGACAGAAGTTTTCCTTCCTCAGCCGTTCCGCGCACCCAATGGGGAACAGTGATCGGTTCGAGGTGGACGTTTTCAAGCCCCAGGTCCAGCATCTTTTGGTGGGTGTACTCCACAGCTTTGGCTGCCTGGGGGGAGCCTGTAAGGCGAGGACCGATAGTAACTAGGTCCTTGAGCAGAGAATAGGCCTCTTGTTCTTTCAGTCCTTTCTTGAGGATTCTTTCTGCAGTCTCCAGGTAAGGGCGATTCTCCTGAGTTTTGATGCAGGATGGAGATAAAGAGAAAATCAAAGAAAATAAAACAAGCAGAATCATATTTTGAGTTTTTATCGAATATCTTATTGAATGCGGCATGATTCCTCCGTTTATTAGGATGAGGTCTCAAATAGTCAGGTAAAATATATTACATTCTTCATCATTATGTTTTCAATGAAAAAGTCAGAAAGAGACCGAAATATCCAGCCGTTTAGGATCTTGCCGCGGTTGAGAGAAAAAGTCTGTTTTTTTCCGGCTTTCTCTGTGAGGTTTATTGAACGTCAAGTGTGGATACGCAAGGCCTTGCCTATTTAAAGCTGCCGGCGATAGGGCTGCCGCAAAACTCGCATTTCCCTCCTCTGAGATGGATTTCTCGGGTTTGTAGTCCGTTTCTGACGATAACAGTCGCACCGCACTCCGGGCAGAGAGTGTTTTCTTCATCTCCGCCGAAGACATTCCCCAAATAGACATAGCGAAGCCCCTGTTTCAAGCCGGTCTTCCGGATTCTCTGAAGGGTTTTTACCGGAGTAGGAGGGATGTGAGAAAGGTTGAGATGGGGGAAGAACCTGGTAACGTGCCAGGGGGTGTCCTTCCCCAGTTCCTGGCAGATCCAATCGGCCATCTTCCTTAAATCGCTTTCATCATCGTTGAACCCGGGGATCACGTTGGTGACGATCTCGACGTGCATCTTCCATTTCTGTTTGGCTCTTTTTGTGGTTTCCAGGATTCCTGAGAAGTCATCCACGTTGGCGATTCTTTTATAGGAGCGTTCAGAAAATCCTTTGAGGTCGACACGAAAGACATCCAGGTAGGGCCCGATCCTGTCCAGGGCTTCGGCGGTGATAAAGCCGTTGGTGACATAGTTGGTGTAAAGGCCGTTTTCTTTGGCCAGCCTGGCTCCCTCCAGGGTGTACTCAAGCCAGAGCGTGGGTTCGTTGTAGGTCCAGGAAATTCCAAAGCAGCGGTTTTTCACAGCTACCTGGATCAGCTCTTCTGGTGCGATAGACCTGGCCTGCTTGATATCTTCAGTGACTTTGGAGTGAGCAATGTCCCAGTTCTGACAGCCGGGGCAGCGGAAATTGCAGCCAAAACTCCCCAGGGAAAGCCATTCTGAACCCGGGTAGAAATGGTAAACGGGTTTTTTTTCAATCGGCGAGACCATGATCGAAGATATCAGTCCGTAGGTCTTGGTGAAAAGCTTTCCCTGATGGTTCTCCCGTGTCCGGCAGTAGCCTCTTTCCCCTTCCTGGATCACGCATAATCTCTGGCAGATGCGGCATTGGACCTTTTGAGCGGACAGCCGGTCATAGAGAGTGGCTTCAATCATGTTCACCATATCTTAAAGCCGGCCTTTTCAAGCCTTTTGACCGCGGTCGAATAAGGGTCGCAAATCTCCTCCTCAAGATAATCTTGATAACCGACTGATCCTAATCGAGAGAGCAGCATATTCCTTTCTGCCTGGGGCATCAGTCTTGAGTCAGTCATGGCGGCAACATGGAAGCTTATTCCGGCGCGATTTAAATATTCTACGGCCTTAAAGGGCAGTACATAGAATTCTCCCCGGGCACCCGTTCTCTTTTCAAACCCCTCAGGGCTGCCGGCTTTCAAAGAGACACGGACATGGATATTTCGGCATTTCTTTAGTCTGTTCACATAGTCAGGGTCATGGCCAAAGAGTATGCCGTTCGTTTCCAGAATAAACAGAAAAGGAATTGAATCAATTAGGTTGAGAAAAGATAAAAGATGCTCAGGACAGAGTGTGGGCTCTCCACCTGAGATTCTGATTTTGTTCACTCCCTTCTTCCGGGCGTTGCGGACGAGGTTCTCAAAGACTTCTTGGGGAGTGAAGAATTGGCCGGTTTTGAGCGGGAAATCTCTAGACCAATCGACCCAGCAGAAAACACATCTCAGGCAGCAGCCGATTGTGTAGCCTGTCGATATCCCGCCATATACACCTGCGCAGTAAAATTTTGTGTATTTTTTCGAATTTCCCTTGCTGATGATTTCTTCTGTCTTATGAGCGAGGTTGATCGGGTCAAACGGCTTGCTTTCTCTGGTGAGAAAAGAAGGATAATCTTCCTTCATCAAGCTAACAATAATCCCATTGGGCTGTCTTGTCAAAAAAAAGCTTCTCTGGGATTGGGTCTGCAAAAAGGTATTGGGATGCAGTTGGAAGTGGGGACTCCAATCGGGTAAATCCCAAGAATTCATACTAAATATCACTGCGACCTGACCCGAGCCAAATTTTATGGTATAACACGTTTAGCACCTCCCTTAAGCTTGAATAGAGAGATGAGATACTCCGGGAAACTGAACAGGGGACAAGGATAAGATGCAGTCGGCAAAAGAAACTTGATAAAATCACCGGCCGCTTCAAAGGGTAATCTATGTATGCTTTTTTGAATGTTTTCTTTTTTATCTTTCATTCATCCCTGATCCTCCTTATCCTTTTCGGTTGGATCTGGAAAAAGACACGATTGGTTAATCTGGCCGTCGTGCTTCTCACCGCTTTTTCCTGGACCGTGCTCGGAATCTGGTATGGCTTTGGCTTCTGCCCCTGTACGGAGTGGCACTGGCAGGTGAGGATGAAACTGGGTTACTACGACATGCCTTCTTCCTACACCAAATTTTTGATCGATGCTCTGACCGGACTGAATGTGGATCAAAAGCTGTCGGATATCCTGGCCGTTTCCCTGCTCGCTGTGGCCCTGGCAGGATCAGTTGGGACCAATGTGAGGGATTGGAGGAAGAAGAAAAAGTAGGCTTTCTCGCTTCATTTGTCTTTTTTTCAACAAGCGGAGAACCTCCTTCTTGAATTCCGGATGGACTTTCAAGCCTGCCTCTTCTGCTCTTTTAAGGTATTTATAGGCCTCGTCGTATTTTTTTTTGGAAAAGAAGATCACCGCCAGATTGTTGTAAGCCTGGGCATAGGAAGGATTGATTTCCAGGACTTTCCGGTAGTGAAGAGCTGAATCGTCCCGAAGGTTCATTTTGAAATACAGGTTGGCCAGGTTGAGGTGAGCTTCGAGGTAGTCGGGATTCAGCTCGATGGCTATCCTGTATTCCTCCTCGGCTTCATCAAGCCTTGCCTTTTTTTCCAGCAGGATTCCTTGAAGGTTATGTGGTTCGGGAAGCTCGGGATCCAGGGCGATGGCTTTCAGGCTGGCGGCCTCTGCCTCCTTCAACATCCCTTTTTTGAGGTAGGCAAGGCCCAGGTTGGAGTAAGCGGCCTCATACTGGGGATTTATTTTGAGGGCCCTTTTGCAGCTCTCGATAGCTTCATCGGCCATGCCTTTTTCCAGATAGGCGCTGGCCAGGTTGGAACAGGCTTTATAATAGTCTGTCTCCAGCTTGATGGCCTCTTTGAACTCGTCGATGGCCTTGTCCACCAACCCTTTGATCAAGTAAGCACGGCCAAGGTTATGGTGGGCTTCGGCGAATTCGGGCTCTATCTGGACCGCTTTGAGATATTTCTCAATGGCTCTGTCGGTCATTTTTTTACTCATGTAAATAATGCCCATGTTGTTGTGAGCCGCTTCGAGCCCTGGATTGACCTCTAAGGCCTTGAGAGTGACCGATTCAGCTTCTCTAAACATATTCTTAAGGATATAGGCTGAGCCCAGGTTGCAGAGGGCCTTATCCAATCGAGGATAGATTTCCAGAGCCTTTAGAGTATATTCTATGGCTTCATTAGCCATCTTCTTTTCCAGAAAGAGATGGCCCAGGTTGGAAAAGGCCTTGGCGTAATTCGGGTTGAGTTCGATTGCTTTAAGATAAGCCTCTAGGGCCTTGGCTGTTTCTCCCTTTTTTGAATAGGCGATGCCCAGATTATAATGGACATCAGGAAGGTTCGGCTGAAAGAGGATGGCTTTCTGGTATTCCTGGATGGCTTGGTCGATCTTTCCCTGTCTACGAAGGGCAATGGCGGTTAGGTTAAGGACATCCGGAGAATCGGGGCCCAGTTTTAAGGCTTGACGGCATTCATTTATCGTGGATCCGTAGTCCTTTTTTTCCAGGTAAAAAATAGCCAGCAGGATATGGATATCGATCTCTTTGCGGCCCAGTCTTTTCCTTTCTTCATAGATGGAGATGCCCTCATCCTGTTTTTCTTCAGGGAGAGGGAAGACATAGGGATCAAAGCTTCTGTGTTTGTTGAGGAGTATGATTCGATTCGTGAATTCATCCCAACTGTGTCCAGGATTTCTGCTGTTCATGATCGAGTTTTTCTCGTTGAGGTCAGCCGCGCCGAACAGATGACAAAGTTCATGCTTGAGCATGAGTTTCATGATGGATTTTGAGTCCTGTTCTCTGAGCAGGATATACCCGTGGAGATAAGTCGCTGCTCCTGACAGGTCATGAGTGAGGCCGTATTGGGAGGTGAAGCCAAGGACAATGTCGAAGCCCCCCTGAGGAATTTTTTTTCTCAGGTCGTTCAGCAGGCCCAGCATGGTGTCCTGGGCGATATCTGAGACCCAGGGGTCGATCGTCCCAATCTTGAATCGTATGCCGAAACGTTTTTCAAAGTCTTTGGAAGCATTCATGACTATCTGTTTGATGTCTGAGCGCCAGGTCAGCTTGTTTTTCATCCTGAATTCTTCGTCTGCGGCAACTTTAATACTCACTGTCCGGAGGGGCTGGATTTGACAATAGCCAAATTTAGACATCAAGGGGAAGATGAGAATGGAGGTCAATATACCTTTCCATAAGACAGAACAGGCAGATCTCTGTAAAAAATATTTAAACAAAAGCTTCCTTTCTAAAAATTATATCATAAGTCAATTCGGGTTGTTCAATCCTGAAGGAATGATGGATAAACGAGATTAAATCTCTTTCAATCCTTTTTTTGTAGGCTCAAGATCTTTTTTTTAAATTCCGGATGGACTTTAAAGCCCTGTTGCTCTGCCTTTTTTATGTATTCCAGGGCCAGAATATATTTTTTTTGATAGAAGAAGATTGCTGCTAGGTTGTTATACGCTTGCCCGAAGTGAGGATCGATCTCGATGACCTTATTGTAGTGAGAAGCGGAATCTGAAAACTGGCCTCTTTTAAAATGAAGATGGGCAAGGTTGAGATGGGCCTCAAGATAATCGGGCTTGAGTTGTATGGCTTTGCTAAATTCGACCTGTGCTTCGTCATCTCTGTTGTTGAGTTCAAATATGATTCCCAGAAGGTTATACGGCTCGGGAAACTCTGGAATGAGTGTTATGGCTTTGTGAGCGGCGGTTTCAGCTTCTTGTATCATTTTTTTGTTCAGATAGATGTACGCTAGGTTGTTATAGGCAACGCCGTAATCCGGCTTTATCTGAATTGCATTCTTGAGTTCTTGGATGGCTTCTTCGGGCATGCCCTTTTCCATATAAGCGGCGGCCAAGTTGGAATATGCTATATAATAGTCTTTCTTTAGCCGGATGGATTCCCTGTATTCATCAATGGCGTCGTCAATCTGTCCTCTGAGATAGTAAGCTCGTCCAAGGTTATGATGAGCTTTAGCGTATTCAGGATTTATCTCTATAGCTTGAGCGTATTCGCTGATTCCTTGGTCGAACATCTCTTTATTAATGTAGATAATGCCTAAATTGTTATGGGCTTCTTCAAGCTTGGAGTCGATCTTTAAAGCTTTTCTTGAAACGCCCTCTGCTTCCCTGAACATATTCTTGAGTATGTAGGCAGCGCCCAAATGGGAGAGCGTACTGGCTGATTGCGGATTGATTTCTAACGCTTTTTGGCAATATCGAATGGCTTCATCAGGCATCTCTTTTTCGACATAGAGATCGCCTAATTTCGAGCAGGCGTCGACATAATTCGGGTTGAGCTCTATAGCCGCAGTGTATTCTTGGATTGCTCTTTCGATCATTCCTTTTTTTGTGTAGGCGATTCCCAGGTTATAGTGAATCTCAGGGAGAGATGGTTGCAGGTGAAGGACCTTCTGGTATTTATCTATAGCTTGATCGATCTTTCCCTGCCTTCTGTAGGCAATACCTAAGAGATGAAGGGCATCAGGCGAGTCTGGTATTATTTGAATGACATGGAGACATTCTCTCAGCGTGGATTCATGGTCTTGCTTTTCCAGGTAGAAAATAGCTAGCAAAAAATGAATATCTGTTTCCTGGGGATTGAGAATTTTTCTATGCTCGTAAATGGAAATGACTTCCTCCAATTTATTCCTGGACAAAGGAAAATCATTTGAATTAAAGCTCCGAAACTTGTTGGAAAGGACTATCTGGCTGGTGAAATCATCAAATTCATGACCGTGAGCCTTGATGTTCATGACTGAATTGTTTTCATGGATGTCAGCCGCTCCGAACAAATGACAGATTTCATGCTTGAGCATTATTTCCATCATTGACGTCGAACTTAATTCTCTTATGACTATATACCCATGCAGATATGTCGCGGCGCCAAAGAGGTCATTTTTAATATCATCCTGAGCAGTGAAGCCGATCACGATATCACTGTCATCATGAAGCACTTTTTTTCTCAAATCGTTCAACAGATCAAAAGTAGAGCTGCTCGAGTTGTCTGAAGTCCAATCTTCATAACTTTTTATTTTAAACTGGATGCCGAAATGTCGCTCAAAGTCTCTGGAAACAGCTTTGACTAATTTTTTAATATCTAATTTCCATGTCAGGTTAGCCCTCACTTCTTCGTCTGCTGCGATTTTGAGGTTTATGATCCTGACCGGATCTTTTTGAGGGAGGCCAATGTTCAGCACAGAGAATATCAGTAGAAATATGACGAAGGTTTTAATCGGATATGAAATGACTACTCGTAAAGCGGAACAAATCTTTTGCAACTCAAACCCCCGAAGACCCCCTTATTATAGTAATATCCAAACGGAATTCAAGCCCTTTTTTCCAAAAAATTGTATCCTTTTGTTTTTATGCCAGCCATTCAGGAAATTCTTCCTATCCCATGAGGCTTCGGGTATCCTGGGAAGCATTGCCGGGATAAGCGAGCTCTTAAAAGAAAAGGTTTCTCCTGAAAAAAGCGAAGAGAAGAAGAGCGCATAATGAAAGCTCATTCCTCAGCGGGTTGATATAATCAGAAAAAAAAGGTATACATTCCAAAGTGAGAGGTGACATCCCGGTCACCTCTTTCTATTTTTAGAGAAGTCGGAGTGACTCAGGAATTTGACAGGAAAACGTCTCCTCTCATTGGATACTTTCCGCGGCCTGACAATTGCCGGGATGATACTGGTCAATAATCCAGGGAGCTGGAAGTACGTTTACCCTCCTCTGCGGCACGCGGAGTGGCACGGCTGGACACCTACAGACCTTGTCTTTCCCTTTTTTCTGTTCATCGTCGGCGTTTCCATCTCTCTTTCTTTTTCGAGAAGGATCGAAGAGAACGCTGCCAGGCGCGACCTCTATCTCAAAATAGTAACGAGGACCTTGATCCTCTTTGCTCTGGGATTGCTTCTGGCCCTCATCCCTCGCTTCAATTTCTCCACCCTCAGGATTCCCGGTGTGCTTCAGCGCATTGCCGTCTGTTACCTCTTCTCCTCATTGCTTTTCCTCAAGCTGAAAAGTAGGGGCAGGATGATCATGGTCTTCTTTCTTCTAGCCTCGTACTGGATAGTGATGAAGCTTGTTCCTGTGCCAGGCTATGGAGCCGGAGTCCTGGAATATGAAGGGAATCTCTGCGCCTATATCGATGCCAAGGTCCTTGCCGGGCATCTGTATAAGCCGGGTTTTGACCCTGAAGGAATCCTCAGTACATTCCCGGCCATCGCCACCACCCTGCTGGGCACTCTGACCGGGGATTGGCTGCGCTCTTCACGGATGGTGCTGGAGAAAATCGCCGGCCTTTTTATCGCAGGACTCGGTTTGACGTTAAGCGGCCTTCTCCTTCATCCCCTCTTTCCTATCAACAAGCAGCTCTGGACGAGCACTTATGTCCTTTTCACTGCCGGGGCGGCCCTGCTCCTTCTTGCGGTTTGCTACTGGTTGATAGAGGGATTGGGCTTCAAAAAATGGGCCGTTCCGTTTCTTATTTTCGGGACAAATGCCATCGCTGTCTATGTCGGCTCATCCCTGATGGCCAAGCTGATGGGCTGGATCAGAGTCTCTTCCGGCGGTGAGGGAGTGTCCTTCAAGGCATTTGTCTACAATCAGCTTCTCGTTCCCTGGGCCGGATATCTCAACGGGTCATTGGTCTTTCCTTTTCTGCTCATCCTGATCTGGATAGGGATCATGATCCCTCTCTACAGGAACAAAATATTCATCCGGATCTGAAATAATATGGGGAGGTTCCCTGGGGAGACACCCTTTTATACTTTTTTATATGCAGCGAAAAAAGAGTATCCCCCCAGGGAAGTCCCCTTTCAATTGTTGGAAAATTAGGCTTGAGTCAGTTTATAATACTATTAAGGGAATATTGAAAATGATCGTCTAATGAGCGAGATTGAAATTGTCTGCTCAATCGTTTAAAATATATATATAGCCTATAGGACAAATAGGAAATGTTTGAGAGATGCGGGAGGACATCATGAGGTTTTCCCATAGATCCAGATTTTTTAATCTGTCCCTGCTCCTTGTTTTGAGCGTGGGGATGATGGTTTCTTTCCTAAATGCCCAGTACTTCGGGCAGAACAAGGTGCAGTATGAGACTTTCAAGTTTAAGGTCATGCACACTGAGCACTTCGACATCTACTTCTACCCTGAAAAGAGAGAAGCGGCGTTTCAGGCGGCTCAAATGGCTGAAAGGTGGTATGCTCGGTTAACCCGGATTTTTAACCATCAGCTCAGAGGCCGGCAACCCCTTATTCTCTATACCAGCTCTCCGGATTTCCAGCAGACATCGGCCATCCCGGGAATCCTGGGCGAGGGAACAGGCGGAGTGACCGAGATGTATAAGAGGAGGATTGTCCTTCCTCTGGGTGTTTCACTGGCCGAATCCGACCATGTCATCGGACACGAACTCGTCCATGCTTTCCAGTTTGACATCACCGCCCAGGAAGCACCGAGATATTCCGCGGGTTCATCGGCGGCTATGCGGGTTCCCCTCTGGCTTATCGAAGGCCTGGCCGAATATCTCTCCATCGGGCCGGTCGACCCTAACACGGCCATGTGGATGCGCGATGCTACCCAGAGGAAAAAACTTCCCACCGTGAAACAGATGGAAAATCCTTATAAATATTTTCCTTATCGCTATGGCCAGTCCCTCTGGGCCTACATCACCGGAAAATGGGGAGACGGCGCCGTGCCGAGGCTGATGAAGTCCATCAGCAGAACCGCAGAATATGAGGGAGCGATCAGGAAGGTTCTGGGTGTCTCTCTGGAGGATCTCACCAAAGAATGGCATGAATCGATGAACAAAGCCTATATGCCTTTAGCAGAGAAAACTCAGGCAGCGGATCGATTCAGCCGTCTTCTGTTCCAGGGAACCAAAGAGAACAGGCTGAATGTATCACCCGCTCTCAGCCCGGATGGAAAACATATCGTCTTCCTTTCCACCCGTGACCTGTTCTCGATCGATATGTATCTCGCCGATGCCGAGACAGGAAAGATAAGACGGAAACTTATCAAGACAGCCGTTGACCCTCATTTTGAAAGCTTGCAGTTCATCAAGTCATCGGGATGCTGGGATGCAGAGGGAGAGAGGTTCATCTTCAGCGCCATCAGTAAGGGAAAGCCTATCCTCACTCTGATCAACGTGAAGAGAGGGAAGACTGAGAAAGAGGTCGATTTCCCGCATTTGGGAGAGATTCTGAACCCGACCTGGTCCCCTGATGGACGTTTCGTGGCTTTTTCGGCACTTGAGGGTGGATTAACGGATATATTCGTTTACGACCTCGGAGTTGGCACTCTGAAGAAGCTGACCGATGACCCGTACGCAGACCTTTACCCGGCCTGGTCACCCGACGGGCAAAAGATCGCTTTTGTTACCGATCGATTCTCTACAGACCTTTCCATCCTCAATATCGGGAATTATCAGCTCGCTTTGCTGGACCCGCAAAATGGAGAGACTGAAAGGGTGCCTGGTTTCAGCAACGCCAAGAACATCAATCCCCAGTGGTCCCCTGATTCAAAAAGCCTCTATTTTCTCTCTGACCCTAACGGCATCACGAATATCTACAGGGTAGACTTGGAGAGCGATCATATCTTCCAGGTCAGCAACCTTTATACAGGAGTGAGCGGCATCATGGCTATCAGCCCGGCTCTTTCCGCTGCACAGAACAGCCAGCGCCTGGCTTACTGTGTTTATGAAGACGAAAAATACAACATTTATACCATCGATGAGCCAGAGGTTTTGGCCGGCAGAGAACCTGAACCCATTCTTGAAGAGACACAGCCTTCAGTCCTTCCTCCTCGCCAGAAGCCCGAAGGCGAGGTTCTGGACTTGCTCAAAAATCCTCTTTTTGGCCTTCCTGACAGGACAGAGTATGCTGTCAGCGATTATAAACCAAAGCTCAAGCTGGATTATATCAGTCAGCCTCAGGTCGCCATGGGCGTCGACAGGTATGGTACCTTTGCTGCGGGAGGAGTGGCTGCTTTCTTCAGCGATATGCTTGGTTATCACAACGTTGTCGGGATGTTGCAGCTGAACAACCGGATGGAGGACTCGGCTGCGCTGGTCGGCTATCAGAACACCTATCGCCGGCTGAACTGGGGAGCTGTCGCCCAGCGGATCCCCTATATCACAGGAGGTTATATCGCTGGAATCAGCGATGAGTTTGGCGAGCCTGCCTTTGTTGAGCAAGAATTGATCTACCGTCAGATCAACTATCAGCTATCCGCCTTTGCGGCTTATCCTTTCAACCAGGTCCGGCGTTTCGAACTCTCTGCCGGCTACCAGTTGATCGATTTTGACCGGGAGGTCTATACCCGGGCCTATTCACTTGTGGATGGCTTTTTGATATATAGGGACAGGGAAAAACTGGAAGCGCCCCCCAGCCTTAGTTTTGGCTTTGCCTCTGCTGCTTTTGTCTATGACAGCGCTTTTTACGGAGCGACGAGCCCCATCCTCGGGCAGAGTTACCGTTTTGAGGTCACTCCTCTGACGGGCACGATTGACTATTACTCAGTTCTTGCTGATTATCGTCGCTATCTCATGCCAATCCGGCCGTTTACTCTGGCTTTCCGTTTCCTGCACTACGGCCGCTATGGGAAGGGAGCCGAGGATTCCCGGCTTTATCCTCTTTTCATCGGCTATGAAACTCTTGTCCGCGGATACAACTGGGGTTCATTCAGTGTGGACGAGGTCTATTCGGAGACCGACCCTTTTGATTTCAACCAGCTGTTTGGAAGCAGGATGCTGGTGGCCAATGTGGAGCTTCGTTTTCCTTTGTTCCAGGTTCTCGGAATCGGCAAGGGCTATTACGGAGTCTTCCCCGTAGATTTTATTGCCTTTTTTGATGCCGGGGTAGCCTGGACGGATGGTGATTTCGACCAGGACGGCAACAGGGATGACGATAGAGCCTGGTTTGTGGGCGGGAATCGACAGCTCCTCCGCAGTCTGGGTGTAGGACTTCGGACCAACCTTTTTGGGTTCATCATCCTTGGCTTGGATTATGTCCGTCCCCTGGACAGGCCTATCAAAGGCTGGTACTTCCAGTTCACAATCACGCCTGGCTTCTGATTGGAGCTGAGGATCATAAGGTTAAGGCCTGTGAGCCGCAAAACCGGCTCCCTGGATTATTCCTAAAATCTGCCGAGACTATATTCTCTTTTCTTAAAAGGTAACAGTTCCTTTCTCCTGTAAAATAATGATCAAAAGGGACAGTGCCCATTTTTTTTATGATTCATGACAATTGACTTTCATCAGTCGCTTTGTTAATAATGCTAGAGCACAAAGTCCTCGAGATAGTAAGGTATAAAGAGGATTTTTGCGATTCAAATAAAAGCATATTTGTTTTGAGTCAGGGAGGGCTGGAATGATTGAGCTGGCCATCATATCCGGTTCTGGGTTCTATGATTTTCCCGACCTCGAAGAGGGGGATAATAAAGTAATCCAGACCAGATTCGGGAAGGCTTCCATCAGGACTGGAGTCATCGGCGGGAAGAAAATGGCTTTTCTGGCCCGCCATGGAAAGGGACACAGATTGCTGCCCAACATAATCAATTACCAGGCCAACCTGATGGCTCTCAAGGAGTTGGATACACAAGCGATAATCGCCACTACTGTCTGCGGAGTGCTGGATCCTGACCATGCCCTGGCCAGGCTGGTTGTGTTCAATGATCTGTATTTCCCTGACAATCGTCTGCCGAGCGGTGAAGCCTGCTCGATATACAATAATGCAGAGGAGAGGGCAAAAGGACATTATATTTTCTCCAATCCTTTTTCAGAAGATTTGAGGCAGCAGATCATCGCCGCCGCAGACGACCCGATAACAGATGCTGTCTATGCCCACGCCTGCGGACCCCGATTCAATTCAAAGCCAGAGATCCGCATGCTGCAGAGTTTTGCTTCATTTGTCAGCCAGACGGCAGGTCCGGAGATTGTCCTTGCTGGGGAACTCGAGATCCCCTTCGCGCTCATCGGACTTGGAGTGGATTACGCCAACGGAGTCAAGGATGAGCCGACACCGGTGGAAGTCCTGGACGAAAACTTGAGAAACAGCAAAAGCATCTTCATAGATGTCATAAAAAAAGTCATGGAATCATACACAGTGCCCCGCTTCACGGGATTCATTTACAGGTTCGAATAGATAAAATGGTTCTCTTCCATTTTGTTTAGGGAATTGAATGACTAAAATACACGGAAATGGCGTCGCTCCCTTCAGATTTTTAACGCCATTCCCTCGCCGCCCCCCTCGGCGCCTGCGTAACTCCGCACTCAAGGAAGGTAGCTTCCAACCGGATGTCCGTACTCAACCATTTTTCATCAGATCGATCATCGCGTGCTCAAACATACTCGGCGGCCGATTTCATCGGCTTCCTTCGGTGGACGGATCGTTAAGGCTAAATCTTCAAGGTCGCTCCTTCCATTCCCGTGTATTTTGCCCGCGCAATCTAGAAGAGAATCAATAAGCTTAATTTCAAATGACCTGTCATCAAACTTGAGCTGTGATTGAATGAGTGATTATCAAACATTTAATATCGGGGAGTTTCAAGTTCAAGTTGATAAGAGGTTGGAGCTCTGGAAGGAGCAGGGTTTCTCCCGAAGGCTGTGGTCCAAAGATCCCACCCTCTGGTTTCCCGATATCCAGCCTGAGATAACGGACCGGCTGGGCTGGCTGTCGCTTCCGGAGATGATGCAGGGCAGGCTGGAAGAGCTTGTCTCTTTTGCCGACCAGGTCAAGGATGAGGGAATGAGGCATGTGGTTCTCCTCGGGATGGGAGGTTCGAGCCTGGCTCCGGATGTTTTCCAGAAGACCTTCGGTAATGACGATGGCTATCCCCAGCTGATTGTCCTGGATAGTACCCATCCCTCTGCTGTTATCTCTGTCGAGGAGAAACTTGATTTGAAGCGAACTCTCTTTATCGTTTCCAGTAAATCAGGTACCACTTTGGAAACTCTCTCCTTATTCCGGTATTTCTGGAACAAGGTGAGCCAGGCAGTTGAACAACCAGGTTGGTTTTTCGTAGCCATCACTGATTCCGGAACTCCTCTTCAGAAGCTGGCTCTAGAAAGAGGTTTTCGGAGAGTTTTTGAAGCCGATCCAGATGTAGGGGGCCGCTACTCTGCCTTCACCTACTTCGGGATGGTCCCAGCAGCCTTGATCGGAATGAATATCCAGAGATTGCTGGACAGGGCGAGGACTGCAGCAGAGGATTGCTCCTCCCTTGTCTCAGAGGATAAAGCTTCGAGCCTCATCCTGGGCGCGGCCCTTGGTGAGATCGCAAAAAAACGGGATAAGCTGACCTTCTTTACTTCTTCATCGATCAGCAGCTTTCCCTATTGGCTGGAACAGTTGATCGCTGAAAGCACGGGCAAGGACGGCAAAGGGATATTGCCGGTTGCGGGTGAATCCTCTGTTCCCTCTGAGGATTACGGCCAGGATAGGCTGTTTGTCTTTCTGACTCTAAAGGGAGAGGATGAAAGGGAGATGGAAGAGAGGATGAATGCGTTAAAGCAAGCTGGCCATCCTGTTATCCAGATCGAGCTGAAGGATAAATTCGACCTGGGCCGGGAGATTTTCTCCTGGGAGGCAGCTGTAGCCTCAGCCGCCTCTGTGCTCGGGATCCATCCTTTCAACCAACCCGATGTCCAGCTGGCCAAGGATTTCACCAGGAAAGCTATGGAACAAGGAGACCAAGATGCGGACGAGACTGCTGTCGATACATGGTCAACAGACGATACCGAAGCGCTGGATCAAGCCTTCAAAGAGTGGCTGAGCCAGGCGCGACCCGGAGATTATATCTGCTTCCAGGCTTACCTCGCTCCGACGCCCAAGATGACGGATGCCTTTCAGAGACTCAGGCTTGAGCTCATAAAGCACAAGCGTTTAGCCACAACCCTGGGTTATGGTCCCCGTTTTCTTCATTCCACCGGCCAGCTTCACAAGGGAGGACAGAATACAGGCCTTTTCCTTCAACTGATCGATGAGCCAGGTATGGGGCTGCCTGTTCCTGGGAGTGATTATGATTTCAGGAGTCTGATCAAAGCACAGGCTCAAGGAGATTACAGGGCCCTTAAAGAGCGTGGCCGGCGGGTTCTTCGGTTGAATCTGAAGACCAATGTCGAAAAAGGATTTGAAACACTCCATTCTCTTATCCAGAAAACATTTCGATTGCTTAACAGTTAATTACGAAGGTGTAATCTGTCACAGCGGCTGGTTTCCCTCCATCCAAGCCAAGATCCTCACCCCCTTTCCCCAAGAGCATCGGATGGAAGGAAACAGTCATTGCATTTCTCAATGGGGCGAGGTTTTTCTATTATCACGGGAATAGAGAAGCATATTCTTATCCAGCAACAATAAATGCACACCTTTAAGGGTGATAAGATTTCCCGCTAAAAATCATCCCAAAAGGGGATTGTCAGATTCAATGGCTTCTTTTAGCATAGAGGAGAGCAACGGGAGAGAAGACGGGAATCTGAAGGAGAAATTCCTTCGGAGCCCGTCTCTCCCAAGTCAACCATCCTGTTTTTGATATAGATTGTAGATAAATGAAGATTTCACAGTCAAAAAGAATGATCGGCCGCAGCGTCATCCTTTTGACCCTGCTTCTCTCTTTTTTCACTGGGACTCTCCTGGCTGGCAAGAAGTTGCTACGAGTATCTTCCGAGACAGCCCATATCTACCTCAACCCAGATAAAAACAGCTCCATCGTTGCTACCGTGAAAAAGGGAACCCTCCTCACCCTGCGCCATACGCGGAAGTTTAAACGGGTCTGGAACCAGGTTATTTTTACTTCTGAAAAATCAGGAACGAAAGCGGGATATGTCCAAGATTCCGATGTGGAAAGGCTTTTTGTGCTGACCAATATCGCCACCCTTTATGAGGAAGATAAGCCGGAGAAGCAGTTCAGAGAGGCGAGATGGGGAATGAGCAAAGCGGATGTCATCAGGCTGGAAGACGCTCCTGACCAGATGGTTGAGCTGGGTGAGTTGGAGATGATGATGTACCAGGAGCGGATCAAGGAGATGGACTGCTTCATCGAGTACATTTTCGAAAAAGACAGGTTGATCAAGGGCAAATATAATTTTTTTGTCAAGCATGAATACAAGAATGACTATTTCAAGGACTATAAAAAGGCCAAAGAGTACTTGACCGAGATTCACGGGAAACTCCCGCTGGATAACATCAACTGGCTCAATCCTCAGCACAAAGATGATTACTCCAAGTGGGGACTCGCCCTCAGCCTTGGGCACCTGGAATACAATTCAATCTGGAGCAGCGAAAAAACAGAAATGCAACTCAGGCTCTACGGGGAAAACGGTCATATTAAACTTGAGGCGGAGTACAAAGAAGTGGAATCGGAAGAAAAAAAACAGAGACGCTCCTCAAATTAAAGAAGTCATTTTCTTCGGAATGAAAAGCCTTTTTATCGGAGCGGATGCTCCGGTCGGCGGTTTATTTCAAATCGAAACCATCCCAACAGTAAGTGCATACCTTTTCTTTGGGGAGACCGATGGCCTTTACCAAGTCTTCGAGTCTTTGATACTTGAGCGAGGTGAGTCTTAACCTTTCTCTTATCTTTTCCACCATCGCCGCATATTTTTGTGTATCGGCGTTGGAATACTCTTTTAAGTCTTTGCTGTTATCTCCCCCTATCTCCTTTATGGCTTTTCGGGCCGCCAGGTCCAGCTCTGATTTTGACCTCGAGAAATTCAGGAATTTGCAGCCAAAAGTGAGCGGAGGGCAGGCGGGTCTCATATGCACTTCCTGGGCGCCACAGTTATAGAGCCTCTGGATGGTATCCTTGAGCTGAGTTCCTCTGACGATGGAATCCTCGCAGAAGAGTACCTTTTTTCCCTCGATCAGCTCTTTGATAGGGATGAGTTTCATCTTGGCTACCAGGTCTCTGATGTTCTGGTCATGGGGCATAAAACTCCGCGGCCAGGTGGGAGTGTACTTGACGAACGGCCTTTTAAATGGTATGCCTGCTTCGCTGGCGTAGCCCAGGCCGTGTCCGATTCCCGAATCAGGGATGCCGGCGACCATGTCTATCTCGACGTTATCCTTTTTGGCCAGGATCGCTCCGCATCTGTTTCTGACGCTTTCGACATTGATTCCCTCATAGGTAGAAGCCGGGTACCCGTAGTAGACCCAGAGAAAGCTGCAGATCTGCATCTTTTCTCCAGGTGGATTTTTCTGTTCCACGCCATCCTCGGTCATCAGAACGATCTCTCCGGGTCCAAGGAATTTTTTTATCTCAAAACCGAGGTTGGGAAAGGCACATGTTTCCAGCGTGGCGGCGAAACTCCCTTCTTTTTCGCCGATGACTACCGGAGTCCTTCCCAGCTTGTCTCTTGCCGCATAAACTCCCTCTTCTGTCAGCAGGAGGAGAGAGCATGAACCCTCGATGGCTTCATGGGCGCTGCGGATTCCTTCTTCGAAACTCGATTCCTGGTTGATCAAGGCAGCAGCCAGCTCGGTAGGGTTGACTTCTCCACCCCTCATCTCGGCAAAGTGGATCGTTCTTCTGTCAAACACCTCTTTCATCAGTTCATCTACATTGTTGATGACGCCGACTGTCACGATCGCGTATTTTCCCAGATGAGAGCGAATAAGCAAAGGCTGGTCATCAAAGTCGCTGATCACTCCTATTCCTTTGGTCCCGCTCATCTTCTGGATATCCTGTTCGAATTTTGACCTGAACTGGTCATTCTCGATATTATGAATGAACCTGATGAGTCCCTCTGGATTCTTAACAGCCATCCCGCCTCTTCTTGTACCGAGATGAGAATGATAGTCTGTTCCGAAAAATAGATCGTCTACGCAATCTTTTCTGGAAACAACGCCGAATAAGCCGCCCATGTTAACCTCCTTGAGATAAGGCAGTGAAAAGAAATTGGCGAATGATATTTCCTGTTAATGACTTTCTCTTGCCCCTTGAGAAAAGAATGGATTTGCACATCGAAGAGGTCACTCTTTCAAAGACCGGCAAGAGCTTGCGGGAGTCATATGCAATTCGAGAATAAACTATGACAAATTTCAAAGTTCGATTCAAGAAGAAAATCGAATAAATCATAATTTTTATCTTTTTTGAGCTGAGAGAGAATAAATTTTTGAGGACTTCGTACTGTCAAACCCGTATAATAATAGTCAAAATGGAAAAAGGGATTAAACGGCTTGCTTTCGTCGCCATCCTTTTTATGGCTGCTTTTCCTTTTATAAGTTCGTGCATCGTGTCGTTGGGAGATTATCCTGGCTATCAGGTTGGCCGCTCTTGGGTTGAATACCATAAATCCGTATCCTTGAGGCCGGGCGGGACTCTTTCTCTGGAGAATGTAAACGGAAACGTGGAGATTGCCGGGTGGGACAGGGACGAGCTGGAAATGTATGTAGAAAGAAACGTCACCCGCACCCCTTCCTGGCTGACGAGATGGCAGCCGTGGTGGCGTGTGGTTCCCAAGATAGATTTTGACAAATTCGAGGATTTCATAAAAATCAAGGCCCAGCCTGCGAGACGGGGTGAAAATCTCCCCGCCTTTGATTTTTATCTGAATGTTCCTCATCATATCCACCTGAAAAATATCGTCTCTAGAACAGGGGATATTGTTGTCGCTGATTTGTACGGAGAGATTGTCATCGAGTTGATGGAAGGGAACGTTACGGTTGAGAATTTTTCAGGCTCTCTTCTTGTCTCTCTGGGCGAGGGATATGTTGAGGCAGATCTTGTGGACCTTCGGAACGAGGACGAAATCAGGATATCCACGGAGAAAGGGGATATCATTCTTTATCTTGAGAGCAGTGTCCGGGCGAATGTGGAAGCAAATGCGCCTGCCGGAAAGGTCGTCAATGCCTTTTTTCCCGAAAAGATCCCCTCTTCGGGAAAAATCGCTTTCGAGCTTGGAGAGGGAGGAACTTATATTTCCTTGTATTCCGCTTCGGGGGATATTCACATCAAGGAATTCAAATAGGGTGCTCCGGAAGGGAATAATACAGGCTGGAGATTGTTCTTCCTGTATATATTATGTTATATCTTATATCGAGTATCATTGTTATTGGCAGTTAAAAAAAGCGCCCTAAGGAATGTGAGCCAGGTTGACTGAGATAAGGGAGAAGCCGGATGGATGAACAAAAAAAAGTCATTCTTACCGGAAGTCTGGTCATCATTGTGGTGGCATTGGTCGTGGTGGTCTATTATTTTTTCATCCGAGACAGGGCCAAAGAAGCGCTTCCTGTTCAAGAGGTTGTCGAGGAACAGGCTGTTCAGGTCCCAGAAGAGGAGCCCGGGGCGGGAGAAGAGGCCGGAGAACCCCTTCAGGTCGAGCTTGATAAAAGCGATGATGTCATCCGGGGCCTGGGTGGGGGCCTTTCGACCAACCAGAAGCTGGAGTCCTGGTTAAAAAGCAAGGAATTGATCCGAAGGTTTACAGCAGCAGTCGATAACATCGCCAACGGATTGAGCCCTCGTCCGCAGATTGACTTTTTCACTCCCGCAGGGGAATTCAAAGTCAGAGTCCGGAGCGGACGTTATTACGCCGATCCAGCGGGATACAAACGATATGACATTGTCGCTGTTGTATTCAGCTCCCTGGATGCTGTTCAGACCGTAGCTCTCTACCGGCGAACCAAGCCTCTCATCCAGGAGGCCTACGGGGAATTAGGCTATCCTGATCAGGATTTTGATGAGGCGTTGTTTGGGGCTATAGTGGAGTTGCTCAAAGTCCCCGTGGTCCGAGGAGATATGCTCCTGGAGAGAAAGGTGATATCCTATGCCATCGCTGATCCGGGGCTGGAGAACTTGAGCGAGGCTCAGAAATATCTTCTTCGCATGGGACCTGATAATGTACAGAAAATCCAGGATAAGCTCCGTGAGCTGGCTTCTGCCCTGGGTGTGCCGGAAAACATCCTTCCTCGGTCCAAAGTCTACCTGCCTGTCAAGAGATTACCCTGAATTGCAGGCATTTCTTTTCCAATAATATTGGGAGCTTCTCTGTTCCTTAGTTACAAAATCAACATTATGAATTTGCTTTGCATGAAATGTGCCAGCACTATATCCAGGGGTATTTCATACTTAATAGACACGGCGTGACCGTTTTTGAACAGTTTATATGCGGATTCGGACATTACCCATCGCAGGTGTGAGAACCTGATAACGCAGATATTTTAGATTTTGCGCGAATTTATTCCAAATTTTGGAACAAAAAGCTTGACATTTATCAAATTATGTTCCATAATTTGGAAGAAATAACAAAAAGTGAGGTATCATGAAACTTTTATCACGTTCTGAAGAAGTTGTCTTGTTAACTGTTTGGAAGCTTCAAGAAGAAGCTTACTGCGTTCCCATCAGGGAACACTTGATGAATGTGACTAAGAAAAACTGGTCATTCGGATCTACATATGCTCCGCTTGAGCGCCTCGAAAAAAGAGGATTTCTCGAATCCTACACAACAGATCCCATTAAAGAGAGAGGGGGAAGGAGCAAGAGGATTTACAAGGTGACCAAGAAGGGCAAGAAAGCTCTGATGGAAATTCGCAGCATCCAGGATATGCTTTGGGAGGCTGTCCCAGAACTGAAGATTTAGCGATCTATCGGTCTTGAGAGCATGAAAAAAAACCAACAACCGCCCCGCCTGGCTCAATGGGTGCTGAAAATTTTCCATACGGATAGGAAAGAATTTACCCATCTCGGAGATTTTATCCAGGTTTATAATGAAATATACAAGAAGAATGGAAAGTTTAGGGCCTGCGTTTGGTACTGGATACAGACTTTTAAAACGCTCCCTTGGATCCTTTCCAGTAAAATTTATTGGAGTTTTGTCATGTTTCAGAATTATTTCACCACTGCCCTCAGGAATATATTTAAAAACAAGGGATTTTCCCTTATCAATATCACGGGATTGGCCATCGGGATGGCTGCTTGTTTGTTGATCTTCCTGTATGTCCAGGATGAACTCAGCTACGATGCTTATCACGAGAAGGCTGACCAGATCTACCGTATTGCTGTGGATTTTAAAATGCGCTCTCAGGAGTTTGAAGTTGCAACCGTCGGACCTGTTGTTGCCGAAACGATGATCTTAACATATCCCGAAGTTGAAGATGCTGTCCGGTTTCGTGATCCCGGAGACCAAATCATTCAGTATGGAGATATAAGTTTCCGGGAGTCTGCAGTAATCTTCACCGAACCTTCATTTTTTAATATATTTTCTATTCCCTTGATTGCCGGTGACCAGAAAACAGCTCTCGCAGAACCCCATTCCCTGGTTTTAAGCCAGAAGATGGCTGAAAAGTACTTCAGAAACGATAACCCTCTCGGGAAAACTCTTAAAGTAGGAAACCGGGATGATTATAAAGTCACGGGTGTTTTCCAAAAAATTCCGGAAAACACTCATTTCCATTATGATTTTCTGTTATCCTTGGCCTCATTGGACGAGAGCAGAATGCCCTCCTGGCTCACCTTGAATTTTCAGACATATCTTCTTTTAAAACCGGGATCCGATCCAAAAGTCTTGGAAAGCAAGTTTTCCGAGTTGGTCACAAAATACGTGGGTGGAGAAATTGAAAAGATTACTGGGATCTCTGCAAAACTTGCTTTTGGCAGCGGCCAGTTCAGGTTCCAGTTCTATCTCCAACCCTTAAAAAACATCCACCTACACTCAGATTTGCTTGCAGAATTGGAAGCCAACAGCGATATCAAGTATGTCTACATCTTTTCTGCGATCGCTCTCTTTATCTTGATTATCGCTTCCATCAATTTCATGAACTTATCCACGGCACGGTCAGCCGGTCGGGCCAAAGAGGTCGGTGTGCGTAAGATTCTCGGCTCCCAGCGCATCCAGTTGATCAGGCAGTTTTTGGCAGAGGCTGTTTTTTTCAGCTTCTTTTCTATGATCCTGGCTCTCTTCCTTGTGAGCTTATTTCTGTCTACCTTCAACCATCTTTCCGGAAAAAGCCTCTCAGTCTCCAGCCTTGGCAGTTTGTTCTTCATCGGCATGATTATTTTGATCGCGATTCTGACAGGGATTTTTTCCGGTGTTTACCCAGCCTTCTTTCTCTCCGCCTTCCAACCTGTGAAAGTTCTCAAAGGCGAACTGCACCGGGGCGTCCGTTCCGGTCCGCTGCGCAACAGCCTGGTGGTCTTTCAGTTTATGGCCACCATCATCTTGATCATTGGAACACTCAGCGTCTATCGGCAGCTTCAGTTCATCCAGAACAGAAAACTGGGATTTGAAAAGGAGCATGTTCTTATTCTGGATAACGCTCACCTTTTGAGGGATCAGTTTCAAACCTTCAAAGAGGAGATGCTGACCCACCCTGAATATGTTTCGGCTACTGTTACTGGTTATCTTCCCATTCCATCTTCCAGAAACGCGACGACAGTCTTTCCGGAAGGTGATGTAAGAAGCTCATCAACTGTGCAGTTTTGGACAGTGGATTATGATTACATCAAAACTTTGGGGATGACTATCGCTCGGGGAAGGGATTTCTCAAGGGAATATTCCACGGACACATCTTCGATTATTGTTAACCAGAGGGCGGTCAGAGAATTCGGATGGGAAGATTCAATCGGGAAAAAAATATCCCTACCCACATCAACCAAAGGTGATTCTATAACCTGCCATGTGATTGGTGTTGTGGAGGATTTTCATTATGAATCCCTAAGGGATAACATCGGACCTCTCATTTTGCGTCTTGGGGAGGATCGCGGGCATATATCTTTCAGGATCAGAACAGAAAATATGAATAAAACCATAGCCCTGCTGAAGAGGAAATGGAACGAATTTTTACCCACCCAACCTTTCGATTACTACTTCATGGATGACAGGTTCGACACCATGTACAGGTCGGAACGTCGGATTGGGGAAGTTTTAGGCGTATTTACCGTCCTGGCTGTTATGATTGGCTGTTTGGGTCTGTTCGGACTAGCCTCCTTCACCGCTGAACGCCGGACAAAGGAAATCGGCATCCGCAAGGTTTTGGGGGCCTCGATTCCAAGCATCATGAAGCTTCTTCTCAGAGAGTTTTTTATTCTGGTCATCATAGCCAACATCATTGCTTGGCCCATTGCATATTTTGTGATAAACAGATGGCTTCGAGGGTTTGCTTACAGGGCTCCGCTTTCAATCTGGATTTTTCTCGCTTCGGGTTGCTCAGCCGTCCTTATCGCATTACTCACCGTTAGCTATCAAGCTGTTAAAAGCGCAGTGACCAATCCAGTCAGCTCGTTGAGAAACGAATAGGGACGCTGAATTGAGCGGAAACCATGTCATCTTCAAGATCAGAATTTCCTTTTTGGCCATACTTCAAATCCCTCATAATTTTCTCCAATATCCACCCATTGCTCACATCTCTTGCCATAGCAGCAAGGACGATTCAAAAAACGGGGCAGGATGGAAGCTATACCTGCCTGTCAAGAGATTACCCTGAAACGCAGGTATTTCTTTTCCATGATTGAGATTTTGATATTATAAGTATAAGCTTTGGCAAGTAGCTTTGCTCTCACTCAGATTTTTTTAACGCCATTCTCCATTCGCTGAATCTTCTCTGGCCGCTTCAGCTACTTCCCAAAACTTTTGCCAATGACTGGAAATAAAATGATTTATCTGAATCCGTTTTTTTGATTGTTGGCGAAGAAGACGCTTTTAAAGTTTTAATCGTGCGGATAGCCGAGCCGACGGCATACGTCTTGACACACTTTCTCTGAAGAGAATAATCCCATCAAATCCTTCCACTCTTTCTGAAGCTTGACGATGTTCTGGAAAGGATTTAGACCAGAAAAGGGTGGGGTCCTGGCAAGATGGATGTTGTTCAGGCATTCGGCAGCGCTCTCTGGGTCGCCCTTTATCAGATAATCCGTGGCCAGCATGACGTTCGAACGGAAGATGCGTTCCTCCAGGTCATCCTTCAGGAATTCCCCCGGATAGATGCCAAGCTCGTCAGCCGTGACCTTTGTCATTTCCGGGACCGGCTCCTGTGTATCGAGTTTTCTTTTCTCATAGACGAAGCGGAAGATATCCTCTCTCACTTTCCGCCACTCGGGATGGGACTTGGGCGGAGCCTTGTGCTTGATCGAAAGCTGATTATCCAGAAAGAATTTGAAACCGAACATCCTGGCATTGATCAAAAAGTCAATGTCCTCTCCCCGGGTGATGGAAGGGTCAAACGGGACGGACATAAAGAGCTTGCGGTGAATAACCGCATTGCCTCCGAAGACAAAAGGCGTCTCCTTCAACCTCGGCTCTTTGCCGATGGTCTCTCGGAACGCACGGTTCATGCAGTCGATCTTGTTCCAGTAAGTCATCCAGGGGAAAATTTCTTTGTTGATCAGGAAATCGCCGTCCGGATTGATGTAGTAGCCGGCTACGGCCAGCACTTCATCACCGGCGAATTCCTTTCCGATAAACTCCTGAGCCTTTTCCATGAATTGAGGGTCCTCGAAGATCTCGTCATCGTCGATAAGGACGGCAACCTCTGAGCCCAGGAGATGGGCGGCGAAGAGACAGAGGTTGCGGACGTCGGAGTAGCCTTGGAGCCGCAGCAAAGGGATGAATTGTTCTTTTTTATGCTCGCTCAGGTAATGATGGACCATGTCCAGATGGGAATAGGAAAAAAGGAGCGTTTCTATGCCAGAGGATGAGCGGGCTGTGATGGTGGAAATTTTCGCTTCGACCTCTCTCCGGATATCTTCAGCTGTGGAAACACCGAGGATAACCAGGTTGAAATCTTTGTTCTTGAGATGAGCTACACTGTTCAAGGCGCGTTCGAGTGTTCCTTCTTCATCCAGCGGAGTGGGATGATCGAAGACAGAATCTGACCTCCTCCATCCCTCGGATTTTTTACGGCCCCAGTAGCTGGGGATGACCATGGTGATTTTCATTTTGGCTGCTCCTTATGGTGGGGAAGAGGCTTTTCCTTGAGCATCCGTTCCAGGACCTCCTCCATGATCTGAACACCCTTTTCCCAGGCAAACTTCTCTTCCACCATCTTTCGGGCCTTTGTCCTGATCCGCTCGAAAAGCGGGTCGTCATTCATCACATCCAGGACGCCTTGAGCGAATTCATCAGGAGCGTCGGCAACGATGATGTTTTCTCTCTGTTCAACGGGGACTCCTTGGGCGCCCAGTGAGGTGGAGACCACCGGACGTCCGATGGCCATGGCTTCCAGGATCTTTCCCCTGAAACCCCCGCCGAGTCTAACCGGACAGATGAAGACCCGTCCCTTTCTCAGGAAGGAGCGGACATCATCCACTCTGCCTGTGACAGTGATGGCTTTATCCTTGGCAAGGCTTTGGATCTCGGGAGGAGGAGACTGTCCGACAATGACGAAGCGGACATCCGGAAGCCGTGATCTCACTCTTGGCCAGATTTCCTGGTGAAAGTAGAGGACGGCATCCACGTTGGGATAGTGCAGGTAATTCCCGACAAAGACGATGATCTTCTCTTTCTCTGTGAACTCGGAGAAGGAGAAATTCTCCACATCCACGCCGTGAGGGACCACAGTGATGTCCAGTTCAGGGCATATTTCCAGGAGCTCATCTTTCCCCTGAGGAGTCAGAGTGAGAACCTTATCCGCATTCCTGTACATCTCGAATTCGTATTTTTTCAATCCCTTGAGGTTTATGGCTTCCTGGAGCTTGGCAGGCCCGAATGCGTTGTAGCGGAAGGCCTTGCGCCTCGCCAGATAATAGCATTCATGGACAGAAATCACCCTCCGGACCGGAGGAAGCAACGGGTTGCGATGGATGAACTGTCCCATAACCGAGAACTCGGCGATGACGAAATCGTATTTGTCTTTCCGGACCATATCAGCGATAGTTGCAGCCATTTGCTGCGACCCATGGACTCGGAGGAAGTAGTGGGGAACAGGTGAGAAGAAAAAATCCCGGACCGTCTTCAGAGTTGAACGCCGCGGAGGAAGGGATACGAGCTGGAGATCATGACAGAAAGGCTTCACTGTCGAGATGTATTCCTCATCTTCTTCTTTGGAGAATGCCGCCAGGGAGACGAGGTGGTTTCTGGAGAAGTATTTCAGGCGGTTGTAGATGATGATCGGCCCTCCGATGATCTTGGCATGGGGAAATTCTTTGCAGGTGAAAAGGATCTTCATCGCAATATTATTTCCATTTGAAGGGTGATTTGAGGTTGAAATCAGGGATGAGGTGTTCCTCACCGGAAAAAGGTTCGGGCTGGAGGAAAAGGGTCAGGAAGCCCAGCTCCTCGGCCTTATCTATGACCATGCTGTATTCCTGGGGAGAGATATTCCTCTGAATTTCCTGTTGAGCTTGATGGCAGGGATGATACTGGCTCATCAGGCTCAGACAGGCGTAGGGACTGAGGTCATGGGCTATCCATTCCAGCACAGCCAGGGAGTCAGCCGTCTCTCCGGGGAGGATCAGATGCCGAACGATCAACCCTTCAAGAGCTGTGTTTCTTTTTGAAATTCGCAAAGCCGGCTGCTGGCAGTACATTTCCAGGATGGCCTGACTGGCATGAAGGAAATAGTCAGGAGCTGCGGAATACCGTGACGAAACCTCGGGAGAGAAATATTTAAAATCAGGCAAATAGATATCTATGATTCCTTCCAGGCATCTGATAACCTCAGCCTTCTCGTAGGCGTTGGAGTTGTAGACGATGGGGATGGTGAGGCCTTTCCGGATGGCTATTTTCAGGGCTCTCAGGATGGGAAGTATCATATGGCTCGGGGAGACCAGGTTGATATTCAAGGCTTTTTTTTCCTGAAGCTCGAGCATCATCAGGGCCAGCTCTTCATCTGTGACTGGCGTGCCCTGGTTCAACCAGCTCAGCTGATAATTCTGGCAGAACAGGCATTTGAGGTTGCAGCCGGAAAAGAAGATGGTCCCTGAGCCGGCCGGATGACTGCTATTCCCTGTTGTCTTGCCGGCCTGGCCGGGGAGGCCGCTCAAGACAGGCTCCTCTCCGTAGTGGAGGAGAGCATGGGACACTGAGGCCTGATTGCCAGTCTGGCAGAAGCCTTTTTCCCCATTTTGCCTGTTGGCCCCGCATTCTCGGGGACAGAGTCTGCATTCGGTCTCATGGAAAGAAAGCGCATCCAGTGCCTGCTGGATTCGATTGAGTTTATCAGCCGTTTTCATCTCGAGCTCGGTAGGCTTCCTTGCCGTAACCTATCAAGGTGCCTGTTTAAAAATATGATAATCTCATCCTGAACCTGTTTCTATTTTATTATAAATTTGACGACCAGAAATCCGGCAAGAAGAAGGATAAAAAAGAGGATGGCCAGGATATTGAAATATTTTTCGATGAAGCCCTTTATGCTCGGTCCGAATTTTCGGAATAAGGCAGCCACGGCAAAAAAGCGAAGGGAGCGGCTGATGGCAGAAGCGATCAAAAAGAGAACAAAGTTGAGCTTGAACACTCCTGAGGCGATGGTAAAGACCTTGTAGGGAATGGGAGTGAAGCCGGCTGCGAACACGTACCAGAAGCCATATTCGTTAAAATTCGCGGTCACCCGTTCGAACAGGCTTTCTGTGAATCCGGGGACATATTTGAAGAAAAAGGAATCCACAGCTTCCCAGATACCGAAGCCGATAAGATAACCGATCGCTCCGCCTACGATGGAGGCCAGAGAGGTGTAAAAGGCAAAACGCCAGGATTTTTTTATGGCCCCCAGACAGAGCGCTATGAGAAGAGGATCAGGGGGAATAGGGAAAAAGGAACTCTCAGCCAGGGCCAGGAGAAAGAGAGCGAGGGGTCCGTAAGGGGTCTCCGCCCAGTGAAGCACCCAGTCATAGAGTTTCTTAAGAAATTTCATCGGCGATGGAAGCGAAAATTTCCTTGAAAGTTGGATTTTGAAGGAATTTGCGGTCTGTCTTATCGGTCTGAAGAGGAGTCACCGTGACGTACCCTTCAGCGATGATCTTAACATCGCTTCTCTTGTCTCCTTCGGCTTTGGGATGGCCGGTCCCGATCCAGTAATAGATATTTTTCCTGGGATCTTCTTTTTCGATGATCTCCGGGTTGTATCTCTTCTGTCCCAGTTTGACGATTTTTATGCCTTTCACGGGCGGCGGGGGGATGTTTATGTTGAGCGTTGTGGTCTCCGGGAGTGGCTTCTCAAGCGCCTTCTCAACGATTGAGGCCGCAAATCTGGCTGCGAAATCAAAGGAGTAGTGATGTTTCTCGTCCGGCAGCAGAGATACAGCCAAAGAAGGGATCCGGAGGAAGCTTCCTTGAATCGCCGCCGCCACTGTTCCTGAATAGGAAATATCCTGCTGGCCCAGGTTGGGGCCTCTGTTGATGCCGCTGATGAGCAGTGCGGGTTTTCGCGGCAGAAGCTTCTGCAGAGCCAGGTAGACACAATCCGCGGGAGTGCCATCCACGGCGTAGACCTTGGGCTTGATCCTTTTGACCCGCAAGGGACGATGGAGGGTGAGGGCGAGTGAAGTGGCGCTTTTCTCCCTGTCTGGAGCGATAATGTAGACATTTCCCAGGCTTTTCAGACTTCGGAAGAGAGATTCTATGCCTTCAGCGAAAAAGCCATCATCATTGGTCAGGAGAATAAGCGGTTTTACGGATTTCACTGTTTACCTCAGCCTGTCGTTTCGGTCCGGTTAAAACCAAAACACATTCACAATAAAGCCAATGAGAAGGAGCATTTTAACATTTGAGATGCCTTATGGAAACCTTATTGTTCAATTGATGGCGTTCCCTGCAGGGACATTCTTTTTTGGTCATTAGTCAAAGAGAAAAAGGGCTCCTTGGGAGAGCATCCCTTCAGATTCAGCTTATCTTGCGACCGATTTCGACGACGACTTGAAACTCTGGCTTTCCTTCTTCGTTGACTCTTCCTCTCTGCTCCAGGATTTTGAACCAGGCCACGGGTTTTTCCTGGTGAGCTTCTGATACCACACTGCCGGCAGCATCAGAGATGCCTTCGGTGGATATGCCGACTCTCTCGATGACTTCATAGGATTTCGCCATTTGTATTCCTCCTTTCAGGATTTTTGCTTATGTTAGTTTTGACTCCAAGCGAGCGAAGCATTTTATCAATATCTGCCGTCGGTTGCTGGCAGGCAAAGTCCTGACACACATAGACCGTTGCTTTATTCTTTATTGTCTTCATTTTTGAGGCAAAAGGGACGAGTCGCAGAATGTCCGAATCACCCAGGTCCGAAGGGATAAAGAGAACGACTGCGTGGGGAAGGAATTCTGAGCGAAGCGCATTGAGCATGGCTTGGGTGTCTTCTGCCTCTGAGCTTCCGGCCAGGACCACTTCGTACGAAGGCCCGATTGCCAGGTCAACCGCAGTCATCATCAGACTGAATGCAGAGGGGGCGCGGCTGACATTTGAGGAAAAGTGACGTCCGATCCGGAAAGCTTTATCTGCGAGCTCCGGATTGGAAGTCATTCGGCTTAAACGGAGGAGGTTGAGCATGGCCGCAGAATTTCCTGATGGTATCGCTCCGTCATAGATTTCTTTCTGGCGAAGGAGAAGTTTCTCCCCGTCGTCAGCAGAAGAATAGAAGGCTCCGTTTTCCTGATCCCAGAAATGATCGAGCAGGGTATCGTTCAGCTCCAGAGCTGACTGGAGAAAGCGAGCCTCGAAGCTTGCCTCGTAGAGCTCGATGAGGCCCCAGATGAAGAAAGCGTAGTCATCCAGGAAGGCCTGTTTGGAGGCTTCTCCCTTCCGGTAGCGGTGAAGAAGCCTGCCCTCTGGATTGCGCATCTTGTTCAGAATGAAGTCGGTTGCTGTGCAGGCCGCTTTCGCGTAACCCGGCTCATCAAACGCCTGGGCTCCTTTGGCCAGGGCGGCGATCATCAAGCCGTTCCAGTCCGTCAGGATCTTATCATCTTTGAGAGGCCGGGCGCGCTTTTCTCTTTTCATGAAGAGGTCATTCCGGATGATATCAATCTTTTTGCTTAATACCTCAGGACTTAAGTTCAAGGCCGATGCCATCTCGACCAGCGGACTTATCAGATGAAGGATATTCGCCCCGGTTTTTCTGCCCGAGGCTTCCTCAGCGAAGTTCCCTTCCTTTTTTATGTTAAAGACCTGGACGGCCAGCTCAGCTTCAGTTTTCCCGAGCGCGTTCAGGATTTCATCGTGGGTCCAGACATAGAACTTTCCTTCTTCCCCTTCGCTGTCGGCATCTTCGGCTGAATAGAAGGCGCCTTCCGGGGATGTCATATCTCTGAGAACATAGCTGAAGATCTCCTCAGCTGTTTTCCTGTAGTCATCATTTTGGGTGGCCTGAAAGGCTTCGGTATAGGCCATGGCCAGCAAAGCCTGATCGTAGAGCATTTTTTCAAAGTGAGGGACCAGCCATTTCGTATCCGTCGAGTAGCGATGGAATCCATAACCCAATTGGTCGAAGATACCTCCTTGGCGCATGGTGCGGAGAGTCTTCTCCACCATATCGAGGGCTTTTCCTTCTTCTGTCCTCTTCCAGTAGCGGAGCAGGAAAAAGAGGTTGTGCGGGACTGGAAATTTTGGAGAGAGGCCGAAGCCGCCATGTTCCGGGTCGAACTGCTGTTTGAGCTGTTGGTAGGCTGCTTCCAGCGTATCTTGACCCAGAGCTTTACCTTGGAAGTCTTTGGTTGATTCTTTGAG
>Ga0209635_10000056_pt1 | contig 61099 bp, 61 predicted proteins | sample DeeMarSWOR230_32_FD_187463 | JGI IMG/M metagenome (GOLD analysis project Ga0209635, IMG submission 187463) | Marine sediment microbial communities from White Oak River estuary, North Carolina - WOR-2-30_32 (SPAdes) (version 2) | ecosystem: Environmental > Aquatic > Marine > Intertidal zone >...
AGGATAGAGGACACTAGGGGAGAGTGGAACTCGCGGTGTAGCGGTAGAATGCGTGGATATCGCGAGGAATGCCGATGGCGAAGGCGGCTCTCTAGGGTGTTCTTCGTAAGAAGAGCTATTCGATTCAGATCTTCGGATTAAGATTGAATGGTCCTGACACTGAAACACGAAAGCTGGGGGAGCGAACGGGATTAGATACCCCGGTAGTCCCAGCCATAAACGATGTGCACTTGGCATGTGCTAGTCAATAGTGCGTGCCGTAGGTAACCCGTTTAGTGCACCGCCTGGGGAGTATGCTCGCAAGGGTGAAACTCAAAGGAATTGACGGGGACCCGCACAAGCGGTGGAGGATGTGGTTTAATTCGAGGCAACGCGAAGAACCTTACCTGGGTTTGACATGCTGATAGTACGGAGCCGAAAGGCAAAGGATCTCACCTCTGGTGAGAAGTCAGCACAGGTGCTGCATGGCTGTCGTCAGCTCGTGCCGTGAGGTGTTAGGTTAAGTCCTGTAACGAGCGCAACCCCTGCTACTAGTTGCCATTTTGTCTTCGGATGAAGGCACTCTAATAGGACTGCCGTAGATAATGCGGAGGAAGGTGGGGATGATGTCAAGTCATCATGGTCTTTATACCCAGGGCTACACACGTCCTACAGTGCCCATTACAGCGGGAAGCGAAGTCGAAAGGCGGAGCAGATCCTACAAAGATGGGCACGGTTCGGATTGAGGGCTGCAATTCGCCCTCATGAAGGCGGAATCGCTAGTAATCGCAGATCAGCACGCTGCGGTGAATACGTTCTCGGGTCTTGTACACACCGCCCGTCAAGCCATGGAAGTCCACAATACCTGAAGTCTCTCCTCGTGAGGGCCCAAGGTAGGGTGGATGACTGGGGCTAAGTCGTAACAAGGTAGCCGTACGGGAACGTGCGGCTGGATCACCTCCTTTCAAAGAGCAATATAGGCTCAATGCCCTGGAAAGTCCTTGCGAGGATTTTTGCGTTTAAGATCGCTTGTTTTCGACCCCGCGATGCATGATTTTTGTGCTATTGACAACAAATCATTATTAACTATAATGACTAACTATGGTTAAAATCAGATTGACAAGAATAGGCAGAAATAAGATACCCCTTTACAGAGTTGTCGTCACAGACTCGAAAAAGGCAAGAGATGGTGAATACATCGAGAAGGTTGGCCATTACGATCCCCGAAAGAAAGAATTACAACTGGACCGGGATCGCGTCGAGTATTGGATTTCCAAAGGAGCTCAACCTACCAATACCGTGGCTAAACTAATCGCAAAAGAAAAAGGAGGTTCATCATGAAGGATCTCATCGAATATATTGTCAAAGCGTTGGTTGATAATCCTGATAAAGTTGCGGTCAAGGAAATTGCCGGTGAAAAGAGCATCATTTATGAACTCAGAGTCGGCGAAGGTGATCTGGGAAAGGTAATCGGAAAAGAAGGGCGAACTGCGAAGGCAATCAGAACAATCATTACCGCTGCTGCAATGAAACAAGGAAAGCGCACGGTATTAGAGATAATCGAATAATGAATCTAAGCATCTCTTGCCTTTTTCTGTACGTTTTTACTGCGCCAGATAATTAGCCAAAAAATCGTTTCGTACACATCCCATGAAGTTTGACATTATATCAATCTTTCCAGAATTCTTTCAAAGCCCACTTACTTATGGCATGCTTCGTGTCGCTCTACAAAAGAACATAATAAACGTCAACATAACAAATCCCCGTGACTTCACGACCGATGGCGTTGTCGACGATTATCAATTCGGCGGTGGCGGCGGAATGGTGTTCAAGCCCGAACCTTTGACCAAAGCGATAAATTCGGTATGGACCAAGAAATCTACGTTGATAAATCTCACACCAAAGGGAAAACGCCTCAATCAGAGAATCGTCAACAAACTCACTGACAACGAACACATCGTCATCATCTGCGGCCGTTACAAGGGCATTGATGAACGTATCAGTGATATATTCCAACCGTTGCACATTTCGATCGGCGATTATGTCATCTCGGGAGGAGAGATCGGTGCGCTCATACTCATGGAATCAATTACCAGACTGCTACCGGGCGTCTTGGGTAACCGTGATTCCGCGAATTCGGATTCCTTTCAGGGAAATCTCCTGGAGGCTCCAATTTACACAAGACCGTACGTCTTCAAGAGGTTGAAAGTGCCACACGTTCTAAGAAGTGGCAATCATAGCATGATTGCTGAATGGCGTAGAAAAGAAGCTATGGAGATGACTCTCGCACGCAAACCACATTTACTCTCCGAAGAAACCTTTTCAAAAAAAGATTTCGAAATTCTATTGGAGGTGCTACATGGCAAAAATTCCTGATATTAAACCAGGTGATTTGGTGAAAGTCTACACCAAGATTGTTGAAGGCGACAAGGAACGTCTTGCCCCGTTTCAAGGTGTGGTCATCGAAACCAAGGGTAGCGATATAAGCAAGACTTTCACGGTTCGGAAAGTCTCGGCGGGTATCGGTATCGAAAGAATATTCCCGCTCCACTCCCCCAGGATTGCTAAAATAGAAATAAAGAAAAAGGGGAAGGTACGAAGGGCCAAACTCACCTACCTACGGCAGCGTAAGGGAAGAAGAATGAAGATAAAGGAGGCGGCCGTGACCGTACCCAAACCTGAGGCGGCTCTTACCGCCGGAGCAACGTCCGAAGCGAGGTCAGAAGAGGCAGCACCGCCTCCCAAAGCCGAGGAAAAAACCGGTGAAGGCGCTCCCGGACCAGAAGCTGTGGAAAAAGTATAATTTCATCGCCGGTGTCGATGAAGCAGGCAGGGGACCACTCGCTGGTCCCGTTGTCGCCGCCGCGGTCATTCTTCCCAAAAATTTCTTACATCCAGAGATCGACGATTCAAAACGGCTTTCACCGGCAAAACGTGAAGGACTCTACGAAACAATAACCCGCTATGCCATCGCTTATTCATTTGGAATCGTCGGAGCCAGTACCATCGATGCGACCAACATTCTTCAAGCCACGAAATTCGCAATGCACACCGCAATCACAGGGTTGAATCCCCCACCTCAGTTTGTCTTGATTGATGCATTAGCTGTGGACGCATTACCATTCAAGCAATTTGCCCTGACCAAAGGTGATACGCTGAGCATATCGATTGCCGCGGCATCGATTCTCGCCAAGGTACGCCGCGATTCAATGATGCGCGAATACCACAAATCCTACCCGCAGTATCATTTTCACAGACATAAGGGCTACCCGACCAAGCTTCACCGTGATTGCCTCAGAAAATACGGGTCATGCCCCATTCACCGTAAGTCGTTCCGGCTTCTGTGAAACAAAGCAAGACGTCACTTGGAAGACTTGGTGAAACGCTGGCGCATGACTATCTGGAGAAGAAGCATTATAATATCATCGACCACAATTTTCGCTGTCCACTCGGCGAAATTGATCTGATCGTACGTAAGAACAAGGCATTCCGCTTCGTTGAAGTCAAATTCAGACGCACTCTAGATTACGGCCTACCGCAAGAGTCAGTGGTGAAACGCAAACAACAAAGAATCCGAAACGCAGCAATTATCTGGCTCAAGAACCGCCACCTGCCACTCAACAGCGAAATCCACTTCGATGTGTTGGCAATCGTTCAGGAACGGGGAAAGATAAAGTACGAATACATAAAAGATGCTTTCTAACCAAATCCGAATACCAAAATTCAAATATCGAAAAGTCTATTTGTGATTTTGGATTTCTGTCATTTGAAATTGTCCCGCCTACGGGGATTCTCGTAAATACAAGCAAATCATAGATTCGTGCACTTACGGAATTAGTATTTCGAATTTAGCGTTTAGAATTTCAGGCCAGCCCACATCTCAACCCGCCATCTCAGGATAATTTCTCAGCGCCTTGACACAACTTGACGTGTGGGTTATTGTATCAGGTGGCAGATCAAAGAAAAGCATACATATACGCTGCGATTGTTGTACTGATTTGGTCGACCATAGCATCTGCCTTCAAGATTTCACTCAGTTATCTGGATTTTCTACAACTACTATTCTACGCCGCCTCCGTATCACTAGTCACGCTCTCTGTGATTCTAACGCTGCAGAAAAAAATCCATTTGCTGTGTAAGTGTAGCAAAAAGGACTACCTTAAATCGGCGCTCCTCGGTTTTCTCAACCCGTTTTTATATTATGTTGTTCTGCTCAAGGCGTATACGATTCTGCCTGCCCAACAAGCAGTAGCATTGAACTACACATGGGCAATTCAACTGGTTATTTTGTCAATACCAATTCTCAAACAGAAGATTGGAATCAAAAACATTGCTGCAATAATCATCAGCTACTTCGGCGTACTCATTATCTCCACACAGGGTGATTTAGCCACTTTTCGCATCGTCAATCTCGAAGGCACATTCTTAGCATTAGGCAGCGCGGTCGTCTGGGCACTATTCTGGATCTACAACATCAAAGACAAGCGTGACGCGGTCGTCAAGCTGTTCTTGAATTTTCTCTTTGGCTTTGCTTATATCTGTCTCTACGTGATAATAACTCAGAAATTAGAAATTCCAGCGCTGTTTGGGTTGGTCGGCGCCGCATATGTTGGTATTTTTGAAATGGGTATCACCTTTGTTCTATGGTTGACCGCACTGCGCCTTTCCAAAACTACTGCTCAAGTGAGCAACATGATCTATCTCACACCTTTCCTCGCTCTGGTCATTATCAACATAGTCGTGGGTGAAAGCATACTTGTCTCAACAGTCATTGGACTCCTATTCATTGTCGCCGGGATTATCCTACAAAGATACCGATTACGACGGAATCTATCCAACCGTCTGTGATACTATTCGACGATTATTATTTTCTCTCGGCAGGAATTCCTGGTGTTAGACAGTAAGACATAATAGATGCCGGTGTGTTGAATTGGGCTAATGTGTGTAGCTTCTTCACCCAGCCATTCTCTTCTAACCGCTCTACCCGTAGCATCGAATATTTCAATGACACACTGACCGTCTATCCGTACTGGAACCGGTTCATTGGCGCGTAATATTTTCTTTGAGATCGAAAACCCCTTGTCAGCATCAAACGCTACATGTTCGACAATACCCGGCTGATAACCATATCTGCATAGGCCACCCTGAGTTGCTGCGAACAATCGCATTGAATCCTGTGGATGAAAAGAAAGTGCGTTGACGTACAAATTGGCAAGTCCGCTGTTTACCTCCTGCCATGTGTTGCCACAGTCAGACGAATACTTGACGCCAAGACCCGAGTCTCCCGCAAAAACCCCACAGGTATCACTCGGGTAGTACTGCCACAGCGGATTCAACGCCACACAGCTCGGGTATATCCACCAATCAACGACCTGCCAGCTCTGTCCATAATCAGTGGACCGGTAAATTCCGTCTGACCAGGAGCCACCGGTCACAGCTGCAAATCCAATCTGTTGCGTGGAATGGTGAAATATTGAAGAAACTCTCAGGTCAGTGGGAATGCCAATTGCCTGAATCCAATCGTTCCAGAATTTGTAGAAGAGACCGTGCGTCGTTCCCGCGTAGAATATAGGGAAACTGTCAGAAGGATTGCAGAAAGCGAGGGAATATATGTGAAAATCTGTAAGCCCATTGTTCCACGGTAGCCACGTGCTTCCTCCATCTTCAGTCTTGAATATGCCGGTGCTGTCGCAACCAACAAGCATGAAGAATGGTGGTAAACTGGGGATCACCATACATCGAGGGAAAAGAAACCACTCAAGGACACTCCAGGCATTACCGCCATTGGTGGAACGATAAATGCCGTCACTATAAGAACCGTTGCCAATTAAGGCATAGACCGTGTCGCAGAACGTGGGGTCATACATCACATGGTTGATCGGCAATCCATTGAAGTGGACAAGAAAAGACCACGAATCACCGCCATCTGTGCTTTGGAAAAGTGAATCGGCTAGTGCCGCCAAAACGACGCTTGTGTCCTGTGGGTGCTGAGCGATGCAAGTTACATTGGAGTTCTCAAAACCAACTAACTCCCACTCGCCCTCAGCAAACGCCAAACCTAACAATAGTAGGAATACAAGAGTTACTTTACGCATATGTTCCTCCATTATATTATACGTTCCATACTCAATAGCGCAAGGGTCAAAATACTGATAAACTCAAAGGCTCTTCGACGTCGGAACCAAATATCAGAAGTCCTCGCCACGCACATGGCCGTCTCGATGCCTTTTCCTAAATGCACCATCAAATGGTTGCCCTCTCCATTGACAAAACGTCTGGTTGAGCTAACATTACTACGGAGGTATTATGGTGAGCATCATGGTTATTCTATTTTGCATTTCTGGTCAGGGTACCTTTTCGATTGTTGCCATGGACCCCCAAACCGATGAATGGGGTGTCGCCGTGGCATCGAGAGTATTGGACGTCGGATATGTAGTACCCTGGCTCGACGCTAACGTCGGAGCCGTAGCAAGTCAGGCTTACTCAAATCCGTATTTGGGCCCCTGGGTACTCAAGGAATTATCTGATGGAAGATCAGCCGGTGAAGCACTTCAGGCTGTTCTGAAACGGGACACCGTGCCCGAGCAAAGACAGGTTGGCATAGTGGACAATGACGGCAACGCTACTGCCCACACGGGCAAGGAAACCACCGCATGGGCCGGACATAAGACTGCTCGTTATGTTTCGGTACAGGGGAACATCCTGACCGGGCCCGAAGTCGTGGACAGCATGTTTGCGGTATTCCAACGCACCAAGGGACCACTTGCCGAAAGACTGCTCGCAGCCCTTGAAGCGGGTGAAAAAGCGGGCGGTGACAGCCGTGGTAAACAATCAGCATCACTCATCGTGGTCACGAAACGGGGCGGTTATTTGGGCGTCGATGACCGATTGGTCGACTTGAAAGTCGTTGATAATCCTGAGCCGGTCAAAGAACTTCGGCGTCAATACGAGTTGTGGCAGTATGCGTTCATGGCCCCGGCTTATCTAAGGCTTGCGGAGGAAAAAACAGACAAAGCAGACATGTATCACGCCAAGACGTATTCACTACTCACCAAGGCGCTTGAAGGCGACATAGAATCGCCAGAAGTGTACAACAGCCTGGCCTGGGAATTCGCATTACTGAAAAAATATCCCGAAGAAACGCTTGAGGCCGCAAAGAGGGCACACACTCTGGCTCCAGACGACGCAAACATCATGGATACCCTGGCTGAAGCCTACTACGCGGCTGGCTACTACGAAGAGGCTGTGCATTGGGAAAACAAAGCATTGGAGATTGAACCTGACAATGTTTTTTTCCAAAATCAATTGAAGAAATTCGAAAAGGCAATTCTCTCAAAATAACGGGTCTCTTGGAATCTTGTAATCTCCGCATAAGACACTACACATAAGCTATGTATCTTCCCAACTACGAAGACGGTAGCATCGTTAATCTAATGAGTTCTATTCTACAAGCCTACGGGCAAGGATCTGAGTACGGACCATTGAGAAACCTCGATATCTTATCGCTACGGAAAGCAACCAATATCATTCTACTCGTGCTGGATGGATTAGGCTATGAATTCACGCTGCGTCACGGCGAAGGCGGCATTTTCAACGAGTACCTACGTGACAAAATGACATCTGTATTTCCTCCCACTACCGCGACTGGCATAACTACTTTTCTGACTGGCCTTGCGCCACAAGAGCATGGAATCACCGGTTGGTTTATGTTACTCAAGGAATTAGGCCTGATTACCCGCATATTGCCCTTTAATCCTCGCTATGGCGGCTTGTCTCTAGGCCATTCAGCGATCGATCCGCGCCTGATCTTCGACCACGAACCTATATCGGCCAAGATAAGTGCCGATACCTACTACATCATTCCTAGAAACTTATATGAATCTGATTACACGAACGCAACATCTATCGGGGCAAAAAAAGTCGCCTACGATTCTCTTGGTGGTTGTCTGAATGAAATCACTAAAATCGTGTCCTCAACCGGCACTAAGAAGTTTATCTATGCATATTGGGCAGAGTTTGACGCATTATGCCATGAATGCGGGACTGAAAGTTCCGAGGCCCTCGGACACTTTAAGAAACTGAGTTACAGTACTGCTCTCTTCCTTGAGGCACTCAAAAAAACGGAAAGCGTAGTCTTGATTACATCAGATCATGGTCTGGTCGATACCAAAGAGACGGATCGTGTCAGTCTGAAAGAACACCCCCAGTTTGAAGAAACCCTAACCGTACCCTTATGTGGTGAACCGCGTGTCGCGTATTGCTACGTCCACCCTTCAAAAGCTGACCAATTCAGGAAATACGCCGGGACCAACCTGAGCGACTACTGCACCATGCATAGCAGCCGTGATTTGATAAAAAAACACTTCTTCGGTCTTTACGAACCTAACAAAAAACTTTTTGACCGAGTTGGTGATTATGTTCTGATCATGAAGGAGCACTATGTAATCAAAGATTTTACGTTGGGTGAGACCGAGCATTTCCTCAAGGCAAATCATGGTGGCGTGAGCAAGGAAGAGATGTTTGTACCACTCATCGTAGTCACCCCCTGAATGGCCTGATCCTCGACTGCCCAGACATACAACCATCACATAATGCACCTGCAGCAAAGACAGACCGATACTTGCGGCACGATTCAACTCCGCCCATCACGTCTATCATCTCATCATTTTGTCAATTGCCTGGATTACAGACTTTCAGATGATGGTCCAAGATGCGATTATCTCGTGCACGAATATCATCTGGCCGCTCGATGGTCATAAGCATTCTGCGTCAAGCAAAGCATGCTATTGTCACACCCATAGGTCTTGAAACTTTTCCCCAATTTCGTGCGTATAATATGTAGATGAGCTCCTGGGGTGAAAGCGTTGCAACCGATGTCACCGAGGTATACATATATGTCTCAGAAATAAGTACACATTTTCTAATAATTTCGGTCGTTGGAAATCATTGTGGGGAGGTTCAATGCACTATCTTTTGATATTCTTCATGCTACTTGCAGAGAGAAAATCTGTTGAGGTACACTTTACAGAAATTGCACCCAGCATTGATGGATTCATAGAAGAAACCTGGCAAGACGCGGATTCAGCATATGACTTCGTCCAATTCATGCCCTATGAAAAAACCGCACCAACGGAACGAACGGCCGTCTATGTCTTGCAGGACGAAAACAACCTGTACATTGCTTTCCGGTGCTATGCGGATAGCATAAAACCGATCGCCTGTTTGACTGCTGACGAAGATGATATCAGAATAGGCATAGATTCTTTCGGCAGCAAGAACACAGCTTACTATTTTCAGATATACGCCAGCGGTATATATCACGACGGCTGGATTCTTGATGACGGTCGAACCTACGATGATTCCTGGGAAGGTGTTTGGTACCGCGCATTGAAAATGTATGATGACCGTTGGGAAATAGAAATAAAGATACCGTTCAAATCGATTCGTTACAAAAAAGGCCTGGACGAATGGGGCGTCACGTTTGCGCGTTACATGGCACAGAACCGAGAGATCAGTTTATGGAATGAATTCGCGCAGCGTGAAGATGTATTGGTCTCCAAATACGGTAGTCTGAAAAGCATGAATCCGCAGGTCACTGGCTACTATTTCGAGCTGTATCCTGAGGCATATCTGCGTATCGACCGCGAGTTCTATTATGATAATTCCATAAGGACTGATACCACAAAAACTAAACCCAGTGTGAGTCTTAATCTCAAATGGGATGTCACGCCCCAAACAACCATTAATGCGACCATTCTTCCTGATTTCGCACAGATTGAATCAGACCCATTTTCGTTAAACTTATCCCAGTATCCCACCTATCTGGATGAAAGAAGACCTTTCTTCCTCGAAGGTCAGGAGATTTTCCGCATGGGCGATTTCGGCGATTGGGGGTTTTTCGACCCGCTCGAGATCTTCTATTCACGCAGAATCGGTAAATCCGTGAATGACGAAGCAGTGCCGATCCTTGGCGGGCTCAAAGTTACCAACAAATCCAAAAATTGGAACATTGGAATATTGGGCGCATATACAGATACATACCTGGATACTATAGCCCACAGGATAGACGAGCCAAACCGATGGTTTGGCATTTTCCGCGCAAAACGTGCCATATTCGAGAATTCAGATATCGGCATGCTTTTCAGTGGCATGGCTGTGGATGGTGATGAGTACAACTATGCATTTGGCCTGGATGGAGCGTACCGCAAGGGTGCAAGTCAATTCATCATACAAGGCGCGTTGAGCAACAAAAAAGATTCAGTACATGACAACTTTGGATGGGCATTTGATGCTGGTTACTTTGGTTTCATTAAGAACTTCATTACCTTCGCCTCGGCACGGGTGATCCAAGATTCCTTTGACGTGAGTGCTGTCGGTTTCGTACCCTGGGTCGGAGAAACGAAATTTCTGTTTATGACCGGTCCATATAAACAATATCAAAAGGGCTCGGTACGGACTTTCTGGGTCGCTCCAGGTGTCGTTGTCACTCAGGAACCGGGCGTTTCCGACTGGTCAGTAACCGGCATAGTTGAAATAAATACACAATTCCGTAATGATTGGGGGTTTGATATTGGCATTAACGCCGGGCGGCATCACGAAGCACCATACCATCCATATGAAGACACGGTCGTCAGCTATTTCTTACGTGAATTGAACTCGTCATTCTGGGGAAGATTGTTCAATCAACATATCGACTTTGGCTTCAACTATTCCTACGGCTGGAATTACATGAGCGGCCACCTTGGCTACCAGGGAGAAAACAGACTATCATACACCTATTCAATAATTCCGCAGATACGTCTGGGCCTGGCATCCAATATCTGGATTGAATGGGATCCGGATCATCACATCGAAGCGATCTGGCCCATCTTCAGACCGAGCATAGATGTTGCATTCAATGCCGAGATGAATTTGCGCATTTTTGACGAGATCGTCACCCGAACACCGAGCACGGATTTCGGCGAACTTGAATACCGATGGAATCGTATTGGTGCACTTTTTTCCTGGAACTTCATGCCCAAATCCTGGCTCTACATCGCACTAAATGACCACCGGACGCAGGATGAGTACGGTGACTTGCAGCCATTATACCAAATTGGAGCGATTAAAGCAAAATATCTATTGTATTTCTGATTGAAGAAGAGACCCAAGAGAGGGTCTAATGATTCTTATTCTCACACTCCTTGCAGTTTATGAAAACACATACTCAAAGTCTGTTGAGGTAAAATTCACAGAAAATGCGCCAAGGATAGACGGAATAATCGAAGAAATTTGGCAGAGTGCGGATTCGGCATACGATTTCGTACAGCATGCACCCTATGAGAAAGAAAAACCCACCGAGAGGACTGTAGTCTATATTCTGCAGGATAGGAACAACCTCTATCTGGCGTTACGATGCTACGCCGAGAAACACAAACCAATCGCCTGTCTCACAAAAGAAGGCGATAATGTAGTCGTCAAATTCGACCCTTTTGGCAGCAAGACAACCGGCTACTATTTTCGGGTGTGTGCCAATGGACTATTTGATGATGGCTGGATACTTGATGACGGCCGCACCGAAGATGACTCCTGGGACGGAGTATGGTACCGGGCGGTGCGACTCCACAAAGGCCGTTATGAAGTGGAGATTAGAATACCATTTAAATCAATTAGATACAAGAAGGGATTGAACAAATGGGGCATACAATTCGAGCGCTATATCGCAGCTAACGAGGAAACCGATTATTGGACTAAGATTGAACAGCGTGAAGAAGATTTGGTGTCAAAGTGGAATAATATGAACAACGTCATGCCGCAGGCTACTGGTTACTACTTCGAGTTGTACCCGGAGGCGTATCTACGCTACGATCGCAAGATTTATTATGAAGATGATTCCTTAGAAACGGACTCAACCGAAATAAAACCGAGTGCGAGTCTCAATTTCAAGTGGGACGTTACGCCTCAGGTTACGGTCAACGCAACCGTGCTACCTGACTTTGCTCAGATTGAATCTGACCCCTTCAAGCTGAATCTGGACCGCTATCCCGTATACTTGGAAGAACGAAGGCCATTTTTCCTTGAAGGAAAAGACGTTTTCCGAATGTTCGATTTTGGTGAAGGTAAGGGGTTTTTTGATCCGTTAGAGATTTTCTATTCACGGAAGATCGGTAAATCGATAAATGGTGATGCCATTCCAATCCTCGGCGGCCTGCAAATGACGGGCAAGTCTGAATCCTGGGATATCGGCGCCTTGGGTGCATACACTGATCAATACATGCGCGAATCCGATTCCATCGATGAACCAAATCGCTGGTTTGGCGCATTGAGGGCGAAGCATCGTATATTAGGTAATTCAGATGTCGGTGCTTTGCTGGCCGGCACGATGGTCGACAAGGATGATTACAACTATGCAATTGGTATTGATGGTGCCTACCGCAGTGGATCGAATCAGTTCATCGCCCAAGGTGCACTGAGCGCTCGGCCCGAAACAACCGGATTAGCCTTTCGAACAGGCTATTTTGGTTTTGTTGGCAAGTTTCTTACGATCGGTTCAGCCGAGACCATAGGGAATTCCTTCAATGTCAACGACATAGGTTTTGTGCCTTGGTCGGGACGCAAGAAACTACTTCTTTTCAGCGGTCCATACTGGACCTACCCGAAAGGTCTTGCCCGGTCATTCTTCATCCTGCCGGGCATTGTAATCATTCAGGAACCGGGTGATGACAATTGGTCTAGAATCATCGGTGCCGAAATCAACTCCAATTTTCGCAACAGCTGGGGTTTTGATTTCTCAATATTATCGGGACCTTATTACGAAATGGACACGAGTTACTTGTATCGTGGTCTAGATCTTTCGATCTGGGGAAAAATATTTGATAACTGGTTCAATTTTTGGTGTGGTTATTCTTATACATACAACTACTCGCGTGGTTTTTTGGCTTATCAAGCCTCAAACAATGTAACCTATGATTATTCAATAATCCCACAAATGAGCCTAGGCATAGAAGCTAACCTCTGGATCGAATGGGACGATCAGAATAACCTTCACGAAATGACGCCACGTATCAAACCAATGATTGATTTCAAATTCAACGCTGACATGAGTTTGAGTGTTTTCAGTGAATTAATAATGATAACTCCAGGTACGAGCTTCAGCAGAACAGAACTCCACTCAAATCGATTTGGAATGCTTTTCTCATGGAACTTCATGCCTAAAAGTTGGTTCTATTTCGCGGTAAATGATTACCGTGAGCAAGATGATTTTGGCGATTTAAAGCCTCAGTACACGATAGGCGCGATAAAGGCGAAATACCTCATCTATTTCTAGTCATTTAGTCACTACGTCATTATGTCATTGCGTAATTGAGTCGCAGTGGACTAGCCGGCGCGCTTTAGTTTACCCTTCCTCTTGGCGTAGTGCTCTGCTCTGCTGAAGATAAGCATGCCGAGTGGAATCAATAACAAGCCGGTTGCGAGCAGTAGCAGTATCGTGGGTAGCAATTCACTGAATCCAGCAGCCTCGAGCAATGCCGCACGCATCGCCTTTAGTGTATATGTGGCAGGCGACACATAACTCAATGGCCTAATCCAGACCGGCAACACGTCTATTTCATAGTATACACCAGAAATCAATAATAATCCTGCCTCCAATATGTGTGTAGCGTATGCGCCTTTCTCAGTCGAAAGCAACGGCAGTACCGCAGCAACGAGTCCTAAGCCGACAAACGACAATCCAGAAACAACTAGTATCACCAATACCCCGGGTAAGTTAGCACCCTTAATCGATATACCAAAGAAAAAAACGATTATAAGCAATATAAGACTACTCCGGATAACACCGTAGATGATCGCAAACAAGCAATTACCGATGAGATGGGTAAATCTGCTTATCGGTGCCATAAAAGTGTACTCGATCGTACCTTCCCAACGCTCCCATGCTATCGACTCAGATATTTCATGGAAGAGAATAGAGAGGAAACCCCAAACCATGGCACCTACCACCAGATACAAGACCATATCCTTGCCCATTGTCGCACCAATGAGACCAATTGCTAAAGCATTGACGACATTATAAGATAAGAATACAACTTCCCAGCCGATGTAGCGTCGGACTAAGGCGAAGTTCCTCTCCACAAAGGCAATTGAGCCATATGTCTGACTCTTAACATTCAACTTCTACCTCCTTCCATTCACGCCCGGTTATTTCAAGGAACACTTCTTCCAAACCAGGCTTATCATATTGAGCTAGCAACTGAGTCGGACTTCCGGATGTCACAAAGCGGCCGTCAATAATAATCGCAACCCGATCGCACAACAACTCTGCTTCCTTCATATCGTGAGTCGTAAGGATGATGGTAAGATCACATCCCTTACCCTGCATAGCCTCACGCACGTAATTCTGCACATCAAGCTTGGAGCGCGGGTCAAGACCGGTCGTCGGTTCATCCAGTAGCAGAAGCATGGGCGCGGTGAAGAATGCACGCGCAATAGCCACTTTCTGCTGCATACCGCGCGAGAGGTCCTCGAGCGGTTCGCAAAACCGCTTCTCTGCAAATCCCAATGCATTCAGAATCTTCAGCGACCGCTCTTTCGCCTCTCCTTTGCCCAAGCCGTAAAGTCGTCCTGCGTACCGCAGATTTTCCCAAGCTGAAATCCCTTTGAAAAAAGCCGCATCCACACTGACCCTGTTGATGAGCCGACGAACCCTACTGTACTCACGTACAACATCATGACCAAACACGCTGGCTTTTCCTGCATCAGGGATGAGCAGGGTTGAGAGAATACGGATGAGCGTGCTCTTTCCCGAACCATTGGGGCCAACAATGCCGAATATTTCGTTCCTTCGGACCACGAAATTGACTCGGTCAAGTGCCGTCACCTTGCGACTGTTCTTGCCAAAGACTTTGATCAAGCCATCACATTTTACTGCCTCCATAAACCTCCTCTTCTCACTTCGTGATCGATTACAGTGATAAACAGATTGATTACGGGGATGAAAAATATCACTGTCATCAATTCCTTAATCACTGCAATCGAGCTTTATAAAAGCAAAACGCCGTGGGGGAAGCCCACGGCGTGCTCAAGCAAAATTGAATAACTCAGGTGGACTTCACCTCCTGATTAATAGGACTACCGAGGATATCGGTAAACGTCATCCTCTGCTTCCCTTTATGTCCTGTCCATTTTCTCATTATCGTTCATTATATTAATAAATCATCGATTGTCAAGGGCAGAGAAACACATCAGGAGATCAGCTGATCAGGATGAAGGATACCAGCGTATCAGAAGATCTGGAGGTCGTGAAGCGTAATGCGTACGGCGTATAGTGTCAGGTGTCCCCTGATATGCTGATATCCGAATGTCCTCCCTGCTGATACCCTGCTATCCTGATAATCTGATTTGGGGGTTGACAAATATGGAAATGCAATTATAATAGACTTAAGTTTAGAAAGGAGATAATATGAAGCGAAAACTGTTGTTTTTAGCGATTCTTGCCTTGGCAGTCGTTGTCGGCCAATGCGCAAAAGAAACAGACGAAGACGCAATAAGGGGTCTCATTGAGGCGGATACAGTCTATTTCAATACGGGGACTGAAGGCGATTCTGCATCAGGGGAATACTCCTTGAGTCGAGATACCACCATCATCTGGTGGCGCGGACCACAGACTCATAGTGAGCCAATAATCGAAATCAATATCGCCGAAGATTCAGCCTGGGTTTCCTGGAGCCGGGATAATGACGGTTACCTGAGGATACTGAAGACCGACTCGATACCCTGGATTGATTGGAGCAAAACACTCTCAGAAACTGCCGAATTGCGTGCCACATTCCTGCGTACAGGCACCGAAGACGATGATTACCGTGGGTGGGAACTACACACAATTTCACTCGCCTATGGTGTTTCGAACCCGACTAGCACGGTGAGCATCGACAGCGTGCATATCAGCTCTTCAGGTCACCCAGATCTCTGGATTATCGATCCACTCAATACCTACTTTGATGTCGAAAATCTCATAACATTCCAATCTGGAGAACCGGTCGAAATCACTCTCTACACAAACGTCGCTGACGGCCATGCCTTTCTCCATACATTTCTTGGAATTCTGCCGGTCAGACTTCCATTTACAAACTTGGGAGAAGGCGTATATATCGGAACATGGAACGCGCAACTGGTGGCAATACCGCGCTTTGCGATATTCGACCTGATGCCTCACTCTACACTCTACACATCCGAAGGTCCGTATGACTTTAACGGATGGCTACTACCTTACATGATCAGTCAATAATCCACGCGTCTCAATTCAAGAACAAAAAAGGGGAGCGATGCTCCCCTTTTTCTTATATCTTGAAAGGTGACTTCGTAGGCATACCCTTGCCGAATTTCTTAAGCATATCCCGCGCGTAGGAAAATTCTTTGAGCATACGGTTCACATCGGCCACGGTTGTGCCACTCCCCGCAGCGATCCTTCTCTTTCGAGAGCCGTCGATAATCTCAGGATGGACTCTTTCTCGCTGAGTCATTGAGGTAATCATCGCCTCCATCTTTTTGAATTGCTTCTCGTCCACATCGCTCTCCTTGACCCCAGGCATCATCGCGGCTATTTTGGAAAGCGGACCCAACTTCTTAACCGCACTCAGCTGTTCAAGAAAGTCATCAAGGTTCAATTCACCTTTCAATACTTTCTTACGCATCTTTTCCTGATCGATCTCAGTCTCAACCGTCTTCACCTTTTCCACCAGGCTCAATACATCACCCATGCCCAGTATCCGCTGGGCCGCGCGGTCTGGATGGAATTCCTCCAATCCGTCCAGGTTCTCACTTGTGCCGACAAAGTAGACTGGCACGTCAGCCACTCGCGTGATGGATAGTGCCGCGCCCCCCCGTGCATCGCCGTCCATTTTCGTCAATATCGCACCCTCCAAACCGATTTTTTCTTTGAACAGACTGGCTTGTTTAACCGCGTCCTGACCACTCATACCGTCGGCCACCAGAAGCCGATAATCGGGCAACAGTGCCTGGTGAATATCCACCAGCTCTTGGACAAGCGATTCGTCAATATGCAAACGACCCGCAGTATCTAAGATGATAACGCCGTAACCCTTCTCATGCGCGGACTCGGCGGCTTTCCTCACGGTCTGAACAGCACTATTCTTCTCGAGTGGAACCACTGGAATATTCGCCTTACCAGCCAACAGTGCTAACTGCTTAGCTGCCGCTGGGCGTTTTGCGTCGGCAGGCACGAGTAATGGTTTCCTCCCACGGTACTTTATTGCGAGTTTTGCCGCGGTCGTTGTCTTGCCGACCCCCTGCAAACCGATCAGACTGAGCACGGTCGGCCCTTCTTTCTTGAATTCAATGTGCCTTGTCGTCTTGCCCAGCAGTTCCACGAGTTCTTCATATACCGCTTTGATGACCAAGTCACCTGGCTTAAGGCTTTTCGACAACTCAAGATCCTTTGTTTTCTCCCCGAGTTCAGCGATAAAATCTCTGACGACTTTATAGTTGACGTCTGCTTCAAGAAGCGAGAGCCGGATATCCTTATATATACTTTCAAGCTCCTGGCCGGTGATTCTTCCATAACCTAATATCTTTCTTTTAACGAGTTCAAACCTATCTATCAGGCCTTCGAACATCTCAACTCCTCGACTGCTTTCCTGTAATCGCTGGACTTGAAAATGCCGGCGCCGGCAACAACAATATCGGCACCAGCCTGGCACACCAAGGCAGCATTTGTGGCATTGATGCCCCCATCCACTTCAATCAAACAACGCAACTTGTGCTTTGTCATCCAATCTTTGGCTTCCTCAATCTTCGATAGCACATCGGCAATAAACTGCTGACCATAAAATCCCGGATTAACGGTCATGATCAGAAGATAGTCAAGCTTTTCGACATATTCTTTGATTCGATCAAATGATGTGGGCGGGTTTATGGCCAAGCCTGCCTTCACCCCTCGTTCTTGTATGTATCTGATGCATTCATCGGTTTTTTTCGTTGCCTCGCAATGGAAAGATATCCAGTCAAGGCCTGCATCAATGAATTGCTTCAGATAGTTCTCTGGTTTTGCAATCATTAGATGGGCATCGAGGTCAATGGTACTTATCTCATTTATCGCCTCAACGATCATCGGTCCAAATGTGATATTGGGGACAAACACGCCATCCATAACATCCAGGTGTAGCAGGTCCGCACCTGCTTTTTCAACTCTGACTATTTCTTCTTGGTAATCGGTGAATTTGGCAGCGATTATTGAGGGAGCAACCTTCACTTAATCACCATCACGGTGACGGTATCTCCGCGATTCACAATACGATCAGGCTCGGGATTCTGAACGATAATCGTTCCTTTTCGGCCACTCCCCTGAACCTCCTCAACGCCACCGATGACCAACCCCATTCTCTCCAAGAGGACCTGCGCCTGGCTCAACTGCGTGCCCACCAGGCTGGGCATTCTATGTATTATGCCCTTGCTCAATATCAATCTGACACCATCCCCTCGTTTCGCATCGGTTCCGGCTTCGGGCACTGTACCGATGATTCTTCCAGCCCCGACAGAATCCGAAAAGACTGAATCAACCTTCGCTACCACCAGTCCGATATTGTTAATGATTAAGACACCTTGTTCGTAATTTACGCCTGAAAGATATGGAACATTTATTGTCTCAGGCCCCAGGCTGACGGTGAGGTTTATGATCCTTCCTTTTTTCACGTGTGCATCAGGAAGCGGCTCCTGCACAATCACGTGCCCTTCCTCAATAATGCGGTCGAATCTCCGTTCTACAACGACGCCCTGTAGTTCAGCAGTGTTAAGTTCTTGGATTGCCGCTTCTAAGACCAGATCACAAACATTCGGTACTACAACTTCCTCTCCACGACCGACCAACAGCGGCATGATAAGGAAATTCGCAGCGAGAATACCAACTACAAAAAAGGCAAGGATGATGCCCGAGTAAATGAGAGTTCTTCTCATTCAAGAACCGTCGCGACGACCACGTCGATCGCTGATCCTTTCTTCGCCTCTCTCCCTGATGAAGGATTTTGCCGCATAACTATGCCGACATTGAACTCGGTGCTCACTTCGTACCGAACGCTGCCGACTACAAAACCGGCATTTTCGATGATACGTTTTGCGGATGAAAAAGACTTGCCAATCAACCTTGGCACCGCAACCGTCTCAACACCACGGCTGAGCACGACGGTAATCGATTCTCCACGCTTCACTTTTACCCCAGCCTCAGGAATCGTGGAAATAATCTTATCCTTCTCCACCTGAGCATTTTCTTCACTCTTCACATCGCCAATTTTCAACCCCAACTCACTCATCTGCACCGTGGCTTCACTCAGACCCAAACCCTGCATGTCTGGTACCATAATCTGGCTTGAACCCTTGGATACGAATACCGTGATGGTAGATTTACTCCTGACGACCGAGCCCGGTAATGGTGTCTGGCGAAAGACGAGTTGGGGAGGTACTTCGTCGTTCTCCTCCTCGCCACCCACGACAAGCAATAAATCGCGCGATTCTGCGATAACGCGAGCCTGCTCCTGATTTGAGCCAATGAGATCGGGCACCACCTTATCGGCACCGCCTCTGGCAAAAGGAAGCACAAAGATAAAAAGCACACAGACAATTGCAGCGGTGAACAAAGACACTAAGAATGATATCAAAAAGACCTTTGTACCATTATAATACATGTCTCTCCTTTCTCCCCTTACTCACGCATTGCTCCGGAGAGGGCGGGATTTGAACCCGCGATCCGCCTTCCGGCGGATACACGATTTCCAGTCGTGCTCCTTGGGCCGCTCGGACACCTCTCCATGTCAGCTGTCTCAATGGGGAACACCAAGAGGAAACTTACTCCTCCTTGGTACTCTTCTCTTCCTTCGTTTCGTTCTTTTCCGGCTCTAGCGGTTTATCGATTTCACTCAAGCCTTTTCTGAATTCTCTAATGCCCTTGCCCAAGCCGCGCGCCAAATCTGGAATCTTCTTGGCCCCAAACAATAACAAAGCAATGAGTAAGATTAGTAGAATTTCTTGCCAGCCAATATTCATTATTGCCTCTTAATTGAATTATACAAAAATCTTGCGAAATGTCAACAATTGTATTCCTCTCATTATGCATTATATTTCACGTAAGCAGCTTTTTCGTGATACACCGCTGCTTCGTTTAAAGGTATTGACAATGTTTGCAAAATACATATAATACAAACAAATCAAGGAGGTGAGGTGACTAATCTACACTTTAACTACAAAGATGTTTTCAGAGCTGGAAGACTCGGCTTCAGTGCGAAGAAGATATGGTTAGCCTTTCTCGGTCTTCTAATCGCATACATAGGATATGGCATATTGTCATATCTCGCTTACATCGCCGGTGGCATTGAAATCGGAGAGGTATGGGACGTATACCGACTCGTGCCAATGTATCCAAGCGGACTGCCCTGGTTCACATGGCTCATCTGGATCGTCGCATTCTTGTGGTGGCTTTTTGTATCACTGATTTTTGGTGTCGCGATATCAAAGGTAACCTATGAACAACTAAAGGGTGACGAGTTCTACGAAATCAAAGAAGCAATCAAGTTCGCTCTGAAGAGCGGTAAAGCGACAATCCTAGCACCAATTGTATTAGTGTTGTTCATGATCGCCCTAATCGTGATGGGTATTATCCTGGCCTTGATAACCTGGGTTCCTTATTTCGGACAGCTGTTCTTTGCAGTCATGTCGATACTCGCTTTTGCCGTGTGCCTTTTCATACTCTATTTAGTCATTGTCACCGTGGTGTCCCTGATTATCGGACCCTCCATTGTCGGAGAGACAGGTAATGATACATTTGACACACTATTCGAATCTTTCTCTGTGGTCAACGACCAACCCTGGCGTTTTGTTGTCTACGAATTCCTCCTGATGTTTGTGGTCCTCATTGGTGTCGGGTTACTCGGCTTTTTCTCGGCAAAAGCGATCTTCCTTGGTCAAGATGTTATTGGTCTAATTGTCCCGGCCGAAAAACTGGATAATCTACTAATCAACGCTGCCTACTATGTTAAAATCACGATTCCACCGGTATGCCCCGAATCCTGGCACAATCTCATCACCGGTTATATCGAATCAACAGGTATGCCGAATCTTCTCTATCCATCAGGATATCTCCCAGCGTACGAAACGTGGTCAGGAGCAATCACCTCTTTTATCCTGGGCGTGGTGTACTATTTCATCATACTCTTTATCAAATCCCTGGGGGTGGCGATATTCTGGGCAGGTAATACAGTAATATTCACAGTCCTGGTTAAGAAAAAGGACGACAAGAATCTTCTCGAAATCAAAGAGGAGATCTTCGAGGAACCGAAGAAAGAAGAAGTAATAGAGAAAAAGGAAGCAAAGAAACCCACCGCCAAGAGAAAGCCTAAGCGGACAAGAAAAAGTACAAAAAGATCAAAGTAACAACAGATAAGGTTTGTTGCTACCGCAGGAAGGGAATCCATCCCTTCCTGCGGTAACTTTGAACCTGCCGTATCATGAAAATGCCATGAAAGCCGGCTACGTTGCCATCATCGGTAAACCGAATGTCGGCAAATCGACCTTACTCAACCTTATTCTAGGAACGAAAATCTCTGCAGTAACACAGAAGCCCCAGACCACAAGAAGTCGTATTCTCGGAATTCTCAGCGAAGGTGACCATCAAGCGTGTTTCATAGACACGCCGGGCATGATACAGCCCGAATACGAACTTCAAGAACTAATGGTTAAGCAAATAAGAAAAGCAATCATGGATGCTGATTGTGTAGTATGGATGATCGACCCTTGGTTTAAGTACAACCATATATACAAGGAATTCATGAGGCTTGCCAAGACAGTTCCTAAGATAATTGCCATTAACAAAATTGACCTGGTTGCGAAATCCGAGCTCCTGCCCTTGATCGACCGCCTAAGAAGTACAGAAATCAGCGAAATCGTGCCGATCTCAGCGCTGAGCGGTGAGGGTGTCGAAGCCCTGAAAGAAGTAATCTTCAAATGCCTTCCCGAAAGTGATTTTCTTTACCCAAAAGAAGACGTATCAGACGCACCCCAGCGTTTTTTTGTTGCCGACTTCATTAGAGAGAAGATCTTTGAGACCTTCAAGAAAGAGATCCCCTATGCGAGCTGTGTCATCATCGATGAATTCAAAGAGCGTGAGAAAGGTAAAGATTATATTCGCGCCGTTATCTACGTTGAGAGAAAATCTCAAAAGGCAATATTGATCGGCCGACAAGGCGCTGCTCTTAAGAAAGTCGGTGAAAAGGCAAGGCGAGAGATCGAAGATTTCTTGGACAAACCGGTATTCTTGGAATTGTGGGTCAAGGTCAAGGAGAAATGGAGAAAAAATAAGAAGTTCTTAAAGGAATTAGGCTATTGAGCGCGGCATGCCCTGGGCCGCAAAGCGTTGCGATTTAGAGCAGACAGCCAACCGTTTCATTGGGGAGGTTTCATGGAAATAAAGAAAATTAAGATCCAAGTACCCGAAGGTATCAACCTCATATGCGGACATACACATTTCATAAAGACTGCCGAAGATCTCTATGAGACAATGGTTAATGCCTCGGCGCAGGTCAAGTTCGGCGTCGCCTTTTGCGAAGCATCGAGTGAATGTCTGGTGCGCTACGAGGGGAATGACCATGAATTGACCGACATGGCAAAAACTCAGGCCGTGGCAGTTGGAGCTGGACACTTCTTCATCATATTCATGAAGAATGCCTATCCGATCAATGTCCTAGGTGCAATCAAATCATGTCCTGAGATCGTAAACATATTCTGTGCTACTGCGAATCCCGTTGAGATTCTGGTGGCTGAAGACGAACAAGGTAGAGGTGTGCTCGGAGTAATTGATGGATTCGCACCAAAGGGAATCGAGGATGAATCCGCACGCAAGGAACGCTATGAGTTTCTCAGAAAAATAGGCTACAAGCTATGAGTATTCACGTCCATTACTTGGCTGGGCTGCAGATCGCTTAAAAAAAACATACCATTTCGATATTTACGATTGTGCCGATCACGTGGCTGTCCAATATTAGCTCTCAATAGCACCTGACCAAGCGGCAGAACCGACACCAACCACCATGTTTTCTCGGTTTCGTTCTACTTTCTGAAGTCGTTCTGGCAGTTAACTAGAGAGCGTACTTCCTTTACGAAACGTAAATTCAGATGATGTGATGTATTGTGCGCGACTATCTTGCCCAACAACGGTCGACGCAAGACATACAAATCACCCAATAGATCCAACAACTTGTGTCGTACGGGTTCGTTGGTGAAACGTAGGGGTGTAGCCGAGTATACCCTTTTACCCGTGACCCCGATACCGTAGGGCGGCAGGTTCCTCAAACGTGGATCGTTTTCATCAGTAAAAACAAAAGTCCGTGCCGGGGCAATTTCCTTCTTGTATGTTTCTGGACTAAGCGACACGGCCATCCTTTGGGCACCAATGTAAGAATGCTTCAACTCCATATCCACAATCAGTTCATCACCTTCAAGAGGCCAAAAGCAGATAAATCCGTTGTCCTCCTTGACCGTAATCGTTCGGCGTAAACTTATAGGCTGGGCAGAAATTTCCTTCTCCAATACTTCCAGAGAACCCAAAAACTCCAAACTCGACCCATCAAAAAAAGGCACCTCATCGCCGTAGACATCTATTCTGACGTTGAATAAATGCATGCCGTACAAAGCCGAGAATAGATGTTCAACAACATGCAATCGATACTGCTGACCGATCGTGACGAAATGGTCCTTAATGCGGATATTCTCAATCTCATGGCGAATCCGGATCGGCTTTTTTGAATCGAGGTGTAAGAAGATGGCGAACTGATTGGTGCTGACAACCTCCACACGGCTATGTGCACCACTCAAGCATAATCCTTCTAGTTCAGCTCTATTCACTTACTGATTTGACGGCCGGCGTACAAGCGCGCGATTGCCCTGAGTACTGCTTGGTGTTCACGCGCCGGGATGCCCGAATACTTTCTACCTTTCTTAAGTGATTTAAAGACGCCGCTTTTCGCATACACCACAACATCATCCTCGATCTCGACATGATCGCTTATTCCCACCTGTCCGCACAGCACAACATTGTTGCCGATCTTTGATGATCCAGCAATACCCGATTGCCCCATGATGATACAATCTCTTCCGATTTTCACGTTATGCGCAATATGCACTTGATTATCGATTTTTGTCCCGTCACCAATTACCGTAGCACCTACGGTGCCCCTATCGATTGTTACATTACTGCCGACCTCCACAAAATCGTGAATCACCACGCCACCAACATGGGGTATCTTCTCATAGCGCGTTTCCTTTACATAGCCAAACCCTTCTTTGCCAATGACGGTGTTAGCATGTACGACCACGAAATTGCAGATTGTTGTATTTCCGTGCACGACAGTGTTCGGAAATAGCTCACAGTGTTCGCCAATCAACACGCCCTCGTCGATGTAGCAATGGGCACCAATCAACGTGCCGGCGCCAATCTTGACACCGCGTCGGATAACCGCAAACGGTTCCACACCGCACGGTGTCGCAAGGCAAGCACTATCTTCGACAATCGCTTGGGCTGAAACACAATATTCTTTTCTCGCTGCAGCAATTTTCTTTAACAACAAATACATAGCTTTCTTCATATCCTCAACGACAATGCCGCTCCTGCCCTCAATCTTCCTGCTGGCGATTATCACCCCAGCCTTGGTGGTTCCGCCTTGAAACAAAAACGTTAGATCACCTTCTTGGGCTTCTTCGGGTGGTCGTATTTCGCAGATTTCAAGATCTTCGTCTCCGTAGACTACGCCCCCGACAATGCTCGCAACCTCTATCAACTTCACGGCCTATCCTACTCGGATACAAAGTCGATGTCAAGCAAATGCTTTATTAAGACAACCGCTGCAGTTGATACTGGGCCCAAGAATCTTGACACTGAAGGAATTATCCATAAGATAGTTGTGTGATAGAAGCGTATGAATTTGGTGCGCTAAGAGTTTCTGGTAGGACTTATCGAAGCGACGTGATTATCTACCCTGATCACATTGACGCGCAATGGTGGAGGAAACGAGGTCATTTCCTTGATATCGACGATATCAAGGAAGTAATCGCCGCAAAACCAGAGGTCATCATCGTCGGTACTGGCCAACCAGGTCTCATGCGCGTCGATGAACAGACATTAGCGAAAATAAAGAAATTGAGCATCGAGGCAATAGTCGTGCCCACCAACAAAGCATGTGAGGAGTACAACAGAATTGCGTCCGTGAAGAGGGTCATTGCCTGTTTGCATCTCACATGTTAGCGAAGTTTATCGCAAAAATAGTATTCATAGGAGCGGTATTCATGGCACAAAATTGTGAAGGTAAGGAATATCGGGAGTCAATCCACGCCGGCGCTTGGTATCCCGGGACCAAAAAAGAATTAACGCAGACAATTCATACCTACCTAGAAGGCGCCCGGGCTAAGGTGCACGGCGAAATCTACGGATTGGTTTCGCCTCATGCTGGGTATATGTATTCTGGGCCGGTTGCAGCATTTGCCTATAAGACGGTAGACGGTGAGGAATTCGATGATGTGATCGTAATCGGCCCCAGTCATCGTCATGGTTTCTACGGTGCCTCGGTCGATACAAAGGACGGACGTAAGACCCCACTTGGAATTATCGAGTACGACTCCGAACTCGCCGAGAAACTCATCTCTCTAAACAGGAATATCATCTACGAACCAGCCGCCCACGCCGCGGAACACTCGGTGGAGATACAGATGCCTTTCATCCAAAGCGTCATCAAGAAATTCAAGGCCGTGGAAATTGTGATGGGTAGTCAAGACTACAGAACCTGCGAGCTTTTGAGTCAGGCCATCGTCAAGGCAACGAAGGGAAAAAAGATTTTGATTGTCGCCAGCTCAGATTTATCACATTACCATTCTCAGAAAGAGGCCGAAAGTCTGGACAATCTGCTGGTTGACGCGGTAGCAAAGTATGACGCCCAGCTGTTGCATAACAGGCTCAAGACCGATAGTTGTGAGGCATGCGGCGGCGGCCCGATAATCACCGCCATGCTCGTTGCCCGGGAGTTTGGCGCGACACAGGCGAAACCCTTATTCTACGCTACGAGCGGTAACATCACCGGCGATCACTCACAGGTTGTCGGATATCTGGCGGCCGCGTTCTTTAAGGGAGAAGAGATGAAAGTAGGAACTGAACTCGGTTTCACGGAACAGGAAAAGGAAAAACTAAAGGACATCGCGCGCACCTCGATTGAAGCCGCGGTTCGGGGTAAGCGTCAATCAGAGATAAAGGATATACCTAAGCGTCTTAAAGAACCCTATGGCATATTCGTGACCATAAACAAACACGGTAATCTCAGGGGTTGTATTGGTCGCATGATCGGTGACCAGCCGGTTTATTTGTCTTGCCAAAAAATGGCCCAGGCAGCCGCACTCGAGGACCCGCGTTTCCCCTCGGTCACACCTGATGAGTTAAAAGATTTGGAAATCGAAATATCTGTTTTAACTCCATTACAAAGGTTAAGGAACACAGAAGAGATAGTGATCGGGCGCGATGGGTTATTAATACGTAAAGGCATGTACAGCGGAGTATTGCTTCCTCAAGTGGCCGCTGAGTACGGATGGAGTGTCGAAGAATTCCTAGCCCAGACCTGTCACAAAGCAGGACTGCCGGCTGATGCCTATAAATCAAAGGATGCCGAAATCTACCGCTTCTCGGCCGAAGTCTTTTAACACTGAATACACTGAATAAGCGTATGCACAGAATACACGGAAACCTTATTATGAAAGCACTGAATTCACTGAAAGCCAAATGTCTCAATAACTTAATAGCCTGTCTAACTCATGAGTAGAACGAAAAAGGATAAGATTTACATCGATCCCTTCGTCGATATGGGCTATGCAAAAATCGACCTACATCGAGCCAAGAGAAAGGGATTTCCCGAGGTCGTATTTTGCGAAGGAAAGACTACGAGACAGATTATTTCGATCGCTCAGAAGATATGTAAATCGAGCGACATCGTTCTTCTCACACGAGTCAAGAAAGAGGTAAGCAGAGCACTCAAGAAGAAGTTCCCCAAAGGTGAGTACCACGTCGAGGCCAAGGTATTCCATATTGGATCAACACGCAAAAGAACGGGGTTGATATCAGTATTAACCGGTGGTACCGCTGATATTCCAGTCGCCGAAGAAGCCGCTATAACTGCTGAGGTAATGGGTAGCCGAGTGCAGAGAATCTACGACGTCGGCGTCGCCGGCATGCACCGTCTGTTTGCATTTCGCAAGGATATCGAGAAATCCCGTGTCTTAATTGTTGTAGCCGGGATGGACGGTGTTCTTGCCTCAGTTGCCGGTGGGCTGTTCTCAAAACCGATCATCGCGGTGCCGACGAGTGTCGGCTACGGCTTGAGTCTTAAGGGCATAACACCATTGCTGACGATGCTCAATTCCTGCGCACCCGGTATTGCCGTCGTCAACATCGATAATGGATTCGGCGCCGGCTACATCGCATCGACCATCAACAGACTATGAAAATATTGTATTTCGATCCTATCGTGGGGTTAAGCGGCGACATGATGCTCGCGGCACTCATCGATCTCGGTGTAAGAAAAGATCTATTGCAGAAAAGCCTGGGTTTTGTTCCCGGCACTGAAATGAAGGTGGGGCGCACTAACCGACAGGGCGTCAGTGCCCGCACGGTTAAATTCAATATTACGAAGCCAACCAAAGAAAAGCACTTCATCCCCCTCATCAGGAAAAGCAAGCTATCCACAAAGGTAAAATCTCAAGCTATCAAGATTATCGAAAAGATATTTGCCGTTGAACGGAAGGTTCATCGCACAAAACACTTACACCTGCACGAGCTTGCAGACGCGGACACGCTACTCGATATTGTAGGTGTCTTGGTAGCAATTGACTCCTTAGCCATTGACAGAATATTCGCAAAGCCGGTAACGGCAGGCCGCGGTTTTGTCAAAACCGTTGAAGGTAATATGCCTGCATTTAATTTTGCGACGGCCGAACTCCTGAAAGAATTCCCGGTCCACTTCTTACCTATTCCAGCAGAACTCACGACGCCCACGGGTGCCGCTATCCTGAGCAGCATCGCCACGCCCGCAGAAAACATTATCATGTCTAGGATCGAAAGCGTCGGGTTAGGTGCCGGTTCAATGAACATCAAGGGTTACCCAAATCTACTACGCGTCTTCCTCGGTGAATCGCACGGCTATCTTACGGATGAATGCACTGTTATCGAGACTAACATCGATGACATGAATCCTCAGGACTACGAACCTCTCTTCGAAAACCTCTACGCCGCAGGCGCGCTCGATGTCTTCCTTACCTCTACGATCATGAAACGTTCCAGGCCTGGCATCCTCCTGACTATTTTATGTAGGGGACAACCGGGGAAAATGATCGACGTGCTCTTTGAACACACAACGTCGATCGGCTTTAGAATACGTACCACCCAACGGCTGACGTTTAGCCGACGAATTGTCAAATTCAAGTCACCTTACGGTAGCGTGAGTGTCAAACTGATCGAATACGATGGTAAGAAGAAATTCTCCTTGGAATATAAGGATTTGAAACGCATTGCGCAGAAGCAGGGGCGTTCAGTCAATGATGTCCGGAATGAACTAATGCAACTTTTCAGAAACAATCTCGTAAAACGTAACGTATGAGATTGACCAAAGACATCCACAGGAATGGACCATTCAACGGGGCCTGCTCCGTTAAATAACAGAACCGATATGCCGAAAATCAGCACGAAGCGCAGACAAGTAAAGAAAAAGCAGAACCCCAAGAGGAAAGAAGTATTTCACGGGGTAAACTCCTTTGCCGATAGGTTGTCTAAATATCGGCAGCTGCGTGACGGAGAGCTGGTGCAGCTCGTTAAAGCGGGTGAAGCCGAGCCCTTTGATGAACTTGTTCGCCGCCACAGCGTTAAGATACACGATCTTTGTTATAAGATACTTCGCAATTATGATGATGCACGTGATATGGCTCAAGAGACGTTTATCAAGGCTTATCGGAAAATCAACAAGTTCGGCGGTCGCTCTCAATTCTCTACCTGGCTGTACAGAATCGCGGTTAACAACTGTCTGAATTTCATCAAGAAGCGACGACCGACCGAAGAGATATATGACGAAATGATGAGTGGCGGTAAGGACGATCCGGTGGAGCGATATAAAAACAAGAAGACGAGAGAAATGATTTATGAAGCGGTGGCAAAGCTTCCGACCGTACAAAGGGCGGTATTCACCTTGCGGACGCTCGAAGACATGTCGTATCAAGAGGTGAGTGAGATTCTAAAAAAGCCAATCAGTACGGTAAAAGTCAACCATCACCTTGCGGTGAAGAATCTGAGGAATCATTTGAGAACAAAAGTATGAAGTGCGTAGATGTTCAGGAAAATATAATATACATGCTCCTCGACGAGATTTCCGTGGAGGACCGCAATGCTGTGCTCGAGCATATAAGAGGCTGTCCGATATGTCGCGAGGAATACACATTCCTTGATCAATGTCTCCAACTCTGCTCACCTTCAGCGGAAGAAACCTGTACCTGTCAGTTTAAAGAAACATACTGGGATGAATTCGTTTTTTCAATACACGAAAAAATCATTCATGAGAAATTCGAAAAGAAATTTCCTTACCGGGTTTTCATCCCTATAGTTGCCTCGGCGCTAATGGCTTTTGGTATCGGATACTTCTTGTTTATCCGCCCCAAACCTCAAGTAACCGCCCAGAAAGAAACACCTCGTCTCGAAGGAGGTCAATACGAAGAGGTGTATGAGTTGACTCCAGAAGAGCAAGAAGAGTTCATAAGAATAATAAACCAACGCTACGGTCAGTAGCTGCAAAAATGCTAATTTCTAAATACTAAATCCTAAACAAATTCCAATCTCAAAACTCAAAATACAAAAATCCAGCACAATGATTATGTCATTGTATCATTCTGACCATCAGATATTCGACGATGCCGTCGTAGCCTTCTCTGAGCCCTTTCTGCCTTTTGATTTATGTTCAAAGCATGCCCCGTGAATCGGATATTATTTCATGAGATAGGGACCCGAACCCAATTGACGTACGGTTATCTATGTGTATAATACTACGTGGACATTACTTTCATTGGTGCCGCCAGAACGGTAACCGGCTCACTACATCTATTTGAATACAACAACCACAAATTTCTTCTCGAGTGTGGCATGTTCCAGGGACATCGAGAAGAAGCCGAGCGGATAAACAGCACCTTTCCCTTCAAGCCGAAAGATGTCAAAGCGGTAATACTCTCTCATGCCCATATCGACCATTCCGGCAATTTACCCAATCTCGTAAGACGCGGCTTCACCGGCCCTATTTACTGCACGGACGCAACCAAGGATATCGCATCTCTATTACTCCTCGATTCGGCAAAAATCCAGCAGTATGACTTCGAATACCTCAACAAGAAGCGTGCACAGAAAGGATTGTTGCCCAAGGAACCGCTCTACACAATGGCCGATGCCGAGCAAACCCTCAAGCAGTTCGAGGCAGTCGAATACACTAATACATTCGAGCCAGTCTCTGGAGTCAAAGTGACACTTCAAGATGCCGGCCACATTCTTGGTTCATCTATGGTCATAATCGAAGCCAATGGCACGCGTATTCTCTTCAGCGGTGACTTAGGTCGTAAGAACATGCCAATCATCAAAGACCCGGTCAATGTGAATGATGTCGATTACATGATCCTCGAGTCTACCTATGGTGGACGCACGCACCAGTCATTTGCAAATATGGAGAATGAACTAAAAGGATTGATCGAAAAGGGCAAGGGCAAGGGTAGCAAAATAATCATCCCAGCGTTTGCGGTCGAACGCACCCAGCTACTCGTGACGATGCTGAAGAATCTATACGACGAAGGGGCCTTGAGAGATGTTCCAGTCTATATTGACAGTCCGCTGGCATCAAACGTAACCGATGTCTTCAGAAGACACCCCGAATGCTTCGATGCCGAGACGTTCAAAATATTTACCGAGAGCGACCCGTTTAATTTTCCAAGTTTACACTACGTTGCTGATGCCGAAGAATCTAAAGCCCTTAACGATAAAACTGGGCCCATGATCATCATGTCCGCATCGGGCATGTGTGAAGGTGGACGAGTAACTCATCACTTGATTCACTCGATCGAAAACGAACAGAACATGATCATCCTCACAGGTTTCCAAGCGCGCGGTACTCTGGGGCGGAAAATCTTAGAACGTGCACCCACGATTTCGATTTTCAACGATGAGTTCAAGGTGCGCGCCAAAACCTACTTCATGGGTGGCCTTTCTGCCCATGCCGACGGTGAAGATTTGATCCATTACGTCAGAACTGCCCGAGACAGCCGACTCAAGAAAGTATATCTGGTGCACGGCGAAATCGAAGAATCACAAGCCTTGCAGCAGAAAATCAAAAGCCTGCGTCTCGAGGTCGACATACCTCAAAGCTTAACCCACATAAATATCTAAGGCTGTCATAACTCAAATTCTAAAGCACCGCATGACAGCTTGACGTAACTATCTCGCAGATTATAATTACTCATGCGTGTCGGACTCATTGGCTGTGGTCGTGTCGGAGTAACGCTTCTCTATCGATTAAGAAACAATAATCAAGTAATCGGGGTCTATGACATTCATAAGCAAAAAGAAAAGGATGCAGCTAAGGTTCTCGGGATAACAAACAATCCCTCGTACAAAGAATTGATTAGAAAAAGCAACGCTCTCTTCTTAGGCACCCCTGACCATGCTATCCTTGCCGCGTATAAGAAGGCAAAACCGTACATAAAAGGAAAGAAATACGTATTTCACTTCAGCGGTCTCCTCCCGGCCCAAGTGCTGCCCGAAAAGAAAAACCTCTATCGTGCGTCGACCCACCCGTTTGCGACATTCCCGAAAATCACAGTGCCGCCACACCGAAAATACATAATGTCTATCCAGGGTGACGCAGCGGCTGTGCGGTGTGCAAGAAAAATCTTCGGACCAAAATATTTCACACTCAAGAACATAAAAAAAGAACAGAAGGTACTGTACCACTTGATTGGTGTTTTTTCATCGAACCTGCTCGTCGGGCTAATTTCATCAATTTATGAACTGGCTGAAAAGCTGAACTGGGAGGAAAAGGACATGGATCATTTGGTATTTCCGATAATTGAAGAAACCTTCAATAATATCAAGAAACACAGTTTGAAAAATGCCTTGAGCGGACCGCTGCAGCGTGGAGATGTTGCCGTGATAAAAACGCACTTGCGTGCGTTGAGAAAAGATAAAACCCTTTCAGAAATATACAAAGCATTATCCCGTGCCCTTCTTGAGTATGTCATGAACGACAAGGCGAACACTCAAGTGAAAAAGATCTTGCGCTAACACCAACCAGCCCCCCCAAATTCCTCGACTTAGGTTCCCCAACAGCCATCTTTTTGTATTAGTGTTGACTTTTGATTCAATCAGCATAGAATTTGCCATGCGCAAAGTTGTTACACTCATGCTCATGCTACTAATACTCTCCTGCGGACACAAGGCAGCACCCCTTGTCAAAGACCGCTTCAGTCCTAGATTACAGAAAATATCTGTCCTCAACACACGCCAGGTACAGCTTTCCTTCAGCGAGGAAATTGATACTGTTGCCTTGGCGCCAGACAGCATACAAATCGCTTCGGCTCGTGACACATTGAAGATAGTGCTTTCATACCCGTCTCTATCTGCTTCCGAAATCGTACTCGTCACCGCACCCATGGCCGCCATTGAGTATGAAATCAGTGGCCACGTTTACGACAAGGCGGAAAACAAGGGTTCTTTCAAGAGTAATTTCCAGGGTTCAACGACGCCAGATACGATTACACCTTGGGTGGCTAGCTACTCTCAAGGTCGAAATAACCATGAGTTCTTTCTGGTATTCTCTGAGGCCATGGACACGACGAGTCTCGCCGCATCTATTATCCCCACGCGAGAATTCATAACGATATGGCAGAATTATCGACACGTAAGATTCATCCCTGCTACGGGCGCAGAATCACTGGGTTACGATACTACATATTATCTCTACTTGAAGAACGCGAGTGACATCAGCGGTAATCCAGTGATGCGCTTCGTTACCTCGATAACTCCAGATACGGTATATCGGCCAACCATCCTCAGAGGTCAAGCACTAATTAACGATGCGCCTGTAAGAGCAGGCATTGCCGTACTCGTCAGGGAAAGGGCTGTTGCCATCTCGATCATCGACAACGGTACATTCAGTTTCGAGGTCAGAGATTCACTTCCCTACGATATACAGGTACTGTCCAATGGCTACACGGGTACGGGTAAAGTCGCGCTCGACTCAGAGAACATCATAATATTGACTGAGGGTCAAATTGACATTGATTACCTTATTGATTAGCATCTTAGCCCTTGCTCTAGCCGTCCTGTTATATCTCAAGCGACCGAGAGAGCTACTATTACGGATCACGGCGATCATCCTCATTTACATGCTAATCACCAACATCACCCTGCGTCTAACCGCCGAAGAAGCAAAGACTGCGCCGATCGTACTTATCGATCACTCGATGAGCATGAAGAACCACATTTCGCACATCCTTGGCACGCTCGCAAAATTGCACCAGCCACACGAATCGTTCTTTTTTCACGAAAGCCTGCTCACGAAAGAAAAACCCGACGACCTCGGCACTTATACTGATATTACCGCAGCAATCAAGGAAGCCAGCAAATTGCAGCCCGTGGTCATGATTCTTATGACCGACGGTAATCACAACTTCGGCACCTCGCCGCTATCGATAGTTGATGAACTCGATGAACCGATCTACATATATGGATTTGGTGAGGAAAGACCGCGTGATATTTCAATCATCGATGTTATTTATCCTGTATATGCTTACCCGGATGACACAACGGAAATCGACCTCATCGTCGAAACGAGTGGCTTCCCACGAGGACGAGGTGAAGCAATCATGCAACTCGTCTCGGGCAAAACCTTAGCCACACAATCCTTCCCCCTAAGTGATGTACCCGCACGAAATCAATTGAAGTATGTCTACGTGGCAAAGGAACCTGGCACAACATCCCTGAAAATAAGTCTTACGCCCCAGTCAAATGAAGCATCATATAATAACAACCAACATACCATCTCTCTCAACGTAATCGAAGACAAAATCAACGTCCTCTACTACACCGATCACCTTTCCTTTAACACCAAATTCATTCTCAGGGCAATCACGCAAAATCGTAATCTGAATGTATCAGCGATCTCACGCTCGAGTGTGAACCGGTATCAGGATATCGAACAGAGGAGTGAAGTAACCACACTGCCAGATATTAGCAAATTCGATGTGATCATCTTCGATAATGTGAGCCTCGGGGCACTGCCCTGGTCAAATGTTTCTAATGTAGCAGAACAAGGTAAGGGTATCGTTTTATGTGGCTTTCTTGAGACAATCAATGCACGATGGAGAGAAATTTTACCCATTGATGTTTTGGGTTCGACAGCTAAGGGCGTATTTCGACTACAGGTCAGTGAGCCGTTCTCAGTGCTTACCAATGAAAGGCATCCGCCGCTTAAGAGCATCCAACGCATCGTGGGGTCAAAGCAAGATGCATCGATCATCGCTCGAGCAGATAATTTGCCGCTTGTTGGTTATCGAGTGCACGGCCGCGGTAAGATATTCCAGATATGTGCCACCGACCTCGGTACCTGGCATTTCCTGCAACATGGCCTCAGAGAACATGATTTTCTCCATTACTTCCTCGGCGACGTAATCAGATTGTTATCGCCCATGGGAAAACATCGGCGTTTAGTTGTCAATTCCCAACGCCGGGAGTATGCTATTGGTGCAACGATAGATTTTTCACTACAGAGCTACGACCGGAATTTCCGCCGCGCCGGCGGCGGCGATTTCTTTCTCGTTGCCGATGAACAGAAAATTCCATTCTATGAAGTAGGAGAAGGATTTTACGAAGCGAGTTTTGTGGTCAAGGACACCGGTACCTTGCACGTCTCTGCCCAAGGGCAATTAGGTGAAGAAAAACTAGCAAGTAATGAATTTGACATAAACGTATTAGCCCGTGCCGTCGAAACCGAGTCCCGACTGAACCGGGTATTGCTCAACAGGCTTGCCGAAGCAACAAACGGCCGACTCTTTTCTCCGAAGCAAACCGATAGTCTCATCTTACCCGAAGTTGCAAAGAAACAGGTAAGTAGGGTGATCAATCTCCACTCGCCGATAGTATACTTTGTTGTGCTATTCTTGCTGGTAGCTGATTGGATCTTACGCCGGCGACGAGGCATCACATGAATCCTCAAGATCTGGTTGCAAAAGGCCTGACGCCTGAGCTTGCTGTTTTCTTAACGTCTATGCTGCCGATCATTGAACTGCGTGGCGCTTTGCCGCTCGCCATCAATCTATTCAATATCAGTTGGCCAAAGGCTTTTCTCATCGCCTACATCGGTAATATCATCCCGGCGCCGTTAATATTGTGGCTCCTGGGACCAATTGTGCAATTCCTGTCTCGAGTTCACGTTTTCGGTCGATTCTTCAACTGGCTTTTCGAACGCACGAGAAAAAGAAGCAACAAAATGATAGAAAAATATGAGGAAATCGGACTCATGGCATTCGTCGCGATTCCCTTGCCGGGCACAGGCGCTTGGACCGGTGCCTTGATTGCTTTCCTGTTTGGGCTCGATTTCAAGAAATCACTATTGATTATTACGATTGGTGTATTTATTGCGGGAGTGATCGTAACATGCCTATGTCTTTTGGGCTGGCTTGGTGCCCTCATCGCTGGCCTAGGCTTTGCTGTACTCGCCGGCTTGGGTTTCTGGAAACTATAAACTCACATTCAACAAAAGAAATACTCGTGTGCTACGCACCGCCCAATTTTTGAAGGTTAACTCCGGTCTTACACAGCGGGCACTGTTCAGGAGTGAAATTCTCGACGACTTTCTTGTATACCGAGAAATGCTCAAAGGGAAGCGCTTTTACCGAACGGTCGATCAGTACGGCAACGCCTACGACCTCGCCGTGCTTTACGCCTACCGCATCAAAAGTTTCGACCAGAGACTTCCCCGTCGTCGTGACGTCATCAACTATCAACACTCGCTTACCTTCAATATCAAATCCTCGACCCACTATTCTTTTACCGCCCCGCTCCTCGGCAAATCCCGTATGCAAGCCTAGTTGGCGCGCCACCTCAAATGCAATTATGATACCGCCGGTAGTTGGACCTATCACCCACTCAACACGTTTTTCTCTGAAGTGATCGGCAACAATCTTGCACAACTTCGAGGTGGCGTCAGGGTTTTCCAATATTCTGAATTTCTCAAAGTAGTATCCACTGTGTAAGCCTGAGTTGAGAAGAAAATGACCCTCCTGTAAGACCTTAAGGTCCTTAAGTAGTTTCTCGATATCCATGTTCCATCTCCTTCAGAATCGCTTCCGTGGCCGCAACCGGATCCGCGGCCTTGACGATCGGACGGCCAATAACGATGTAATCCGCACCGGCCTGGATTGCTTCCTTTGGTGTCATGGTTCTAGCCTGATCATCTTGGGCAATACCACTTTCCGCCGGTCTAATACCGGGAGTCACAATCAGGAAGTCGTCACCGCAGCACTGACGGATCGGCACGATCTCTCGAGGCGAAGCGACCACGCCATCGAGCCCGGCACTCCGTGCTAGCTGTGCGAGAAATACGACCTGCTCGGCAAGCGTCCTCTTTATATTGCCGAACAAATCACTGAAGTAAGCCTCGTCGATACTGGTAAGCACGGTTATACCCAGCAGTCTTGGCTTTCCTGCGTTCTCATAGCCAGAACCAGTAAGAACCGCCTTCACCGACTCCTCGAGCATTGAAAAACCACCACTCGCATGAACCGTTATCAGATCGGCGCCCATCTGTATCGCACCCTCGCACGCCCGCGCAACCACATTCGGTATGTCATGGTACTTCAAATCAAGCATCACCTTCTTGCCCTGTTGGTTTAGGTAAGCAACGATTTCAGGACCAAAACACGTAAAGGGTATTGCACCAATCTTATAGTAGAGTACCCGCTCATTCAGTTTCTCAACGAGCGCCTGGATTTGCGACATGTCAATCAAATCCAGGGATACAATCAATTTGTCTTTCATCAAACCCCCTTTTTGAAAGATGGTTATCGGGTTGAAGTTGGGACGCTCGACTTAAATCTTTTATGCTTGATACTTGAGTCGAAGTTGGATATAAGTTTCCAGCTTCTCAACCCCAACCAATCATCCATCTTTACCAGCTTCCCAACCCAACCGTTTGACAATCTTTTCAAATTCTTTTAGTATCCGCAGTGGTGCATAGGGATCGCGCAGTGTGGCCGACCCAATCGACACGGCAGATGCCCCAGCGAGCAAAAACTCGTAGGCATCACGACCCGACATGATACCACCCATCCCAATCAGCGGCACACCTAGATCCCTTAATCGATGTACACAGAACAGGGCAACCGGTTTGATAGCCGGGCCCGAAAGCCCACCCGTGATCAGCACTCGCTTCTGCACCACGTCAAACGCCATTGCGTGTAAAGTATTGATCAGAGAAAGACCGTCAGCTCCTGCCGCAACACATCGGCGGCCAATAGCAAGCGGGTCACAGAAGTTGGTAGTCAATTTCACAATAATCGGTAGTTTGGTAACACGCCGCACATTAGTAACGACCTCAGCACAGATTTCAGGGTCTCGGCCAAACGCCACACCGCCGGTCTTAACGTTAGGGCACGAAACATTCAACTCGAATCCATCCACACGGGAATCGAGCTCGCCAACAATCTTCACGAAATCATCAAGTGCAAAACCAGCAACATTAACAAAAATCTTGGTCTTCAGTTCTCGCATCCGCGGTAGTACTTCCTCGCGGAATAACTTGACACCTGGATTCTCGAGACCCACTGAGTTAATCAGACCACACGCCGCTTCATAGATCCTTGGCGGTGGATTGCCTTTTCTGGGCTGGAGTGTGATCCCTTTCGTAAAAATCGCTCCCATTTTCTTCGTGACGTTCTTGTATATTAAACCGTATTCAAAAGTCCCAGAAGCAAGGAACACGGGATTCTTGAAATCCATATCGAAAATCTTACACTTCAAAATCTATCTCCCCCAACTCAAAGATCGGCCCGTCAACACATATTCTCTTGTATTCACCCCGGTACATTATCGCGCATCCGAGACACAAACCGCAGCCGCAGCCGAGGAAGTCTTCACACAAGGCATATACTGGTATTGGTACATCTAATTTCTGTAATTCAATGAGCATCTGCTTCGGACCGCAGGCGTAGGCAGCACCGTAGTCGTCGAGCCTCACTTTCTTCATCGCCGATACTACAGTATCCTTTTTCTTATAGCCTTTCTCAGCGACAAACATTGATTTATCGGACATCCTTAGAAAATCTCTACGCATGATAAAATCTTTACTCGTGCTGACGCCGTAAAGTAGATCAAAGTGGGTATTGCTCTTCACGAAGTATTCGGCAAGAAAATGTAAGGGCGCCACGCCGATACCACCCGCGATGAGAAGACTCCTCATCTTCTTTGGTCGAAACCTTCGACCGAAAGGACCGAGCAGTGTCAAGTATTCACCCTGCTTCTTCAGACTCAGCATTTTTGTACCGCGGCCAACAATCTTTATCACCAAAAGCAGCCGGCCTCGTTTGTAGGAAGCAATACTGATCGGCCTGTTAAGGAATGGATCCACGCCCCCATCCACTCGAACCTGAAAAAACTGCCCGGGCAAGGGACGAATACCTGGACACATGAATTCCAGACCAAATATGTTACCAGTGTACCCTATTTTGCGGATTATCTTAAGTCTTCGCGAACTCACGAGTGACAAATCTCAATCATGTGTTTCATCTTTTTCTTGAAGTTCCTGAAGAAAGCCTTGTGCACTCACAGCGTATTCGGTACGCGGATACGCACCAATCAGATTACGCGCCAGTGCGAGTGCAAGCGTATCATTCTGTAAAATGTTTTTCACTATCCATAAATGAGCATAAAGTGCCTTAGGTGCCCACTCGCTGGACGGATGATCGTTGTAGACCTTCTGATATCCTTCGAGTGCCCTGGGTAAATCGGCGAGGTCGGCGAAATATATTTCAGCCAGCAGAAACTGTGCGCGCACCACATCTTCGTTCGCCGCGTTCAGGCTCTGAATACGCTTGAGAACATCGGATTTCTTTCTTGCGCTTAAACCATATTCACTATTGGGCGACCTGACCAATGCCGAGTCATAGTATGCAATTGCCAGATCGACACTATCTTCCTCCTCATACATCTCGCCGAGTTCATAATAGGCTTCGGCGGCAACGTCGGCCATACTACTATGCGCCAGATCAAGACATATTTCCTTCGCACTCTGATCATTCCCAATCTCCATATATAGATCAGCCAGCAGATCTCTGAATTCCGGGTCCTGCTCACCAATGAGAAAATCCTTGCACAACTCGTATTCATCGATCTCCAAATATATCTCTGCAATGCGTAGTTTAAGGTCTCGTCGCTCTTGTTCAACTCTCGTTATCGCCAACAACTGTGTGGCGGTTTCGAGTGCAACATCATAGCGCCCTTCTTCAAACTGCGCCATGCCCACAAGACTCAACACGGTACGGCGCTCATTGTATTTGAGTGAACCTCTCATCAACGTATCAGCAACTTCGTACAAATTACCATAATTCGCATCGCTGTAGTATACGTAGAGCATCGCCATCATCGCCTTCTTCTTGAACTTCTTTGAATTCATCGCTTCCTTGAGCGCAACGACTGCGGAACCATGCTTCTTCAGCTTGTAATTTGCCAACCCCATGAGGTACTGAGCCTCATGACGAAAGCCGGATTGTGGATAGTGAGTGACCAGGAAATCGAGCTTGTCCAAACTACGAGAATAGTCTCCCTTATAATAATAAGAAGCACCCATCATGAATAGCGCATCGTCGATCCAGCGCGTATTCGGATATTTGACGATTATTGATGTCGCCTTTTCTATCGCCTTGTCAAAATTATCAGAATCCGTAATTAGTGTATCATGTGTTACCGATTTCTTGGCCTGATGATAATAGTTTTTCGCGTTATAAACAGTGTTGAAATATGCGCATGAAAGCACAATCATTAGGGTAGTACAAATCAACCCCGCCTTTGATGCAGAGCGGATAATATGTCTACGGGATATCACTTAGCAATACCGATCTGCACGTTCCGGAATCTCGCCGGAGCCGTGCCATGTCCAACAAACATAATCTGTCCAGGCTCACCCTTACCACAATTAGGTGTCCCACTCATACGCCAGGAGGCTTCATTGCCTATTGCATCACAACCCTTCCAGAATTGAGGAGTGATCCCAGCATATGTTGGATTCTTATAGACCTTAGTCAACTTACCTCTCTCGATCTTACGCGCAAACTCGCAACCAAATTGGAAGTTAAGGCGCTTATCGTCTATCGACCACGACTTATTGGTTGTCATGAATACCCCTTCCTCGGTATCGGTTATCATGTCTTCAAATTTCCATGAACCGGGCAAGAGATTAATATTAGTCATCCGGATCAACGGTATACGATTCCAACCATTGGCGCGCATGGCTCCACTTGACTCGGCCCCAACAACGCCGGCGGTCTCACGTGAGCTGAGATAGCCCACAAACATGCCATTCTTGATCAGATGAACGCGCTGTCCAGGAACACCCTCATCATCCCAACCGAACGTGCCAAGACCACCCGGTACCGTGGCATCAGCAACTATGTTCACAATATCAGAACCATAACGGAAGTTATTGAGTTTATCGATGGTTAGAAAACTAGTTCCCGCATACGATGCCTCGGTTCCCAGCACGCGATCGAGCTCCGTAGGGTGGCCACAGGATTCATGTACCTGTAGAACCATTTGTTGATTATCGAGAATCACGGTTGTCTGCAGCTCGGGACACTGTTCTGCTTCCAGTAGCATGACTGCCTCGTCAGTTATTCTCGGGGCGTTATTCACGAGGTCCAAAGATCTTATGAATTCGTACCCCTTCTGTGCATAATCACCATAAGAGCGAGACTGAAGTTCCCCCTTATCCATGACAAAAACCTTGATACCGCCGCCCGAGAACACAAACTCCTGAGTGGTAAAGGAATCATCGGTCGATGCAAAATACACCTTGTTCTTATAGAATCTCAACGACGCCTCACTCACCTTGACCTTTTTTTGCTTACGTATCTCTTTATCGCATGCCAGGAGCAACTCGATTTTTTCATCGAGCGACGTGGCCATGGGATCTATTTCCGCGGCCGTACGATAGTGGCCCTCCTGTGGTGATGAAGCAGTCAAGGAGATCCTTTGCCCCTTGGCCAATGATGAGGAGCGTGCGATGTTCAGGGCATCTCTTAGAACCTTGTCCGCGGCACCTTTGGTAGTCTCATTGGACGAGGCAAATCCCCAAGCTGAATCCTTCAGAACTCGGACCCCGAAACCGATGTCTGAATTATGCGTGATCGCTTCGATTATGCCGTTCTTTAAAATAATCGCTTCGGATTCGCGCATGACGACTCTTGCGTCACCGTAGTCAACTTTCTTCGATCTCAGGTTCTCAGCAATCCCCTTCACGAATTGATCCATCTGAACTCCTTTGCTCTAATATATCCAATTTTCCAGCAAAATCAAGATTTATCAGGAGCAACGAGAAAAACGGGTCACTTGTTATGTGCCGGTAACTTCAGGGTGAATGTGGAACCACTACCTTTCTTGGATGTTACTTCGACCCGTCCGTTGTGTTCCTCAACCACCTTTTTCACATAGGCAAGACCCAGACCCATACCTTCTGCCTTTCTGGAAAAGAAGGGATTGAAGACCATCTCGATTTCCTCAGTAGCCATCCCCACACCATTATCCCTAACCGAAAGGTACACGCAACCATTGGTTTCCCCGGTTTCGATTTCGATCTTTCCCTTGCCCTTTATCGCTTCCTTGGCGTTTTTCAGGAGATTGACGATAGCCACCGTGAGTAGCTCATAATCCCCGTTCACGGACGAAAGATCAGACAGGGTCTTTTTCTCAACTTCAATCTTTTTCGGAAGGGATATTCTCTTGAGTGCATCATTTATTGCCCTGTTCAAGTCAACCTTTGAGAGATTCAATTTCAACGGCCTCGAATATTCGAGAATGCGCGCAATCAACTCTTCCATGTTTCGGCATTCCTTAACAATATCCTTGCCCGGTCTCTTCCCTTTCTCGACCAGACGCGCTAAACCAATGATGGCGCCAAGTGAGTTCCTGAATTCATGGGCAATGTATGACGAGAATTCGACCAGCATCTGCTCACGCAGTTTCAGCTTGTTGTACACTTCACCGAAGGTCGCCGAGACAAAATCTTCCTTCTTCATTTCAATACCGAAGTCCTGTGCAAGATTGGTCACGTAGCGCATCGGCAGGAAGAGATTACGCAACAAGAAAAAACCCAAAAATCCAGCGAAGACTAATGAGACGGTTATATAAATGATATGCCAGCGAAAGATATCACCAAAGGCCACTGAATATGCAGGCAGGAGTGACACATAAATATAAAGCGCTGGTTCTTGGGTCATATACAAGAAATCATTGTCTCGCTGAACAATCTCCTGCGGACCGGGTAATTCTCCAAAACGGCTCATGTGGTCTACACCGGTCAACTGAACCGGAACATTAAAATGCATCCACGAGTCGTAGACTCGGTTCATGAGCGTATCAGTGATAACAAGATGGGCAAGGTTGAATGATTGACTCAAGTTTCTCAAGAGAGAATTGAGCTCAGAAGGATCATGAGGTTGGCTCAAATAACCCCGACATGTATTAGCAATCGCGCGTATGTTGTTACGGTCATAGTTGATAAACTCATTCCTGAATTGAAAGCTTATGTAGAGATTAAAAACGGCTAAGAAAAGAATTAGTACGATGAATATCGTAGAAATGGCTGCAATGTCGCGCGGGTACGATCCCCAAAGCTTCATATTATTTTATTGACCGCTTCTTATCCCACATCCTTTCTATCCAAAGAAGAGATCTGCCTCATTTAATGATCGTCAGCCTTCCTGTCCTTCTTTCTACATTATTGCCACTTATTTCAATAACATACAAGTACATACCGCTCACCACATCCTCATTTTTTTCATTCCGCAAATCCCAAAAAGCCCTTCTCGTATAGCGGTCGACTTCGTGCGGCTCTGAATCAAGCACTCGGATTCTCTCCGCTGCAACATTATAGATGGTCACCTTGAATGCAGGAAACTGGTTACCCAACTCAGCTGTATCCGAAGGCACATAAGATATGATCACTTGCCGACCCCATGACGGTTCATTATCTACGCGAAACGGATTCGGTAACGAATAGATTTTACCCAAGAGAACCGGCGTTACCCAAAGCGACGCCGTCGTCACGGAATCTGCCGGACCGATATCATATACCCAGACGCCGGTTGGGTTTCCAGCGTAATCATAGCTTGCCGGACGCGACGTATCGCCGAAACCATATAAGCGATCCTTCCACAAATCGGCTGCACTACCCAGGTCGCTCAAAAGAAAACCTAAATCACCATCCGCCTGCATAATGCCAACTAGGGGATGGTTCTCATTGTTATTACTCACCTGCGCATCGTCGATGTGCAATATCAAAAGCCCATCACCAGGCAGGCTCTGGTCAAAACCCTTGCGAAATCTATTCTCAACCAAAAAGTACTCACCAATGGTGCCCGGGTATTCCCAATCCGGGCCGTTAGGATCCTCGAGGAGCCGAAATGCAACATCATTACAGGATGCGCATGGGATACTCTGATTCTCAAGCTTGGATACACCGACGCGATCCACATTGGTCGGTACCACAAAGCCGAGCTGATATTTTGACCAGGCACACAAGTGCGCCGGTGATGAACCAGGAATATCGCTCGCATTTGCTCTACCCCAAGAACCGGCACCCATCAGGCCAAAAGCACCGATACCGTATGTAGAATAATCAGTATCGTACAAATCAGGCAGACCAATAATATGCCCGAACTCATGGGCGAATACCCCCACCGTGATGCGACCCGTATACTGCTGGAACCTCTCTGGTTCCATTGAGTAGTAGTCAACGTATACACCATCATCAGTCAAATAGGCACCGGGACACCCCGTGCCCGTGTTTGAAAGCTGCCACTGATGTGACCAGACATGCTGAGTGTAGCCTCCGAAACCCTCTTCGGCCCCAGGCCCAGCATGTACCACAAATACTATATCAACTGTATCATTGTTGTCTTCGTCAAACAGCGCAAAATCGATGGTCGGATCCGCAAGGCTGCAAGCAGCCCACACTATTCCCTGTGCGTTTTGCGGAAAGAAGCCCGGATAGAGCCCAAAAGAATCACCTACGTAGTAAGCATAATCCTGCGGCACCCTATGCCAAGAGGTAACCTCGCTTGCCTGACTTATCGTAAACCTACCGTAGGAAACTTCCCGATAATAATCTCTCAATGAAGCAACATCGTCATAGTATATAAGCGAATCGAACGAAGCACTAGCATATTGATGTTGATTGTCGGGGAAATCAATGAGTAAGACCAATGCCTTTTTTTCGCCTACCGGCTTTGGTATGCGTGAAATACCTGCATTCATGAATTGGGGATATTTCGGAGGTAACACAAGTTTGTCCACTTCAGCGTACGGATTCGGGGGCATGAGAAAAAGCGCTAAAGTCAGTATTAGCATGGCTAATTATACGCATGGCATTTGAGGTGTCAACGACATGATATTTTTCTAGATACTACAAAACACATGATCGGCCTTCTGTTTTCGGCCGAAAAACCCGGTGAAATTTACAGCTCATTGATTGGGTAATAATTTACCCAATTCATGACCCAAAATACCTATTCCGATCATGCGAATCTTAAAAAGTCCTAAAAAGCGTGTGTTTTGAGGAATATCTCGGGAACGAATTTTGCATATTACAATACCGAAAACTGGAGGCATTATGGGAAATAATACACGCAGCAACAAACACAACAAGCAACATATCTCATTTGGTTTTACGTTGGTTGAATTGATGGTTGTAATCGGCATCATCGGCATAATTGCCGTACTCGCGGTCCCCAACTTCGCTCGAATGCAGCGTCAGGCCCGTATACGCGGCGCATGCATAAAAACTGCACAGCACTTCAAACAGCTCAGAGAACGTGCCATATCGACGGGCGGCACTTATGAAATAGCAATAGCCTTCCCCGACAAATACCATTACCGTATGAGGCGACCCGATGGTTCGACCGAGGATTTCAAGTTAGGCGGGCTTGCCGGTCCAAGCGTTTACTTCGGAGGTGTCGGTGTTGCTGGACAACCCCCCGAAGCCAATATAGCTGCACCGGGTGTTAATGGCAACGATTTTCCCCTTGGCCGTTTAATCATCGATGGACGTGGTGGCGCCACCAGTGGTGCACTTTACATAACCAATGGTCGAGACAATTGGGCAGTCGGTGTCACTCGCTTGGGCAAAGTGGCAACCTATCAGTACATGAACGGAAGCTGGAATTAGAGGAGGTGAACGTGAAGCGGCATGAAAAGAAAAAATCACTTCGGAATTATCTTACAAGAAATCGCGGGTTCACGCTCGTTGAGGTGCTTGTTGCAATACTCATCCTTGCGGTCGGCGTTCTGGCCGTCTCGCGGCTTACTGTGATGGGTGTCCGTGCGAGTACGCTCATGAACCGCCGGATGTACGCACGCGATGTGCTCAACCGATATCACGAGCAGCTCATAGGGCTACCCGCCACTGATTCCATACTCAGGTATCGAGGTTCAGCCGACCTGAGCGACACAGTCAATCCAGACTACGATGTTTACGAAACCACGGCCGGCGGTAGTTATCGGGTTGTATGGAATATCGCGGACAGCGCAATCGTGGTGCTACCCGACACACGCTTCAAGACCGTACGCCTTCAGGTGATCTGGCCTCAATCCCAGCGCCCCCTTGTATCTGATTTGATAAAGCGGTATTAAGGGAGGAAAAATGAAAATATTTCGCGATCGTTTCAAAATCTCCAGCAACAATCACTTCTCCAACAAACCCAAACGCGGTATGACATTGGTCGAACTACTGGTATCCTTGGTCATCCTTATGATCGTCCTGGGCGCGGTCTATTCTATCCTCAACCTTCAACAGACAAAATCGGTTCAGGTAACGCGCACAACTGTACTGCAAACTGATGCGCAGGTTGCCTTCACCCTGATAAAGTGGGATCTATTGCTCGCCGGCTTGGGCTATCCCTTTGAGCAACAAGACGCATTGCAGCTCACAAACGCTGGCGGCGGTGTCACACTAAAAGCAGTTGGTCTCGGTTTTGAGATGAACCATTCCCAGTGGAGCTATCTGCTCGATGACGTCGCAGGTACGATCCTGCCTGTTCGAAGGTGGAATGATTCACTAGCCAATTTCCAGGTCGGTGATACGGTCATGCTCATGAGTGAAGTACGTGGACCGATGTACTACGATCTGATCGTCGTCGGTGTCGATACCTTTACTTACTACGACCCAATATGGAGCCGACCCACACGTGCCTTACGTTTGCACATAACCGGCCCAATCTCCGCACGCGCTGGATTAATGGTCTTCACAAGAAATGCCGATACTTACTATAATGGACTCAATTACACCCTTGCCGGCGACACCCTGATGCGAGGCAACGAACCTCTTCTGACCAATATCGAAGCGATACAATTCCGTTACGGCATTGATACAGATGGCGACGGAATAGTCGATTTCTGGGGCAACCAGAACAACCCACCGTTCAATGCAAATTATCAGTCCAAGTGGGCAGTGAGCTTTACTATGGTCGTCGCCTCAGAAGGCATGGCCGGTTACAATTATCGTCATGACTCGGTGACAATTGAAAATAATCCACCCTACACATATCTGCTCAACCCACAACAAAAACGCAGAAAACGTGCGATTCTAAGTAGTATTGTCTATCCACAAAATCTGCAACCCGAGGAGTGATTATGAGAAATCCAAAAATTAATCAGAACGAAAGCGGTATTGCCCTATTGGTTGCAATTGGTGCAATGATTGTGGTATTGATAGTTGGTTCACTAGCCTTGTATGTCATCGTTCGGGGCATGAATGTTACACGCGGACAAGCGAGATATGAAACAACCTATGAGGCGGCAGTCGCCGCGTTAGAAATCGGCAAGGCAAAGGCAGAAAGTTTGAATACTTATCTCAGCGCTCCACCGCTCATGGTCGATACAATAAGGATAGGTGGCTATGACGCAATAACAGTTGCCGAACGCACTTCGGCCCGGGTTATTACTATGTCTGGTTCGGCAATAAAATTTGCACGTGCCATTGCCGGACCTGGAGCTACTCCTGCATCGGGCAGCTATCGAACGTATTATGTGAGCGCAACGATACTCGGGCGTAGCGGTGAGCGAGTTGGCATCGAAATATTAGAGCGCTTCACGTCACAAGGACCATAAGATTCAAGGAGGAAATATGAACGTCAGTTCGAAAGAAAAGATCGGAAAAATAATGTACTCAAGCGTATTGATCTTTCTGATACCCTTCTTCGCAACGAGTCAGGAAATAACACCATACTGCTGTGCGCCGCCGTTTGTAACCGAAGTCGTGGTACCTAACATCCTGCTCTCCCTTGATAATTCTGGAAGCATGTATGATCGTGCATACGCGGCCACGTCTACGACAACATCCGATACAACAAGCTATTACGGGTATTTTAAGCCGGATAGTAACTACCGGTGGAATGTAAACCGCTTTGTGTCGGATCCGACAGGACCGTTCCCTGGACGAATTCTCAACTGGGCGTGTATGTCGCGTGCCGATGTGGCAAAGAAGGTATTAACCGGCGGGAAAGGAAATGTCCTCGGCTCGGTTGCCCGATTATTAAGCGAGGGCAGATTAAACTGGACCAAGACCTATCAAAGAAACGCATCAAATTATAATACAATTACGGTAACTCATGCTGGCAATGATGCAACGCTTCTGACCATCACCGCGACCGGTAACAATCCGCCGATCAATGCGACATTGACTAATGCACCGGTCGAAGTCGATATCCCTGAATCTGAATACCGTGGGGTACTTGACCAGATCGGCGACAAAGACGACGACCGACACTGGGATCAGGACGCTCCTTTATTCGGATTGTGGCACTATAATTATGACCGAGGCGGGTATATAAGGGACTATATTGGCGATCCAGATATCATCGACATGAGAAATCACATCAATGATATGAAGTGCGAAAACTGGACACCGCTGGCTGAGAATTATTTCGAAATACTCCATTTCTTTTCTCAGGCCGACCCTTATTACTTCAACGCCGATTACAGTCCCAACCCTGGAGGTCTACATGACCCATATTATGATAAGTATCTTCGGGACATGGCTTTTTGTCGTAAATCGTTTGTCATAATGATCACTGATGGCGAATCGACACAGGACCAGGAAATCCCAGACTGGGACGGAACCATGCCAAATTGCACAAATCTACAGAACTACTGGGACGGCATTCTTCCTCTTTTACCCAGCAATGGAACTGATTACCTTGATGATATTTGTCTCTACGGGCACGTTAATGACTTGAGACCGGGTGTTGGTTCTGGTTGGGGTAACAGAGAGCTGGATGACGATCAGTCTGTCGAATGCTTTGTCATCTACGCTTTCGGTACCATTGGTTCTGATCTTCTCAAAGATGCCGCAAAATGTGGCGGATTCACGGACAAAAATGGTGACAGACTGCCAGGCCCAGACCCAATCGAATGGGATAAGGACGGAGACGGCATTCCGGACAATTATCACGAGGCAGAACATGGCAGAGATTTAGAAAATGCCATCCTCAACGTATTGGTGGACATCCAAGCCAAGATCTCTTCTGCGAGTGGAGTTTCTATGCTAAGTGTTGGCACTAAGGCCGGTGGTTCAACTGTTCAAGGGCAGTTTTATCCCCGAAGAAAATTCATAACTGGTGAGATATTAAACTGGATTGGTAGTTGTCAGAGTCTCTGGCTCGATCCGTTTGGTAATCTGCGCGAAGACTCACAAGCCGATGCGATTCTTCACCTCCTGAACGATTATGTCATAACCATGGAATGGGACGGAACGAATGTCATGGTGACCCGATACCAGGATATAGCCGGAAATGGTGACAGCCTCATCCAAGTAGATGCCGCTCCTATCGAAGAACTCCAGCCTATCTGGGATGCCGGTACATGGCTCTGGGAGAATTTCAATCCTCCATCACAGAGAAACGTCTTCACCCTCATTGGCAATACTATGACCAATTTCAACATAGCAAACGATGTCGTACTCAGACCATATCTGGGTATTGGCTATACCGTGCCTCAGGCAGATACTATTATTCAATACGTACGCGGCGTGGATTATAACGCTGCCGGGATGCGGTCAAGAACTGCCAATGGCAGGGTATGGAAGCTCGGCGACGTAATTAATTCGGGAGCCGCGCTCGTTAGCGCACCACTTGAGCGGTACGACTTTATCTACGGCGACATGTCCTATGCTCGCTACTACAATCACTATCGAGAGCGACGTCAGGTTGTCTACGTCGGCGCTAATGACGGCATGCTCCATGCCTTCAATGCCGGTAAAATGATTCTGTCCGGCGATAATCCGTTAACCCCCGCGCAGATTGACCCGGCCGGCTTTGACCTAGGTGCCGAGTTGTGGGCATATGCTCCGTATAACCTGTTGCCTCATTTGAGGTGGCTCTCGCACCCTGATTACTGCCATGTCTATTATGTCGACCTGAAGCCATACATCACTGATGCCCAGATTTTCCCTGACGATCCTGTGCATATAGATGGTTGGGGAACGCTTCTAATCGGGGGCATGCGCCTCGGCGGCACCGTAATCACCAACGAATCAGACACCTGCAGCTCTGCCTATTTTGCCATTGACGTAACTGACCCCCTTAACCCCGAACCGTTGTGGGAATTCACCGATCCAACTCTTCAGTATACGGTCTGCTATCCAACTGTGGTCAAAGTCAAAGGTAGTTGGTTCCTCGCAATCGGTTCCGGACCAATCACCTGCGGTGGTGACTGTCTGCAGAATGGGAAAATATTCATACTTGACCTGCGGACCGGCTTACTTCTCAGAACTTTCACCCTGCCTGATGCGCAATCCTTCATTGCCGACATCTTTGCCTGCGATTGGGGGATCGATTACACGGTCGACCGCATCTATTTTGGTGACTGCCATTATGTAGGTGCACCGGTTAAGGACTGGCAAGGGAAAATTTATCGCATAGAAACCAACGATGAGATCGACCCCAACCTCTGGACCATGAACATGATTATGGATCTGGAGCAACCTATTACTGCAGAAGGTAGTGTAGCCACTGATGAATACAATAACCTATGGATCTATTTTGGGGCGGGTAGACTCTTTTCTGATATTGACGAGAGTAATCCTACTTCACACGTCTATGTGGGATTCCGGGATGATACAACTCACACCACTGATTACACACAACTATACGATGTGACGAATATCGAAGTCGACACGAACGGTCTTGTGCAGCCAGGTGATATGCCTTTCGACTCGCTGGTCACACTGGTCAATAACAGACTCGGTTGGTATCGCTTTTTCGACCAGCCCGGTGAGCGCAATCTCACATCATCATTAGTTCTCGGCGGCGCAGTGCTGTTCACTACCTTCATCCCGAGTGGTGACATTTGTTCTTACGGCGGCTATGGTAATCTCTACGCACTATATTATCGCACCGGAACGGCCTACACTAAAGCATTCTTGGGCGATACACTCGGCTATAATCGTACAAAGTTATCTCTTGGTTCAGGCTATCCGTCCGAACCCGCACTATACGTCAGTGCTGACCAGACCAAGGTGTTCATCCAGGTCGGCGGCGGAATCGTCTCGCCTGAAACCGGTATACCTGGAATGAACACCTTGGTCTGGATTCTCTGGAAAGGAAGATAAGGGGGATAAAATGAAGAAGCTAATGATTTGTCTCACTATTATGGCCTTACCGCTCTTGGCTGCGGAAATTTCACTTGGAATGGTCAGTGGGGTCGAGGGCAATTCGCTAATCCTCGCTGACGGGCTCAAGATATCTGTCTCAAATCTCGCTCTCGGTAGATATATTACGGCGGACAACCAGCCTCTGGATCCAGCATCGCTTACGTTTCCATTTACCGCATCATTGGTCTTAAATGACGAATTACCAGAACACATACGCAAGCACAGGGCCTTGGTCAAAATCCACACATTCTACGACATCATCAACGGGCGACTAGTTGAACGGAAACTTCGGTAGCAAATACTCAAAAGTGAGGGGAAGGTAGACACCTTCCCCTCACTTCTCTGAACCAAGAAAATGGAATCCTCATTTTTGTCGAAGAAATCCCTCATTGACTTTTTGATATTATACCCTATACTAGACAACGGAGGTGAACATTGAAAAAACATACTGTAGTCTTTTTCTTGATTTTTGCGCTTTGCCTTATTCAGTGTGGCGGTAAAAAAAGAGAAGAAGGCGAAGCGGCGGTCAATAACGCCCCCGTAGTGCAAAACATCACGCTCCTGCCTTTACATCCTACGGTACAATCGGAAATAACCGCACGCATTTTGAGTTCAGACAAGGATGGCGATCCCATTACCTACCAGGTGAAATGGTTTGTGAACGGTCAAGAAATCGGTGAAGGCATGTCCTTTCATTATGGCGACATCAAGAAGGGAGACAACATCTTCGCCGAAGTCACGCCGCATGATGGCAAGGTGAGCGGTGCGACCGTGCGGTCGAGCGAAATAACAATCGGCGGATTACCGCCAAGGATTGTTTCGCTGTCAATCATGCCTGAGGTGGTCTACGTGACTACACCCCAGGTAGTACTGAACGCACTCTTTGAAGACCCGGATCAGGATCCCATAAACTTGATTGTCCATTGGCTGGCCAAGGATCAAGTGCTTCCTGACACTTCAAACGTACTCAACCTACCGCCAATAGACTTAAGGAAAAACGATGTAATTACCGGTGCGGCTTTTGCCGATGATGGTCAGCATCGCTCCGAAGCCTTCAGTTTCGAGATAACCGTTGCCAATTCTCCACCCGCTTTCACCACTAAGATTGACTCAGTGAAGTGTTCCACAGACAGTGTACACTATACCTTACCCATTTATGACCCGGATGGCGATCCACTCGAATTTGAACTGCTTGATGCTCCCAGCGGAATCAGCATCGATGCCGAGCAGGGCGTCATACACGGAGATGCCGGTGAAAGCGGAGCGTTCGAAGTAATGGTTCGGGCCACGGATACCGATGGCGCCTATCTCGATGCACAATTCACCTTGACTCCGAAATAAGTCAAGCTGTTCTAAGATAAACGTTACTCTAAAAAAAATGCGGTCGGGTTAACCGACCGCATTTTGCTAAGATTTCAGATAAATCTATGTTTTTGGATGATCCGGGTCAGCAATACAAGCATCCACCGGACAAACTGCCGCACACTGCGGCTCGTCAAAATGACCCTCACATTCCACACATTTGTTGAAATCGATGACGTATACAGGATCACCGGCCGAAATTGCCTGAACCGGGCATTCTGGTTCGCAAAGTCCGCATGCCGTGCATTCTTCATTAATTTTATATGCCATATGACCTCCTTCTGATCTTTGTGTGCCAATTATATTGATTTCTCAGATTTTGTCAAGAATGATGCTACAATACCCTCATCCATGCTTAAGCACGGGATTGGGAGAAGTGGCGACAAGACGGGCGCTACAATTTCCTGAGAATCACAAGGGCAATCGGCGATTTTTCCACGGGTGTGATAGTCTTCTTGACTTCAAATCGAAACCGCCTCTTTTTCAACTTTTTCTCAGCACGCTCGATTTCCTCACCAACCCGATGGGTCTTATAGAAAATGGCGTCTCCGCCAGGCAAAAGCAGAGTATCGACAACTCGGACTAACCTATCTATTTTACCGACTGCCTTCAAGAGCACCAGATCAAAGCCCGGTCCTGAATAATACTCGGCCCGGTCGTTTACGATCTCGATTCCCGAAAGATCGAGCTCACTGATCAAGTGATGCAAAAAGTTGGCTTTTTTGCGTTGCGCTTCAAAAATCACTAAGTCCAAGTCAGGCAATAATATTTTCAGAGGCACCGAGGGAAAACCCGCACCAGCACCCACGTCACAGGACCGGCCATGTTTCTTCACATATGGGAAAGCAATAAGCGAAGGCAGGAAGTGTCGCCTACTTATGCGCTCATAATCTCCATGAGATACAAGATGCAGTGTTGCACGATGAGAGAGTAGGATCTCAAGGTACGTCTTGAACCTTTCGAGCACAGCATCATCAAAATCGATGCCGAGCTCAGTCAAGCCGGTCTCGAGCTCGGCAATCTCTTGCCCAATATTGCTTTGTTCTTTATTCTTGGTCTTTGATTTCATCCCATATCTTATCCATTTCCTCTAGTCCGACATGCTCGACATCCTTACCCTGTTGTTGCAGTTCCTTGACGATCGACCTGAATCTTCTGACGAATTTCTTATTGGCATTTCTCAAGGCTTCCTCTGCGTCAACATCGAGGTGGCGTGCGAGATTCACGCAAGCAAACAAAAGATCACCCAATTCCTCACCGCGTCTTGAATTTGAGCATCTTTCTAGTTCACCAATCTCCTCGCGCACCTTCTCGAGTGGGCCGGTATGCGATGCCCAATCAAATCCTAGTTTCGATGCCCTCTCTTGAATGACTTTTGCGGCAAGTAGTGCGGGGAGGATCATGGGAACACCGGTGAAGACATCCTTTTTGCTCTTATGCCAAAACTGCAATACAGCATGCTCGTCTTTCAATTCTTTTCTTTCAAAAACATGTGGGTGTTTTTTTCGATATTTGTCCACGGTCGATTCTATCAATTCATCGAGATTGGTTTTACCCTCCTCCTCTAAGATTCGCGCGAGAAACAGGGCGAGGAAGATAATATCTCCAATCTCTTCGACGGTCGCAGAAAGATCCTCCTCTTCAATCGCCTCCACTAATTCATAGGCCTCTTCGATGATCTTGTTCTTTAGTGAACGAAGGTTTTGAGCCCTATCCCACGGGCACTTATCACGCAATATTTTGACCAACTTCACTAAATCTTCAAATGTCATGGAATTCTAGATTGTGTTTCATAAACGATACAGATTCAATCGTCTTCATCAAACTGTATCGCTCTGCTCAGGTTTCTCTCCTGGAAATCAGTGTAGAAATTCTCTTCAAAGTTTAAACAACAAAGAAGTTTGCCGCATACACCTGATATTTTGCTGGGTGACACATAAAGCTTCTGCTCCCGCGCCATGCGCAGGGATATGGATTTTAATTCATTCAAGAACGTTGAGCAACAGAGATTTCTGCCACACGGGCCAACACCACCAAACAACTTGGAATAGTCACGAACGCCGATCTGCTTGATGACAACACGCTTGTTCAGTTTCTGAGATATGTGGCGATGCAGCCGGCGAAATTCAAGCCTCTTTTCCGCGGTGAAATAGAATATAACCCTTTCCTCATCAAACTGGCAATGACAGAAAACAGGTTTCATTGCTACATTGAATTCATCAACCGCCTTTCTAAACTCGATCAGACAAAAATCCTCATACTCCTGGAGCTCGCGTCTTTTCTCGATGTCCTCACTGCCGACGCGGCGCAGTATCTCTCCGTAGACGCTACCGACTTCATCTTTTGCCTGGACAACGACCTTACCGATGTCTATACCCTCCTTGCTCTCGAGTATGACTAATTCACCCGGCGCGAAACTGGTCTCACTCCGGCATGATTCAACACGAAAAGGTGTAATCTGCGTTTGGTATATCATTTCTTTCGTATAAGGTATATTTTCTCGCCCTCTTTGATCATCCCCAGATCCTCACGGGCTTTGGTTTCAATAAGGTTTCCCTTTTTGTACTCATCGACTCGCTGCTTAAGCACCTCATTTTCAGCCTGCAAAATTATGATATCCTTTTTCACCCTTTTCTCTTCGGACAAGGCATCGGCAAACCCGTATAGCCTTTTGCCTAAGTAGAACAACGGAATTGCCAATATGGCCAACACGATAAAAAACCTGATCTTTCTCGGTGCACGCTTTCGACGTCGCTTCATATTCTACAAATCAAATTATAAGCAGAATCACAAATTTGTCAACTCATGGGCGAACGCTGCACACCATTTCTGGTCACCAGGCCTAGTAGTTGAGCAATGCGTACCTTGGTAAATTGTCGCAAATAGTAAAACAAGGCACCCAATGGCTGGCCCCTAGCTTCCTTAACCCAACTCAAAGGGATATGCGCGGTCCAGCGAAGTATCCCAGTCATTCCGAAAAGCACTTGCTCAGGTTCAAGATGAAAACCGACCACATTCAATGCCTGAGGAAGTAGAAACCCGGACAGCAACATGGATATGATCATTGCTGTTCCGGAGAATGCACCCAATATACCCGAGTAGACCTGTCGTTTATCTTGGGGAGCGATTGAGAGGACAAAATTCATAGCCATGATATTCGCACCCGACCACATGATACCCGAGGTGATCGCCTCGAAATAGAGGATCCAGGAACTCTGTGCATCCACAAATAACCAAACCAGAGGGTTCACACCTCCAAGAATAATGGCGACACGCATTGCTGCTTTATTCCCGAAGCGATCTATGACCAGACCCCACGGCCGCAACGCTAATATTGCTGCTAGCGCACTAATCGTTCCGTAAATTTGGATATTTACCAAAGTCATGTGTAGTTTCTGTATCATGAACGGCTGCCAGAAAGGAGCACCCACGCCCAAGGCTAGCATCCACCATGAATTGTAGATCAAGAATCTTCTGAAGTTCCTATCGTGCAGAGAATCCATGAAGGTTATCATGAGATTACCGTTCTCGACTTTTTTCTGCCGCTCGGGTTGTTTGCGGAGAAACAAGATGCCGAGAAACCCGAAAACTGCGGCAATCGTGAAGACAACAATAAATGTGATATTTAGACGTGCGGAAGAAAACAAACCCACATGCCTCAGTTGCACAAATCTTTCCACCACACCTACTGTTTTTGGATCATAAAGATCAACCACGGCACCCAGCAAGTAACCCACAAGAAGACCTCCGATCATGAAATATCGGGAACGCCACGAAAAGAAACGTCCGCGCACGCGTTCGGGCACCATATCAGAAATCCAGGCAATCCAGGCGTTGGTGCCCATTGCATGTAACGAGGCACTGACCGACAACAGCAGCAGAAATACCCAAATCGCAACGTACCGAGGAAAGAGAAAGGGTAGGATCCCATAAAGCAAAGCTAGTGCGCGACCACTTGCCGCGAGCCTGATGATGATGCTCTTCCGGCTTGTTCCCTGCCGAGTCAGGGCGAACCCAAATGACTGAAAAACAAGCGAGAGTTGCCCAATGGCTGCAAGCAAACCCAGATGGTGTGGCATAGCGCCCAGCAGCAACGCAAACCTTGTGACAAAAACACTGCCTACGGTCGCCAGAGAGATATAGACCTGGGTATAAACACCCTCAACTACGGAAACCCTTATCGTATTGCGGAGTTCAGAATTCTTGTCTGCGGCGGCCATGAATTCCTAAAAGATAGACATAATTTCAAATAAGTCAAGAAACGCTCGTCCTTCCAGTTTTCCGCTTTCTCGCAACAGGTGACGCTGTCATTTTTGGTCGGATATGGCAGAGTAATACCACGGCAGCATATATCTTGAATAATCAACGTTGCCTATGAAAGAAAGTGGGCGGCTCACGCCGGCCACCGGATCGATCCCTGTATTCTGCCACCACGAAGTATCCTGACCGAACAGATAGAATTCGATAAGCGTATAACTCGGGAAATGGGCGATGGTGTAGTAGTATGTATCTCCGGCAGTGCTGTCGTTCCCAACCAGTGTCCACATGCCGCCATCAGCACGATAGACCAGGGAGTCATACGCGAGTCCAATCCAATCGGTGATCTCAGTGGAAACGACCCACGGTCCTGCGACCAATGTACTTTATTGATCATCGATTAATACTGCTTATCGCGATGCGCGTTCTCACAGACCGGGGTCTCTCCAAAACGTCATGATCTCCTCTCGCCAACTGAATAGTCCCTCAAAAGGGATATTGAAAGACAGAGCGATTATAACCTAAGGCATTCATCTCTCAACAGCTCTGTAAGTCAATAAAATCAATGCTTTACAGGGAACGACGTAATGCGTATACTATTTCCTGCAAAGCATAGTGATCGACACTAATTCATCTCAAACCATGAGTTCGATCCGGATCAATTCTTTATGATAATAGGGTGGAGACAACTGACCGCGCAGTCAGTTCCAAGAAACTTTTGGTCGGTACTACGACAATACTATTGCTCAGCCGCGCTGCCTAACTTAACGTCACGCACCGCACTGGCGACCACATATACCCGCTCGTTGTTGCTCTGGGGATCCACCGGTACCACGAAAAATCCTTTACGCTTCTTGCTGTAGCCAAGGCTAATCCCACACATAACCTCATCGTCGTTGAACTCTACCTTAATCTTTATTCCCCTGAGACCAGAAGAGTCAACTTCGTGGAATCTTTTTTTCTCTTTGTAGTCCTTGTTGCCAGATAGTGTTTTCACGAAAAATATCGCCTTCAAGTTTGGACAGAAAACCTCGTATATCTTTCCCTTATCCTGCTCCAATTCGGAAGTCACATGAAAAGTATCTTTGACCGGCGTGAAGTCATGGGTGTAGCCCTTGAGCAATCTTCCATCTTTGAAATGGACAACGATGCGGTTACGTTCGGTCGTCACCGTATCCATCATACCAACCTCCTTGCTTCATAAAATAGCGATATTTCACTAAATGTCAATAAATAATCTGTAGTAAAGAATACAGTGTTTCCATTTGGTTTCACGCAATGTGATAGCGTTGGATATATTTCACGATCCAGTACGAAATATGTCGCGGCGCATCGTGCCATATGGATTGAAACATGTTCTCATCGTAAAAAGGATAGTGAAGGTTACCGATATCGTCGATGCCGTGAATATTGCGATCATGATAGCAAGCTGATATTTTATCGCCAACAGCGGCGATGAACCACCGATTATCTGTCCGGTCATCATACCCGGGAGAAAAACTATGCCCATGGTCGCCATATTAGCAATGGTCGGCTTCAGTGCAGAAGCGATACTCTCTCGAAAATATGGAAATAGAGCCTCCATCCTGGTTGCTCCGGCTGAGAGTACGTAGAGATACCTATCTTCATCTCGTTTGAGGCGTTGGTAGAAATTCCCTGTGCCGATTATGTTACCGCTCAAGGCATTACCTAAAAGCATCCCACCGATGGCGATTGTATACTTCGCCTCGACCACTCGTGCCAAGTCAACCACCAATTCATTAAAGTAGTACAACACAAGGAACGTTGCCAGTACAAACGAGATCAGTGTCGGTAAAAGAAATTTCTTAACACTAAGACTATTCTTCCGTATTACGGTAAACACCGCAACCGTGATCATGACAAGCAACCACGCGACGGTAATTATCGGCTTGTCGACATCGAATAGATACTTGAGAAAGATGCCAATGAGGAGTAATTGTATAGACATTCTCACAACTGAATTCAACACGGTTCCTACCAGTTTGAGGCGGAATATCACGCTCAAGAAGAGCGGTATAAGCAGCAGCAGGAAACAAAAGAAAAGTGCCAGATTAGATATCTCAGGCGCGCCCATTTATTTTGTCCAGGTTAATGATTCTTATTCCCGGGCTATCCAGCCAATCCTTATCATGTGATATCACGATGACGGTGGCATCGCTTCTACTCGTAAAGTAATCTATCATCTTTCCCTTCAACTCAGAATCAAGGGCCGAAGTCACCTCATCAAGCAGGAAGACATCGCGTTTCAACAACAATGCAATCAGTATTGCTATTCTCTGCTTCTCGCCTCCGGAAAGTCTTTCAAAATGCTCGCGTAATATACTTTCTTTCAACCTGAGAAACTTAAGCCAATCTGAGAGCTCAGCATTCGAAGGTTTGATATTAGCATTTGCCTTAAAGGCCATGACCCTATTAATCAACCCGCGTACTGGGCCGTCGCCGATATCCAGATTCTGGCTAACATATGATATTTTCGTTCTAACATACCACACTGTTTTCCGACCCAGTCGATGCCCCTCAAAAAAGATACTACCACCATGCGGACATTCAAAGCCTAGTATGAGCCTTATGATTGTAGTCTTGCCCTCACCAGATTTTCCGTATACTAGCAGCTTATCACCCCTTCTTAACTCGAAGTCGAGATTCTCAAAAAGGAATTCATCATTGAATTTTACTGAAACATCCTTAAATCTAATCACCGACATTGGATATGCGATCTACGAAATCGTCAATCATTGTTCTCAAATCTTCGGTATCGAGTTCTGAGGCTCTCACACACAACTGCGCAACGGTTTTAGTACCGACTAGATCTTCGATACCCCTCGCTGTACTCTCGCATTCTGATCCTTGATGTGTGATGAAAAGTGCTAGGTTCTTCAGTTTGTCTTTATTACTTGTTAAAAACGAACGAACCGGTGCCGCCATTCTCGAGGCATGAACTGGTGTTCCGAGTATCACGTTCTCATAAACGGCGGGATCGTGTTCCAATGGGCACAGCGACGGCAAAGTACTGGAAACGTCTTGCCTTGCTGCCTTGATGCATCCGAATATGCCCTTGTAACTTTCTATCGATCTAATTTCTTCGCAATCATAATTCAACCTGTGGCTAATCATCCGGGCCAGTCTTTTTGTTGTGCCCGTGCGTGAGTAATATATAACCAATGCGTCCATGTTTGGCGTCAAGAAATCTGCGTCACCCTATGATAATCAGAAAAGTAATATTGTCAACGATTGCGCGGAGTTTATCCGGCACCATACTACTTTTAACTTCATCATCACTCTATTTCTACTCCGTAGTTCGTAAGAAAATGGTTTTCGAGCGAACTCACCGCCAGAGAAGGGCGCGGGCAAGGAGTCGAGAAGTTACATCAAGAGTATAAGCGCGAAGTTCTCGACTTCGCTCGAACATTACACGTGCCTACCACTGTATTGTATTTAGATCAACAAGAGATGTGTGACATTTACTTTGTATTGGATTGACAACAGGTCGCATTTACATATAATACAGACTTCACACTAAATCACAGATGAAGAACAAAAATAACCCGGTACCAAAAGCTCAACTAAGCGAGACCGAAGGTGTCAAAACACTGCTTGGTAATCCCAAGAAAGCGATCATCAGGCTCGCCGTACCCATGATTGTCGCGATGTCAGTCCAGACGATCTACAGCTTCGTAGACGCTATATGGGTCTCGGGCTTAGGTCCAGACGCGCTTTCTGCCGTCGGCTTCTTCTTCCCATTTTTCTTCATGATCATAGCGCTCTCGACCGGCCTCGGCGTGGGCGGTGCAGCCGCCATTTCACGACGCATCGGGGCAGGCGATAGACGTGGCGCTGATAACGTCGCAGCTCACACCATGGTCATGATGTTGTTCGTATCAGCAGTTATCACAATCCCCTTTTTCTTTCTCGCGAATACCATATTCTCCCGTATGGGCGCAGGCCGAGTTGCACCCTTGGCAGCCTCATATGCACAGGTCATATTCATCGGCACAATACTAATATTCTTTACACACGTTGCCAGTGCTCTGCTTCGTGCTGAGGGTGATGTGCGTAGAGCAATGTACGCAGGAATGGGAGGCGCTGGTTTGAATATTATACTTGATCCAATATTTATCTACACGCTGCGTCTGGGTGTTGCCGGTGCCGCTTGGGCAAGCGTGATATCTATGTTCATTGCATCATCGGTGTTATTCTACTGGGTTTGTATCAAACAAGATACCTATGTCGCAATCACGCTCAAGAGTTTTCGCTTTAACAGAGACATTTCACGTGATATTCTCCGAGTCGGATTACCCGCATCCATTATGCAAATCGCTATGGCGTTCTCAGTTTTCTTGCTCAATTTGATCGCAGTCAGGGTCGCTGGGACTGACGGGGTCGCAGTGTACACGACAGGCTGGCGCGTTGCCATGTTCGCAGCGCTTCCCCTCTTGGGCATGGCCACGGCGGTCACTTCGGTGACGGGCGCCGCCTTC